>SMUX01074745.1_pt1 | contig 23483 bp, 22 predicted proteins | sample 2456431 | NCBI WGS metagenome assembly SMUX01 (sample SAMN11095930, study PRJNA526329) | marine sediment metagenome | biome: Marine sediment; feature: Surficial sediment; material: Deep marine sediment; isolation source: Hadal surficial sediment | place: Pacific Ocean | collected 2014-11 | depth... | reverse complement strand
TAAAACCAGACCGGCTGAGGGTGCACGCGTTGCTCGCGTTCGCAACCTTTCTGGCCGTACTCTACACCGGACTGGGCTACGGGAGATCGTATGCGTTTCAAAACCCGACTCAGAGTCTGCTGGGCCAGCCGCTTGCACTTGGACTGATTTACGCTGGTACCTTGCTCGGGATATTGGCTGCGCACGAGTTTGGCCACTACTGGGCGGGGCGGTTCCATAAAATCGCAGTTTCGCTGCCGTTCTTTATCCCGTTCCCGGGTGGGTTTCTTGGAACCTTCGGAGCCTTCATCCGCCTCAAGCGCCGCCCCAAGAATCGACGACACCTGCTCGATATGGGTCTGGCAGGGCCGTACGCTGGTCTGGTGGTTGCATTGCCGCTTTTGATCATCGGGCTCAATTTATCCACAGTTACGGAGTTATTAATTCCGCGGGGTGCAGCTATTACGTTGGAGGGGAATTCTCTTCTATACCTGGCCGCAAAATATGTTGTTTCAGGCGAGCTTCTACCTTCACCTGCAGATTTCGGGAGCCAGAATCAGATAATCTATTGGCTTCAAAATATCTTTGCGGGCGCGGGCGGACAATTCGGGGTTGCGTTTCCATATGGAGGACGGGACGTTCACCTTCACCCGATGGCGTTTGCAGCCTGGGCCGGTCTGCTGGTCACCGGCATCAATCTCATTCCAGCTGGCCAGCTTGATGGTGGACATTCAATTTATGCCTGGCTCGGAGCGCGCGCCAGAAGACTGTGGCCCTTTGTCGTAGTGGGCTTCATGCTCTTGATTGTTGTCTGGCAGGGTTGGTTTATCTTTGCAGCCATAGTCTTCTTTATGGGCCGAACCTATGCTCAGCCGCTCGATGATGTGACCGAGCTTGACAACGGCCGGAAGGCCGCCGCGATCCTGGCGCTCATAATTTTCTTCCTGACCTTCACGCCTGCCCCGGTGATATTGATCCCCGGCCGCTAGCTCAGCTCTCGTGGCCACTGGGTCTGCACCTCGCTCGATGTTAGCCTAGCTCCGCCAATACTTCTCCAGGCCGTTCCAGCTCGTAACCGGACAACTTGTTGACATCGCTGGCAAATTGATCACTCGCGAGCACTTCGAGCAACGGCTCGAGCAGCCTGCTTTGGTAGTGCTCCTGCGGAATCACCAGGTCGTACCGCTCGCTAAAGAGCGGCAAGAAATCAAGCTGCAAGGCGGCTGCGGCGGCCTGAATCCCCAACCCGCAGTCGGCGCGTCCGGTGGCGACCGCGGCCGCCACGGCCAGGTGCGTAAACTCTTCCCGTCCGTATCCATGGATCACGTCGGGATCGAGCTTCTGCTGCGCCAGCTCATAATCCAGTAACACGCGTGTGCCCGCGCCGCGCTGGCGATTGACGAAGATGACATCTTCGCGCGCCAGGTCTTGAAAGTTTTCAATCCGCTTGGGATTTCCAGCGCCAAGAATTAATCCCTGCCATCTTCGGACTAATCCCACCACCATCACTTTGGTGTCGGGTAGATGTTTGCGGATGTAGGAGAGGTTGTATTCTCCGGTCTGCGGATCCAGCAAATGGGAGCCTGCAATATGAGCCTCGCCGCGTCCCAGGGCTACCAGACCACCCAGGCTTCCCACGCTGGCGGAGCTGAGTCGGGCGCCGCGAGTCGCTAATTGCTGAGCGATCAAATCGAGCGTCAGATCGTGAGATCCGATGGCGAGAATCGTGCGCTCGATCTCTTCCGGCGTTCGATAGAGGCGAACCTGCACGTGCGTTCCCGCCGCGTAACCCTGTGTGCCGGCCGGGATTTGCACGATGCCGTCCGCTCGAACAAGCGAAGTGATCACTCCAGCCCCTCTCGATAAGGGAGCAGCGACCGTACGGTCCCCGACCATGCCAACCGAAACTCGCAGGTATTCATCGTCGCCGAGGGAGGAATGTACCTTTCGGGTGAGGATCGCTTCGATTTGTCGCTCGTCTGACTCCGGGAGACCCAGCCAGCGCCGTATCAGAGGCTGCACAAAGATTTCACCAGTAAGGGCTGCTGAGGCAGGATAACCCGGCACCCCGATGATAGGCACATCGCCATTGATCATGCCAAGGATCACAGGATGGCCCGGACGGATCGCCACTCCATGCACCAATAGCTCTCCGAGCGACTCTACAACGGCCGCGGAATGGTCTTCGGAACCGGCCGAGGAACCGGCGTTCAGTAAGATCAAATCGAACTCACCCGCCGCCTCGCTGACGGCAGTACGGATTTCTTCCAGATTGTCTCGAACGACGGGCAGGCGGGTAGCGGCTGCGCCCCAGTTCTCCAATTGAGCGGCCAGCACCAGGCTGTTGTATTCAATAATTTGCCCTGGTTCGGGGAGCGTGCCCGGGGGCACAAGTTCGGATCCGGTGGGGATCACCGCCACGCGTGGCTTCCTGCGTACGACCAGCTGGTCGTGCCCACTACCTGCTGCGGCGCCGAGATCTACCGGACGAAGCTGATGGCCGGAAGGGAGAATCATCTCTGTTGCCACCATGTCTTCGCCCATCGGCCGCACATTCGACCATGGATGGACTGCCGCTCGCAGCAAAATACCGGCTGCTGCTTCTCGATCTCCGACGATTTCCACCGCTTCGATCGGAACGACTGCGTCGGCCCAATCCGGCAGCGCATCCCCGGTATCGAGGGGCTCGATTTGATCCTTAGAGAGCTGCGCTGGCGATCGGTCGCTCGCCTCGAATGAGTCCGCCGCGCGCAATGCATAGCCATCCATGGCAGCCGCATGATAGTGGGGAGATGAAAGCTTTGCCCAGATGGGTTCGGCGGTTACGCGGCCCAGGGCTTCATCAAGCGGCACCGGTTCGCCCTCCGTGGCTTCCCAGCGCTTTGCATCCTTTAGAGCCGAGCGAAATGAACCCCAGGCTTCTTCCAATGGAACGTCTTCGAGATACACGGTGCGTTTGGTCATCCTAAAATAAACGCACCTCGACTCTTTCGCCTGCATCTATTCCAGTCGAAGCGGCGGGGATTCGCACAAGACCGTCAGCTCGGACCAGCGTGAAGATCAGGTTCGATCGACCAAATACGGGCTCCGCTTCGAGTCCATCCGGGGTTACGATCAATCGGCACGGAAGCCAATCTTCTCTCCCTGAGACCGAAGACACGTTAGTCTGCAGGCTGGCATGGATGTTCGAGGTCCACTCAGGTCCCCGAATCCCCTGGAGCTTCCGAATGGCAGGTGTCACGAATAACCCGGCCACAACCACCGCGCTGACCGGATTTCCCGGCAATCCCACCACCGGCACATCGTTGCAAACGCTCAGGATAGTCGGCTTTCCCGGTCGTAGCGCAATGCCATGCACCAGAATGCCGGGTTCGCCCAGCCGCTTAATCACGTCGGCAGTAATGTCGCGCTCACTGACAGATGATCCGGCCGTGATTAGCGACATATGATGCTCAGAATGCGCTTGCCTGGCGATGATTTCTAGATCCCGAGCATTATCTGGAATAATTCCGTAGCGCACTGGCTTTCCACCGGCGCGTTCAACCAGGGCGCTGAGTGTGTATGAGTTGATGTCCCGCACCTGGCCCTCTTCGGGCTCTTCGGATGGCGGCACGACTTCGTCTCCAGTGGAGAGGATCGCTACACGCGGCGTCTCTGCCACCTCCACCTCGGTGAAACCGAGCGCCATCAACCCCCCGATCTCCTGCGCCCGAATTCGGGTCCCACCCTGAATTACCACCTCGCCAGGTTGGACGTCTTCACCCCTCTGAAGCACATTCTGGCCGCCGGCGACGGGCTTTAACACTTCGAGCTCCACATCGGTGACGGATTGAGTGTCTTCAACCATGACCACTGCATCCGCCCCCTCCGGCAGCATTCCGCCGGTGTGAATCAAGATTGCCGTCCCCTGCTCGACCTGAAGCTTGGAGTCGGTGCCCATCAACACTTCACCAACAACCGTCAGATACGCGGGTTGGCCCGCCGAGGCACCAAAGGTATCTGATGCTCGGACCGCAAATCCATCGACCGTAGTCCTGGCAAATGGTGGGAGGGCGGTAGGTGCAACCACGTCGTTCAGCAACACGCGACCCAGAGACCGTTCCGTCCGGACCCTCTCGGATGCAAAGCTCCCGGGAACCGAGTCGAGGAAAGTGTTCAAGGCTTCTTCTGGGTTGGTGAGCTTCAAAAATTCAGGCATATCAGATGAGCAGATATCCTATGAGTTCCAGGTAGGCTGCGATGGAAAACAGCGCCATAGCGCCTGTTGTCAGGCTATTCCATCTTGGTGGGTGAGCTTGCCGGATTCGATTCAACTGCCATATTTGCGCCAGCGCCAATGGCACTACTATGAGCGCTCCAAATCCAACCCTTGGGGGGAGCCCAAGCGAAAATGCGACCGCGAAGGTGATCAGCGCGAACGCGATAGCGACATCGTGTGCCCGCATACCGGCAGACCACCCGATTCTTACCATCAACGTCCGTTTTCCATGCTTGAGGTCGGTCGCATAATCCGGGAGTTCAAAGACAACAATCATAGCAAAAGCAAGCGCAATGAGCGGTGTGGTGCTCATCAGCAGCAACCGATGCAGCTCCCCGGTCTGAAGGACATATGCAAAGGTCGGAGTCAACCCGGCAACTACAAACGCCGCAATTAATTCTCCATAGCCGGAGGTTACCAGATGCAAGGGAGGCGCGCTGTAGAAGAAAGCTCCCGCAAAACTGAGCAATAACACCGGCCAGGCCAGTGCCGGAAATGCGCCGGTGACAAGCGCCGCGGTCGAGATTGTAGTCGCCAGCGCCAGGGTGATCACAGCTGCGTAAATGGCGACTTTCTTCGGTAGACCATCAGGACCGATCGCGCCACTCCCTCCAGAGAGCCAGGTTCGTGAAGAATTGTCTTGATCCATCTCAGAATCGAAGTACTCATTCAGGTAGTGGGTCATCAGCTGCAGCAGGGTAACCAGGATTTGTCCCATCAGATAAAGCGTTGCATCGATTGGGCGACCCAGATAGGCGGCAATTGCCACCCCGAGCGCGTAGAGAAGAACCCCTCCCAGCAAAAAGAGGGGACGCGAAAGTCGAAGGAAGAGGCGGAGATTATGAAACGAAATCACTCTTCGTCAATCTCGTGGGTTGAAAGCCGCAGTAGTTGGGATGGAGCGTCCAATGCCCGCACTTCGAATTCAACGCCAAATGGCACCAGCACGAGAGTCGGTTCGTGGCAATCCAGCAGATAGGTCTCCTGGTGGGTAGGGGATGATGGTCGAAGGTCGCGCCACGAAAATTGCACGCTGCCCTCTATCAGGGCCCAGACCTCGTCTGCGATTTGGCGCAATGCCACAGGTCGCGTCTGATCACCCCTCAGGAAAACGACTTCCGTAAATCCAAATCGCCGCAGCAAATGATCGCTGTAGCGGAGCACTTCCAGCTTTGCACCATTCGAGTCTTGCTGGACGTGCAGAGTTCGGACAAAGAGATCGTGGATGGGGAGTGTCATTAACTGAGGAATGGGTAGTTCTTGGTACCCGCGCGAGGGAGAAGCCCGCTAGAAAGCTTTTGACTCGTCGCACAGATCGCATTCAGAGACCGCTGCAATCGTGGGAACCCGCTATCCCAGAGCGGATTGCATATCGGTCACATGCTCGAGTCGATGATCGATCATTCGCCGAAGGAACCCTTCGGTGGTCATTGTTTCGAGGCTCGAATGCAATCCAGACTTGTCCAGGTCGCTCTCGTCAAGGGTCTCTAAGAAATCAAGTGCGCTTGAATAAGACTCGGCGATCACCTCCAGCAGGTCAGCGGTGGAGCTTTTCGCAGCTCTGCGAACCGCACCACGATTCCACCGATCGAGATCAAAATCGGCGGGAACTGTTTGCTCTCCAGCGACCAACCGCTGGGCCTGGCCAAGATTGCCCCGCTCCCCGTCCGCCAGATGGCCGAGCAGGTCTTTGACGGTCCACGTGCTTTCCTCCGATGAATAGACCTCCATCGGCATATCGCTCTCGGTCAGCCCTTCTAAGAATGGCCATGTCTCAGCATTCCGATTCTCCATATAGCTGCGAAGTTCGTCCTTGCGTTCGCTCATGAATCAGCCTCTCTCTATTGCCTCAAACGAGTAAATCGCCACCGTCGACCCGGAGCGAATGGCCGGTGATGTATTCGTTCTTCATCAGGAATACCACTGCCTCAGCAACGTTCTGACTGGGCACGGTCTGCTTTAGCGGTATTTTACCTGTCACCTCATCCCATCTCTCATCGGGCAACCAGTCCGGCTTGAGGGTTGGCCCAGGAATCACCGCGTTAACACGGATATTGGGTGCTAGCGCAACAGCTGCAACCTGGGTGAGCATTTCTAAGCCTGCCTTGCTGATCGAGTGAAGCGGAAATTCTTTCCAGGGGCGATGGGCAGCGGTATCTGAAACGTTGACCACCGATCCGGCGCCCCTGCTTTGCATGCGTCGGGCGGCCTCTTGAAGGACAAAATAGGCGCCCTTCAGATTCAACCCCACAGATTTTCGCCAATCCTCTTCATCGACCTCAAGCAAATTGCGTCGCTCAAGAATCGCGGCCGAATTTACCAAAAGATCGATTCCTCCATACACAGAGTCGATGGCGCGGAATGTCTCTCGAACTCCTTGGGTAACGGATAGGTCGGCCTGAACTAGAGCAGCTTGAACTCCAAGTGATACTGCCTGTGCTGTTGTTTCGGCTGCGGCTTCTTGCGCCTGATGGAAGTGGACCATCAGATGGCAGCCCTGATTGGCCAGCGCGAGCGCGATGGTCTTGCCGAGACGGTGGCCGGCGCCGGTTATCAAGGCAATCTTTCCCTCAAGTTCCATGGTGGTCTCCTGAAGGTTCGAACTGGGGTGCAGAATCCGCTAACTGACTCATCCTGTCGGTCTGTTCCGCCGCAGAGTGTTGGTCGGCAATCGATCGCGAAGGGGACCCATTATCTGCGAATTAGATTCGAAAAAACGAGCCAAAGATTTGCCGGACGCTCGGCAAGCCGCCTCATCAGGTACGGATACCACTGCGAACCGTAGGGTACATAGACCCGCACCGGATACCGGCGCTGGCGCAGCGATTCCTGGAGTTCAGAGCGGATTCCGTATAGAAATTGAAATTCTAGCGCAGAGCGGGAGACTCCAATCTCTCTAGCATAATTCTCTGCGAATTCTATCCGGTTCGAATCATGGGAAGCGATAGCGGCCAGCGGAGGTGTGCGGCCATCGGATGAAATTGGAATTGCTCCCTGGTCGCGCGCTGCGCCCAAAGCAACGGAGGACAGCTTATCGAAACTCTCGCTCACATCGCTTCTGGACTGGTGCGCAATGGCAGGCGATTCTCGGTAGGCGCCTTTGACGATTCGCACGCTGGTTCCGGCCTCGACGGCTGACCGCACGTCATTTTCACTTCGAAATAAAGCGGACTGAAACACCAGGCCTACCTTCAAAAGACCCTTGGCGGCGAGGACGTGCTGGAGGCTCAGTGTCTGATCGATATAGGCCGATTCCTCCATGTCGATTCTTATGTAGACCTCCTGAGCGGCTGCCTCTCGAGCCACATCCAGCAGGTTGGACATACAAAGATCATAGCCAAGGCTTAGCCCTAATTGGGTTAGTTTGACAGATATGTTGGAAGGCAAATTGCTAGCGCCGATGGCCTGGATGAGTTTGAGGATTTGGTCGCGAGAGCGATCGGCCTCTTGCTTAGTAGACACATGCTCGCCAAGGTGCGCGAGGGTAGTTACCAATCCACGCCCTTCAAGGATCCGGGCAACTTCCAGCGCATCGGGCAGGGACTCGCCCGCAACAAATCTGCGAGCTACTCGTCGTGCCAGCCTCCAGTCTTTGACGAGCCGCTGTGCCCACTTTGCTTCTGACAGAAAGAAGATCGGAGATCGAAGCATTAAGCCAATGAGAATTGTAGCAAGGCTAGGGATCGGTACCGCAATGAATTGCCGCCTTTGGCGCTCGTATGTTCTGTCGTCAAAAGGCACATGCGCCTCAGCTGCTCACACGGTCGATGTTGACCCGCGAAGTTTTGGTTGGTAAACTCGCGCCGAGCGCCACTAGCTCAACTAGGCAGAGCATCGGCCTCTTAAGCCGCAGGTTACAGGTTCGATTCCTGTGTGGCGCACCTCAAGTTGAAATCTGGCTCCAGGCAACGCGAAGCCCTGGAGTCAGCACTTCCCCAAATCGACCCATTTCATATCGTGCTACCACCGACACGCTTCAGCGACTATAATAGTGCGCTGTATTTGCCGCACTGCAGGCAATATCTACTGCGGAACGTTTTGGGCTGAGGGTGCAACTTGGCTCAACAGAGTCGAGGAGTACTTTCAGTGAGTTTTGATCAGTTTTCATTGGATCCGCGTATCGTCGCCCGAGTCAAGGCGGTCGGTTACAGCGATCCAACCCCCATTCAACAAAAAGCCATCCCCAGTGTCCTAGAAGGCCGAGACGTCATTGGCCTCGCCCAAACCGGTACCGGTAAGACCGCGGCCTTTGTTTTGCCGATCCTGCAGCGGCTCACCAAGGGCCCGCGTCGTCGAGTGCGGGCGCTCATTGTTGCTCCAACGCGTGAGTTGGCCGAACAGATAACCCAGATGACTCTCGACCTCAGCAAGAACACCAAGGTGCGCAGCGTGGCCGTCTATGGGGGGGTAAGCAAATACTCTCAGATTTCGCGATTGCGTACCGGAGTTGAGATCGTGATTGCATGCCCCGGTCGTTTACTAGATCTCGTGGGAGATGGGGAAATTAATCTGTCGCGGGTTGAGGTTCTGGTGCTGGATGAGGCCGATCGCATGTGCGACATGGGTTTCCTTCCTGACATTCGCCGCATCCTCAAACTGCTTCCCGCGCAGCGCCAGACGCTTTTCTTCTCGGCCACAATGCCTCAAGATATACGAAAACTAGCAGACAGCATTCTCAAAGATCCGGTCACGGTTCAAATCGGAAAACTAGCGCCTGCGAAGACCGTTTCACACGCGATCTATCCCGTACCTGCGAATCTCAAAAAGAGCCTATTGCTGGCAATGCTTAAACAGACCCCTACCGAACGGGTTTTGATTTTCACCCGCACTAAATATCGAGCTCGCAACCTGGCACGCGACTTGCAAAAGCGGGGGTATCGCGCGGCCGCACTGCAGGGCAATATGTCACAGAGCCAGCGGCAGAAAGCGATCGATGGGTTTCGCAACAGGAAGTTCGACATTCTCGCCGCTACAGATGTCGCTTCACGTGGAATAGACGTGTCGGAAATATCTCACGTCATCAACTTCGACGTTCCCAATACGGTCGATGCGTACACTCATCGGATCGGCCGTACCGGTCGAGCTCACCGATCTGGCGAAGCCTACACATTTGCGGGACAAGAGGACGAGCAGATGATTCGAGGCATCGAGAAACTGTTGGGCGCGCCGATCGAACGGCGACGGCTACCCAATTTCAACTACGGCGGTTTCGTGCCCGAAAACGAATTTCAGAAAACCAGTGGAAACCGCCCAGGCGAACAGCAAAAACGAAACCGTGCTCGCCATAATGGGCGGAGCAAGATCGCGCGCTATCGTTCAAATCGACGAAAGTGAGCCCAGGCTTTCTCTGGATTGCGCCATTTCCTCGCTAGTTAGGTCGCAGGCATTCAATTTGCCGAAGATAAGTCCTCGCTCCCCACTGTAGTCGCCAAGCTCTCCCGAACTCTGGATAAATAGCCGAAAACACACCCTCACCGGTGCGAATCCGCATCGCAAGGAGTCTCCTTCAGCGCGCCACTAGTACTGTGGTACCGTTCGAATGGGTGCCGGAGACCACCCACTTCGTGACAAGTACTTCTACTGGTCTAACGGTTGGGGGACCGAGCCGCTCCTCGGATGCTTACGGTGCATAATTCGATTCGTTACACTTTCCTGGCGATGAGTGTTTTTGGCCTGGTCGTGAACTTAATCGGCCTGGTATACACGTTTGCGGCCCTCGTAAAACGTCTTTCTGACCTAGTTTTAACCCACCTTTCAGACACCTTTCAATTCAGTCGCAATTGAGACGAATTGTGCCATAATCCGGCTGCACCTTAACAGCGGGCAACCTCCGCATTAGGTGTTTCCACTCTCGCCTTGGTCGCCATGAATGTGGCGACCTTGTGCGTTTAATGGGACCAGAGTTCATTGCGAGTGTTCGAATCGATGGTGTAAACTTTCCAATGTGGTAGCCAACAATGGAAATGCCCCGATAGCGGCTAACGGTAAACTGGTCGTCTGCATTGAAGACGAACAGGAAATGATCGACCTTGTTCAGCTTATCCTGGGCCGCCGCGGATTTACAGTCGAAGGCGCAAATGGAGGGTTGGAAGGACTCGAGAAAATTCAGAAGAGAAAGCCTGATTTGGTGCTGTTGGATCTCATGATGCCGGACATGGACGGCTGGGAGGTCTATCAGCGTATGAAATCGGATGAGGACCTGCGTGAAATCCCAGTTATCGTCGTTACCGCCAAGGCACAGTCAATTGATAAGGTGTTGGGACTCCATATTGCCAAGGTAGACGATTACATTACAAAGCCGTTTGGGCCGCAGGAGCTGCTTGAGAGCGTCGAAAAAATATTAGGTCAAGCCGACTAACTGGCGAGATAAGTGGGACTCAGGCGGGGCTGCATTCGCGGCCCCGTTTTCGCGTACTTTCGAGCCTGCCGACGCAGCCGGGGCTGGCTTGGGCGGTTCGGCTCTAAGCCGCCCTCCAACCTCGTAGTTTCCGCCGGTGCCAGCCCACCGAAAAAGCTATAATCGCGAAATGCGTCCTAGCGCTGTAATTCTGGCAATCGGCCTGCTGGCCAACACTGCATCGGCCGCCGCACAGCAAGACGGCCCGGTGTATGTCATCCAGGCCGGCGATTCCTTGTTCACGATCGCGCAGATATTTGGAACATCGGTCGAGGAACTGGCAGCAGCCAATCAAATTGAAGATCCGGCTGCCATCTTCCCTGGCCAGGCGCTTGTAATTCCAGGGTATGACGGCCTGAGCGGGACCCTTCAATTCAACGAAGTTCGGTTCGGAGAAACGCTTCAAAGCCTGGCCTTGCGTTACGGACTACCGGAGGACCAATTGGGTAGGCTCAATCGAGTCTTGAATCCCCATCGCCTCTATTCAGGACAGCCTTTCGCGTATCCGGAACGAATTGGAGGAATGCCAACTTCCCATCGAAGCTCAACCCTGCATGGGCAAAGCCTGCTCGAGCTCTCGGCGGAGCTCGATCTAGGATCATGGTTGTTGATGGACGTGAACGGGATCGAGGGTCGACGCTGGCTGGTTCCCGGCGAGCTTATGTACGCACCAGGCGGTGAGCAGGCGACCACCGCATTACCTCCCGAATTCGGAACCATCGGCTTAGCTCCAGAGGGAGCCACTCAGGGTAGAACGATCACGATCCGATTCGAAGGACCAAACGAAGTCTCCGGTCACCTGGGAGACCAGGAGTTAGTTGTGACCTCTATCGGGGAACGATCATCGCTTGCGTTACAGGGTGTTCACGCACTGGAGGAGCCGGGCTTGATTGAGCTAGCGCTGGCTGTCGATGCGTCAACTAGGTACAGCCAGCCGATTCTCGTCCGAGATGGTGGCTACGGTCAGGAATTTCTGCAAGTGCCTCCCGAAACTCTCGATCCGGCAAATACCGAGCCAGAAGATGAACTCGTCGAACGCATTGTGAGTTCGGTGACTCCAGAGAAGCTCTGGGATGGACCGTTTGCCTACCCATCCACATTCTTCGAGGCGTTTCCCTCATTTTTTGGAACTCGTCGCAGCTACAATGGAAGCGAATTTATCTACTACCACACCGGTTTGGATCTATACGGCAGCAGCAGCACCCCGGTTTTGGCTCCAGCCCGCGGACGGGTGGCATTCTCCGATTTCCTTACGGTACGAGGCAATGTGACCTATATCGATCACGGATGGGGTGTCTATACGGGGTATCTACACCAATCTGAGAGCCTGGTGCAGCCTGGCGATATAGTGGAACCGGGACAAACGATTGGGTTTGTTGGCGGAACCGGCCGTGTTACCGGTCCACACTTGCACTGGGAGGTTTGGGTAGGCGGCGTTCCTGTGGATCCAATTGAGTGGACTCTGACGGAATTCCCTTAGGCCTCGGAACCCTGCTCAGGATCTTCATCCATGAGTGAGCGTGCTTGTTCGGCCTGCTCGGCCCGAACCATGATTTCCACTTCGCCCATCGCTCCTATCGTCAGACCCAGAGCAGTACCGGCAGATTCCTGAGACAGCCAAACATCGACACCGTTAGCGCTCAGCAGCCCCTTAATAATTTCAGCTTCTATCTGGCCATCTGCGGTGCCTACAGAAACAAGTTCGTGAGGATGCTCTTCTGAAGTCGGCATAACCCCTATAGTATAATGGCAGGCAGCACCCCAAATCCACATAAACCCCCGAATGCATCCTGCACCCGCCCCCGCACCAGAACTCTATTGGGCTGAATTCGACGTCACGGACAGAGACATTGAATTCATCGATAACCTGCTCCTCGAGCGCGAGGTTCCGCTCACCATCGAGGCAATGGCCTATGCATTGGCGGAGCATCGACTTGAGCTCCAACGAACTGAGCAAGAAAGCCGACCGACGGGTGAAACTGATGCCTATCAGCCGAGTGAGACATACGAGGTTGGGGACCGCCTTGCATTTCGATCGCTAGACAATCGAATCGGCAAAGTAACCAGCATTCGAGAAGCAGAAAATCCTGACCTTCCTCCGTTTGATGTCATTCAAGTCAGCTTCAAGGATGAGGGTGAGAACATGGAGTTTGCCGCACGCTTTCAAGACCACATCCTCAACTCGTTGGCCTCAGAAAACGATCAGCTCGAATCCGATATGACCCCAGAGAGTGTTATCGAACGGCACGGCCCTTCGATTGAAGGAAAGCTCGAGGCGCGGCTGCATGAGAGTCCGGAAACCGTGCGAATCGCGGGGCGCTGGTTTCACAGCGGTCTCCTGGCGGACATCAATGAGGGACATCTCAATCTGGCAGAAGCGGTTTTGGATGTTGCGGAAGGGGGTCCACTGCCAACCAAGTCGCTGGCAGAGCACATGGAACTCCCGGCTGAGCTCGACCCTTTGCTTACCGAATTCTCGGTCGATTTTGCGCTGCAGGAAGATGAGCGATTCGATGAGGTCGGGCCGGCGGGCAAGGTGCTCTGGTATTTGAAACGAAACGAGCCAGACGAGGTCTTAGAGGTCCCCAAGCGAATCGCGTATTCGCCCAAAGCCTATGATCGGGATCGGCTGACGGAGGACTTACTGGCGCTCGAGCGCAGCCTCGACGACGAATTGAGTGACCTAGCTGCGCCTGATTCTGCATCCACCGAAGAAATCACCCTGCCAATCCTGTTTCCTCACCGGCAAGCCGGCACCCTGCCTTTGTCAGCCAGGCTTGAGACGCTATTTCCGACTGCGTATGAGGCTCCCAGGATCCGGTTTATTCTGATCGACGGAACCACCGGAGAAAAGTTTCCGGGATGGGTAGTGCGCAAAGAGCGATATGTCTACGGTCTGGAGAACTGGTACAGGAGCAACCAGGTTCCTGCGGGAGGTTTGATCAAGATCACGCCTTCCGAAGTCGAAGGAGAAGTTATCCTTCGGGCGTTGGAGCCTCGCCAGCGTAACGATTGGATACGAATGGTAACGATCGATGACAATGGCCATATCGGCTTTACCATGCTGAAACATCCGGTCGGAACCGCCTACGATGAGCGAATGATCGTCGGCCAGATGGATGAGCAGGCCGTCGCCCAAGCATGGCGGAGCGGGGAGCAACGAAGGTTGCCTCCTGATCGATTGACCCTCCAGGTGTTTCGCGAATTAGCTAGACTCAACCCGCAGGCTACCGTACACGCCAAAAGCCTGTACTCAGCGGTAAATGTCATCCGGCGCCTGCCGCCCGGCCCGATTTTTGCCGAGCTAGCCACGCGGCCTTACTTCGAGCCGGTGGGTGATCACTATTGGAAACTGAACGAGGGCGAGAACTAGGAGTTATGGGCACCTCAGCTCCGCCTTCCATGGTGCGGCCTACTCTAGAAGCGCCATTTCACATCGATTATGGATGGTGGGACCGTTCGGACCGGGATCTCGACGTGTACTTGAGGAGTCACCTATGCCGTGAGCACCAGGGGCTGTTTCCGGAGATAGACCCGAAAGCCAAGGTCGATCATGTCGATCCACAAACCGGGGAAGTTACACTGCTGACCCGGATCGAAGACATTCTGATTTCACACTGCACGCAGCAAGAGGGCTACCTCACGCCGCAAACCAGTCTGGTAAACGGAGTTTTCCGGGTCTTCCTTGCTAACGGAAATGTCCCACTGACCCCCGAACAGCTCGGCGAACAGATCGGCCGTCCAGCTCGAATGATTCTGCGCACTCTTTCTGGACCCCGCATTTACAAAGGCATTCGCCCAGCCCACTAATTTCACAACCCCTAAAAGGGATAAGATTATGCAATGAAAGAGCCGCTCGGCTGCGGCAATGCTTGCTTTATGGACGGCTGGAGAGTTGAGGGGGGAAATAAAATACGCGCCCGTAGCTCAGTTGGATAGAGCGCCAGACTTCTAATCTGGAGTGCGCAGGTTCGAGTCCTGCCGGGCGCGCCAATGAGAAGGGGCTGCCCTCAGCAGCCCCTTTATTAATGCGTGAATCTGGCTCAAATACTCAGCTGCCTGGGGGTTGCTCCTCAAGCACGGAAAGGTCGACCGCCGAAAATGCGCGCGTGATTGCATCATCGATCCAGCTGCGCCTACCTTCTTGATCTTCCTTGAGGCAAATCCCAAGATAAGCTCCAGTTACGAGCGATCCCAGTATGGCCCCGATCAAAATCCCTGCTATCACCTCAACCATGACTGACCCTACACTCCGCCTCTCGGCTCGAAACCCTGTCTACGAGTTGGAAAATGTGGGAACTTCTGAAGCCCGACGGTAGCATTCGTCTCGGGCCGAATCGTTATCTACGCAGGCCGCCAACCATACCCAGGCCAATCGATTGGCGGGTTCTTCTCGTACCACCCAGCTCAATGTCGTGCGCCCCTGGCCCAGGTCGCCCCGATGAATGGCCTCGACGGCAGATGTGATCGCTTCTTCGATGGTTGCCATGATTGTCCTTTTCTGACACGACGCATCGGGTCGGAATATGCGTCTTCGACAATCATCCTAGCAGTCGCCTGCCGAGAAAGCGCTAACGATCCCCTTACAATTCGGTTTCTCCCGCCATCATGCGCACTCGCTGCCAGGGCGGCAGATTGTCCATTTCAGCAAGAGTTTGGCGCAGTTCGAAGATCTGGTCCCGCATCGCGGCCGCCTTTTCGAACTCCAATGCATCCGCAGATATGCGCATCTGTTTTTCCAATTCGCGTATCAATCTGGCCAACTCATCACGGGGCATATCCAGCGGCGCGGTAGCTCGATACTCCGCCTGCTGCTCGGCCACGGATTTTGCGGTCATCTGGTCGGTAAGATCCCGGACGGCTTTGACGATACTGAGCGGCTCAACCCCGTGCTCTTCATTAAATTGGATCTGTATGTCACGACGTCGATTGGTTTCGTCAATGGCCGACTTCATTGATTTGGTCATTACATCGGCATACATGATGACCTTGCCCTCTACATGCCGTGAGGCTCTACCGGTGGTCTGAATGAGCGAAGTGGTGGAGCGGAGAAAGCCCTCTTTGTCGGCATCCAGGATGGCCACCAGGGATACTTCCGGCAGATCCAGCCCCTCCCGGAGCAGATTAATTCCAACCACTACATCAAACACCCCAAGCCTGAGATCGCGTAGTATTCCCACCCGGTCCAGGGTGTCGACCTCAGAGTGCAGATAGTGCACCTTAATTCCGAGCTCCAAAAGGTAATCTGCGAGGTCTTCCGACATGCGTTTGGTCAGGGTTGTGACCAGCGTACGCTGCCCAACCTTGGTGCGCTGCTTGATCTCGCCTACCAGGTCATCGATTTGGCCTTCTACTGGCCGCACTTCCACCTGCGGATCTACCAGCCCTGTTGGGCGGATAATCTGTTCCACAATTTGCTCGGCCGCTTCAAGCTCATAGGGCCCAGGTGTCGCAGAGGTGTATAGAACCTGACCGGTCCGATCTTTGAATTCATCAAACGCGAGCGGTCGATTATCGATCGCGGACGGAAGCCTGAATCCATACTCCACCAGCGTCTCTTTGCGGGAGCGGTCGCCGGCGTACATGCCGCCAATTTGAGGGATTGTCATGTGGCTTTCGTCGATGACGAGTAGGAAATCAGGCGGGAAATAGTCCATCAGCGTCCAGGGTGGGGATCCAGCCGAGCGTTGGTCCAGATGGCGCGAATAATTTTCGATGCCGGAGCAGTATCCGACTTCTCGCATCATTTCCAGGTCGTGGTTTGTTCGCTGTTCGAGTCTCTGGGCCGCGAGCTGATCGCCCAGCTGCTTGAAATGCTCCACCTGGCTGACTAGCTCCTCTTGAATATCGTCGATTGCAGCTTTGAGCTTCTCTTCTTCCGTGATGAAGTGTTTGGCGGGAAAAATGTCAATGGACTCTCGCTCGGCAATCAGTTCGCCGGTGACGATGTCGAATTGCGCGATCCGCTCCAGCTCGTCGCCAAAAAAGCCGATCCTTAAGCCGCGTTCTTCGTATGCGGGAACCACTTCAAGCGTGTCCCCACGCACCCGGAATGTCCCCGGGCTGAGCTGAAGATCGTTGCGAGAGTAGCGGCTTTCGACGAGTTGGCGCAGAAGCGCATCTCGCCGATAGACTCCACCTTTCTCCAGGTGGATCACGATCCGCCCGTATGCCTCCGGATTTCCGATACCGTAGATACAGGACACCGAGGCCACCACGATCACATCGCGGCGGGCAATGACGGAAGCGGTCGCGGAGAGCCTCAGCCGCTCGATTTCCTCATTGATATCGGTTTCCTTTTCGATATAGAGATCGTGGCGTGGAACGTAGGCTTCGGGCTGGTAATAGTCGTAATACGAAACGAAATACTCCACCGCATTTTCTGGAAAAAAGTCTTTGAACTCAGCATAGAGCTGCGCGCCCAGGGTCTTGTTGTGAGCGATGATGAGGGTGGGGCGCTGCTGGTCCGCGATAATACTTGCCACGGTGAAGGTCTTTCCCGTGCCGGTGGCTCCTAGCAGGACCTGATGTTTGAACCCCTCGCTCAGGCCCGAGTTCAGCTCTCGGATGGCCTGCGGCTGATCGCCCATCGCTTTAAATGGAGCATGCAGCTTGAACTCAGGCATCTAACGGCTGCTCACCTTCGATCACAATGTCAAGTTTTCTCTTTGAATTGCGCATAGACACAAATCCAATGCCCTTTGTAGACATTCTCCTTTTGGCAGGTTCGTCTACGCTCGCTCAAGATAAATTGGATTGCTGAATATCCAGGGTGCTGAACTGCCGCTGGCGAGGGTTGCTTCAACCCGATAGGCGCCGGGCCCGTCGACAGACTGGACCGCGTGCTGCGTTGCAGACCACTCGCGAACTACCTGGCCCGAACGCAGAATTCTGATGTGAGCGGGGTAGGGTGTACTCACTTGCAGGGTGGCGCCCAATCCGAATCGAAGACGCTCGCCCATGATAACCTTGCCATGTTCGGAGTGTGCGCTAAACATGAAATCCCGGGTCGGAGCCGACCGATCATATCCTACGAAGCAGCGTCCCCGTTCAACTGCCTGAAGAATACTTTTTTCGTCCTCGGCGGCTTCGCCCGATAGTTGCTCATCAAGAAGCACATGCGTGTTGACGGCCTTGAAGAGCCATTCATAGGGAAAGATGGTCCGTCGAAGCGGCCCCAGACGTACGGGCATAGCATGCGCATCGGCGTTTCCAATGGCCACCACCCGGTTTCCCGCATCGAGCATCCGATCCCACCGCTCGACCAACCCGATCTCCGGGCCACGCCCAATCCGCGAGGGAAACAAGCCGTAAAAAGCGGCATGAAGCCGGGACCGCAGCAAGCATTTGAATGAAGTCATGAAGTTCCAAATCTCGATTCCAGTGTAGCCCTCGACCTCCCAGTCATCCCATGAAAGATCTGGCTGATCGTATTGCGGTACTCCGCAATCGGCCGGATGGGCCAGGAAGGATAAACCCCCACGGTTCTTGACCTCCCGGATTAATACCTGCGGCTGATCGGCAAATCTAGAGAGGTCTTCGTTTGTGCCATAGATCAGGAGATGAGACTTCTCAGGCTTGCGTCCAACGTCATGAACTTCCTGGCCGATAAGCCGCAAAATGCGCTCGTGCCCCAAGTAGTAATACCCTGTCAATTCTGTGGGGAGAATGTTGTGATCGGTTACGACGATGAAGTCGAGCCCGGCTTTGATAGCCGCATCCGCCACTTCATCCTGCGACCCGTGTCCATCGGAGGTCGTGGTGTGCATATGCAGGTTGCCGACAACTTCATGCATTCAACGCCCCGAATCACGCGCAGTAAGCCAGCTTAAGGGCTCGAAGCATATCACGGCTGCATGGCTTAGAATGAGATCTTCGACCAGGTGTGGGAATGAACAATGCCGAGGTAGCGCAGGTTTTTGAGAACATCGCTGACCTGCTTGAAATCAAAGGCGAGAAAGTCTTTAAAGTGATTGCCTATCGCAGGGGTGCGGAGGCCATCCGGACTCAGGGTCGTGACATCAATGCCATTTGGAATGATGGTGCGCTGGAAGAGATTCCGGGAGTGGGGAAGGCAATTGCAGAGAAGACCGACGAACTGCTGCGAACAGGCGAGCTGCAATATTACGAGAATCTGAAAGCGGAGATACCAATTGGGCTGCTGGATGTCTTGAAGGTCGGGGATGTTGGGCCCAAGAAGGCAGCTCGGTTTTGGTCCGAGCTCGATATTACTTCGGTTGAGGAGCTGGAGGCCGCAGCCAAAAACGGTGAGCTTCAGGAGCTGTCGGGTATGGGAGCCAAGTCTGAGGCGCGGATCCTGGAGAGCATTGAAGCCCTAAAACGACGTCAAACCGGCCGAATGTCCATCGGAGTGGCCCTGCCAATCGCTGAGCAGCTACTGGAAGAACTTCGGCGACATCCTAAGGTCAAGGCGGCTGAGGCTGCGGGCAGCCTGCGCCGGATGCGGGAAACGGTCGGCGATTTGGATCTCCTGGTTTCTACCGATCATCCTGATGAAGTGATGCAGAGCTTCGTGGAGCTGCCCATCGTGGGAAGAGTGCGGAGCAAGGGTGAGGTGAAAACCAGCGTAGAGCTTATCGACGGTGTACGGGTTCAGGTGTGGACGCATCCCTCCGAGCGATTCGGCACCGCCCTGCAATATGCAACCGGCTCAAAGGACCACAACGTCCGACTGCGTGAGCTCGCCCTGTCAATGGGATTGTCCCTGTCTGACCAGGCGTTCAAACTGGAAGATGGCGGGGAAATTACCGTAGCTGCCGAGGACGATGTCTACAAGAAGCTGGGGCTTCCCTGGATCGCACCGGAAATGCGTGAGGACCGCGGAGAGATTCAAGCTGCTCAGAGCGGTGACCTCCCGGAGTTGATCGAAGTCAAGGATTTGAAGGGCGAGCTGCATGCTCACAGTACCTGGAGCGACGGAAAGAACTCGATCGCCGAAATGGTTCAGGCGGCCAAAAAGGAAAAACTCAAGTATCTGGCGATTACCGATCATTCCCAAAGCCTCGGGGTCGCCAACGGTCTGACCGCGAAGCGGGTGGAACAGCAGCGGAAGGAAATTGCCAAGATCCGAAAGGGTCTCGATAAGAACTTTGTTTTACTTCACGGAACCGAGATGGAAGTGCTGGCCGATGGAACGCTCGACTTCCCGGATGAAGTGCTGGCCATGTTCGACATTGTGATCGCTTCGGTTCACACCTCTTTGCGTCAGCCACGCGAGCAAGTGACCCAAAGAATGTTGAACGCGATTCAAAACCCGCACGTCGATATCATCGCTCATCCATCGGGGCGCTTGATCGGAAGGCGTGATCCAGCTGACCTGGACATGGATCGCATTCTGGAGGCGGCTCTCGAGCATGGAACCATCCTGGAAATCAACTCAAACCCTGAGCGGTTGGATCTCAACGACATTTATTCACGCCGCGCGGCTAAGATGGGCATACCGTTGGCCATCAATACCGACGCGCATCGGCCCGAGCATCTGGCCTTCCGCGAGCTAGGCGTGGGAGTCGCTCGCCGCGCCTGGGTCACGAAGAAGCAGGTCGTCAACTGCTGGACCGCAGCCCGGATGCAGAAATGGCTCAAAGCGCGTGGGTAGCGCCCGCTCGGGTTAGTGTGCAATAAAAGCATCAACATTCGAGACCAGCGCTTGCCGCGGGATAGCGCACAAGATTACTTCAACATTCGAGACCAGCGCAACCCCTTGGGCCCTTCAGGGGTTAAGTGAGTAACCAAGGAGGACAGTAGATGTCAAAAATCGCATTTGTAGTAGACAGCACCGCATATATTCCCCCCGATCAAGTTCAACAATTCGACATTAAAGTGATTCCTCAAGTCCTTATATGGGATGACGAGACCATGCTCGACGGCGTCGACATTCAACCCACCGCCTTCTATGAGCGGCTGAGGGATTCGAAGACGATGCCAACCACCTCTCAGGCGACAATCGGGGCATTTATCGAGGTTTTCAAGCCGCTCGTCGAGGGAGGACGACCGATTTTAGCCATCCTGGTCTCCGACAAGCTCTCTGGCACGATTCAATCCGCGGAGCAAGCCAAAGCAGAGTTCCCGGACGCCAAGATTGTCATCGTCGACTCGGAATCGACCGCTATGGCACTGGGATTTCAGGTACTGGCCGCGGCCCGCGGCGCACGTGACGGGAAGAGCTTTGAGGAGGTAACGGAGATCGCCAGGCAAGCCAAAGGCCAGACAGGGGTGCTGCTAGTTGTTGACACGCTCGAGTTTCTACACCGAGGCGGAAGGATTGGTGGTGCATCCCGATTGCTAGGCACGGCACTCAGTATGAAGCCGGTGCTGGAACTTCAGGACGGCGTTTTGGACGTGGTGGAAAAAGTGCGCACGCGGTCCAAGGCGCAGGCCAGACTACTGGACATTCTTGAGGAAAGAATAGACGGGCGGCCCAATCTGCGCTTGGCGGTGCTTCACGCGGCTGCCGAGCAGCAGGCGCGAGACTTACTCGAGATCGCTTCCAACCGGCTCAACCCCATAGAAACCGTTTTCTCGGAGGTGAGCCCGGTTGTTGGGACGCATGTCGGGCCAGGCACGCTCGGCTTGTGTTATTCGGTTGAGTCTTGAGGCAGTAATTCTGGACTTGCAGGATTGAAATTAGCTGTCGGCGGGAAACCGATCGATCGAATAGAACGTGTACAGATTATCGAAGTCGGATAATTCCCTTGGTATAGAGATGTCGATTCGGAACATCAGCACCATCTCACGCTCCTCGCCTGGTTCGAGCGTCTGCTCCGTAAAACAAAAGCATTGAATGGTCTCAAAGTAGACGGCTGCCTGGGGCGGGCCGACCTTATGAATGGCCTTTCCTGTGACGGTTTCATCTGAGTTGTTGCGAGCGAAATAGTTTGCGCTGACAAGCTCACCCGGAAGCGCGGAAATCTCCGAGACGACCGGATAGAAATCCCAATCCAGATTTGGACTAACGGCCGACTTAAGGTGCACCGTGATGGATTGGCCCCAGTGCTGAGCGACACGCCAGCGATTATCCTCCAGTGCCAGATCAATACTGATGTCGCCCTCAATGAACTTCAGCTGGCCGCTCCGCATTAGTTCAGAAAGCTGATCGAGCAGGATCGACGGTTCTGTCTCCTGGCTGAGAGCGAGCTCTAGCAATTCATCGACCGCTTGCTGACTGACATCTGGGAAGCGCATGTGTGCAGACACGAGCGCTCTTGAGGGATCGGTCGAAGTGATTGCGATCACCTCAAACTTGCCCCATTTCGCAAGTTGGTTGTAAAGGAGGTCCTGAACCCCGCCTGGGGGAGGGTTACTCGACAAGTATTCCTCTTTCGTACGGGCGGCTTGGTCTTCTTTGGAAACCCGTTCCCAGGCCGAAGCAAAGTTGCGCGTATAGGTGTCCAGGAAGAAATCCTGTGAGACACGTTCCGGTGGCGCACTCGATCCCATCCGAGGGATCAGATACAGCGCGGCAACGATCGCGAAGCCGACCGCTACCCCTATTAGTACTCTGCCTATGGCTCGATTGCTCAACGAATGAACTCAATCCACCTTCAAGGTCCGGACGCTTTTCGTGCTGATTGCTGCCAGGATTTCTTGCAGATGATCGGCTCCTAAGCTTGGAATGTGGATAGTGTAAACTAATCTGTAGTGACCATGAGGCTGCCGAAGCCGGATTTGCATTAGTTGGGAGGAGGCGCAAAATCGCAACTGAATTCACCGTAACGCTCGAGCACCAGCCCGGCCAGCTGGCCAGATTATCCAAATCCCTTGGCGAAGCAGATGTCAATATTCGAGCACTTTCCGGCATGGTCTGTGATGGAAAAGGGATCCTTAAGTTGCTTACCAGTGACGAAACGTCCACTCGAGGCAAGCTTGAGGAACTTGGAGTTCCATTTGAGGAGCAAGAGATTCTTACCGTAACCATGCCCGATCGGCCTGGCCAGCTCGGCGATTTCGCAGAAATGCTAGGCGAGGCTGACATAAATATCGAGACCATTTTTGTAATCGATACCGCCTCCGGGTTCGCAGAACTCGCGATTGCGGTAGACGATATAGAAAAAGCGAAGACCCTGCCGCTGGGACAATTCTGAGCGCGAGATAGGCCTCTGTACTATCAAAGGCAGGCCTGCGCGCGCCTGCTGAACACTACCAGGAGCTAAGGGGAAGAGTTGATGCTCGATAGGAGAACGCTTGCTTGGCTTGCTCTGGGCGGCAGCCTGGTTCTATGCTTTCCATGTGGCTGCTTCAACGGTATCCTAGCGGCAGCTGGCGGCGCCGCCTCGATATTCCCAGATTTCGAAACAGGAATTTCGGCAGCCGAAAACACGTACTTCGCGAGCATATTTAGCGGGTTAGCTTTGGTGGCACTCGTTCCGGGAGTAGTGTTGTTTATTTGGGGATTGCGCGCACTTCGACAGGAATCAGACTCTAGCAGTTCGTGATTGCTTGGCTCAATGGCTAAGGGTGATGATAATATACATGGCCGCTGGAAGCCTAGGGAATCCCGATCGAGCATCAATCGAATAATTAACTCATTTTGAGCCACGTAATCTATCTTTTCATGGACCAATTCCTAAGCGAGGCTCGCTAAATGCGCGAGCGAACTATTCTTCTAATTACGCTGCTGGGACTAGGTATCGTCGCGGTCGGTGTTGCGGCTGGGGTATTGGCCCAACCGCTTCCTCAAATTGCGACCGCCGAAGCCCAGAGTGTCTCGCAGGCTCTAAAGGTCTTCTTCGGAATTTCCGCAGCAGTGTTTGTCGGCATGGAAGGTCTGCTTGTTTTTGCCGCCGTGAGAGGGCACCTGCTCGGCAAGAGCAAAGGGATAATCGGCAGTGG
>SMUX01266472.1_pt1 | contig 23495 bp, 27 predicted proteins | sample 2456431 | NCBI WGS metagenome assembly SMUX01 (sample SAMN11095930, study PRJNA526329) | marine sediment metagenome | biome: Marine sediment; feature: Surficial sediment; material: Deep marine sediment; isolation source: Hadal surficial sediment | place: Pacific Ocean | collected 2014-11 | depth... | reverse complement strand
TAAAGGCGGACATTCACGCGAGTTCCGTCATCATTGAAGGCCATCTCGTTGGAGACATTCACAGTGAGGGCGTGGTTTCGCTGGCAAACGGCGCCGACGTGAAGGGCAATATATTCTGTGCCCGTATCATCATGGAAGACGGCGCGAGGTTTGCTGGAAGAATCGATATGGGCGAACCGCCGAAGGTTGTCGCACCAAAAAAACCCGCGCCCATCGAAGCCGTCAAGACGGAAAAGGTTCCTGCCTAGCGCATCGATTGGGGCTGAAAATGAGGACCGGAGAGTCGTTGCCGTGTCGTCAAGCCATGTCGAATAGCAGCAGCTCGGAATCCTGCGTCGCTTGCAACGTCAGAGTGGCCTGATCCGAAATCGCCAGGGCGTCGCCGGCAGCCAGCCGTTCGCCGTCAGATTCGATAGCACCGGCAACGACGTGCAGGAAACCGAGTCGACGTCCTCCGAAGCGATGCTCGAGCGCCCGACCCTTTTCGAGGAGGCTCGCGTACAGGTCGACATCCTGATGAATGGTCAGTGAATTGCCGCGACCGTCACGCGACCCCACAAGCCGCCACCGATTGCGCTTCTCGTCAGGCGCGAAGAATTTCTGTTCATAGCCCGGCTGTATTCCGTTTTTCTCCGGCTGTATCCATATCTGCAGGAGATGCACGCGATCTTCGCTGGAGTGGTTGTACTCGCTGTGCGACACGCCGGTGCCGGCCGTCATGCGCTGAACATCGCCCGGCCGGATTACCGAGCCATTGCCCATATTGTCTTTATGCTCAAGCGCCCCGTCGATGACGTAAGTGATGATTTCCATGTCTCTGTGCGGGTGAGTACCAAATCCTTTTCCGGGTTCGATGTAGTCCTCGTTGATGACACGAAGACTACCGAACCCCATCCTCGCCGGGTTGTGATAGTCAGCGAATGAAAACGTGTGCTGGCTCTTGAGCCAACCATGATCGGCGCTACCGCGACTGTCGGATCGGATGATGTCCATCACTCTGGTCTCCTCTGAATTTGCTGCGTGTATCAGGCAGCCCGGGTGTCTGATGGCTGCGATGCAGGAACGAGTTCGGCAATACGCACGCGCGCCGCGTCGATCGATTCGTCGGCTTTGCTGTTGAGCTGGTCAGCGGCAATGATATCGACATCGGTGATGCCGATAAATCCGAGCACATGACGGATGTACGGTGTTGCAAAATCGGCCGGGCTGTCGACGGGCACGCCGCCGGAGCTTACGATGACATAGGCTTTTGTCCCTGCGAGCAGACCTTCAGGGCCGTTTTCGGTGTAGCGGAACGTCAGTCGAGCACGCGCGATCATGTCGATCCAGGCCTTGAACGCGGCCGGCACGCCGAAATTATAGATCGGTACGCCGATGACGAGGACATCCGCTTCGAGCAGCTCCGCCACGAGGCCGTCGGACCCGGCGAGCGCTGCCTGGTGTGCAACCGTGCGTTCGTCCGAGTCGGTAAAGTTGGCGCTGATCCAGGACTCGTTGACGAATGGGACTCCGTCGATGAGGTCACGGCGTGTCAGGTCGACAGAGCCGTAACGGTGCTCGAGTGCGTTGATCAGGTCTTGTGTCAGTACGCGGCTGACTGAATCGCCAACCCGGCCACTGGCACTGACTTCGAGTACCCGAAGTTTTTCCGTACCCCGGTTCGTTGGTGCTTGCATGCCCGTGTCTCCTGTCCTGCGGGGCGGTCGCCGCCCGTTGTCGTTGAGAAGGCAGTTTGACTATTGACGAATCGGAGATAAAGACTAAAATTCGAACAATATTGTTTCGAGAATCACAACAATATGGACCGATTCGAGGACTTGCAGGCATTTGTCGCCGTCGTGGAGGCTGGCAGCTTTACGGCCGCCGCCGGGCGGCTGGATGCTGATAAATCCGCTGTCAGCCGGCGCGTGTCCGCCCTGGAGGAACGCCTCGGGGTGCAACTGCTGCGGCGCACGACACGACGGTTGAACGTGACCGAAACCGGCCACAGCTTCTACGAACACAGTGCACGCATTCTGGCCGATCTGGAGGAGGCCGAGTCGGCCGTGGCACAGCAGCACGGCGAATTGCGTGGCACGCTGAGCGTCGCGTTGCCATTGTCATTCGGCACTCGCCACATGTACGTGCCGATTTCCGAGTTCAGCCAACTGCACCCGAAAGTGACGTTCGACCTGGATCTCAACGATCGTCGTATCGACCTGATCGAGGAGGGCGTCGATCTTGCGGTCCGCATCGGTCATCTTGCCGACTCCACGCTGATAGCGCGGCGCTTGTTCGAGTCAAGGACAGTCGTTTGCGGATCGAGCCGCTACTTCGAAGAGCACGGTGTACCGCGGACGCCGGGTGACCTGCGTGACCACCGCTGCCTGGTCTACGGCAATCTCGCGGATTCGGGGCGGTGGGTCTGTAGTGACAGGAACGGCGAGCGCCACCGCGTCGATATCAATGTGACGATGACGGCGAGCAGCGGGGATTTTCTTTGCCTGGCGGCTGTTCAGGGCCTCGGCATTGTCATGCAGCCGACATTTATCGCTGGCGACGCAATCCGGCGCGGCGAACTCGTGCCAATATTGACGGAATACGAATGGCCCGTGTTACCAGCCTATGCCGTTTACCCGCCCACGCGACATCTGTCTTACCGGGTGCGCGAATTCATCGACTTTCTGGCCGGCAAATTCGCTGGCGTACCGTATTGGGACGACGATTGTTGCCGCGACACCCGAAACGTCACGCCGGAGTGATCCCGGGATTGCGACTATGGTGGCCGCAGACTATATTTTCCGGATCGAAGCTACGAGGTAATCAAGTGCACAACCATCCACTGACGATCGTAGTCGTCATCACCAGCATCATCTTGACCGCCTGCTCACGCGATACCGGACGCGGCAGTTCCGCCACTGCCTCCGATTACCAGAAAGAGCTGCAGACGCTGCTGATCACCGCGAAGCCCGGTTCCTGCTAGAAAGTGGGGTCGAACCGGAATAAGTGGGGTCGAACCGAAGTTTTCCTGAGCGTGGTCAGAGTTAACTGGATGGACGCAAGAAAAGTTCGGTTCGACCCCACTTATTCCGCTCAGGAAAACTTCGGTTCGACCCCACTTTTTAAAACGATCGTCCTAAAAAGGGGTCAGAGTTAGGGTAACCTTCGGGAGGCGGGAAAGCTGGCAGGACATTCGATCATGAACGCAATAAACCGACTGGCATGCGCATCGTTGCTGGCCCTGATGAGCACATCAGTGAGCGGCGGCGAAATCGTCAAAGAGTTTCGTGGCACCAATAGCACGACCACGGCCGAATTCACGGTCGATGGGCCATGGTTGCTGGACTGGCACGTAAATAGCGACTATACGGAGCTGATCGCACTCGATATCAGCTTGATCGAAGCGAAGACGGGTCGCCACGTTGGCCGCGTTTTACGCACCAGGCACAGGGGCAATGGACTGAAGCTGTTCAACGATGGTGGCGTCTACCAGCTACGCATAAGCTCGACGTTCGCGCGTTGGACGATCAAGATCGAACAGATCACGGCCGAAGAGGCACCGCTGTATACTCCGAGGCGGAATAACTAGAATCTTGCGGCGCCACCGGCCTGGCGAGACTGATACGAGCCTTGAAAATACAATACCTGTCATACGCTTCGCGGCTTACTGGCTGCTGTTTGCTATCGCTGTCCGCGGCGTCCGCGATCGCCGGCGGCGGTGTCGTGCTCCAGGACGACGTCTGCAAGATCAAGATCGGTTTCTACGAGGCGCACTTCACCGCATTTCAGCCCGAGACCAGCGGCAACCGGCAATTTTGCGAGGATTTGCCTGATGTGGGCCCCACGATATTCGTGCTTGACTACCTGCATGACAGCATGAAGGAAGTGCCCATCGACTTTCGCATCATCCGGGACGTGACCGGATTGGGACAATTCGTGCGCCTGGAGGATGTGCAGGCAATTGCGGATATCGACGCGCACACGGTCTATTACCATCCTCCGACGATCGAGGCCGATGCATCTCTTGTCGTCGAACCGACACTGGCGCAAGAAGGCGCGTACATCGGCATTGTCACGGCCGGTCATCCGACGAGCGACGAAATCTACAGCGCTGTGTTTCCGTTCGAAGTTGGTCGCACGATCCTCGACTTTATCTGGCCGATCGTCGGTCTTCTCGCATTTCTTTTTCCGGCGGCCGCTATCTGGTACCTGCGGAATCATGTTCGCCGCGAGCCACGGCAGGCAGGCTGATGGAAAGGCGACACTGGTTAATCGTGATTGCGATCGTGCTTGCGCTCGTGAGCTATCCGCCGCAGTGGTATCCGTTGACCGTGCGGCTCAAGCTGACGCAGTGGTTCGGTGCAGAGTCCTTTCGGGCGTTGCCCGAGTCAGTTGCGCCTGCTGACTTACAGCCGGAGACATTCTGTCCGCCCGATCTGTCGGGTTGGCGCGAGGCACAAACAATTGAGGATGTCGATATCAGACGATCGCCGACATGCGTTGCCGATAATCCATTCGCTGTCGCCGCGTTCGTAAGGGGCACGAACAACGTGTCACAGGAAACCTTGCTGCGCAGCGGACTGACGGCCGATGCTGTAGTGAAGGGCCGCGACCTCGATGGCGATGGCGATCCCGATGAGATCCATATCCGCCTCGAAGTCGCCGAGCTCAACGGCGGCTCCGCAATTACTCAGGGCCCGGTTACGCGCTATGAGATCGCACCCGGAATTCGCCCCGGCCTCTGGGTGTTCGCGCCCAAGTTGGTCGGCATGGCCGTGGAGAACTTCAGTTCGAACAAGGCGCGCGATTCGTTGCGGCTGCCGTCGCCGGCGATTCGTGTGGAGCAGGGCGACCGCATTCGTATTACTCTTGAGAATACGCATTACATGCCACACACGTTGCATTTGCACGGCGCCGATCACGGCTTCGTGAACGCCGACGGCCAGGGCAATGAGGGCGTGCCGTTCACGAGCGAGTCGCCTGTGTTGCCCGGCACGGCGAGAACCTACGAGCTGACGCCCAGGTCATCAGGCACGATGTTTTATCATTGCCACGTGCAACCGCACGTGCACGTAATGATGGGCTTGCAGGGACTGTTCGTCATTGAAGAGAATCGGCCGAACAACTGGCTGCAGACAATGAATGTTGGCGCCGGCCACGTGCGTGCCCCGTCGGTGGCGTTGCGAGACAACTACGACCAGGAATACGACCTGCATTATCTCGATTTGGACAAGGAATTGTCCGAACGCATACAGATCAATAATGATCCGCGTCTCATAACGCGATCGATGCATCGCGAGTATGACGTCACCGATTCGACGAGCGATTACTTCATATTGAACGGGCGCTCGTTCCCTTACACGTTCCGGGAGTCGCTGTTGGTCGCGGATGCAGGCCAACGCATAAAATTGCGCGTTGTCAATGGTGGTGCGAAGGGCATCGCATTGCACACGCACGGACACAAGTTCACTGTCACGCATAGAGACGGTGTTGAACTTCCGCCTGCGGCGAGGGCTCCGCAGGATGTTGTCTGGCTCGCCACGGCGCAGCGCGCCGATCTCGAACTCGAGTTCACAAACGACGGCGTGCATGCCTACGGCCCCGGCATCTGGCCGTACCATGATCACCAGAATCGGGGCATCACGACTGACGGCATAGGCCCCGGTGGCAACATCAGCGCAATCGTGTACAGCGAGTATCTTGGACAGAACGGCTGGCCGAAAACCCGGGGTGTGTCATGGGATGCGTATTTCACCGAGGCGTATTACCGCAGAGAAGTTCCGGTGTGGGAGTCTTACGCACCCGGACTGTTCTCGGATGCAGGAACGGACTGGCGCCTGATGTTACGCATCGCGTGCCTGGCCATCGCGGCCGGAATGCTGATCGCGCTGGGTGCGTCCGGGTTCCGTCGGCGCCGGAGGTCCTGATGCGTGGCGCAATCATCGCGTTGATTTTTCTCATGCCGCCAGCCGCGGCAGCGCAGTCCGAGGAACATAGCAAACACAACATGGCAATTACGCCAGCGGGCGTCGTCATGAACGAAAACACCGACGTGCTGCCGCGTGACTGCGAGGCGATAAGCCGAGACCACGAAATCACCATCCGGGTTGGTCGGAAGTACGCAAACGAACCGGGAATGACGTACGGAATGAGCCAGCACGAAGTTCGTGTCGAACCATGCAGTCGCGTGAGCGTGACATTGATCAACGAAGATGACGTGCGCCATCAATGGATGGTGCATGGGCTGCCAAACTACCTGTACCCGGCCGCGATGTTCCACCTGGAAGCATCGGGCGGCCAGACACGAACCGGCACGTTCATTGTGCCAGCACAACATCGCAACTACCTGATCCATTGCGATATCGCGCAGCACATGGAAAAAGGCATGCGCGGCCAGTTAGTGGTCGGAAAAGGAAGCGGAGACCTGTGGGGCGTCGCCCACATCAGCAGCAATTTCCTTCGCGCAGGCTATCTGCCCGAGTCACGTTCATCGATCGTCGTATTCGCAACCCTGCTCGCGTTCGCACTGACGTATTTGTTTGTTTCTCGTCGATAAAGATGTCGGTTCGATATTCAAGAATACAGGAGCTGACTTGATCAACAACGGCACTCGGCATATCCAGAGCTTCAAGCGATGCGACGAGTAATCACGGGGTAAATTCTGCAATCAGAATTCGCGAATCTAGATAACGTGAAGTCACATTAGCAACATATCAATCTCGACTCTGAAGCAGATCAAACACTTGCGCAACATCCAGCGTGGTAAACTGCGGATTGTAAGCATTTAAAACCTTCATTGATGCAACATAATTGACGTTAGGCGGCGCGGCGAGCCCCTCAATATCTCAGCCTTTTTCAAAAATTCTCCATGTCACAAATTTCAAGTGTTTCAGTCATATTCTCCTTCGGCATGGACACATCGCATGCCGATATGGAACGCGTCCTAGACCAGTTTATTGCTGACACCGCCGAAGCCAATCGATTGCAATTTGGCGGTGGCGGATTTCCGAACTGCCAAGGCCATATCGAACCCGACGGTGACCACGAACTCACTGAACTCGACCGAGAGCTAGTCAAAAGTTGGCTTGAAGCACAGCAAGAAATTTCGAGTGTCAAGGTTGGGCCGGTGTATATCGAGTGAAGCGCAGCCTAACAATGCGCTGCACCTGCAACATCAGCTGTCGTCACGCTTCTTGCAATGGGCAACCTCCGCGCCATATGCTCGGTGTCTGATTAGCTTAGACGTTAGTTTGGTCGCCACACTTGTTGCGTGATGCGCAACACGCTATACTGTCTTGGTGATTAAGTCATTCAAGCATAAAGGTCTCCGGCGATATTTTGAAATCGGAACCAAGGCGGGAATTCAGGCCAAGCATGCTAATCGACTTAGGTTGCAATTGGCGGTTCTCGATACCGCGCAAGTCGTTGAGGATATGGAAGTGCCGGGATATCGACTCCATCCTCTCAAAGGGCGAGCGAAGAATCGATGGTCGATCTTGGTTAGCGGTAATTGGCAGCTAACCTTCGAATTTAGAGACGGAAATGCGTACATTTTGGACTATGAGGATTATCACTAATGGCTATGCATAATCCCCCGCACCCGGGCGAGTTTATCCGGGAAACATACATCGAGCCTTTCGATATTAGTATCAGGTCTCTTGCTAAGAGCCTGAGTGTTGCCCCATCGACGTTGGCTCGTATTACATCGGAGCGCAGTTCTATCAGCCCCGAGATGGCGCTGCGGCTGTCCAAGGCTCTGGGACGGTCTCCGGAAAGCTGGCTGGCTATGCAGCACAACTTTGATCTGTGGCAAGCCAAGAAGTCAGCGAACCTTTCAGCGGTCCAGAAGATCCAATTCGAGGCGACCACGTAAGAGCGAAACTAACAATGCGCTGAACTTGTCGCTTGGTCGTATCTGTCACGCCACTCGAATCCTCAGGAACCCCGCCGTTCTCTGGCCATCAAGTAGGCTTAAACGTTAGGCAACGAATCATATGCTGATAGCAGCCTCAGTCTTGACAGTACTCATAGCCGCAGCGCATTCGTATCTTGGCGAGAGGTACATTCTGGTTCGACTATTCCGTCAATCTTTACCGAAGCTGTTCGGCAGTGACCATTTCACACGGCAGACCTTGCGGTTTGCCTGGCACCTTACGTCCGTGACATGGATAGGTATTGCGGCCCTTTTCATCCTGCTTCATTTCGAACTGGCGACTCAGACGAACATCCTCTATATCCTGGGAACGACGTTCTCGGTATCGGCGCTGGTGTCACTGATTGCAAGCCGAGGCAAGCACCTGTCGTGGCTTGTCTTTGGATCGGTGGCTGCGCTCTGCTTCGGATATACGATCGTTGCATAACAGTCCACTGCACTTGCAACCGGGCTTCCGTCACTCTACTTGCAGTCGCAACAACCGCGCCGTAAGCTGAGTTCAGGATGCGCAGACGTCAGAGCGCAGGAGGACACGATGGAAGAACTCATCTTTCTCGTCAAGGGTTCCTCAGCCGAGCCTTACGAAGTCACTTTCATCAAAGATGGTACTAGTTTGACCGCAATATGTACTTGCCCGGCCGGTACATACGGAAATTATTGCAAGCACCGTATTTCGATCCTTGACGGAAACACCGAAGCAATCTCGAGTGATAATGTCGACCAGGCAGCGACTGTGGTTGGCTGGCTGCACGGTACGGATGTTGAGGCGGCCCTGTCTGAGTTGAGAGAGGCTGAGAAGATCGCCGGTCCCGAGAAGAAAGCCCTCAATACGGCAAGAAGAAAACTTGCGCGCGCGATGAATTCGTAGCGTATGTGCACGTTGACTGTGTGCTGCTACCGATCCGGATATCGATGAAAATCTGGGTCGATGCCGATGCCTGTCCGGTCGTGATCAAGGAGATTCTTTTCAGAGCCGCCGAGCGCACGAAGGTAATGCTGATCCTGGTCGCCAACCAGGCGTTGTGGACGCCTAACTCGAGTTACATCAACACCGTACAGGTTTCAAGAGGATTCGACGTCGCCGATGATGAGATTGTCGAAAGAATTGCGGCTGGAGACTTGGTGATTACAAGCGATATTCCTCTCGCGGCAGAGGTCATCGAGAAGGGTGGTTACGCTTTGAGCCCGCGTGGCGAGTTGCACACGACCGAGAATATTCGGGCGCGCCTGAACATGAGAGACTTCCTCGACACGATGCGAGCCAGTGGCATCGATACTGGTGGCCCAGCCGCCTTCAGCCAGCGTGATCGCCAGGCGTTCGCAAATAGCCTTGATCAACTATTGACCAAGTACGCAAGTAACAAGGGCGATACATCCACCTGATGCGGAGTTTGCAAAGAGTTGTGTATTCAAGTCCTACGGCAATGAGTAGAAATTAGTTGCCATGGCTCAGCCCTATCTCGATGATCTGACCGAACTGGTTCGCGATATTGATTCACGTAGTATCGACCTGGCCTGCAAGCATTTTTTCAGCGGCGCCGCCCTGCACGCGGATGGGCAAATATGTGCATCGCTCACGCCCAAAGGACTTGCGTTCAAGCTCCCGGAAGCGCGTTGTGCGGAGCTGTTTGCCGGGAACACGGCGATACCGCTGCGGTATTTCGATAAGTCACCGGTGAAGCGGGGTTACATATTGATTCCGGACATCGGCGCTCTCAGCAAGAGGGACATTCGCAGTTACTTCAAGGAGTGCATAGCGAACGTTACAAAAAAAATTGCTTGACAGCGCATGGGGTGACTCGCAGGTACCCATCGCGACGGCATTACTCGTAAAACGTGTGACTGCCGATCTTCGCGACCGGATTCTTGGTTTTGGCCCAACCAGGGCTGATGCGGTTGGCATGGTAAAAAAGAGCGCCGTGGACGACAGGTGCGTGTTCGCTGTCATAAACCGATTGGGCAGCATCTACGGCCAATTGCCACGCGTTCCCTGCTGGTCGTTCGACGGAGTCCAGCTCGGTCCACGAAAATGCACCAACATTGCGTTTCCGTTTCCGATCCCACCGCTTCTCGTAGACGACCTCGCACACAGTACCGGGAAATCGCCTCGATGCGACCCGGTTCAAAGTGACTTCAGCGACAGCTCGCTGTCCGATAAAGGACTCGCCCCGGGCTTCGTGGTAGACATTCCGGGCGAGGCAATTCAGATCGATGAACCTCTGCTGCTCGGCCACGATACGGGAGTGATCTGCGTAGGCAATGTAAATCATGCCGACGAGCATCATGACCGGCGTTGCCAGCACCACTGCAAAAGCGATGTTGCCCTTGTCGAAAGTAGCCCAATAGAACGACAGGTCGCGCCCCATCTGGGCCAGTCGCTGGGCGATCCGTGATGCAGCAAGCCGGGAAATCGGAATTATAATCATATGCGACGATGCGCTTGTCGAGAGCACCCCGATCTAGAAGTAACGCCGAATCTTTTTGACCCGATTTCGAAAGGTCCGTGTCCGTGTCGCCGGGTTGTGATTAACGGGGGACGGAAGCGTCGCCGCAAGTTCAATGCACTGACGTGCCGAGAGTTGCGCCGCACGCTTGCCCCAGTAAAATCGCGCGGCCGCATCGACACCATAAATACCACGACCAAATTCCGCCACATTGAGATAGATCTCGAGAATACGCTTCTTGCTCAGGGCGCGTTCCATGCCGATGGTCAGCACCAACTCGTGCCACTTGCGCAGCGGATTTCGTGACGGGTTCAGGAAAAGATTTTTCACGGTCTGTTGCGATATCGTGCTGGCGCCGAGCACCAGTCGCTTCTCCGACAGGTTGTATTCCATCGCGGACTTCAGGGCATCGATATCGACACCACTGTGTGAATAAAAACGGGCGTCCTCGGCGACGATCAGTGCACGCACCATGTTGTTCGGGATCTTGTCGATGCTGACTGACCGCCAGTGCAGCGGCGGCCAGCCCAGGTGATGGTGCCGCTCAATTTCATAATCGCGAATAAAACTGGACCGCGGAACCGGACCCTCGGCGTACAGATCCCAGGCGGGCCAAATTCCGATCATGTAGCCGAGGTCCATCATTACGAGCACGGGCAAAATCCGCAGGCCCCATCGCATCGTGCGTGCAAAGATCTTGCCCCAGGGAATTGCAGCAAACCGTCGCATTAACCAGTATGTCATGACACCACCCGATCAACTGCGTTCGACGTTGCGCACATGGCTGATGCGCCCGAAAAGCAAATCCAGCTGCCTGGCAAGTGGTCCTGGTTTCGAGATTCCAAAGCCCTGGCCAAAGTCTACGCCGATGCTTTTCAATTGTGTCTTCACGGCCTTGCTCTCGACAAATTCGGCAATGGTCTTGAGACCCATCGCATGGCTCATCTGGTTGATGGCAGCCACTATTGCGTTCGACACCGGATCCTCTGCGACTTCCCGAACGAACTGTCCATCAATCTTCAGGAAATCAATGGGCAGTTTCTTCAGATAGGAAAAAGAGCTCAATCCCGATCCGAAATCGTCCAGCGAGAAACGCAGCCCCTTGTTCCGCAACGTCGTCATGAAATCTATGGCTTGGGGCATATTCAGGATTGCGGTTGTCTCGGTGACTTCAAAACAAATCGCTCTGGCTGGAATCCCCGTGCGCGAGAGTTCTTCGAGGACAAAACCCAGAAATCCGTTGTCGCAGAGCGTCTGTCCGGACAGGTTTATCGACAAGAGAATTTTTTTCTGCGCGATGTCCGTCCGATATCCGGCGAGCAGGTCGAGGCTGTGGGATACGACCCAGCGATCGATCTCGGGCATAAGCCGACTGTGCTCGGCATGCGGTATGAATTCATCCGGTGTTGCAACCTGACCCTTTTCATCGATGACGCGTATCAGCACCTCGAAGTGTGACGTCCTGCCTTTGCCTTGCAGGGGCTCTATGCGTTGGCCGTAAAGTTCAAAGCGATCGCACCGCAGGGCTTGCTGGATCGCTTCCACTCCCAACGTGCGCTCTTTGCCGTGCAGGTGTATGGCGTTATTCTGACGGTACAGTGCAACCTGGTCCCGCCCCCTGTCTTTGGCGACGATGCAGGCGATCTTCGCGGCTGCCAATGCACTCTCGACGGTTTGCGAGTCACTTGCCAGTCGTGCCACGCCGATGCTGACGGTCATTTTGATGGGGCGTTTCCAGATTACATTCAGGTCGGTGATTCCGCGTCGAATGTCATGACCGACGATCCAGCCACGATCGAGGGGGCAGTTGTCGATGAGTACACCGAAGTCATCCTCGCCGATCCTCGCGACTGATCCGGTTCCTTTCAGAATACCTGAAAGATATTGTGCGACCTGGCGAATTGCTGCGTTGCAGGCGTCGCGTCCAAGCGACTCATCGACAGCACGCATGCTGTCAAGATTCAGATGCAGGATGCAGTGATGAGTGTGTTTGTTCGGCTTGCTCGACAAGGCATCCTCGAGCAGAGTCTCGAACTCCTTGCGATTGATCAGGCCGGTTAACTGATCGAAGCGGGCATCGAGAATGTCCGCAACGTTAGGGACGACAGCCTGTACCAGGCTCAATTGCCGTTTGGTGAAGTCAGGAGCGTCCGGACGATTGGCGATGACGAGCAACCCTTCCAGCTCGCCATCGTTGGTCGATATCGGCGTGATGATACTCTTGCACGGAATCCTGGGCCGAATGTCCTGCGCACGAAGTGGCGATACGTCGTTGATCGTTATCTCGCTACAGGTGATTTTCGAGCTGACGGTGAGGTCATGCTCGAGTTCGCTGACCAGCTTGCCCGCATTGGTCAGTGTTTTTTTCGGATTGTCACGTCGGACAGTTATACCTTTGCCCGGCAGTATCAGCACCGCAAGGGCGACATCCAGGTGCTCGGTGCAGGCATCAACGACTTCCTGCAATGCATTGCCAACGCCCCGTATCTGCCGGATCTGCTCGTCGGTCTTGCAGATCAGGTCGAGCAGCGGCGACGATTGCCGCCGCGAAGTCGGCTGAATCTTGGTGATTTTCCGGGATTTCATTTGACGGCGCGCCTGCCCATTGAGACTGCGCTTTCGCAGCCATAAAATTACCGTAAAATTCTTGATATTTCATGGTATTGAAAGTGGAAAGTCGACTCTCTTACAAGCACCTTGGCACTACCCGCCAAGCCATGCAATGACCTGAGTCACGCAATGCGCCAGCCGCTCGAACAACTCACAGCCGCTGTAGTTCGGCGAAATTGTGAAAACCCCGCCAGGTGAATGGATGACGATATCGGGAGAGTGCATCTGTGGAGCCGTAACGTATGAGATCGCTGCAAAACTGAACGACGCGGGATTACGCCCTCGGCCGAGCGTGAAAGCCAACGTGTCACCCCGGCGAACACCTCCAGGCACTTGCAGCGCTACGCCATGTAATCGGGCACATTACCGGGCCGCCATTTAATGCTGCAGCCGATACTCCGTTTTTGTCGCTCATCGACCGTGCTGTTGCTCAAAACGGCGTCGAGGGCGGCGCGCAGGTCGCTACCGTCTACCGGTGTATCGTTCGACGGCCGGCTGTCGTCCAGCTGTCCGCGATAGACGAGCATTTTCCCGGCGTCAAACAGGTAAAAGTCCGGAGTGCACGCCGCCAGGTAAGCCTTGGCAACGGACTGATCGTCGTCGATCAGGTACGGAAACGTGTAGCCCCAGGTTGCCGATTCCTTCTTCATGTTGTCGGGACTATCGCCTGGGTATACCGCAGTATCGTTGCTGTTGATCGCGTATATCGCGACATTTTTGCTGCTGTAGTCCCGGCCGAGGCGTGCCAGTTCCGCGCGCACGTGCTTGACGAACGGGCAGTGGTTGCAAATGAACATGACGAGGTAGGCATCGGCATCGTCCACCAGCGCATGCACGGTACCGTCCGGATCGGGCAGCGAAAACGGCGGCGCTATTGTGCCGAGCGCGAGCATCCGGGATTCGATGGCGGCCATGGTGGGCTCCTGTGCGGTGTTGGTATGGATACGAGCATAACAAAGCCTGCGGCCGGACTCGCATGCGCCGTGGCGTCGTGTGTGCGATCATGCAGCCGTCAACCAGCATGGCAAGGAACTGCGTGAGCGAGACCAGCCCGAACAAGAGCAGCGCTATCATCAGTTTCGCCGCCGTCATCGTCATTGTTTACGGCATGCAGATGGCGAAGGTGCTGCTCGTGCCGTTCCTCATTGCCGTATTTCTCGCGCTGATCACCGTTCGGCCGATGCTGTGGATGCAAAAGAATCGCATTCCGGCGATCATTGCCGCACTGGTTATTGTTTCGGTCATCATGCTGATTCTGGCGGTCGTCGGCACGATCGTCGGCCGTTCGATTGCGGATTTCACGGCAGCGTTGCCGGATTATCAGCAGCGACTTGATGTCATCGTCGCGCGACTTCTCAGGTTTGCCGCTGAAAATCTGAACAGCGACCAGTCGATCGAAAACCTTGGCGATCTTGTGAACCCGGGTTGGGCCATGGGCTTTGCCGCAATAATTCTCAACGGCGTGAAGGACATGTTGACCAACGTCTTTTTAATCTTCTTCACGATGATTTTTATCCTGCTGGAAGCGTCGACTGTCAGCACGAAAGTCGAGGCTGCTTTCGGCAGGCGCGCGGAGTCGCTCGAAAGCCTGCGCGATTTTCTTTCGAATCTCGGCCGCTACCTCGGTATCAAGACCGTGGTCAGCTTGATGACCGGCTTTTTGGCGTGGCTGCTGACCTGGTCTCTCGGCCTGGATTTTCCGCTGCTGTGGGGAATGCTCGCATTCCTGCTCAACTATGTGCCGACGATCGGGTCGATTATTGCGGCTGTGCCCGCGATTCTGCTTGCATTGGTACAACTCGGGCCAGGTGTGGCGATGGGGACAATGATCGGCTTCATCGGCATCAACATCGTGTTCGGCACCTTCCTGGAACCCCGCCTGTTGGGTTACGGCGTCGGCATTTCCCCACTGGTCGTGTTCGTCGGGCTGATCTTCTGGGGATGGGTATTTGGCCCGGTCGGAATGCTGCTGTCGGTGCCCCTTACGATGACGCTGAAAATGACGCTGGAACACGATGAACGCACGCGCTGGATCGCGATCTTGATCGGCTCGGAACGTGATGCGCTGCATGCACTGGCGTCACGCCAGCCATGATGCCGCAAACCTCCGCAGTGGAGAGGCTTCGATGTTACTCCGCCTTGTCGCACTAACTCTCGCCGCGACACCTTTATTGTTGCCGGGTACGGCCGTCACCGATGAAGTTCAACGGGACGCAACCGCGATTGTGCGCGACGCCGTGAATCACTGGCGTGGCGTTTCGTCGTACAGCGAAATGACAATGGTCATTCACCGGCCGGAGTGGGAGCGCAGGATGACGATACGCGCGTGGACCAAGGGCGACGACCAGTCACTCGTGCGCGTCATTGAACCGAGGAAGGATCGCGGCAACGGAACGCTGACCGACAAGAACAACATGTGGTCGTTTTCGCCGAAGGTGAATCGTGTTATCAAAATTCCATCGTCGATGATGGGGCAGAGCTGGTTGGGCTCTGATTTCTCCAACAAGGATATCGCCCGCGCTGACGAGATCATCGATCAGTACGATCATTCTCTGTTAAGCGTAGGTGACATTGACGGTATTACGGTCTATGAAGTCGAATCCATACCGCATGAAGAGGCTGCGATTGTCTGGGGCCGTGAAGTCCTGCGCATACGCGAGGATCACGTCGTACTCGAGCACAGTTTTTACGATCAGGATGGCGAGCTCGTCAAGTCGTTGCGGTCGCTGGAAATCGGCCCGATGGGAGGCCGCACAGTTGCGTTACGGCAGCGCATGAGCAAGGCGGATGCGCCGGAGGAGTGGACCGAAATTCGGATCGTCTCCATAGAATATGAAATAGACATTCGCGACAGCCTGTTCACGCTATCCAGTCTTCGTAATCCGCGAGACTGAATGTCGTGAACATCGTCCTTCGCCTGGCATGGAGAAATATCTGGCGGCAACCGCGGCGTACCTGCTTGACGACCGGTGCGATGGTGTTTTCCAACGTGCTCCTGATTTTCATGATATCGCTGCAGTTCGCGATGTACCGGCTCATGATCGACAACTCGTTACAGGCATTCACAGGCCACATGCAGATTCAGGCTCCTGGCTATATCGAGGACAAGAAGATGCGCCAGACCGTTCCTGACATCGTGCCGCTGGCGTCGGCGCTCAGGGAGCAACTTGAAACGGACACGATTGCGGCCCGGGCGACAGCGTTCGTACTCGCGTCCAGCGAGGATCGCAGCTATGGCATTGCGCTGTTCGGCGTTGAGCCGCAGTTTGAGGCGCAGGTGTCGAGCATCCCGGGGTTGATTGGGCAAGGCCGGTTTCTGCACAGCGGTGATGCCCCGGAAGTCGTCATCGGCAGCGTGTTGGCACGCAATCTGCGTGTCGGGCTCGGAGATGAGCTGACATTGCTGGGCAGTGGAAAAGACGGCTCGTTCGCCGCGGCGGTTGTTGAAATCGTCGGCATATTCGAAAGCGGTATCGTGGATATCGACCGCAATGTCGCGGAACTTCCACTGCGGCTGTTTCAGGACATCTTCTATATGGATGGCTCCGGTCACGAGGTGGTCGTCAACGCGCCCGAACTCGGTGAGGCACACGAATTGCAACGGCGCGTCGAGTCTCTGCTTGGTACCGATCAAGATCTCGTCGTGCACGACTGGGATGCGTTGCAGCCCGGGCTGAAGCAAGCGATCCAGGCGGACATGAGCAGTGCATTCTTTATGTACGCCATACTCGTCATTCTGGTTGCATTCAGCGTGCTCAACACGCAGTTGATGTCTGTGCTGGAGCGCACGCGAGAATTCGGGATCGTCATGGCGCTCGGGCTGACGCCGGGCCGCATGGGCCGCCTCGTCATTCTGGAAACCGCGATCATGGGCGTCATGGGGATCGTCTTCGGCGCGCTTGCAGGCGGCATCCTGACATCCTGGTTCAGCGTGCACGGATTCTCGATCCCCGGGATGGCGGAGATGGCAGCGAATTTCAACCTGCCCGCGCGCATGCACCCGCGCGTCACGGGTGTCACCTTGTTTCTCGGACCGATCGTCGTTTTCCTGTTCACTTTGCTGGCCGCATTGTATCCGGCGTTGCGCCTTCACTGGCTGCGTCCGGTTGAAGCGATGCGGGCGGTGTAATGCGCACGCTCGCTGTCCTGGCCCTGCTGGCGCGACGCAATCTTTGGCGCAATCATCGGCGCACGATCATCATGCTCGGAGCAATCAGCGTCGGTGTCTGGGCGATGATTTTCATGACTGCGCTGACGCGGGGAATGGTCAACGAGATGATCAAGGACGGCATCAGTGCGCTGCCGGGACATGTGCAGGTGCACCACCCTGCCTATCGGGATGACCCGAACATCAACAACCTGTTGCCCGCATCGGACAGCGACATCACACAGACGTTCGAGGGCGCCGGATTCAAGGCGTGGGCGAGCCGCATCAAGGTGCCTGCCGTAATTATGAGCGAGCGCGAATCGCGCGGCGTGACGTTGCTCGGCATCGACCCCGCCCGCGAGCGCGAACTGTCATTCGTGTCATACGACGATGTCGAAGGACGGTTCCTGAAGGATGCAGAGGACTCGGGCGTCGTCATCGGGAAAAAACTTGCTGACACGCTGGATACCGGTGTCGGCAAACGCATCGTTCTGATGAGCCAGGACCCGGACAACGACATCGCGGATCGTGGTTTTCGTGTTGTCGGTGTGTTCCACGCCAACATGGAGTCGTTCGAGGAAACGTACGTATTTGCCGGTAAGGCGACGCTTCAGAAAATGCTGCGGGTTGGCGATCGTGTGACCGAGATTGTCGTTCTTGGTGACGATTACCGGGACGTCGAGCCGGTCTACAAAAAGGTGCGTGACCGGGTCAATGACGACGTTGAAGTGAGCCGCTGGTTCGAGCTCAATACCTATCTCGGGGCGATGCTCAAGGTCATGGACGGTTTTGTTCTGATCTGGGTGATCGTCATTTTTCTGGCACTCTCATTCGGTCTCGTCAACACGCTGGTCATGGCCGTCTTCGAACGCGTTCGCGAGATCGGACTCATGCTGGCGCTCGGCATGAAGCCTGTCAATATTCTCGGCCAGATCATCATCGAATCGATGCTGCTCCTGATTATCGGCCTGGCCATCGGTGATCTGCTTGCATGGGCGACGATCGTGCCATTGCAAAGTGGCATCGACATTTCAGCAGTCGCCAAGGGTATGGAGATGATGGGCGTGTCGAGCATCCTGTACCCGCAATTGCGGCTCGAGGACGTCGTCCTCGCGAACGTCATCGTACTCGTACTCGGGTTTCTTGCGAGCCTGTCTCCGGCGTGGCGCGCTTCACGCTACGCGCCGATCGAAGCCATAACGAAGGTTTATTGATGACAGCCGTACGTTGCGTGGATTTGTGCAAGACCTACCGGCAGGGCGATCAGGACGTCAAGGCCCTGGATCATGTCAGCATCGACATCGCCGAGGGTGGCTTTGTCTGCCTGTCGGCACCGTCGGGCGGTGGCAAGACAACGCTGCTCAACGCAATCGGCGGGCTCGACAAGCCGGACCGCGGTGAGGTCTATATTGCCGGACAGAGGATCGACAACCTGGGCAAGGGCGAACTGGCCGAGCTGCGCCTCAGTCGCATCGGTTTTGTGTTCCAGGCTTTCAACCTGATTCCCGTGCTCAGTGCGCGCGAGAACGTCGAATTCGTCATGCAGGTTCAGGGCGTGGCGGCGACCGAGCGCCGGATCCGGTCGACCGAGATACTCGAAGAGGTGGGCCTCGCGGGCCTCGAGGATCGACGTCCGGCCCAGATGTCCGGCGGGCAGCAGCAGCGCGTCGCGGTTGCCCGCGCCATTGTCTCCCGGCCCGCCCTGGTCCTTGCCGACGAACCTACGGCGAACCTCGATTCAAAGACTTCGGACGGGCTTATGGGGCTGTTCGCCGAGCTCAATCGCCATCACAAGACGACATTCATTATCGCGACGCACGATCAACGCGTGATGGGATACGCAAAGCGGCTGATTCGCATGCTCGACGGGTGCATCGTTGACGATATCGAGCAGCATGCCTCATAGACTAGGGACTTTGCTACTCCTTATATCAGCCGCAGTGGCCGTGGCCGACGAAGGACACGATCTGGGCGGACATACGAAACTGCGGGCGATCGGCACGACGTTTCCCGCCGACAGCGCATTTCGAGAGGTTGCGGGGGCAAGCGCCATCGATGTCGAGGGAGACCTGCGGCTGAACTGGACGGCGAGGCGCGGCCGGTGGACGTTCAATGCGGCATACCAGTTGTTCGGTTTGTACGGTGGTCGCATCGAATACACGAGGGACCTGCCGCCTGGCGGCGAAATTTTCGTACGCCGTTTTCCCGAGGACGAGCGGCGCCTGTTCGATCTCACGAAAGTCATGCACGACAGGGGAAGGAGCGCCTGGCTGCACAGGCTCGATCGCATTTGGGCCGGTTACTCGAGCGAAAAGACGGTCGTACGCCTTGGCCGGCAGGCCGTGTCCTGGGGCAACGGGCTGTTCTTTACGCCGATGGATCTCGTCAATCCGTTCGACCCCGCAGCGATCGACACCGAATACAAGCCTGGCGACGACATGCTGTACGTGCAATACCTTCGAGACAATGGAGACGACGTACAGGCGGCCGCGGTCGTTCGACGCGGTTTGGTCGGCGGTGATGTTGACGCCGGCGCAAGTGCGCTCGCGCTCAAGTACCACGGTATTTTCGGTGAAACCGAATACGATGTGCTGATTGCCAAAAACTACGATGATACCGTGCTCGCGATTGGCAGCGTGCGCAGCTTTGGTGGCGCCATTTGGCGTGGTGACGTTGTCGTTACCGATACAGTCAACCACACTCGCATCCAGGTCGTTACAAATCTGAGTTACTCGTGGACCTGGGCCGGCAAGAACGTCAGCGGTGCGTTCGAATATTACTTCAACGGTTTCGGTCAGCGCGCCGGCCGATACGACCTCCTCAGCCTGGCAACAAACGCCGACCTGATTGCTTACCTGTCCAGAGATCAGTTATTCACGCTGGGCCGAAATTATATGGCGGGCAGCGTGTCGATTGAGCTGTCGGCGCTTTGGCGCCTGACTCCTACCGTGTTTGCGAACCTGGACGACAGCAGTGCACTGATGCAGTGGATCACTCAGTACAGTTTGTCCGACAACGTCGTGTTTCTCGGCAGTCTCAATGTGCCGCTCGGCAGAAACGGCACCGAGTTCGGCGGCATCGCCAGCGGCATCGACGGCCTCTTTTTATCGAGCGGCGCCGGTATATTTGCTCAGCTTGCCTATTACTTCTGATATCGGCCAGCGTGCAGCCGAGGGATAATCAGTCAGAGGTTCACCCGGTCGTGCCGGAGTCGGCGGCACGGTGAATGTGCGCGAGCAGATTGCTGAAGCCAAGATGTGTTCGCAAGCCGAATACCGGATCGGGAGTGTCAAGGTATGTAAGGTCAAGGCCGGACGCCGCATCCTCAGCGAGGCGATCCGCACGCAGAAAGAGGTCTTCCTCCTCCCAGGACATGTGCAGACGAAGCAGGCGAATGTAATCCAGCGTGTCCTCGATTACGCGCTCGCGGGCGACTGCAGTGCCAGTGAGGACGGCGTCAATCTCATGGCGCAGAGTCCGGCCGAGTACGCCGATATCCCGGTGATCGCTTTCCACGTTCTCGAGTCCCGCGGCGAATTCCGCGCCCGCCGCCGCCAGCGCCGCATAGACAAGATCCTCTTTCGGGTGGTGTACCGCATCTGAGTACACGGTCATGTACAGCATGATGTCGCGCATCAGCTCGAAATCGGGCTCATTGAGGTCACCGGTTTCTGCGATCTCCCGATCAAGGAGATTCAGCATGATTGTGACGTTGCGATGGTCAGTTCGCAGATCGCTCAGGATACTGGCGAGATCGGTGGTCATGACAGGGAGCCGTTTGTTGACGGTCGGCCTATCATGCAGCGTCGGGTCGACGGCGGTAAATCCGGGTTTTCACCTACCTGGATGACGTGGCAATCCAGAGAGTGCCATCGGGATCTGCAGATGATGACCGGGCCTGCTTTCGTGGAATGCCGTTACTAAAGGGTGGCTGGCCACGGTGCTGCTGGATAAAAAAAGCCGCCGAATGCAGAATATGAGACGTCATTCAACATCAGGCATGCGCCTCACTTGAACAACGTCCTTCGTTATACGATTCCCAACGGCGTCACCTCGCTGAGCTTGTTGTTTGGCCTGGCATCGATCGTGAACTCACAGCTCGGCGATCTCGAATTCGCCGCGTGGCTGATCGTCTGGTGTGGCCTTCTCGACACGTTGGACGGTGTTGCGGCGCGCCTTCTGAAGGCAACGTCGAATTTCGGTGCCGAGTTCGACTCGATGGCCGACCTGGTCTCGTTCGGCGTTGCGCCTTCCGTCCTCGTGCTCAATGCCGGCATGCAGCTCGGCGGCATTCAATTCGACACCGGCCAATTCTGGGTGCTTGCAGCGGCGTGCGGCGTCTTCGTGCTGGCCGGCGCGATGCGGCTTGCGCGATTTAACCTGGCCAGTTCGAAACCGCATTCCGGCTGGTATGTGGGTGTGCCAATCACGGCGGCCGGTGGCGGGTTGCTGTCGTCATTCGTGCTGGTATTGCTCGCCCACGAGCAGATCGCGTTTTCCATGCCGTTGAAACTGTATCTGCCGATACTTATGTTCGTGCTTGCGATAATGATGATTTCGCGCTTGCGTTTTCCGAAAGCGACGATTCGCAAAAGCATGTTCATAAATGCGTTTCAGCTGGCAACTATCGGGCTGATTTTCTTCTGCGGTATTTTTCGAACGTGGCCGGAGTATCTCTTCGGTATTGGCGTTTTTCTACTCATCGCCGGCACGATCGCGGGACGTATCACTCGTGATACTGTGGCAGATGCCTGAGTAACGCGACGGCCCGGTCAGGCGCGCCGGGTCGCAGTGTGCGTTGTCAATTCAAGGGGGATTCATGTCAGTTACCGTGGCCGTACTCGTCGGTTACCTTGCAATGCTTACGGCACTCGCGATCTGGAGCCGCAAGGAAACACACTCGCTCAAGGGCTTCTACCTTGCAGGTAAAAAGCTGCCGTATTGGGTTGTCGCTTTCAGCACCAACGCAACCGGCGAGAGCGGCTGGTTGTTACTTGGCCTGACCGGCATGGGCTATGCGGTCGGGGCCCAGGCCTACTGGGTAGTCGTAGGCGAAATCATCGGCATCGCGCTGTCGTGGGGCCTGATATCGCGGCGCCTGAAGCGCCTGAGCGACACAACGGACTCGATAACGGTTCCGGACGTACTTGCGGCACGCTTCGACGACTCCCGGCACATCATTCGCGGCATCGCCGTTGCAATCATCCTGGTCATGGTCACGACCTACGTTACGGCGCAAATGGTCGCGTCAGGGAAGGCGCTGTCGGGTTTTGTCGGCATGGACTACCGGACCGGCGTCGTCATCGGCGGGATCATCATCATTGCTTACACGTTCGTTGGCGGATACAAAGCGGTGTCCTATACCGACGTCGTGCAGGGACTGTTGATGCTCGCCGGGCTCATCGTCGTGCCGGTCACCGCGATTCAGGCCGCCGGCGGCTGGGAACAGATTACCGCGACGTTAACCGCCCAGGATCCCGCATTGCTCGATATGTGGGCAGTGACCAGCGACGGACTTTCGGGCTGGATCGCCATCGCAAGTTTTGTCGGGATCGGCCTGCCATTTCTCGGCGTGCCGCAGCTTCTTGTGCGTTTCATGTCGGCACGCGACGATGTCGAACTCAAGAAAGCACGTATCGTGTCGATCATTGTGCTGCTGTTTTTTACGATCGGCGCAGTCACGGCCGGCATTGCCGGGCGGGCGCTGTTTCCCGGACTGGAGGACAGCGAAACTATTTTTCCGAAGCTGTCCAATGAGCTGTTTTCCCCGTTGGTGTCGGGCCTGCTGCTTGTCGTCGTGTTGGCGGCAATCATGTCCACGGTCGATTCGCTGTTGCTGCTCGCATCGAGTGCGATCGTGCGCGACACGATGCAGAAAATTCTCGGCAGCGACAAGAGCGACTCGGACCTGGCGGATTACGGCAAGGTGGTGACCATATTGATCGGCATCATCGGCATCGGATTTGCGATACCAGAGGCGAAGTTCATATTCTGGTTCGTGCTGTTCGCCTGGTCGGGACTCGGCGCCGCGTTTGGCCCGGTCATGCTGGCTTTGCTGTACGACGAGAAAACGACGGGTGCCGGAGTTGCCGCCGGCATGCTTGGTGGCTTTGTGACGAGCGTGATCTGGGTTCTCGCGATCAAGGAGCACGTCTACGACCTGTATGAAGCCATTCCCGGATTTTTTGTTGGTCTCGTGACAACCCTCGTGGTCAGCAGAATGACCAAATCAGTGCATGCACAATAAGCTTAACATCAACCGTCGTGATTTCCTGGGGGGCGTCGCACTGAGCCTGGCCGCGGGCACGTCGCTGTCGCCATTCGAAGTCCTCGCCATGCAGGGCGGCAAGTCCGCTTACTATCCGCCGTCCCTGACGGGATT
>SMUX01178744.1_pt1 | contig 23500 bp, 26 predicted proteins | sample 2456431 | NCBI WGS metagenome assembly SMUX01 (sample SAMN11095930, study PRJNA526329) | marine sediment metagenome | biome: Marine sediment; feature: Surficial sediment; material: Deep marine sediment; isolation source: Hadal surficial sediment | place: Pacific Ocean | collected 2014-11 | depth... | reverse complement strand
CCATCAATATACTTGTAATTGGCTGGACGGTATCACAGCTTATACCAATTACATTACTAAAACGTGAGAAATCAAACCTTGAGCAAACAGATTATGAAAATTGGAATGAAATGCATGGTTTCCCAGATGATGATGGGGATCTATTCCAAAAGTGCTTCAAATGGATTCCACCAAAAACAACACCTTATGATATGAAAGACGAAGAATTTAAAAAACTAATTAAAACTAAAGAAGGTCTACAATTTCTCGAGAAATATCGTACCTCTAGAGGGTTGTCTGTTGGTGGATATGAAAAATTGGTTGAAGATCCTTTTGAAGAATGGAAAAAATCAGAAAGAAAAAAGTATGAAAAATATTATGAAAATTGTATTACTGGAAATAACCAGACCGGGAAAAAGTTAAGACCAGGTGTTGTACCACAAGAAATCTATCCAATAGATATATGGAGAGAACAAAAGAGACTTGGTAATTATGAACCACTGATTCCAAGTGCAAAACCACCTGGATATTCAAAGAAAAACCAAGAAGGAGTTCCTAAATCAGCAAAACAGGTTCTACCTATTGGAATTTTCGTTGTGACAGCTATTGGTATTATTTCATGGTGGGGAGTGGACCTGATAGTTTTGGCCACAGCTACTGGTGGCATTTCACTTGGTGTTGGACTTGCATTAAAAGATACGATGGAAAATTATTTTGCCTATATCATGATTAGAAAGGACAAAGTCGTCAAAGTAGGTGATAGAATCAACCTACCAAGTGGATACAACGGTCTGATATACAAAATTACGCCTAGAGTTACCTACGTTAGACATGGTCTCAATGAATCTTTAGCAATTGTTCCAACAAAACTACTTGTCTCAGCTGAGATAATCAACTTTACTAAAGAATTCAAGCTCGTGCCAGCCTCAATTGATGTCGGAGTTTCTTATCTAAATGATCCCAGACAAGTTGAGGCAGTTTTAATAAAGATAGGTAAACGTGCCATGAAGGAGGTTAAGGATGGAGTTGGTCATCACTTAGCCAGACAGAAAAGATGCCCGTATCTAGATGAACACAAAGAAAGCTGTGGTTGTGATAAGGAACTCAATGTTGATGTAGGTGATGGACCAACTGTAAGATTTAACAACTTTAGCGACTCTTCACTTGCTTTTGGACTACGAGTATTTGTCAGAGATTATGGTTCTCAATTTAGAATGAAAAGTGATATGCGTGCCATCATGTATGAAGAATTCAAAAAGTATGATATTAGAATACCATGGCCAATTCGAACTGTTTACCAAGGAGACGAAAAAAGAGAGGCTAAAGAGATTGGACAACTAGATGAAAAACGAGATAAATTGGCTGATAAATATGGGATTGGTAAAGAGTCCGGTAGTGCAGAAGAAGATTAGCTGTAAAATTAATTTTTTTAAATTTTCTATTACTAATAATTTTTACAAATCTTTAATTGTTTAAGTTATCAAAACTTAAGAATCCCTTTTTTCACGTTGATCTGGTGACAAATTATACAGTAATTAGTGGAAAAGCATCAGAAGGTTTAGCAAAAAAGTTAGCAAAAAAAATTAGAGCAAAATATGTTAAATCTGAGCTAAGAGTTTTTCCAGATGGAGAAAGCAAAATCACTATTAGATCAAAACTAAAAAAAGGAAAGATAATCGTTGTACAATCAACATTTCCGCCTGTTGATTCAAACTTGATTCAAGCTCTTGCCCTGATTTCAAAGGCAAAACAATATTCGCTAAATGTAATTGCAGTAATTCCATATTTGGGATATGCAAGACAAGATCAAGAATTTCTGCCAGGTGAGATAGTAACAATCAAGATTTTAGCAAATTTATTCAAGGCTGCTGGAGCCTCAAAAATCATAGTAGTTGATATCCACAGCAAAATTGCCTTAAAACAGTTTAAAATTTCAGCAAAAAATGTGTCTGCAGTACCTACCCTTGTACAATATTTTAAAAAATTACGACTAAAACACCCATTAGTAGTATCACCTGACCTTGGTGGTGCAGCACGTGCAAAAGAATTTGCAAAATATTTTGGAACAAAATACATTTCACTAAAGAAACAAAGAAATAAAAAAACTGGAAAAGTTTTGATAAAATCATCTAATCTAAAAACAGTCAAAGGAAGAGATCTAGTTCTTGTAGATGACATGATAAGTACTGGTGGAAGTATTATCAAAGCTACAGAATTTTTAAAGAAACAAAATTGTAAACGTGTTTTTGTTGCATGTACTCATGCTTTGTTAATGAATAATGCAGAAAAGAAAATTCGAAAAGCTGGTGTTTCACAAATAATTAGTACAAATACTATTCCAGGCAAAACAGCTAAAGTAGATGTTTCAAGTTCAATTGCCAAAGTAATCTAGTAATCATGAAACTTGTGTTTTTAGGTACATCTGGTGCACAACCTACAACAGAACGTGCACTAAGCTGTATTTGTTTAGAAAAAGAAGGTGAGATTTTGATGTTTGATGCTGGTGAAGGAGCTCAGATTTCTTATATAAAATCTGGTTTAGGATGGAACAAAAAAATGAAAATTTTCGTAACTCATCTTCATGGTGATCATTGTATTGGAATACTTGGATTATTACAAACAATGACACTACAAAATAGAACAGAACCTATGGAAATCTACGGACCTGATGGAATTGAAGAGTTTATTGCTGCAAACATTAAAGTGTTAAACTTTGGTTTGTCTTTTCCTGTAATTATTTCAGCAATACAAGAAGAATGTGTGGTGGATGAAAAAACTTACACTATTCATGCATGCGAAGCTGATCATTCCATTCCTGCATTTTCGTTTGTTTTTCAAGAAAAAGATAAACCCGGAAGATTTCATCCAGAAAAAGCAAAGGAGCTTGGTGTACCTGAAGGAGAGCTTTGGCATAAGCTTCAGATAGGAGAAGAGGTTAAGGTTGGAAACAATACAGTAAAACCATCAGATGTATTAGGTGAAAAACGTCCAGGAAAAAAAATTGGTATTTCTGGAGATACTAGACCTACTAAGAAACTTGAAGAATTTTTCAAAAATTGTGACTATCTTACCTTTGATTCTACCTATTTAGATGAAATCAAAGACAAGGCATTAGAAACTCATCACACTACAGCAAAAGAGGCAGCACAGCTTGCAAAAAATGCAAATGTCTCTACTTTAATTTTGACTCATTTTTCAGCAAGATACAAAGATGAATCTGTATTACTAGAAGAAGCAAAAACAATTCAGGAAAATGTAATTGCTGCAAAAGATCTTTTAGAAATTTCATTATAAATTATTTTAGTCTTAGTTAGAAGGATATCACTATGTTTCAATGTTACATTGTATACTATGTTTCAATATCACATAGTAGAGTTTGAAGATGGTGAATCTATTTTAAAAAAAATACATTATCTTGCTGGAGTTACAGCTTTCAAAATTCCAATAAAATTTCCATTTTTGTCTTGGATTTTTATTACTATATCTGAAGCATAGATGTTTGCACTTTTATCCCACTCAATACTTCCAACATAGATTGATTCGTTTTTACCTTTAAGCCACCAGCCTTCATCGCTTTGATAGTAGTCAGAAGTTTTACCTGTTTGTGCAACATTTGCACCATAAGCATTTGTTACAAAAATTTCTGGAAATTGCAAATCACCAAACTCCTCAGAGGGAATTACAGTATACTTTCTTAAGAAATCCGAAATGTGACTTTTAATAATAGAATCCATGAAAGGTGTAATTTCTGATTCAGATGCGGATTGCCATTCTTCATCTTTTTCATTAATGTATTCATATGGTTCGTCTAGAATTCCAAACTGTGAGTTAGAGTCTCTTATAGCTTGTATTAGCTCAGTGTTTTTAGATAGCTCCTGCATCTTTTGGATCTTGAATGCTATCAAATCAAGATTATGTACTAGATTTTCCTTTGATTCATCATCTATAACATCAATTTCAATTACTTCCGTATCTAGAGAGTCATCTGATTCAGAGGGGATTACCAAAATTCCTTCATTAATAAGAAATTGCAGTGCATTTAGAAATTCTTTATCAGAGATTTGATCATCTACCCAAAACGAAGCGATATTTTTTATCCAAGATGGAATTAAAGAATTGGTTTGGGCATAAGTAAACGAAAGTAGTGAAATAGCGATTATAGAAAAAGTAATGACTAGAAAAAGTTTTTTCACAAAAATTCTATTTAGTACTTGCTAAAAAGTTTAAGAAACCTATTATGTGCATGATGTAATTTGAGTTTAATGTTTGAACAATTTGCTGACAAGTTAAACAATGCAAAAAAAATTGTATTTGTTACAGGCGCAGGAATTTCACAAGAAAGTGGAATTCCCACATTTAGGGGAAAGGATGGCTATTGGAGAAAATATGATCCAATGAAGCTTGCAACCATTGATGCATTTTATGATGATCCAAAGCTAGTTTGGGAATGGTATGAAGATAGAAGAAAAAATATTCGTTCAGCTCAACCAAATGCTGGTCACAAAGCAATTGCAGAGCTTGAAAAATACAAAGACGTAGTTGTTTTAACTCAGAATATTGATGGACTGCACCAACGCGCTGGTAGCTCAAAAGTGTTAGAACTTCATGGAAGCATCATTAGAATAAAATGTACAGTTTGTGATTATATTGATAATATTCCAAATAGTTTTGATACGCTCCCACCTCAATGTAAGTGTGGTAATACATTACGACCAGATGTAGTATGGTTTGGTGAGGGGCTTCCACAAGATGTTTGGCAAGAAGCAATAGAACATGCAAATTCTTGTGATGTAATGATTATTGCTGGAACCTCACTTGTTGTTTCTCCTGCAAATACTCTTCCCTTATATGCAAAGCAAAGTGGTGCTACTCTAATTGAAGTAAATCCTGATGAAACAATAATGTCAGGAGATATGGATCTTTCATTAAAAACAACTTCAGCGAGTTGTTTGCCAGAATTATTACCGTTTGTAAAAAATTCTAATTTCTAGCTGATTTTATCTATAGTTTCATCAAAGGTTGTAGTAACTGTATTATAAGTAACTTCGAGTGTTTCTTCTATTTTGTTAAAGGTAACATCTTTTGCATATGCTAAATCGTTTTTTGTTTCATCAAAATCAATAGGGATAGAATACTGACTATATGGAAAAAATAGGATTCCGGCAACAACTAAAACCACACCGATGATTGCAATATGAATAATCAAAATAATTCCTGTTAATTTTTGACAGTAAAGGAAAGTAATTCTTCGTGTTCATCATGCACAACTTTTAATTTCCAATTTCCAGTTTTTGCATCACTATCAAGGATAAAAATTAGTGTGTAGGTACCATCACTTGAAGTACTAGAGTGGGCAGTTGAAATCTTTTGATTAGGGCTAGTTATTTCTGCAGTTATAGGAGTGCTAGCTTTACCAAATCCGGTTACTTTTATCATTTCTCCAGATTTGTAAACTGAATTATCCAGAACAACTGTTAATCCTTCAATAGAAGGTTTATCAGGTATGGTAATAATGTTATCTGAAATTTTAAAGAACATAATGTCTGCATTACCATCAGAAGTTGTAGCTTTTATGCTGTAATCACCAGATGTTACAAAAGAAGGAATTTGAAATGCATAGTTCAATTTAGCAGTAGAATCAGATCTAGCAGTAACTGTAGTAATTAATTCATTAAAAGAACTTAGTAATTGAATAGTCATAGCTTTTTGAGGAAGAATGTTATGGGCTCTAACAATGATTGTATCTTCTCTAGCATAGATTGCTTTATCTATAGAAATTGAAAATGGTGTGGGGGTATCAATAGATACTGCTGGAGAAATTTTAGATCTTACTTCTTCCAATTGAACTTTAATTTTTTGTAGTTCTTGTATTGTGTCAGATTCCAAGTCTTCAAGTTTTTGATTGACTTGATTTAAAGAAGCCTGAATTGATTCAAATTCTTTGGTATAATCCTTAAGCTCAGCTGATGCTGAAGGTGAAACACCATCTAAATCATAAATAGCAAATGCTGCAAATCCTGCAACGAAAAGTGTAATTACACTCACGCCTAAAATTGCCATTTCTTTTTCCATTTGTGCTTGTTTGAAAAATTGTTTTTTTATTCCCAAAGTAAAAAAAAATGATCTAAATAGTTCACATTTTTGGAATTTGGCTTAGGAATAGGATATTAACCATTCAATTACTCTATCAATGTTTTTTGAATTAAGAATTACCTTAATTGGTCCTAAAGGAGATTCTTCTGCTTCACTACAAAGTGCTATTACATTAGAAAATGCGGCTTGTTTATTTAGATAAAACCAAGTAGAATCACCCAATAAATTTTGATTTAATTGGCGTCGGTAGTTTTTTTGTGATTTTCTTGAATGGATGATCTCATAAATTTTAGATAAGGATTCTAAATTTTTTGAAGTTGCGTTAAGTGAATCGTTGTTAGTTTTAAAATTCATTCCATCTAGTACGTTAGATACAGCTTGTTCCACTTTTTGTGGATTTTCAGACGGATAAATTGAACAATATGCATCTATTCTACAATTTATGTTTGGAAATTCCATTTATTTTTTCCAGCTGTTAATTATTTTGAAAGCAGATTCAATAAGCTCTTCTATTGTTAGATTGTTATTTGAAATGCTTTCATCGGCAAGTGCAATTGAATTACTAATGCCAACTCCGATCTCTCTTTCATCACGTTCATCAAAGTTTTCTTTGGATTGTGGATCATCAGTTCTTGCACGTTTAGTTAAAAAATTGTAACGAGTATTAGTTGATGCATGGATAGAAAGTAGTTTGAGTGTTCCTAAATTTCTTAAAACTTTGATTTCTGCATTAGATCTTATTCCATCTATTATGATAATATCATGATTAGAGTTTTTGATGAGGTCTTGAATTAACTCTACAACTGCTCCGGGGCCGTTTTTTTCTCGAAGTTCCAGCATTAACTTCCCAAGATTTGAACCAGTTAGTTCAAGATTTCTTCTTTCAGCTTCAGCTCTTACTGCATCACCCATATTGATCACTTCAAATTCTTTATTCTTCAAACCATTTGCAATTGTAGATTTTCCAGCTCCTGGCATTCCCGTAAGACAAACTATAAGCTTTGACAAGTTCTATGAATCTCCTCTAATCTAATCTATGAAGTTACCGGAAATCATTATAAAGATACTAGCAAAAAACTTGTAATGCGAACTTTTGTGGCAGCTGAAATTAACAATGAAGAAGTTTTGAATGAAATAAAAAAAGTTCAATCTGAATTAAAAATAAATGCAAAACCAGTTTCTTTAAAAAATATTCATTTTACTCTATTATTTTTAGGTGATATTTCTGAGGAAATGTCAAAAAAAGTTCAAAATGCATTAGACACTATTGAATTTTCTTCCTTTGAAGTACTTTTTTCAGGCATAGGTGCATTTCCTAAACCAAAATTTCCCCGTGTGATTTGGATAGGAACTAATGAATCAGGAGGAGATCAGTTGAAAAACTTAGCTAGAAATGTAGAAGAGAAATTATCTCCACTTGGATTTAGGAGTGATAAGCCTTTCAAACCACACATTACTATCTTTAGAATTAAAAACAGGATTGGGGACATTTCAGATGAATTGGCTAGAATAAATTCATCTTCGTTAGGTATTCAAAAAATCTTGGAGATTAAATTAAAAAAAAGTGAGCTTACTCCAAATGGACCAATCTATTCTGATTTACAGGTGGTTAAAGCAAAACAATGAAACAGGTTTTAGCTCAAGCAAAAAAAATTGCCATCCCGTCAAAAAAACTTCAAAAAGAAAAAACAGAGATCGCAAAACTTGCTTATAGTTTAGTAGGAAAACAAGTTTCTAAACATCCAGAAGTAACTTCTATTGAGTTTGGAGGCTCGTATGCAAAAGGAACTTGGTTGCCTTCTAAAGCTGATATTGATATCTTCATAAAATTTCAGAAATCAACTACAGATAAAAAATTTGTAGAGGTTTCAAAAAAAATTGGATTTGAATCATTAAAAAAATTCCAGCCTTATGTAAGATATTCAGAACATCCCTATGTAGAAGCTAAAATTAAAGGAACAAAAGTAAACATTGTTCCTTGCTATGATGTCATAAGAGGAAATTGGAAAAGTGCGGCAGATAGATCACCTTTCCATACAAAGTTCATGCTAGAATCACTTACTGGAACAATGAAAGATGAGGTAAGATTACTCAAGAACTTTCTTATGAGTAATAAAATCTACGGTTCTGAAATTGCCAAACAGGGTATTAGTGGATATGTTACAGAGGTTTTAGTATTACATTTTGGAAGTTGCCAAGATGTTATAAATGCAATTGCAAAATTAAAACAAAACCAAGTCATTGGAAAACCAACTAAGAAGTTTGATACCCAGATTGTAATAATTGATCCTATAGACAGTAACAGAAATCTTGGTGCAGCAATTTCTATTGAAAATGTTGGAAAGTTTGTATTAGTTTGTAGAGCATTTATGAAAAAACCATCTATTTCTTTCTTTAAACCAAAAGCAAAACCAATAGTTCCAAAGAAAAATCTAGAAAACACTATTGTTGTTAAGTTCAATTTTAAACCAAGAAGCCCGGATACTATATGGGGCCAGATTAAGCGAGCAGCAACATCCTTAGCAACACAAATGGAGGTAGAAGGATTCAGGGTTTTAAGAAAAGCTACAACTACTGATGAAAAAAAGGAAGCTTGGTTGCTATTTTTAATGCAGTCATTGAAGATTGATGATGAAGAAGTCAGAGAAGGTCCTGACTTTTTCTTTGAGAAAGATTCTGAAGTTTTTATCAGGAAAAACTCTAAAAAGAGTAAAATTATGTGGATTGACTCTAGCAAGAAAATTCTTTCATTACAAAAACGTCAAAATGACGATGCCAAACAATTTTTGCAAACTCTTTTGAAAAATCATCTAAACAAATCGGGTGTCCCAAAAGGATTAAAGATGGATATTAAAAAAGGATTCAAAATAGAGCTAGCAAACAAAACCAATGGCAAATCCATTAAAGAGGCACTAGCAGAACTTGTTTCCACTGATGCGACAATCTTTTCTTTCAATTAGTAAATTATCCGAAGAACCTTATTCAACAGTGCTGGCATATCCAAAACCAACAAAACCAAAGCTAAAATCAAGAATTAAGGAATTGAAAAAACTTGGAATTAAAAGTATATCTTTTCAAGGGGAATTAAAGTTAGGTACGCTGGATGTTTTAGGAAAAGGATACGTTGGAATTGTTGTATTAGGAAAAAATAAGGAAAAAAAAGTTGCAATAAAAATCCGCAGAATAGATTCGTCAAGAAAAGAAATGGTAAATGAGGCTAAATTTTTAAAAATAGCTAATAACGCTGGTGTTGGGCCCGTGTTGATTGATAATAGTAAAAATTTCATAGTTATGGAGTTTCTTGATGGAAAAAGAATTGGTAAATGGATTAAAGAGCTGGATGAAAAGAAAAGTTCTAAACTTCTAAAATCTAAAATTAGAAAAGTTTTGGAAGATTGTTATAATTTAGATCAAGCAGGTTTAGACCATGGAGAATTAAGCAATATTACAAAACATGTGATCATAGGAAACAAAAAAACTACGATTATTGATCTTGAAAGTGCCAGTATGGAAAGAAAGGTATCAAATGTTACCTCTGCAACTCAAGGAATTTTTATTGGTTCAGGAATTTCAAAAGTAGTAAAAAAAATCTACAAATTACCTCCAAAATCTAAAATAATTAAGGCACTCCGAACTTACAAGCACAATCCAAGTCGTGAGACTTTTGATATAATTCTTGAAACTCTAAAATTATGAAAAATGTCAAGTCAAAAAGCAATTAATTTTTTAAAACATGATCCTAAACTTGCTAAAATTATCAAGCAGGTGGGACCTTATAATGTCAGAATTTCAAGAAATAGATACCAATCATTAGTTGAGGCAATTATAACCCAGCAATTAGCTGGTTCTGCTGCAAAATCAATTATTAGGAGATTTCGAAATTTATACGATTCAAATTTCCCAAAACCAGTTGATGTAATCAATACACATCCTGCTAAACTTCATGCAACAGGATTATCACGAATGAAAGTATCCTACATCAAAGAACTATCAATTAAAATTGAAAATAAAGAAATTAACTTACGAACAATTTCAAAATTAAAAGATGACGAAGTAATCGATATACTTACTAAAGTTAAAGGAATTGGAAGATGGACTGCTGAGATGTTTTTAATTTTTTCTCTTGGTAGACAAGATGTTTTACCAGTTGAAGACTTGGGATTAAAAAAGGGAATTCAACTAATGTTTTCATTAAATGAGCTTCCCGACGTAAAACAAATTGAAAAAATTGCAATCAGGTGGAGACCCTATAGAACTATTGCAACTTGGTATCTTTGGAAAAGTCTAAAAAAATTTGATGGTATTGGTTAATTTCAATATGATGGTGGGACCGGCAGGATTTGAACCTGCGACCTCCAGCACCCCAGGCTGGCATCATAGCCAATCTAGACGACGGCCCCTTATTTTTCAAGCTATGAGTGAAATAATTAAATCGTAGGAATTGATAATTAATCTGTAATGAAAATCTGTTCAGTGTGTCATAAAATTTCCGGAACTAATGAAGATCATTTAGATTGCAAAGAAAAAAAACGAATTGAATTAGATAATGATAATCTTAAAGAAAAACTTCCCGAGAAATTAGATATATCAAAAAATGCAAATGATCTTAATGTAGATATTAAAGCTATCTTAGATTATATGATTCGAAAAAAAGACAAGAAATAGTTTACTTATCTTTCTTGAGTAGTTGGTCTTACCAATATTTCATTGACATTTACGTGATTGGGAGCTTCTAAAGCAAATAAAATTGCGTTTGCAATATCTTCTACATTAAGTGATTCCATTTTTTTGGCATTCTCAACGAAACTTTGTAATGATTCATCAGTGATTGTCTTTGTAAGCTCAGTTCCAACTACTCCTGGCTCTATACATGTTACTCTGATATTTTTTCTAGTGCTAAATTCTTGTCTAAGCCCCTCACTTAATGCAGTTACAGCATGTTTGGTTGCACAATAAACAGTTCCAGATGGAAAAACTATTCTTCCTGCTACAGATGAGATATTAATTATATGTCCAGATTTTTTTTCTAACATATGAGGAATTACTGCTGCTATACAATAAAGCACACCTTTGATGTTAACATCAATCATTTGATCCCATTCATCGACTTTGAGATTTTTTATAAAACTAAGAGGCATCAGGCCTGCATTATTTACCAAAATGTCAACAGAGCCCCATTTTTTAAGAGTAGCATCAACAAGTGAATCACAATCTGATTTTTTCGTAACATCTAATTTTTGAGATAAAACCTCGCCTCCATTTTTTTTAATTTCAGCTTCGAGTTTTTCTAGTCTGTCTGTCCGTCTGGCACCAATAGTAACTTTTGCTCCTGCCTTTGATAGAGTTAGAGCCGTAGTATAACCAATTCCACTACTTGCGCCAGTAATGATAGCCACTTTGTCTTTGATCATAGTAAAAATCTACCAGAAGAATTGACCAAGGAACATTGTAAATATGTTTTCTTAAAATTACAACTCTTTTTTGTTTGTAAATAATTTTGTAGATATGATTTATTAGAACAGTGGTAGTATAGATTTTATGAAACCTGCAAATTGTGCCTACTGTGGAGATCTTCAAGATATGCCGTTTGAATGCAATTATTGTAAAGATCCTTTTTGTGCTGAACATAGGCTTCCCGAAGAACACAGATGCGTAAAACTAACTCAGATAAGAGCAAAAACGTTTGAACAAAGAGTAATTCGAGATGGCGGTAGGAATAGACCAAGTTTCTTCAAAAGAATATTTAGAAGATCTAAAAATTAGATTTTAGTAAATTGATTTGCTGGGATGTATTTTTGCTCTTCTAGCTTGGTACAATAATGCAATACCTAATGCAAGCAAAACAAATGACGTTAGCCAATGAGCAATAATCATTGTTACATACGCAATTGCAAACGCAAATGAAACAAAACCTTGTATGGTTAATTTTAGCCATGATGGAGTCTTAGTTACTCTGCTGATCATCTCTACAATAAAGAGAGCAGCAACAGGATAAATGGTTAATAAAAGAAAATCAATTACATCAATATCAAGGTGTGACATTATTTCTACAATAAGTTATTTAAAATTAGTATAATTTCTATCTAGTCTTCCCATCTTACCTTTGCTGCTAGCTTTTTTGCTATAAGGGCTTGAGCATTCTCAAAAGGTATTGTTGCAACGTCTTCTGCCTTGAATGGACCATACTTTTCTAAATCAGACCCAACCATCTGATCCATTTCTTTTAGAAATCTAACAACTGTTGATTTAGTTTTATGGTTTTTTGCTATTGATTCTAATAATTTGGATTTACCGTTTAAAATACTAGAAAGAATCATTTCTCTTCTTTCATCCATTTCTACATTAGCATCAAGAATGAATTTTTCTTCATCAAGTAAATTTGTGTAATCTGCTCTGTTTGATTCAATTACTTTCGCTAATCTAAATTTCAAGAGGAGTGAAGTCATATCTGTTATCATATTTACAAGAGCGGCCTTTACTTTAGCTTCAACTCCATCATATCCTTCACTTTTTAGCTGACCAACAACATCAGAAATCGAAGTATAAAGATCGGAGCTTATTTCTTGAACTGTATCATTTTCAGTTTCACGTAACAAGATAATATACAACGAGTTCGCATTAATTTTTTTTGAATCTGACATTCTAATACATCCAACAATCCTTAAATGACGGATTTATTTTGTTAGCTTGAAGGTATCAAATTGCCATATAAAGTGATTGGTGGAAAGGCAACTCAAATTTCTTACTCATCTGATGAAGTTTTTGCTAAAATAAAACATGATCAGATCAAGTTCATTGATCTCCAATTTACTAGTCTTACTGGAAGATTTCATCACACTACAATATCGGCTGATACTTTTACTACCGATCAGATGGAAGACGGTGTTCCAAAGCTCGATGGATCATCTATTGTAGGATTTACAAGTGTAGATGATTCTGATCTTGTGCTAAAACCAGATCCAAATTCTTTTTCGCTAGTCCCATGGATACCAGAACACAAAACAGCAAGGCTGTTGTGTGATGTGTATTTGGGTTTTGATCGTGGAAGATTAGAAAGAGATCCAAGAAGTATTGCTCAAAAAGCCGAAGTGTATACCAAAACACAAGGCTTTGAACATAGTAACTGGGGACCGGAAGTTGAATTTTTTGTCTTTGATAAAATTCATTGGGATGTATTAACACCTTACAAAGGTCAATCATATTCAATTGAATCAAAAGAAGCTCCTTGGAGCTTAGAGGGAACTGGATATCCCATGGGGCTCCAAGAAGGATACTATCCTAGTACTCCTTCTGATACACTAACTCCATTTCGAAATGAATGTGTAGATGTGTTAAACGAACAGTTTGGGATTCTTTGTGATAATCATCACCACGAAGTAGCTACTGCTGGTCAATGTGAAATCGATATCAGATATGATTTGCTTACAAATGCGGCTGATGCCACACAGACCTACAAATATGTCATACGAAATATTGCAAAAAAATTTGGTCAAGTTGCTACAATGATGCCAAAACCAATTTCGATGGATTCAGGTTCAGGAATGCATACTAATGTAAGCCTCTGGAAGAAAAACAGCAATCTGTTTTTCGATGAAAATGAAAAGGATGAATTGAGTCAGCTGGGCAGATATTTTTGTGGAGGAATAATTAACCATGCAAAAGCCTTAACTGCAATTTGTAATCCCACGACAAACTCTTATCATAGACTTGTACCAGGTTATGAAGCCCCCGCTTATATTGCGTGGAGTGGAAGTAATAGATCTGCAATTGTAAGAGTTCCTCAACACTTTAAGGGTGAAAAATATTCTTATCTTAAAAGACTAGAGTTTAGAGCTCCTGATCCATCTTCCAATCCATATTTAGTTTTTCCAGCTGTTTTATCAGCTGGTCTTGATGGTGTTAAGAAAAAAATTGAGCCAGGTGACCAAATTCATGAAGATATTTTTAAAATGACAAGATCAGAACGCAAAAAGAAAGGTATTGAAACATTGCCAGCCAATTTAGGTGAAGCATTAGATGAAATAGAAAGTGATAGAAGGTTTCTCTTGCCTATTTTTACAAATAATGTGCTTGATAAAATAATTGAATTAGAGAGAAGAGATCAGCGTGAGATTGCAATTAGACCCCACCCCCATGAATTTTATTTGTATTTTGATGTTTAGGTCTAACTAGAGTCTTCCAGCAATTGAAATTATATAAAAAAACGAAATAGCAATTAACCCAAATCCCCCAGCAAGAAAAATTCCACGTCTTTTCTCAGAAGTTGCTCCTTTGTAAACAAGAACTGCACCCGCAAGCCCAACAAACAAGACTAATACTCCAATGATTACTGAATCAAAACTCCCACCAGCAATAAAAGGAGTGAATATGCCTGCAAGCAAGGCAAAAAAGAAAAGCAAATAGATGTATTTTGCTCCTGTGATTACTTTGGAACTAAGTTTACTCAATGAAACTCGTAACTTTGATAATCAAATAAACTTTTTAAAAAATTGGAATTGATAAAAATGTAATATGTAATTACATCATTCCGCCCATGTCAGGCATTCCACCCATTCCAGGTGGCATTCCAGGTGGCATTCCACCACCACCGCCTCCAGGTGGCATTCCACCACCACCGCCTCCAGGTGGAGCTGCGGCTTTTGAAACAGAAATTACATCATCAATTCGTAAAATCATGCAAGCTGCTTCAGCAGCAGCTGAAATGACTTGCAACTTTACTGTAAGTGGTTCAATAATATCACTTGATTTCATATTACTAACACGTCCTTTTAGAACATCAATACCTGTCCATTTTTCACCCTTGATTTGTCTTGATCTAAGTGTTGCAAGTGTATCAATGGGATCCATTCCAGCATTTTCAGCTAAGGTAATAGGAATAGATTCGAGTGCTTCAGCAAACTTTTCAGCAGCTAGTTGTTCTCGTCCTTCAAGAGTTTTTGACCAAGACCTAATTTTTGTTGCAGCATAGGTTTCTGGGGCTCCTCCTCCTGCTACAATTAAGGGAAACTGTATAACATCTCTTACAACCATAATTGCATCATGAATAGATCTCTCAACTTCATCAACCACTCTTTGAGAACCGCCTCTTAGTAATAGAGAGACGGATTTGGGATGTTTGCATCCTTCAACGAATACCCATCTATCTTCTTCGATTTTTCTCTCTTCTACTAATGCTGCGGTTCCTAAATCCTTTTCAAAAAGGTCATCAAGATTTGTAACAATTCTTGCACCAGTTGCTTTTGAAAGTTTAGTAAGATCACTTTCTTTAATTCGCCTAACAGCTAAGACCCCAGCCTTAGCTAGATAATGTTGTGACATATCATCAATTCCTTTTTGACAGAACACGACTGTAGCTCCTGAGCCAATTACTTTATCGACCATATCTTTTAGCATTCTGTTTTCTTCATCAAGGAATGATTTCATTTGTTGAGGATTTGAAATATTGATTTTAGCATCAGTTTCAGTCTTGCTAATTTCAAGTGCGTTATTTAATAAAGCAATTTTTGCATCAACAATTGATTTTGGCATTCCCCCATGAACCACTTCTTTATCAAGAATAATTCCTTGAATAAGGACAGAATCATTAATTGAACCACCAGCCTTTTTTTCAACTTTAATGTCGTCTTCATCCACCTTGTATTCAGTTCCATCCTTTTCGGTTACAGCAGTAACAGCTTTTATAACTAAATCTGCCAATTGACCTGAATTTTTTTTAACAAGTTTTGTTTGCATGGCAGTTTTTGCAATCTTAAGCAAGATAGCTTTGTCATTACCACTAACCTTATCAGCAATTTCTTCAAGAAACTGTTTGGCTTTTTTTGCAGCTTTGCGATAACCATCAACAATTACTGTAGGATGTACGTTTTGATTAATTAGAGATTCTGCAAATTCTAAGAGACTGCCAGCCAATACAACTACAGATGTGGTTCCATCACCTACTTCATTGTCAGTTGTTTTAGATATTTCTACTAGCATTTTTGCAGCTGGATGTTGAACATCAATTTCTTTTAGGATGGTAGCACCATCATTAGTAATAGTAACGTCACCTAATGAATCAACAAGCATTTTATCCATTCCTCTTGGGCCTAAACTACTACGAACAATTTCTGCAATTATTTTTGCAGCCGCTATGTTATTTCTTTGTGCCTCACGGCCTTTAGATTCGGTAGAACCTTCTTTCAATAGTATGACTGGTAAGGTTCCTCTAGGGCCTTGAATACTCATGTTTGTAAGGCATCTGTTTTCCCCTTTTATACGTTATTTAAATTCCAGAAAAATTTCTAAGAGTAAAATTTTCTAAATACGAATAGGTGTTTTTAAATTGGGAAAATTGCTTTACAGAGCATGACTGACTCAAAAAACAAAAAATCTTACAATTATGTTTTTTCAATGCTAAAAGACCACAATAAATGGTTTGAAAATTTAATTCCGTTAATTGCTAGTGAGAACATCCCAAGCCCTGCAGTCAGAGAAGCGATCATTTCAGATTTTGGAAATCGATATGCAGAAGGTTGGCCAGGTGAGAGAGTCTATGCAGGTTGTGTGTATATTGACAAAGTTGAGTTTGAGTGTATGGCTCTTGCAAAAAAACTATTCAAAGCAGAGTTTGCAGATGTAAGACCAATCTCAGGAGTTGTAGCTAATCTTGTAATTTATTCTGCTTTTACAAATCCTGGTGATGTAATGTTAGCTCCCTCTATTCCTGCGGGAGGACATATCTCTCATGGGAAAAAAGAACATTCAGGAACAGCTGGATTAGTACATGGACTCGAGATAGAATTCTTTCCTTTTGATCCTGAAGAAATGACAATTGATGTTGATAAGACAAAGAGCAAAGTAAATGAACTAAAAAAAGATGGAAAATTACCAAAAATGGCTATGTTTGGAGGTTCCCTTTTTCTTTTTCCCCATCCTGTCAAAGAACTATCGGAGTTTCTTAAGGGACATGACATGCATATCAATTATGATGCTGCTCATGTTGCAGGTCTGATTGCTGGAGGTAAATTCCAAGATCCATTTAGAGAAGGATCCGATTCAATGACTATGAGCACGCATAAAACTTTGTTTGGTCCACAAGGTGGGCTTGTTTTATCTTATGAAAAATTTGGTGATGAAATTAAAAAAGCAACATTTCCAGGCCTTACAAGTAGTCACCATATTCATCATATGGCTGCAAAAGCAATTACATTTGCTGAAGCTTTGGAGTTTGGAAAAGACTATGCAAGCGATGTCATAAAAAATGCCAAAGCACTAGCTGAAGCTCTTAGTGATTGTGGATTTAAGGTTCTAGGTGAAAAAAGGGGTTTTACACAATCACATCAAATTGCAGTTAATGTTCTTAACTATTCTGATGGTGGAAAAGTTGAAGCAGAATTAGAAAAAGCTAACATAATTGTAAACAGACAATTAATTCCTGGAGACATTAAAGCTGGGCGAAATTATTTTCATCCAGGTGGAATTAGACTTGGAGTTTCAGAAATTACAAGACTTGGTATGAAAAAGTCTGAAATGAAGGAGATTGCCTCACTTATCAAGAATGTAATAATTGAGAAAAAAGATCCCAAAAAATTGGTTTCAATAGTAAAATCGTTTAGAAAGAATTTCCAAAAAGTACATTATTGTTTTGACAAAAAACTTGGTGCTTATGATTATGTCAAGCTAAGGTAATGTGTTTTTTTCTAATTTGTATAATCCGTTAGAAGTAACTGATCTCCCTTCCTCCTTCCAAAAACTAAATCAATTTCATCAGCCAAAGTGTATATCCTTCCTTTAAGATATTCCCCTACGTCATATTTTTTTACAAGTCTTTTTGCTAGTTTTAGATATTTTTCGACAGAAGCTCTTGTAATTGTTTGAATTAATTTATTGCCACATATACAATGTTGTAATAGTGGCATTCTTCTGTAAGTTCTACTACATGCAGTACATCTAAAATTCTGTCTTCCATATGCTCTCAAGTTTCCCATAATATCTGGTACAAGATGAGTAGCAACTACATAAGATACAATTTTGTTTGTATCTACAGCATTAATTAGATCAGCATTTCGTATTTGGAGATCAAGCTTATCAAGCATTGATCCAAGTGTGGAGTAAGCACTACGAGATTTTGATGTTGTAAGAGTAGAAGTTGAATGTGTAAAATGGTATCCGTAAAATGCTTCTTTCTTTTCTAGTCTAGATTTTATTGTATCTACAGAAGTAACTTCAGTTGCTTGAAGCCCTTGTGACGTAGATTCAAAAAATGAGAGAGGAAAAATTTTTGATACTTCAAAGTTGTGAGCTTGAGGCTGGGATTCTTGAGGTAGAACTAAAGGTTGTACTAAAAGTGGTGCATCCATTAGACCACCAATTTTGTCAGAAAGAAACTGTCTTGAAAAATTTAACAAACTATCCATTAAAAGCATTATAGAATCTGCATCGCCATCTGCATCACGTCTTTTTGCAGAATGCCAAATTGGTGTTGCAAAGCAAACGTGGGTTTCTGTAAACCCAATGATTCTACCAACTATTCCGACCGATGTATGTGGGGCTAGACCAATTATTAGATGACCAATAAGTTCCTCAACTTTTTTGATATTGTAAAATGGTTTTTTCCCATAAAATTTTTCCAAAAGAATATCCAAGTATTTACATACTTCAGTTAGATATCTGCCGCTTTCGTTTGGAATTATGATGTCTTGCATTCGAAGTTCAACGATTTGTTCAGGATCGATTAGTGGTTTTCCATCCATGTCTTCATTATAACCAAGTTCAATCAGTTTGCTTACTGGAGTACCAATCCACGATGGTTTAAAGTGAGTAAGTGAAGAGTTGGTTGCATCAAACCTAACAGTTCCATCTTTGAAAACTGTTAGATGATGATCTTGTCGAATTAATCCTTTTTCTAATGGTTCAGAAATACGGTCTTGATTGATTAGTTCTTTAACTCCCTTGAATGGTTGATGAGCTCTGATTCCAATTTTTTCTTGTGCTAAGAAAAGTTTTTCTTTTAATGGAAATTTTTGATATGAATAAGAAGAGGCTTCTCTTTTACATTTTTGACAAAATGGGGTTTCAAGAGATGATCTACATATTCGACATGTGTATATTACTGAAGTCTTGTTTCCACATTTTTGACAAATTATGCCAATTGAAATTTCGTCACAATTTTTACATTTTCTATTGTTAATGTTTGTGTAAAAATTTCCAAAATTTGAGGCTTTAAGTAAATCACGTGTTGCACCTCCTTTATTGCCTATTGGAAATAAAGTGTGTACTGGAGGTTTCATTTGTCGTGGTGCAGCTTTTTCTGGTCTTCCAATTCTTACCCCAACTGAAGTTGAGAATTTATTTTGAATTTTAATTCCTGATGATTTAGAAATTATTTTTGAGACAGAGATTAATACATTAATTTTAATTGGTTTTCTAAATAATAAATTAAAGAAAACTTTAGCTTCTGTATCTTTTAGCAATAAAGAATCATTAGAAGCTTCGTGTGGTACCCCCAATTTTTCTAAAATAATTTTTGATTTTTTAGGATAAATTATAGTGTCATCATTAATAGAATTAGGTTGTAGTAGTTCTTTTAATTCAGAAGTTGAAATAAGATCCCAATAATAGAGATATTGTGGATGAAGAGGAATTTCAAGCTTGAGTGAAATTTCTAATGCTTCATCAAAGGTTGGAATTTTTGAAAGAAATTTTTCAAATTGGTTTTGTGGTTGGTATTTTGATAGTTTTTCTTTTAGCTCTTCATTCCAAATTTCCTCAACATAACCAGATGGAATTAATTGCGCGTTGTTTTCAACAAAATCACCAAATGAAATTAAAATGTCGCCTAAATGAAGAATTTTTTCAATTTGGTTTTTAATTTTTATTCCATGTTCTGTGTTTTTTATTTTTACTACATTTCCGTTTTCTAATCTTACTATTGGGGTTTCTATTGAATCAACAAAAGATGTTGTACCTCCCTTTCCTGGGATGTCAAGTTTTACTTGTGTTCCTACAGTAATAGTGTGATCTAAAATTTCACCAACTACTGGATGAATTCCTACACATGCAAATCCAGTATTACATGCTCTACCATAACGTAATCTAAAACCACCAACTTTGTTTGACATAGATAAAACCGATCTTCCTGTAATTACTTCGGACATTCTTTTTGTGGCAGAGTCTTCTTTGTTTCCTTTTTGAATTGCACCCTTAATATTATCAAGCCATTCCCAGCCATCTAAATTGTAAAGTTCAATTCGTTTTTGAAGTTTTTTTGCTCTACCAATTAGGCCGTCATTTAAAACTCGTAATGCACCACCTCTTACACGATCGGTATCAATTCTTGCCATGTTTCTATGATTAACAACCTCGTAAGGATCAGTTGCAACACCGGTTAACTCTACTGGAAGATTTGAAATTACTGTAGTCACGTCTTCATCAAGTACATGAAATTGAAAGCTGCCTTGTGCTTCTCTTTCGTATACTCGTAGTTCTTCAACAAATCTTCCTGTCTCATCATCAAAAGAGTTTGCTTGATATTTTGAAAGACCAGCAGATTTTCTAACATGATCTGCAATTAGAATAGTTACTGCAGATTCAGTCCCGCCAGCAGATCTCATAGGACCTGCAATAGACACTGAAAGATATTCTGTTCCATCCTTGTTTTTTTTGATTTTTACCTCACTAATTCCTTGTAAAGGAGCTATGGTAACTCCCTCAGTTACAATTGCTAATCCAACCCGTACAGCAAAATCAAGCCTTTCTTCAAGGGATGCATTTGATGGTAAAAATTTGCCTAATGCGATTTCTTTTGATAAGATTAGTGCAGAGAGCTCCTTTCCGTTTGTTTTTATTAATTCTCTTAAGTGATCAGCGATATCAATATCATGCATCTTTGCAACTCGATCAGCTAAATCAAATGCAATTTTTGGTTCAACGTTTCCGGATGAATCAACGAGGGTAGATTTTGCATCTGCTGCAACTTCAAAAATATCATATGTTTCTTTTGATAGATTAGCATAGTAATCAAAGTAATAAGCTGGCATTAAGACGTCTTTAATACGATTAGTTGCGGCGTTTTCTGACATTATGTCTTTATTTCTTAACGGTCTGTATTGCTTTTGCTATTTCGGTTAGTTTTTTGAGGCTTCCTCTTTTTTCTAATAGTGTTCCAATTACTAAAGCATCGGCTCCAGCTTTTACAATGTCTTTTGCAGTCTTTGGATCACGGATTCCACCCCCAACGATTAGAAAACCTTTGAATACCTTACGAACGGCTTTGACCATTTCAGGTCTAACGCTTGATAATGCACCAGAACCTGCTTCTAGATATACAAACCTCATTCCTAGAAACTGAGCCGCAAGAGAATAAGCGGCTGCAATTTTTGATTTATCAAATGGAATTCCCTTTACTGAACCTACAAACCATGCTGATGTACCTTCCCCAATAACCAAGTACGCAGTAGGCAATGCCTCTAATCCAAATTTTAGGACGTTTGGTGCACTTAATGCTTGTGCTTGAGAAATGTAGTAAGGATTTTCTGAATTTAATAAAGAACTAAATAGAATTGCGTCTGCGTGTGGAACCACACCTGTAACATTTCCAGGAAAAAGAATGATTGGACTCTTGACAGATTTTTTTAAATTCTTTACTAATTCAGCCATTTCAATTTGGTTGGTTGCAGAAGAGCCTCCTACCAATATTGCAGAAGCGCCTATTTTCTCTACATCCTTTGCTAGTTTGATAGAGGCCTGTAGGTTAGAAGCTTCTGAATCAATTAGTGGGAATATCAAGGCTGATTTTTTTTTCTTGAGTTGAGAAAACAAGTAGGATTCTACACTGCCTGTCATAACCACCGTTGTCAATACTTGGCACTTTAAAGTTTAATTGATTTAATGGTATACAAGTTTGTATAGCTATGGTGGAAGTAGAAGATTATAATTCTAATAAAATAATAAAGGAAATTATAAAAAAATCATTGTTTACGGAGCGACAAGTTGAAATTATTTTAAACAGAAAAAATTTGTTAGAATCAAAGTTTAACATTTCAAAAGGTGCGTATTTTAGGCAGGTTAGCCAATCCAGGAATAAATTAGTCTCTTTTTATTATTCAGTAATTCTTCTTCGTGGGTTAGGGATACTTTTGCAAGATGATATTGATGTGATATCTCGTCTTTCCGAACAGGTTAGTGTGATTCAAGATAGTGATGTTTTCCCAGAAAGAGAAGAACAAATCATGAGTGTGATGGATAAAGCAATTCGCCAAATCGGCAATGTGTGATTTTAGTCATTACTTTGGCCAATTTCTTTTTTCTCTTTGTGATATATGTATGATGTTTTAGTTGATGTAAAATGTAAAAATATGTTGTTCAATCACGATATATCACAATTATAAAATTTGATTTGTGATGTTAGTTGAGATCCCAGATCCTGAAGTGATTTTAGGAATTATAGCTGCATTTTTAGGTGGATTGTTTGTTTTGTTCATTTCTTATAAAATAAAATCATTGTTAAACAGAAGAGAAAAGCCTGATAGTCCATACTTGGAAAGATTTGATTTCTATGAAAGACAGTTAATTGATATGAAAATTCGTTTAGATTCCTTAGATATTGATGATCACGGCTCAAAATTGCCCTCTTCATATGAATTAAATCAATTTAATGAAAAATTACCAGAAATGGAAGATGAGGGGCTTCAAATAGAGCGCCGGCAAACAACTCATTCGCGTAAAGCCCGTCATATTGATAATCACAACACAACGGATTATGTGTTGGGATTAATCACTAACAAAGTTATGACATCACGTGATATTCAAAATGCATCACATAGATCTAGAGAACATACAGCAAGGTTGATGAACAAATTATTCAAGGATGGTTTTGTGGAAAGAAATACCAAAACAAAACCATACTCTTATTCCATCACTGACAAAGGCTTGACGAGATTAAATCAAACAAAAAACTTGCCAGAAACCCTAGCTTAGGACCTAAAACATGATTTTATTATTATTTAATAAAAATATAAATAAATAATATATATATATTATAATTGTATTAATTATAATATGTCTTCTAATGAAGAATTGGTGAAAATAACGTCTGGAGGAACGGTTTCTATCCCAAAACAGTTTAGAAAATATTTAGAATTACAGAAGGGAGAATATGTTAAAATGGTTTTGGAAGGGGACCACCTTTTGATAAGAAAGATAACAATCTCGTAATTGTTGGTTTTATAGCCTATCTGGACGTTTTTTGGGCTAGCTTTATGGCATGATAAGTCCATTCCCGCCCAGTTTTAGCACGATCAATCCTGCTTTTATCAGCGAATCTTGAAAGGTAGGTGGAGATTATGCTTAGTTTTATAGGTTCGTTGTATTCGTCTTCATATTTTTCTAATATTATTGATGAGGTAAATTTCCCAACTGGAAAGTATTTATCTACTATATTCCAAATTTT
>SMUX01086226.1_pt1 | contig 23512 bp, 21 predicted proteins | sample 2456431 | NCBI WGS metagenome assembly SMUX01 (sample SAMN11095930, study PRJNA526329) | marine sediment metagenome | biome: Marine sediment; feature: Surficial sediment; material: Deep marine sediment; isolation source: Hadal surficial sediment | place: Pacific Ocean | collected 2014-11 | depth... | reverse complement strand
CGCGTCGATACCGACGGATTTGAGCATCGAGTACAGCAGCAATGCGTGGTCCTTACAGTCGCCGTATCGATCCCGCATCGTTTCGCGAGCGGTCTTCGGAATGTATGCACGACGGCCAAACTCGATGGCTTTGTAGTGAATTTGGTCCTGCACATAAGCACTCAGGATTTCGATTTGCCGCGAGGGACTACTGACGCCCTCGACGAGCCGGGCTGCGCGTTCGGAGACACTCGCCACATCGAACTTGCCTTCAATCAGTGCCAGGTATTCCGCACCGACCGACTGCCAATCTGCACCAACCGTCCCCAGCTGTACCCACGGCAGGATCTGATCAAAATACGGTTGCAGCGGTTCCCAGCGAAATGCAACCGGCGCCTGCATCTCCCACACCAATGTCTTGCCGTGCTTTCTCGGCTCAGGAACGCCGTTGACTCGATAACGAATCTGATCTTGCTTTCCTGTGACGAATAATGCGCTGTAGCCAATCGGCCGGTCACTGGCCATGTAGATCGTCTCAAGCGGGAATGAGCCATCCTCGACCGATGTCATTTTGCTAACAACGGCCTCAATTACGACACCCGGAGCCAGACCAGGAACCGGCAGGTGGGCCGTTTTTTCGGTGCTGGCCTCGTAGCCTTCATCGTTATTCGTAATGTAGTACGTGCTGAGATCACCTTCTCCAAGTACTTCACCAGTGGCATCGCGGACCACAAGTGAATTAACGAACAGCTGTTCGTAACTCGGGTCGAAGTCAAACTCCAGAGTGCTGAACTGCGAAACTCCATTATTGTCGATCACCCTTATCTTGCGATACATGGTTTCAGTTCGCGTTTCGCCACCGGAAAATTCATAGCCGGTAATACGGCTAAGGTAGACGGCACCGTAACCTGACTCTTCGCTGCCGTTGTCATCGGCCGCGAAAATTTGTCGCATGTTCCTCGGCAGCGGCACGGCATCGATTTTCAGACTGATCATCGAAACGTCGCCCTGGCCAAGCGTTAAGTCGATTGCCTCGATGTAGTCTCTGATATTGGTATTGCCAGGGGCGAATGCTAACGCCTTCTCAAGAGATTCGCGCGCCGTACGATATGACCGCAGCTGATACTCGGCATCGCCCTTAAAGTAGTAACTCTGCAGGGAACGATAGCCCTTTTCTATTAACAACTCAGCCAGCTTAAGAACTTCTGCCGGATTGCCCATATTGTCCAGAATCGATATTCGCTCGTAAGCGAGGTCTGCATTGAATGGGCGCCCTGCGGTCATTTCGTCGAGGATCGCCAGCGCCTCTCGATACTTTTCGCGACGACCTAGCAATTGAATCTGCAGGAGTCTTGTGTTGTCGTTGACGCCGCCTGCCGTGTAAGTCGCATACATAGCATCGAGTTCCTGCCAGAGCCCGGCGTCTGCCAGCATTGTCAGATACGTAGAGAAATCATCGTCTTCGTGATAATCCGCCGCGAATAACTCACGATAGATTCGAATAGCTTTTTCCGGGTCGGCCGTTTGATATGCCAGCCAGGCGTCCCAACTCCGTACTTCCTGATGTTCCGAAAACGGACCCAGTCGCGGTAACAACCAATCGCGCGCTTCGAGATACGCATCGACTTCAACTAATGAACGCACTGCATTCACCAGATAGACACCGTCGAACGGATCGAGCTCACTCGCCTGCGCAAATAACTGATACGCATCACGGAAGCTACGCGCCTCGTAGTAATGCAAACCCAGCGTATTCAAAAGGTAGGCATTGACCTGGCGCTCACTGTCGTTTTCGTATTGTCCGGCAAGTGCGGTCGGTGTGCCCGTTATCTGAAAATCCGACCACAGCTTAGTCAGTTCGCGCTCAACGTTTCCGTGTGCAACCGGGCCCCATGCGGCAAGCGTGTATGCACAATGATCATTTGCAATGATCCACTGATGATAAAGAAAATCTTCGTCATCAGATTCTTCGATGCCAACCAGCAACTTGCCTGTTGCGTCACCTTTGCTGATTTCATACTCTGCGGTAATGAAGTCTGACGGGTAATCTTCCCCGAACTGCTGCATCATGATGCTGAATACAGCATTGTCGATTGGCCGCTCGCCCCTCCAGCAGACGGGCATGACTACTGCTCCATAGCCGCGAGCGGATAACGCACCCACATCCGCACTCTCATTGGTTTCCTTAAGGTCCGTCCACTCGAACCAGCCATTGCCGCGAGCGCGGAACCGATAGCCAAATGTTTTCGAACGATAATCGCTGACAGATTTTGAGCTGGCGGCAATATTTATGTTCATAGCCGGATCAATGATCGAGAAGCCGGACAGAATCGTATCCGCTTCCTCTTTAATGATCTCTTCCGTCTCGTTGCTGGCAAATGTCAGTAGCTGGTACGAGCGCTCACCGTCTACGGTCGCTGAAATAACGTACGTCATAGGCACCACGCCAATGCGTGCGTACACCACCTTCTGGAAAAACTGCATGCCACGTTCTTCAACTACTCCGAGGTCCTTATGACCTATGTACTCAGCGTCTTCCAGCCCGGCAAGCTGATCGGACATGGCAATCTGTACCAACTCAGCATATTTTTCAGCCGTTACCCCGGCACCCAGGTTCTCAACGACAACCAACGAGAAAGCGTTCGGCTGAAAACGAATTGCGGCAAAACTTGCGTCCGGCACCTGCTCGGTGAAATCAACAAACGTGTAGGCCTCATCGCCGAGGTCCAGTCGGTAGTTAAGGGCGACGTTCTCGAAAATCGATACCCGTTCGCCAACTCTACTCGTATAGAATGATTGCTCCTGCGCGCCAACGGGCAGGACAACAAAAGCCAGAACCAACAATGGCGACAGCAAGTGGTTAAATATCTTCATGCATTCGAATTCTACCCGGCATCGAATGCTTTTGTGTGCCGTAATTCGCACATTCAGAACGAATTGGTGCAGCGCGTAATTTCGGAATGCCCCCCATCAAGCAGCACCGTTTTCATTTCGATCGCTCTTTGCACCGCCCTGGCACTGATCCTGACTGCGTGATGTTATATAATCGCCCGCCACCGCCGGGCAGATGGCCAGGCGAATCCATTTTCACACAATCCGGAGCAGTAACTTGAGTCGGGATCAGAATTTCTTCAAAACATACTCCCTCGTTATCGGCGTTTTTGTCGCCATAGCCATCGCGATTCTCGTGCTGGCAACGAAGATGTCGGATCTGACGCAGGGCGTCAACGCGCAGGATGCTGCCGAGTACCGGGTTGCGGTCGCCGATCGCATTCGGCCGGTTGGTCAGGTTTACTTGCCGGGAGAAGAACTTGAGTCGTCGGCGCCGACCGTCGAGACCGCGGCCGAACCGGAACCCGTGGCAACAGCAATGTCAGGCCCGCAGGTGTACAACAGCGCTTGCCTGGCATGTCATGCCGCTGGAATCGGCGGCGCGCCTATTCTCGGCGACGCAGCGCAGTGGGTAGAACGCATTGCGCAGGGCGCCGACACGCTCAAACAACACGCACTGCAAGGCTACACCGGGTCTACTGGTTACATGCCACCAAAAGGTGGTCGCCTCGATCTCTCCGACGCGGAGATCGAAGCGGCCGTGGAGTACATGGTCGGCGAGTCCACGTAGTTTAACGCTGTCGATCCAGACATCGAAGCGATAGCGCCTCCGCGAGATGCGAGGGCGTTATTTTTTTGTCGCCCACCAAATCCGCGATCGTCCTCGCTACCCGCAGCACTCGCTGATGCGCACGCGCCGACAAATTGAATCGCTGCACAGCGTTCTCGAGCAATGTCCAACAACCTTCATCCATATCGCACAAGGCATCTAACGCTTTTCCACAGAGCCTGGCATTATTGATAGCGCTACGTTGCAGCTGCAAAGCCCACGCCTTTTCTACTCGCGCGCGAACACTATCGCTCGTCTCGCCGTTATTTTCTCCGGCCCGGAGCAGTTCTGTTGGTGGGCGCAGCACTTCGACATGCAGATCAATCCGATCCAGCAGCGGTCCGGAAATTTTGCGCCAATACGCTGCGACCCGGTCACCACTGCAACGACAATCAGCGAAACGGTCGCCGAGGTAGCCGCACGGGCACGGGTTCATCGCGGCGATCAACTGAAAGTTTGCAGGATATTCAGCCTGCCCACCGGCACGAGAGATGTTGATTCTGCCTGTCTCGAGCGGTTCGCGCAGTACCTCGAGAGCCCGACGATTGAACTCTGGCAGTTCGTCAAGGAACAGAACACCGTTATGCGCTCTGGAAATTTCGCCGGGTCGTGGCCCGGGCCCACCACCTACAAGTGCCGCTGCCGAGGCCGTGTGATGCGGGCTTCTGAACGGTCGCTGTCGCCAGCCGCTCATTGCGATCGGCATACCGAGGATTGAGTCTATTGCCGCTGTCTCAAGCGCTTCGGCATCGGTCATCGCTGGCAGGATTCCAGGGAGCCTTCGCGCCAGCATGCTTTTTCCGGTTCCGGGCGGACCAATGAACAAGAGGTTGTGTCCGCCCGCCGCCGCAATTTCGAGTGCTCGCTTGGCATGTTGCTGGCCACGAACATCGATCAGGTCATTAGACGTTGGGTCGACGCCGGCAGGGTGGGTCCTCTCGACAGCCTCAATGAGCTGCCGCCCGGTGAGATGCGATGCAATTTCCATTAGTGAAGTCGCCGGGTAGACCTCGGCGCAGGCCAACGACGCCTCGACCTCGTTGCCTTTGGGCACAATGACCTTCCGTCCCGCCCTCTGCGCGTTTAATACCGCGGGCAATATCGCTGGCACCGGACGCAAATCACCATTCAGCGACAGTTCGCCATACACTTCGACGTTGTTCAGCGCTTCTTTCGGAATCTGTTTTCTTGCAGCAAGAATGCCAAGTGCAATTGCAAGGTCGTAGCGTCCACCCGATTTCTTCATGTCGGCGGGACCCAGGTTGACTGTAATTCGCTGTTGCGGAAACTCGAAACCGGAACTCAAAAGGGCACCACGAACACGGTCTTTGCTTTCACGCACGGCCGTTTCCGCCATGCCGACAATAGTGAATGTCGGCAAACCCCCGGACAGAAAAACTTCTATCGTCACAGCCGGCGCGTCCGTGCCGTACTGCGCCCGGCTGTTAAGAATCGCGAGGCTCAAATCTACGGCCCTCCCTGGCCCTATTTAGCGTTTTCGATCTCCTCGAGTTTCGCTTCAAGCGACTCAAGCTTTTCTCGTGTGTGAGCCAGAACAGCCTCCTGCACTTCAAACTCTTCGCGTGTCACGAGATCGAGCTTGCTGATGCCCGTTTGCAAGATGCTGCGAAAACCGCTCTCAAGATCGTCACGCACAGAGCGCAGCCCTTCGGGTTTATACCCGAAGGCGTGTAGCGATTCCGCCAGTTTTTTCGCCAGATTTTCGAATGAATCATTTCCCATAGCAGATTGATACCTGAGCCAATTCAAGAACGCCAGCTGCAAATTCAGGCGATCGAAGCTAAAACCGGATTTGCTCACTGTTTTGGTGCGACGACCGCTCACCCTGCACCGCAAGACCGTGGGCATCCGCGTCTCCGCACAGGAAGAATACGAAGGTATTGACATCAGCAAATGCGGCCTGGAAGCCTACTCCGAATTCACGTCGGCAGAGTGAACAGAATGCAAGTGAATCAATATTGATAATCACACTTATTATCAGTAGCTTAGCGGGCCACAAGGCCCGCTTTTTTTGTTTTACAGGTGGATCAATGCCCGATTTTCGCTGTGACCAGCATCACAACAAACGGGCCCGCTCCATGGTCTAATGACGCGATGAACATAAGACACCTCATGGTTGGTTTCGCCGCCTTCTCGATGACTGTCAGCAGCGTTGTATTCGCTGATGACATCTATAAGTGGACCGATGAAAACGGTGACGTATATTACGCAGACCGTCCGTCCGGCGAGCCGTCAGAAGAAATCTTGCAGTTCTCGTACAATCGCACCAACAGCACTGCCGTGCAGAAGCGGGTGCAGGCGCACCGCGACACGACAGCTGCCCGCCGCGTAGCAAGAGCGGAGGCCGGCAAGGCGGCCCTCACTGCCATAGAAACGCGCGAGTTGGCAGAACAGAAACTGGCGCAGTGTCATGAATATCGCACCAAGCTACAGACCATGGTGAACTCCCGGCGCTTGTATCGCCAAAGTGATGCTGGCGAACGCGTTTATCTGGACGAGGCTGCGAAGGCAGAAGCCCATCGCAACATCGAAGCGCTCATCAAGGATACCTGCGGCGACTGATTGCGATGGCGAGGTCTGTTACCTCACATTAGAATCACCGCTGGCGCTACAATACCTGCTTTGTTAAGAGGAGCGCCGGTTTGATCGCCGCCAACGACCCTGACAACGAATCAACCCAGGCTTACCTGCCCGATTTCTGTGCGGCCAGCACACTGTTCATTATCGTTCTCGTCGCTGAACTCATTGCGATCATGCTGACGCTTGCGTCTCACGACGCCGAGCATCAATTTCTCATCGAACTTTCGGAAACATCGTTTTTTGTGCTCTGGATCGCGTTGCTCGGTACCGCCCTGATGTGCCAGCTGACGTCATACCTCGAAGCTGCGGGGCAGACGCGAGCGTTTGTTATGAGTTTCGTTGTTCTCGAATTGACCTGTCTTGTCGTCGCCGAAAGTGCCTGGCAATTGACCCGGATTTTCGGCCAGTCATTAATCATCGAAGATGCGCATACAAAATTCTTGCTGCGCACGATGGCCATTAACTCCATCGTAATGGCGCTTGCCATGCGCTATCTGTACATTTCAAGTGAATGGCGCCGCAGCATCGTGCTCGAAGCGCAAGCTCGCATCAGCGCGTTGCAAGCACTGATTCGGCCACACTTCCTCTTCAACAGCATGAACACCATCGCATCGTTGACGCGCACTGACCCGCGGCGCGCTGAGGAAGCGGTCGAAGACCTCTCCGACCTGCTGCGGGCGAATCTTGGTAACGCCACGAACCGCTCATCGCTCAAGCAGGAACTGGAAACAGCTGCCATCTATCAGCGTATCGAAAAATTACGACTTGGCGACCGGCTGAACGTGCGCTGGGACGTTGCAGCGCTGCCGATGCGAGCACGTATCCCGAGCCTCACGATTCAGCCGTTGCTTGAAAATGCTATATACCACGGCATCGAATTGTTGCCAGATGGTGGTGAAGTCACGGTCACCGGCACGAGAGACGGCGACCATCTTGAGATTACGATTTCCAATCCTGTCCCGATCGGCGAAAAGCGCAATACGGGTGGCAACAAAATGGCGATGTCCAACATCCGGCAGCGCTTCGAGCTTGCGTATGGAAGCAAGGGGTCGGTGAACATTGACGATGCCGGCGATCGGTTCACGGTCTCGCTGCGTTTTCCGCTGGACGAGGGCGAGGACGAAGAATGAAGGTTCTTGTGGTTGACGATGAACAGCCCGCGCGGGCACGACTGCGGCAGCTACTTGACGACGAAGAATCTTATGAATATGTCGGGGAAGCCGGTAATGGCAGAGATGCGGTATTACTCTCGGCTGAGCTGCGGCCGGATATTGTCTTGCTCGACATACGTATGCCAGGTCTCGACGGCATAGAAACCGCTCACCACCTCAACATGCAGGATAACCCGCCGGCCATCGTTTTCACTACCGCGTACGACGAGTACGCGATCGACGCCTTCGACGCGCGTGCGATCGGTTACGTTCTAAAGCCTGTTCGACGTGCCAAGCTTACGGCTGCTCTCGAGCAGGCCTCAAGACTGGCACCCAGTACACTCATTTCGGTTGCGTCGCAGGCCAATATGAGCGTCGCTCGGAAACACGTCTGCTCGCGTTCGCAAACGGAGCTAAAGCTGATACCCGTTACCGAAATTTCCTGTTTTCGGGCTGATCAGAAATACGTCACTGTCTATCATGACAGCGGTCAAGACCTGATTGATGACTCACTGAGAGCGCTCGTTGAGGAATTTAGCGACGACTTCGTGCGCATTCATCGCAGTGCGCTGGTCGCCGTAGCACGCATCGATCGAATTGAAAAAACCGACGATGGCAAGAGCCGCGTCGTTCTGCGTGATAAGTCGCAGGTCGATGACGAAGAGCTGATAATCAGCCGCCGGCATCTGGCAGAAGTACGCCGGCGCCTTAAAGGAGTCTAGGTCGCTTGAAAATTCGCATCGCAACGCGCAGAAGCGCCCTGGCGCTCTGGCAGGCCAACCACGTTGCGGCCGCCCTGCAGAAGCTACCGGAGATATCCGGCACCGAACTCGTCCCGCTAGCAACGAAAGGCGATGAGGTTCTTGATCGCAGCCTGCAAAAGGTCGGCGGCAAGGGCCTTTTCATTAAGGAGCTCGAGATCGCCATGCGAGACGGCGCCGCAGATCTTGCCGTACATTCCATGAAAGACGTGCCCGCAGAAATTCCGGCAGGTTTTTGCCTGGCTGCAATGATGGAGCGTGCGAATCATCGCGATGCACTGGTCACCGCAGCCGGCACTCAACTCGATGGGCTGCCGAAAAATGCCAGCGTGGGCAGTTCAAGCCTGCGGCGACAGGCGCAGATCAAGATGCTGCGCCCCGACTTGCGCATCGAACCATTACGCGGCAACGTAAATACGCGACTCGCCAGGCTCGAGAGTGGCGACTTCGACGCGATCATTCTCGCGGCTGCCGGGCTTGAGCGGCTTGAACTCGATCACCACATCAGCCAGCAATTTTCATCATCAGAAATGCTACCCGCTGCGGCGCAGGGCGTACTTGGAATCGAATGTCTGGATAGCAACACGGAGCTGTGCAACGTGCTCGGACAGCTCAATGATCCGATTGCCTTACAGACGACTACGGCAGAGCGAACCATCGTCCGCATGTTGCAGGCCAGCTGCCAGTCGCCAGTCGCGGCGTTCGCCACCGTCGATCACGGAACGCTCTCACTGACCGCCCTGGTCGCTTATCCCGACGGCTCGCGTTATATCAGGAAATCGCTGTCCGGCGACGCCACGGATGCACAACAGCTTGGAGAAACGTTGGCGGAGCGCTTGTTGCAATCTGGTGCACGCGAGTTACTCGATTCCATCGAGGCGCTGCATGACTGATGCCCCACTACAAGGGGTAGGTGTGCTGGTCACTCGTCCGCGAGTGCAGGCGTCCAGACTAATCGAAGCAATCCAGAGCAATGGTGGCAACGCAATTTGTTTTCCGGTTATTGAAATCGTGCCACGGGACGAAACTGCCGTGGCCAATGATGCTGCAGAACTGCCCGCAGCCGATATCGTTATTTATGTTAGCCGCAATGCTGTCGCATACGGCCTGCAGTACGCTGCTGGCGCGACGACAGGTGCCACGGGCCCGGCAACCGCTGCCGCAATTCAGGCAGCAGGTCGGACAGTTGATTTCAAACCCGATGACGGCTTCGACAGCGAAAGTCTGCTCGAGGAGCCAGTACTTAAGGATGTTGCTGGCAAGCAGATTCAAATTATCCATGGCGGAGACGGCAGGGAGCTGTTGGCGGAAACACTTCGCGAGCGCGGCGCGCGTGTAGATTACTTGCCTGTGTACGAGCGAAGGATTCCCGACAGCAGTCCGGAATTGGCGGCAGAGGTTGAATCGGCCTGGCGCAACGGCAAGATAAATGCCGTAACCATCATGAGTGTCGAGACCCTTGAAAATCTCTGCGCGTTACTGCCGGGCTGGTGTGTACAACAACTCTCATCCATGCCGCTGGTGACGCCGGCGGCTCGTGTGATAAAAGAAGTGCTGGATCGCTACCCGGCAGCAAAGACCATACTGGCATCCGGTCCACAGGCTGCCGATATGGTTCAGGCAATCATCTCAATTCACAGTACCCAACCCGGATTAGCACCATGAGCGACGACCAAAACGAACTTGAAACGGCCGATGACGCGGAATTCGTGGTCGAGGACAGAAAACCGATCGAGACCTCAGCTAGCGGCAACGGCAACAGCAAAGCGTGGCTGGCCGTGCTGCTGTCCGCGATAGCACTCGCGGCGGTTGGCTACACGGTATTCCAGGACTGGCGAAACGCCGGTGACTTGAGTGCGCTGGACAATCTGGCCGGTATAGAAAACCTCAACCGCCGCGTTGACCAATCCAGTGACGCGCTGGCGGCACTGGAAATCGAGCTTGGCCAGATAACCCACCCGGATTACAGTGATGCAATCGACGCCGTGCGTCGCGACATTGAAGAACAATTGCGGCTACTCAATTCACTGCCGTCTCGCATGTCAACGATGGAGAATTCGGTGGCTACGCTGGCTGGCATATCGGCTGGTGCGCGGGAGACTTTTTTACTGGCCGAGGCTGAGTACTATCTGCAAATCGCCAATGTCCAGTTGCAACTTGCGAACAATCCGCGGTTGGCGTCGTTGGCGCTCGGCATGGCGGATGAACGCGTTACACAATTGTCCGATCCAGCACTGATCGATGTGCGGCGCGCGATTTCCGACGAGCTCGCGGCGTTGGACGTCATGGAAAAACCCGATCTTGAAGGTGCTGCATTGACACTCGCCAGTCTCGCCAAGGTGGTCGAGTCGCTACCAATCGCCAGCGCCTCACCGCAAAACGGCGATTCGACCGACGAAACCGATCCCGATCAGAGCGGCATCGATCGTGCATGGGACGCAGTGAAAGACGCGATGTCCGGTCTTGTCAAGATCACGCCGCCCGAACAAGCGAAACTTGCGCTGATCTCACCTGACGCGGAGTACTTATTGCGAAATAACATCGCAATGCAGCTGCAGGCGGCGCGGCTGGCGCTGCTACGTGGCGAGCAGGTAATTTTCGAACAAACACTCGATGATGCGAGTGCGCTGCTGTCGGCGTACTTTGATGCGAACAGTGCGCAGGTCTCGAGCGCGCAACAGACGATCAGTGAAATTCGTAACAATGTCTTCACGACCCCGGTACCCGATATTTCCGGCTCACTGCGATTGCTGCGTCGGGTTCAGACTCTTCGTGAGCCGACCCCGTGAAAATTGGCAGCATTGTAATGTTGGTGCTTTTCGCGAGTGCATTCGCAGCGCATTTTTTGGTGTCGGATCCGGGCTACGTCGTGATCAGCTTTCGCGGTTATCTTGTCGAGATGTCCGTTCCTGTCCTGGGTCTCCTGACCGTCACGCTGTTCGGCACCGCTTGGCTGATCCGCAAGATCATCATCGCACCACGCCGCATCGGCGAGGCTGCGGGACGTTATCGGTCGGCCCGGTCCGGCCAGAAGATGACGCGTGGCATGATCGAAGTTGCCGAAGGTAATTTCGCCCGTGGTGAGCGCATGTTGGCTCGCGCTGCCAGCACCAGCGATACACCGCTATTCAATTACCTGCAGGCCGCACGCGCTGCACACCTGCAAGGCGGCCGTGACGAGCGGCGCGACGAGTGGCTGCGGCTTGCCTACCAGGAGGTTCCCGAAGCGGCCAATGCTGTTCTGCTGACTCAAGCCGAATTTCAACTGGATCGGGGACAACATGAACAAGCCCTCGCTACCCTTCGGCGCCTGGACGAAAACTCAAAGGACCATGGGCACGCACTCGCCCTGATGGGACGCCTGTATTTTCACCTGGAAGACTGGCCTTCCCTGCGCGAAATTTTACCGCGAATCAAAAAGCACGCTCAGATCAAGCCTGCAACGCTCGCGACCTGGGCCATTCGAATTCACCGCGAGCAACTTGATCGTGCAGCAGATGCAGACGCTATCGCGGCAGCCTGGAAGGCAGTACCAAAAACGCACAAGGCCGATAGCTCGCTGCTTGAGGCCTACTACACGGGCCTCATGCGGGCGGGATTGCACGAATTGGCTGAAAAGGAACTCGTGTCGGTACTCCGGTCTGACTGGCGTGGCCAGCTAGTCCGATTGTTCGGACTCGTCGAGGGTGCAGACAGCAGCAAGCAGTTGAAACGAGCGGAAAGCTGGCTGGCAAAACACAGTGACGATCCGGACCTGTTGTTGACGGCGGCGAGGCTTTGTCTGCGCAACGAGTTGTGGGGCAAGGCCCGAAGTTATCTGGAAACGGTGATCAGCTTGCGTCCGAGTCCTGAGGTCTACCAGGAGTACGGTACCTTGCTCAATCAACTGGGCGAAGCGGATGCGGCGGCGGATGCATACCGGGATGGCCTCGGCATGGTTGCCGGCAACAACTTACCGGCAATAACTCATGTGGCATCTGACTAGCCGATGGTTAATTCGTGCCCATCATGGTTGGCTGCGCGCGCTCCGCAGCCAGGCGGTAAGCGGCGCCCAATCATCCCAATCCGGCCAGGCAAGATACTCCGGTAATTCAAAGATTCCCAGGCCACGCGTGTAGGCGCGCACGTAATTCTGCGCTTCGCGCAGCGCCGCAACATACGGAATGCGAGCTTTGGTCAGGTATTCATCAAGGTCGTCGAAGATCAACGTATTATCACGCACGCGATTCGCGACCGCTGCGATCTTGGCCTGCTTATTCGCAACTTTGCCGACGCTCTTAAGCTCTTCAAGAAATGTCGCCGTTGCCTGTATGTCTATGGTCGACGGTAATACCGGCACTACGATCGTTTCGGCATGCCTGACGAGATCCGTCAATTCCGCCCCGTGTGACCGTGCCGGGGCATCAATCACAAGAATGTCCGCATTGCGCGGAACATGCCTGAGGCCCCCGTCGAAACCGGCGACAGCCGCGATAGCCGGGCGGTTTTCCGGGCGTCGCTCCAGCCAGTCGAGGCTGCTCCGCTGTGGATCGTAATCAGCCAGGGCGACAACCGCGCCTTGAGTCGCAAAATAGGACGCTATGTTTGTTGCAAGGGTGCTCTTGCCGCAACCTCCTTTCGAGTTCAGTACCATGATGTGCCGCATGTCACCCTCCAAGGGCTTTTTGTTAGTTTGGCAGGCAGTTTATGTAAACTACAGAGGCCGGATTATAGAGGCCATTGAGTACTATTGCGACGAAAGAACAAACGCATGCAAGTTCCCTATCTGAAAATGCACGGCACTGGAAACCAGATTCTGGTCGTCGATCAACGCGCCGGCGATCTGCCTCCTCCGGGCGCTGACAAAATTCGCGAACTCGGCGACGAAGAAACCGGCCCTGGATTTGATCAGCTGATGTGGGTCAGCTCATCTGGCGACACGTCGAGCATCGCCAACTATCGAGTGTTTAACTCCGACGGTTCCGAGGTTGAACAATGCGGCAATGGCGTTCGTTGCGTAGCCCGGTATCTAGCGGGCTTCAACAACGAAGCTCAGGAATTTACGCTGCAGAGTCCGGCCGGACCCGTATCGGCCCGCACGTATCCGGACGGCCAGGTCTCGGTCAGCATGGGTACACCCGATTTCGAACCGTCACATATCCCGTTCGACGCAGCGACTGCCGCGGTGTCCTACGTTCTGAGTGTCGGCACGGACAACATTGAGATCAGCGTCGTTTCCATGGGCAATCCACATTGCGTTATCAGAGTCGACCATATCGACTCAGCGCCAGTCAGCGAGCTGGGCCCCCGGATCGAACACCACGAGCGTTTCCCGGAGCTGGTCAATGTTGGATTCATGGTGATTGTTGATCGGAAAAATATCGATCTGCGAGTGCACGAGCGCGGTGTCGGCGAAACCACGGCCTGTGGTACCGGTGCGTGCGCCGCCGTCGTATCCGGCCAGCGGCTCGGGCATCTGGATGAGGACGTCAGCGTTCGACTGCCGGGAGGTCAAGTCGTGGTAAGCTGGCGCGGCGGCGAGACACCTGCCTGGCTCAAAGGCAACGCTGAATTGATCAACGAAGGAATGATGCATCTATAGGATGGGCGAACTATGAGCACGCAACCGGAAGTCGATTACGCTGACGAGGAACCATCGGAACAGGCGATCCATGACTACCTGGCCGCGCATCCCGATTTCTTCGAAGACCATGCAGCACTCCTGAACTCTCTGCACCTGCCGCACGCTTCAGGTGGTGCCGTATCCCTGGTTGAACGCCAAGTGTCGATACTACGGCAGAAGGACCTGAAACTCGAAAAGCAACTCAGGGATTTGATCGACGTAGCGCGAGCCAACGACCTTCTTGCGGCCAAGATTCACGAACTGACGCTGCAGTTGCTGGCCGCCGCTGACCTGAAGTCAACGATCATTGCCCTTGAAGTGGGGATGCGACGCGGTTTTGGCGCCGATCATGCCGTGCTTGTCATTTTCGGCGACCCGGAATCCTTTGCGGATATTGATGCCGGTCGATTCCTCCGCGTCATTGACAGAAATTCCGCAGCGCTTGGTCCGTTCAAGACATTCCTTGGCGGCAGCTCCGCGCGTTGCGGGCAGATCCGCGATGCGCAACGTGATTTCCTGTTCCAAGAAGATGCCGAGGAAGTTGGGTCTGCCGCACTCGTGCCACTTGCCGACGATTCCGAGATCGGCTTTCTGGCCATCGGTAGTGCCGACGCTGACCGTTTCCACCCCGGCATGAGTATCGACTTCCTGACTCGTCTTGGCGACCTGGTCGCAGGTGCCCTCAAACGGTACTAGGTCCGTAACACCGTGGAAAATGCAGGCTGGATCGACAAGTTCATTCGACATCTCGAGTTCGAGCGCAGACTGTCCCCCCAAACCTGTACGAATTACCGCCGCGATCTCGTCGCGCTACGAGCGTTCCGTGAAACCTCCGGAGTGGATACCTGGGACGGGATGGACGGCGAGCACTTCCGTGCGTTCTCGGCCTCCTGCTACCGCAAGGGCCTGAGCGCCAGAAGCATTCAACGTCGCCTGTCCGCCTGCCGCACCTTCTTTCGCTATCTGGTCCGCGAAAAGCATGTTGACAATAACCCCATCACAGATGTATCAGCGCCAAAGGGCAAGAAACGATTGCCGGGCAATCTCGATGTTGACCGCATGGCACATCTTCTCAATATTTCAGGCGACGGTCCTCTCGTCGATCGCGATCGCGCCATTCTCGAACTGTTGTACTCATCGGGGCTGCGCTTGTCCGAGCTCACGGGCCTGAATTGCGGCGATGTGGATATGCACGACGCGACGGTCCATGTGACAGGTAAGGGCAATAAGGACCGCATCGTCCCGGTCGGTCGCAAAGCGCTGGCAGCGCTCAGGCTGTGGCACATGACACGTGACCAGCTCGCGGCTAACGATGAAAAGGCACTTTTTGTCAGCAACCGGGGTACCCGAATCAGCACCCGTTCCGTACAAGCACGAGTCAATCACTGGGCCCGCCGCCAAGGGATCGACGTGAACGTATACCCCCATCTGTTTCGGCATTCGTTCGCAACGCACTTGCTCGAATCGAGTCACGATTTACGCGGCGTTCAGGAGCTGTTGGGGCATGCCAACATATCGACAACGCAGGTCTATACGCACCTTGATTTCCAGCATCTGGCCCAGATATACGACCAAACTCACCCCCGGGCGCGAAGAAAAGACTAGTCGATAGCGTTTATGCCCTTTGGGTGCAGCTACAGGAAGACCAAAATGGAACAATTTCGAGGGACGACCATTGTCTCAGTCCGTCGCAATGGCAAGGTAGCCATCGCCGGCGATGGTCAGGTCAGCATAGGCAATACCATCATGAAGGGTAATGCCCGAAAAGTCCGGCAGCTCGCCGATGGACGGGTTATCGCTGGATTCGCCGGCGGTACGGCCGATGCGTTCACGTTATTCGAGCTCTTCGAGAGTAAGCTGGAGCAATACGGTAACCTGACACGCGCTGCGATCGAATTAGCCAAGGAATGGCGAATGGATCGTCGCCTGCGGCGCCTCGAGGCGTTGCTTTGTGTGGCCGATGCAGAGGCCTCTTTTGTTATTTCCGGCAACGGCGATGTTATAGAGCCCGAGAATGACCTCATGGCCATCGGCTCGGGCGGACCGTTTGCACAGGCCGCCGCTCTCGCGCTGTTGCGCAACACGGACCTGGAGGCCGCTGATATTGTGCGGAAAGCCTTGATGATTGCAGGCGATATCTGCGTCTACACCAATCAGAATATAATTATCGAAGAACTGTAAGAGGCCGCCCTGCGGGCGACTGTCGCGCGCAGGGCGCGCTCCTACAGGGGAAACCATTAAATGTCACAAATGACCCCCAGAGAAATCGTCCAGGAGCTGGACAAGCACATCATTGGCCAGGACGAGGCCAAGCGTGCCGTCGCGATCGCTTTGCGCAATCGCTGGCGACGCGTGCAAGTGGATGAGCCGCTGCGCAGCGAGATCACGCCTAAGAACATATTGATGATCGGGCCAACCGGTGTTGGCAAAACTGAAATTTCGCGGCGCCTCGCGCGCCTCGCCCACGCACCATTCATCAAAGTTGAGGCCACCAAGTTCACCGAGGTCGGTTACGTTGGCCGCGAAGTGGATAGCATCGTGCGCGACCTCATGGACGTATCGATCAAGATGATTCGGGAGGAGGCCATGGCGAAAAGCCGGCATCGCGCCGAGGATGCCGCCGAAGAACGCATTCTCGATGCCCTGTTGCCACCGCCATCGCCTGGAGTCGGATTCACATCGGATGCCGAGCCGGCAAATAGCGACACGCGTCAGAAATTTCGCAAAATGTTGCGCGAGGGAAAACTCGACGACAAGGAAATCGAGATCGATATTCAGGCCGTACCGATCGGCGTTGAGATCATGGCACCACCTGGCATGGAAGAAATGACCAGTCAGTTGCAGGGCATGTTCCAAAACCTCGGTGCGAGCCGCAGCAGGACTCGCAAACTCAAGGTTGATGAGGCATTTCGTCATCTGACCGACGAGGAAGCGGCAAAGATGCTGGACGATGAAGAACTTAAGGTGCAGGCGCTGGAAGCCGTCGAGCAGCACGGCATCGTGTTTCTTGACGAGCTCGATAAAGTTATACGCAGTACCGGAACTCAAGGTGCTGACGTTTCACGTGAAGGCGTGCAACGTGACCTGCTGCCGCTGGTTGAGGGCTCAACCGTCAATACCAAGTACGGCATGGTCAAAACGGATCACATCCTTTTTATTGCATCGGGTGCTTTCCACGTCTCGAAGCCATCGGACCTGATTCCCGAATTGCAGGGTCGTTTTCCAATTCGCGTTGAACTGAAATCGCTCACAACAGAGGACTTCGTTCGTATCCTGACCGAAACCGACGCATCGCTGACGGCACAGTACAGCGCACTTTTGAATACGGAAGAGGTTTCGTTGCGATTTTCTGAAAGTGGTGTGCGACGTATCGCCGAAGTCGCTTTTCAGGTTAACGAGAACACCGAGAATATTGGCGCGCGGCGGTTGCACACGGTCCTGGAGCGCCTGCTGGAGACGATCTCATTTGAGGCCTCGGACAAGAGCGGAACCAAACTGACCATTGATGCCGGCTACGTGAATGATCATCTGGCTGAGTTGGCGCAGGATGAGGACCTAAGTCGTTACATTTTGTAGGAGCGCGCCCTGCGCGCGACCTCTGCCAGGGTTAAGATCTCGAGTGGCCTTGCGGCCGCCGCTTCGCTTCGCGCGCAGGGCGCGCTCCTACTGGCTCCGCGTTTAACGCACAGGTATCCTCGGCTAATGAATTCATCAAACGACGATACGACACATTTTGGTTACCGAACCGTCGGCAGGAATGATAAGGCGGATATGGTGCATAGCGTGTTCGATTCCGTCGCCAGTCGCTACGATCTCATGAACGATCTGATGTCTGCCGGGCTGCATCGCCTGTGGAAGCGCTACACGATCGATCAGGCTGCTGTCAAACCCGGCAATGTCGTACTCGATTTGGCGGGCGGTACCGGTGACCTGGCTCGCGAATTCTCACGCAAGGTCGGCAAAGACGGTCATGTCATCCTGGCCGATATCAATGCCGCGATGCTCCAGCAAGGCCGGCGTCGCTTGATCGACGCAGGCATTTCCGGGAATGTAACGATCGCCCGGGTCGATGCCCAGAAATTGCCTTTCGAAGACGGAACTTTCGACTGCATCGCGATGGCGTTCGGTTTACGAAACGTTACCGACAAGGACGCCGCACTGGCATCGATGTTTCGCGCGCTCAAGCCCGGAGGTAAGGCGATGATTCTCGAGTTTTCGGAGCCCAGTAAGGCGGTCAAACCAGCCTATGATCTGTATTCTTTCAAGGTATTGCCAGCGCTCGGAAAACTCGTTGCCGGCGATCCTGACAGCTACCAGTACTTGGCCGAATCAATACGCATGCATCCAAATCAGGAAACACTGAAAGCCATGATGGAATCGGCCGGATTCGAGCGCTGCCGTTTCCGCAATCTGGCCGCGGGAATTGTCGCCCTGCACACTGGCTACCGGATCTAGACAACGATGGATGCTCTCGAAGCCGTACTACGCCCGATCGCCAGAATTCTGAACCGAAACACTCAGGAGTCTACGCCGGCACGAAAATTATGCAGCGACCTGTCCGGTACCGTCGTCGCAGTGCGCGTAAGGGATACAGCACTAGCCGCTTATTTTGTTATTAATGACGACACACTCGACATTGTCGCAACAACATCGCAAGAGCCGGACGCCGTTATCAGCGGTTCATTGCTGACCCTGGCCCGAATGGCCGGGCAGTCGGGTGAGGCCGCCATTCGCGATGGCTCGCTGGACCTGACCGGTGATGCCGAGATAGCCGGCCAATTTCAACAACTTCTATCCTACGCCAGGCCTGACATCGAAGAAGAGCTGTCCGGGATTGTTGGCGATGTTGCCGCGCACCGGCTGGGAGAGATTGCTCGCGGCGTCGGCCGCTGGGGGCGCGCAGCACGCTCGACCATCGGCACTAATATTCGCGAATATCTACAAGAAGAAAGCCGCGACGCACCCAGCCGTTATGAAGTTGACAAATTTTCCGCTGACGTCAGTACGCTGCGCGATGACGTCGCCCGAATTGAGGCGCGCCTGAATCGACTGCAGGGTGAGGACTGATATGGCCAACCGGCACACGATTATTCGCATGATCGCGATTCATCGTGTTTTGGTCAGGTACGGCCTGGTTGACCTTATCAAGCGGACGCACCTGTTGCGTCCGTTGCGATTTCTGTTTTACCTCTCACCACGCCGCCGGGATAGCTCTGCGCCCCTCGGGGAACGCATTCGGCTCGCACTGGAAGACCTGGGCCCAATATTCGTCAAATTCGGTCAGGCGATTTCAACGCGCCGCGAATTATTGCCACCCGACATCGCAGACGAACTGGCGAAATTGCAGGATAAGGTACCGCCGTTTCCTGCCGAACAGGCAATCGCGATTATCAACGGTGCCTATGGAAAATCCGTTGACGACGTGTTTGAGCGCTTCGACAAGAAGCCATTCGCTGCCGCGTCGATTGCCCAGATCCACACGGCGAAATTGAAGGCCGGCCATGAAGTCATCGTCAAGATCCTGCGTCCCGGCGTACGGGAGCAGATTGACCGTGACCTTGCCGTGCTTCGTCTGCTGGCCGGCCTGGCGGACCGTTACTGGGAACACGGCAAGAGATTGAAGCCATTGGAACTGGTTGACGAGTACGAGCACACGATAATTGATGAGCTCGACCTGATGCGCGAAGCCGCCAACACGGCACAGCTAAAAAGAAACTTTGAAGGTTCAGAGATGCTGTACGTGCCGGAGGTTTTCTGGGACTACTGCCGACCCGAAGTCCTCGTCCAGGAACGCATTTACGGCACACCGATCAGCGACATGAAAACGTTGCGCGAGGCGGGCACAAATATTCAGGTACTGGCCGAAAACGGCGTCGAAATTTTCTTTACTCAAGTATTCCGCCACAATTTTTTCCACGCGGACATGCACCCCGGCAACATCTTCGTTATTACCACAGATCCGGAACGGCCGAAGTACGCCGCTGTCGACTTCGGTATTATCGGCACACTCCATCCGGAGGATCAGCGATACCTCGCCGAGAACTTCCTCGCGTTTTTCGACCGCGACTATCACCGGATTGCGAAACTGCACCTCGATAGTGGCTGGGTTCCCGCTGACACACGCATCGACCAGCTGGAGACAGCGATTCGCACTGTGTGCGAACCCATCTTCAATAAGCCGTTGGCCGAGATATCATTCGCGCAGCTGTTGATGCGCCTGTTCCGCGTCGCACAACGCTTTGATGTCGAAATACAACCGCAGATGATCCTGCTGCACAAGACATTATTCAACATTGAAGGTCTTGGCCGGCAACTCTATCCGCAGCTCGACCTGTGGAAAACAGCACACCCGGTTCTCAAGCGCTGGATGGATGAGCAAGTCGGTCCGCGGGCGATGCTCAAGGATCTTCGCGAGAACCTGCCGCAGTTACGCGATGCAATGCGCGAGCTGCCCGCAATTATTCATCATCTGGGCGAACAGGCTGCGGATGGCCGGATCAAGTTTGATCTGCAGTCGTCCGAACTGAAACAAATTCGCGTACAACTGTTCCAGCAACGACGGCAGCGATACTGGCTTGCGATAGCCGCTAGTGCGCTTGTCTCAGGCGCACTGGTGATGACGCTGGGTGGAGTTCCAGCGCTGGGATGGTCGCTGCTGGCACTTGGCGCGTTGTCTCTGTATGTGGCGCGCCCTTAGCTCAATCGAGTACGAAGCCGATCTCCCGACCGGTTTCTGAAATACCAAATATCTTGTAGCCGAGACGACTGAGCATTTCAATGCTGTCAGCGGTACGTTTCTTGCCTATTCCAGGAAAGCGGTGATGAAACTCTACCAGTAGTTGGTCTGGCAGTTGTGCCATGTTATTCAAGCCATCCAGTATGCCGTATTCCGCACCTTCGACATCCATCTTCAGAAGGCTAATTTTCTCATGTTGCAGCAATTCCATTATTTTTTGCACGGTGTACGCGGGAGCGTCGATAAAATCATCCGGATCACCAGCACATTCGTCAGCCGTCCACATCACCTTGGCGCTTCTACCCTGCGAGTTCACACGCCGGAACAAGCGGAGATTCCCGTTCTCTCCCGACACCGCCCAGGGTCTGAACAAGAACTTGCGCGGCAGCGTTTGCTTTTGAACCCACCTCGCCGAAAAAGGCGTTGGGTCGAAAGCAAACACTGTGAGGCCAAATCGGCCGATAAGATCGAGATCGAATTCGATTGAGTCGCCGACGCCCAGTGAATAGACGATCGAGTCTGAATCCAGCCTGCTGCCGATGTACGTCCAGTCGGCTGTCTCAACCGTTGCGACGACAACTTCCAGCCTTAGCCACAGCTCTTTCCCACTGATACGTTTAAGGAAAAGCTTTGCTGGCCAGAACCACGACTGTCGTTTCATCCAACCTGATGTCCTCATACGCAACTTCCTACGGTCAAGCTGGCATTCCGGAACGATCCTGAGTAAGACGCTCTCGGTTTCTTTATTGTTGCTGTCGGCCGATTATACGGCGAGCTGACGCCGGTGCGCAGCACTCATTCGCCAACTCAACAATTGTGCGTTTGTACAAAACGTGCCGGTTGCGTAATCTGCGTGCGATGGCATTGTTGACTCCGCGCACCGTACGAAGAATTGCTGATGGCCTGATATGAAAATTCAGTGGCCAACCATCCCTGTTTCGATCGCAGGACTCATCCTGACGCTTTGCTCCGTCATCCTGCTTGTCGATCTAAGAATCGAGGCCGACGTGTACGGGCTCCTCGGCAAGGAAGACAAAGCCGTGCAGATGTTCGATCAGCTCTCCAGGCGAACACCAGGGCTGGAGGAATTATTGATCATTTGCGATCAGGAGTTTGTACTCGATCGGCCGACCATTGCGCGCATAACGACGTTAGACGGCGTCATAGAACACACTCGCTCATACCTTCAAGTTGGCAAGTCTCCTGTGTATGGCTTCTCGCTATCGGTCGACGCGGCCGATTGGCATGAAACGCAACCCATAATTCAGGGCACGAACGACGTGCTGACCGAGGCCTCGGCCCCGTGTGGCCTTACGGGCACACCAGCCGTCGTTTTCGAGATGCAAAGCCGAGTGGATCACGACCTGCGTGTCGCGATCGTACTGGCCGTGGTCCTGGTCAGTCTGCTGTTCACTTTCGTTTATCGAATCGGACCACTCGCATTATTCATGATGGTACCGGTCGGACTCGGTATCGCCTGGGGTCTGGCGGCCTACAGCTTGATACGAACCGAGCTCACCTTACTCGCAGCCACGGTACCAACGCTGCTTATTGGCATCGGGATCGATCATTGCATTCACATGATTCAGTCCTGCCGCTACGCCATGACAGATAACCAGTTGCCGCGGGATCAGGCTGTCATCGTCGCCTGGCAACGCATGCTGCAACCCATCACACTTGCCAGCCTGACCACGGCGATTACCTTTCTCGCACTGACCCGCGCCAGCCTTAGCGGTTTCATCGACCTCGGCTGGTCCGGTGCGCTTGTAACGCTCGGCGTGTACTTGGCCTGCATGGGCCTGTTACCGGTGGTTCTACTGTATTGCCCGGAGCGCTGGCTCACACGCCGCGCAGCATTTGACGGCCCCGTCAGACATCTCGCGCCACGTATTGAACGTCGAGGTGTTTTGTTATCAGCGATTGCTGTTGGCCTTACGCTGCTCGCGGCAGTAAGCGCCAGCCAGCTTGAGCTGCTGCGTGACAATCACAAGCTGGAAACCGGCGGCCTACAATCGCGCGAGCTACAGGATCGCGTCTCCGCGGAACACGATCTCAGCACATCCCCATTACTCATTCTGTTTAGCAATCCCGACGACAGCTACGAACTTCTTGCTGCCACAGAACAGCCGATTGAGATCAATTCCATAATGGCTGTCGGTGAGGTTGAGGGACTACTGCAAGTTCACCCGGTAGAGAACCCGTTCATACGTGCAGAGTATGACCGCACGGTCGCAGCATTAGGCTCATGGATCGCCGACGAGGGCCTTGGTGACTGGCAACTCAGTGGCGCACCGTCGCTCAATGCACGGATAGACGAACTGCTGAGCAAAGACGTACCCACGCTATTGCCGATTGCGGCCATCGCAATATTTTTAGTACTGGTTGTCGGGACTCGTAGCATTTTGCTGCCATGCATCATTCTGGCGCCTCTGTTCCTGGCGCTGGTTTGGCTCGCCGGTGTGATGAGTTTCTTTGGCATCGCCGTGTCCGCCGTCACGATAGCAATTGCACCGCTGGTACTCGGCATCGGTGTCGATGGCGGCGTGCATTTTGTATCCTCATGGCGACGCCACGAAGGGAGACTGGCCGACGTCTTCGCTGAAACAGGCCTTGCGATAATTGTAACGGTTGCAACTTCGGTCGCCGCATTCGGAACATTTGTTATCTCGGATAGCCCATCACTTATACGGTTTGGTTCGCAGGCATCACTGGCCTTGATTGGTTGCCTTATCGTAACGCTGACCGTTTTGCCGACGGTTGCGCGGCGCTTTCTGCCAATGGCCGGGGGCGACGCACCAAAGGCCGCCGACTAGTGTTGCGGCACGTCGCACGACTACTATTGTGGCTCGGCGGATGGACAGCCATCGGAGAAATCCCGGACGTGCCCAGGGCTGTTTTCATCGTCGCACCACACACCTCGAATTGGGATGGATTCCTGGCGCTCGCTTACAAGATAACTATTGGTATCGACGTCAGATTTTTCGCCAAACACTCGTTGTTCTGGTTTCCGCTCGGAAATTT
>SMUX01336098.1_pt1 | contig 23533 bp, 19 predicted proteins | sample 2456431 | NCBI WGS metagenome assembly SMUX01 (sample SAMN11095930, study PRJNA526329) | marine sediment metagenome | biome: Marine sediment; feature: Surficial sediment; material: Deep marine sediment; isolation source: Hadal surficial sediment | place: Pacific Ocean | collected 2014-11 | depth... | reverse complement strand
GGTGGCGTGATCCGCGTTCATGAGATGACCTGTGATTCATAGGGATTGCCGAAACCGAGATCGGCAAGGATGCGCGTCTCCAGTGTTTCCATCTCCAGCGCTTCATGTGCCTGCTCGTGATCAAAGCCGAGAAGATGAAGCAAGCCATGCACCACCATATGCGCCCAATGGGAGTCTGCGCTCTTGGACTGCTCGCTGGCCTCGCGCCGCACGACGGAAGCGCAGATGACAATGTCGCCTAACAGCGGCATGTCTACTCCCTCAGGCGGAGCGAACGGAAATGAGAGTACGTTGGTAGCGCCGTCCTTGTTCCGGTAGCTGCTGTTGAGCCGTGCGCCCTCTGCCTCATCGACGATACGAATGGTGAGCTCGGACTCCTCCCGTAGACCGCCGATAGCGGCGCGTGCCCATGCACGTAGCTCCGCCGGGTCAGGTAAATCGTCTTCGTCGCTGGCGATTTGCACGTCTACCTCGTGCGTCATTCGCGCTCGCCGTCCCGGCCCTCGCCTTCGCGCTGTTCATGAGCCTCGTAAGCATCGAGAATGCGCGCTACCAATGGGTGCCGGACGACGTCTCTCGAATCGAAAAAAGTGAAGCTTATACCTTCGACACCACGAAGCACGTCGATCACATGACGCAACCCGGATCGTTGCCCGCGAGGCAAATCGATCTGAGTAATATCACCGGTGATAACAGCTGTCGAACTGAATCCGATTCGTGAAAGAAACATTTTCATCTGCTCTACGGAAGTGTTCTGCGCTTCATCGAGTATGATGAAGGACTCGTTGAGCGTACGCCCCCGCATGTAGGCGAGTGGCGCTACTTCGATGACATTACGCTCGATGAGCTTGGCGACGCGTTCGAAACCGACCATTTCCTGAAGCGCGTCGTACAGCGGCCGCAGGTAAGGATCGACCTTCTGGGCAAAATCCCCAGGCAAAAAACCGAGACGTTCCCCAGCTTCGACTGCTGGGCGCACCAGCACTACGCGGCGCACGGATTCTCTTTCGTAGGCTTCTACGGCGCAGGCAACGGCAAGATACGTTTTACCCGTGCCGGCGGGCCCGACGCCGAAATTGATATCATGGCGGAAAATGTTTCGCAGATACGTCGATTGATTGGCGCCGCGACCACGAATGTGGCCTCGGCGAACCTTCACGACGACGACGTCGTCGTCGTCCTGGTCGCCCAGAGCATCCGCGATCCCCGCCTCATGCAGATATAAATGCACGCGCGCGGCCGTCAGCGTTTCCGCTTCCGTTTCGATGTACATCCGGCGAAGAATCTCACCGGCCGCGCGCGCCACCTCGGGAGCACCGCTGACCTGGAAGCTGTTACCGCGGCTGACGATGTCCACGCCCAGTCGGCGCTCGAGCTGCTTCAAATGCTGGTCGAACGGGCCGCAAACATTTGCCAGCCGTTCGTTATCAACGGGTTCCAACCGTATGTCGTAGACGGCGCAGGGGTCTTGCTGGGATTGGACGCTCAACTGCGGTGATTGTTTCTTGGGCTTATGAGGGCAGGAATGCGGGTGGTACTCAAGCGACGGCGAATGGGCGCGCCACGATATCCACGAGCTCCCCGCGAAGGCTGTTGGGCAGGGCTTCGGTAATACGCACGTCCGTGAATTGGCCGATGAGACTTGAACTCGCTGGAAAGTTGACGACTCGATTGTTTTCCGTTCGCCCCGAAAGCTGCCGCACGTCTTTTTTTGACGGACGCTCGACAAGAACGCGTTGCACGCTGCCGACCATCGATTGACTAACGGCGCGACCGAACTCATTGATTCGAGACTGAAGGCGCGCCAAGCGCTCCTTTTTTACGCGAGCCGACACTGGATCGGGCAAGTCCGCAGCGGGCGTACCAGGTCGCGGACTGTAGACGAAGCTGAAGGAGTGATCGAACCGCACTTCATCGATGAGATTCATCGTGTCCTCGAAATCCACATCGGTTTCACCGGGAAAGCCGACGATAAAATCCGAGGTCAGGCTGATACCCGGCCGCACGCGGCGTAAGCGAGCCACTTTGTTCTTGTATTCGTCGACAGTGTAATTGCGTTTCATCAAATTGAGGATTCGATGACTGCCGCTCTGCACCGGCAGATGCAGATGGCCTACCAGTTCCGGAACCTCCCCATAAACGGCGGCCAACTCTTCGGAAAACTCACCGGGATGCGAAGTCGTAAACCGAATCCTATCAATACCATCTATAGCAGCCGTATAGGAAATCAGCAAGGCAAGGTCGCACACGCCACCATCGTGGGTGGCACCGAGGTAAGCGTTTACATTCTGTCCGAGATACGTGATCTCTCGTACGCCCTGGTCGGCGAGCGCCACGACCTCGGCGATCACGTCGTCGAAGGGCCGGCTGAATTCCTCTCCACGGGTGTAGGGCACGACGCAGAACGAGCAGTACTTGCTGCAGCCCTCCATGATGGAAACGAAGGCCGTGGGCCCATCTGCCCGAGGCTCCGGCAGGCAGTCGAACTTCTCGATTTCGGGGAACGAGACATCCACTTGCGGAGCGCGTAAACGCTGGGCGTCGCTGATGAGTTGGGCCACGCGATGCAGGGTCTGCGGCCCATAGACGATGTCCACATAGGGAGCCCGCTCCTGGATGGACGCACCCTCTTGACTGGCGACACAACCGCCGACGCCGATGATGAGCTCCGGCCGCGCCAGCTTCCACTCGCGCCAGCGTCCGAGCTGGGAGAATACCTTCTCTTGCGCTTTTTCCCGCACCGAGCAGGTGTTGATGAGCAGGACATCGGCATCCTCGGGCACATGGGTACGCTCAAACCCGTGGGAGGCGGCCAGCAGGTCGGCGGTACGCGCCGAATCGTACTCGTTCATCTGGCAGCCGAATGTTTTGATATACAGCTTTTGCGACATGCTTTTCCCGCCCGGGAGGGTCGGTAAACGTACACCTTTTGGCCCTGCTTTTCCACGCCGAGCAGCCACAGAGCGATTACACCGCCCGCGAGGCCGGCGCCATGGCTCATTGGGCCCCACTGGCGGGTGGCAAGGGCCACTCGCGCCATCCCCCCAGGGCGGGATAGTAGAGGCCCAGGCGAATGGGCCGGGAATCGGCGGCGGACATCAGGCGTCCGTAGCGCTCCAGCTGCGCCCGGTAGCGCTGCTGCTCGCGGTCCAGGAAGACTTGCAGGTCACCGCCCTCGTGTCGACTGGACTTGTAGTCGACGATCCAACACACGCCGTCGGCGTCGACGAAACTGCGGTCGATGACCACGTTCGCCAGTCCGCCCGCGTCCACACCACTCAATGCGAGCTCGCTTCGGGCTGCCTGGTGGCCGGGATCCAGAAGCCAGCGGCCGCGGGCGTCCACGAGAACCCTTTCCAGGGCCTCCTGCACACGCGCGATGGCGGCGGGCATTGCCTGCGCGGGGATGCCGAGACCCGCCAGCATCGCCTGCCAGGCATTGCGTCGATGCCCCAGGCGCGCGCTATTCCAGGCGCGCGCTCCGTCGCGGGATATTTCCATGAGCGCACGGTGAATGACGGTACCCACGTGGCGTGCCATCTCCCCGGCCCAGTCGAACTCCACCGGTGCGGGCGCCCGCGCGTCCCCCGGCTCGCTGCCATCGGTGTTCGCCACCGCCGATGCCGGCGCGCCAGGCGGGCACCAGTCGGCGGGCAGGCGCCGCAGCCCGGCAACCGTTGGCCGGGCCACCGCGCCACCGATCTGGGGCGGGGTATCCCCGCGCGCCGCCAGCGCCTCCTCGAAAGCACCGGCGACGACGGGCCACAGTCGTTTCAGCAAGCTTCTTTTTGCAGGCGATCGCAGACTCTCGCCGTCGTTGTCCACGGCTACGCTACCGAGAAGGTGCAGGGCCTTTCTGGCCCGGGTCGCGGCCACGTACAGAAGCCGGGTCTGCTCGTGCAGATCTTTGTCCGCCTCCAGATCGCGCAGGTATTCGTATATGGGCGGCGCCTCTTCGGCGGGTGATGGGATCGGCGCGAGCAGAAAGTTCGTGTCCTCGGATTCGCCGGCGCGCCTGGTCCAGGCGAGCAGATGAGGATCATCGGCGCGCCCGCCACGCTCCAGGCCGGGAACGATGACCACGTCGAACTCCAGACCCTTGGCTTTGTGCATGGTCATGATCTCGACGTCCGCGTCCTCCACATCGGCGACCGCATGGAGTTGCGCCGCGCGTCGCGCCAGCTCGTCCCCGTCCGCCGGGGTGCCGGCGAGATCCAGTCCGTCCAACAGGCCGAGAAAGGCGTCGACATTGGCAAGCTCCTTGCTGGCTACGCAGGCGGGCCCGCCCAGAGCGACCCAGGCTCCCTCCACCCAGCGGCGCAAGCGCCGGCGTCCGCGCTCCCCCACGGCGGGACCGAGCACCGACAGCAGGCGCGCGGCCCGCCGGCGTCCATCGTCGCTCAGGCCCCCGCGACCCTCGATACCGTCCAGCAGATCGATGATCGCCGCATCGGGCTCATCGACCACCAGAGCATGCAGATCGGCCAGTGTCATGCCACACCACGGGGCGCGCAGAACCGCCAACCAGGCAACCCGGTCCGCCGGGTGCAGCAGGGCGCGGGTCAGGGCCAGTAAATCCTCCACCGCCGGCACCTCCGCCAGAGGCTCGATATCGACGCCACGATGGCGGATGCCGGTCTCACGAAGGCACGGCAATATGGCTTCCAGGTGCGCCCGGGTACGCACCAGCAGCGCGACGCTGGCCCCGGGGTCCTCGGCGCGGGCGGCGGCGATGATCGTTGCAACGCGACGCGCCTCGGCGTCACGGTAGCCATCCGTACCACCATCGCTGTCGCTGTCGCTGTCGCCATCGCCATGGCTGTCATCGCCGCTGCCGCCCTTGAACAGCGCGTGCACCTGCACGCCCCGTGGGCCGCCGCGCTCGCCCGGGTCATCTTCATCGACTGCCACGAAAGCCGTGGATGGCGTATAGCTGACGGCACCGGCAACGGCATCGTCGGCGGGCGGCATCACCTGGGGGAACACGCCGTTGACCCATGCGACGACATCCGGGCGCGATCGAAAATTCGCACTCAAGCGCAACGACTCGACCGCCAGCCCCGCGAAACCGTGCTGGGCCACGTGGAGAAATAGGCCGACATCCGCCTCGCGGAATCGATAGATGGACTGCATGGGGTCGCCCACCAGAAACACCGTGCGGCCGTCGCCCGGCGCCCAACCTGCCGTCAGTTGCTGAAGCAACGCGAAATGGCTGTGGGAGGTGTCCTGGAACTCATCCACGAGAATGTGGCGGATGCGGTAGTCCAGGGCCAGGGCAAGGTCGGTGGGTGATTCGTCGCCGCCCAGAGCCTGGCGCGCGGCATTGGTGATCTCCGAGTAATCCACCTGGCCGCGCTCCGCGAACACTACCCGCAAGCAGGCGGTGGCCACCGGCAAAATCTCCAGCAACGCATGGAGCACCCGCCACTGGCCATCGGTGTACACCGGTTCCGGCAACCGGCCGACGGCATGCAGCCGCTCGCGGAGCTGGAATGCCCCCGCCAGCCTGGCGAGCAGATCCAGGCCCCGGGCACGCATCTCCTGCAACCGCGGTTGCTTGTCCGCCGGAAATCCCTCACGGCGCGTGAGCGTCTTGCGCCAATTGCCTTCCCTGGTGAGCAGCGTCGCGGCAACGCCCTGCCAATGGCGCCGCTCGGGCGCGCTCGCGCCGGGCAGCTGCGCCAGACCCGCGCAAGCCACTGCCGGCGACCTCGAAGCGTGGTCGAGCAGCGTGTCACCGGCATAGGCACACACCGCGGCCAGCTCGTCGGCAAGCTCCCGGGGCACAGCGGCTCGCAGCAGCGCCAGCTCTTCGCCGACAGCCTTGGCAAGCTCCGCTTCCAGCTCCCTGCGGCGCGACCCGGGGTCGCTGCTTCCGGGCAGCAGATAACGCAGCCACTGATCGCGACGCGAGAGCATTTCCACCAGCATGCGCTCGAAGCGCCCCAGGTCGCCGTCGAGATGGCTGACCAGGGTGACCACACACTCGCTCCACGGCGTGTCTTCGTGCAGCAACCCGACCACGTCGCGGGCCGCCTGCCGATACAGGGGTGACACGTCGTCAACGATCAGCGCATCGCCGCCCAGACGCGACAGCCATGGCATTTGCGTGGCAATCGTGCGGCACAGTGCGTCGATGGTGAGAATGCGCATGCGCCCGGGTTGCGCGTTCAACGACCAGCCTTTGTGCACGTCTCTTGCCACCACGGCGCGCGCCAGCGCCAGAGTCGTTTCCTGGTACGGGTTCTGGGCAGGCTCGCGCCCGCCGTCCTCGGGTTCGGCGCTAGCCGCCATGGCCAGGGCATCCAATACCCGGTCGCGCATCTCCGCCGCCGCCTTGCGCGTGAAAGTGATGGCGATGATCTCCTCGGGATGCTCGACGGTGGCGAGCAGCCGCAGGTAGCGCTGAATGAGCAAACCGGTCTTGCCGGATCCCGCCGGCGCCTGCACGACAAAGGAACGCGACGCGTCCAAGGCCGTTTCGCGCACCTGCTGGTCGGCTGGCTGGCGGCTGCTCACGGCGGTCATTGCTCGTGGATCCGGCACAGCACCTGCAAGCCGCAGTAGCGGCAGGTGGTGCCTGGTCGTTTCGGATCGACGCGGGCATCGCCCTCCAGGTAGGCCTGCGCGAGCCTGGTCAGGCGCTGCCGCCACAGGGACTTGTGCGCCTCCCAATCCCGGGCCTGGCGCGCGCCGTGCAGCCGCGACGATGTCACGCTGGTGACGCCGGGCGCGACCTGGTCGCCATCCCCCAGACCGCGGTAGCCGAGCTCCCCGGGCCGCAGCACACCGAATGCGAGGCCGGCCACCTGTCCGCCGCCGAGGTCGTCCAAGGCCAGCGCATACACGGGCAGCTGCGGTTCATCGGGGCGCTCGCCGAACCAGTCCTTCGGGTTGCAGCGCCCGGTCTTGTAATCCACCAGGAACAGCTCGCCGCCATCCAGGCGGTCGACGCGGTCGGGCCGCAGGGTCACGGGTAGTCCGGCGACGGTGCTGGACTCGCTGTGCTCGGCTTCCACTTCGAAGGGCGCACGCCCGGCTTCGATGTCCAACCACGCATCGGCCAGAGCCTCCAGACGTTTCTGCTCCATGGCCAGCAGCCGCCCGCGCAGGGTGTGCGGCCGCTGCCGGGCCTCGTCGGCGAGCACCCGACCCGCGGTGGCGCGGATGAGCTGCGCGCGTTCCTCTTGCGACATCGCGAGCAGGCGCGACTGCCCGCCAAGAGCCTGCCACAGTAACTCGAGCAGCCGATGGGCGAGATTGCCGCGCACCCGCGGATCCAGGCTGCTGTCCGGCGCCGCCACGTCGCCTGCGCCCAGGCGGTGGATGGCGAAGGCACGAAAGGGACAGGCCGCCTGGTCCTTGAACACCGACACGCCGCCGCGCACCGGGCGGCTGGCGTCGACGGCGGGCGCCACCTGATCATCGAGAACCTCCAGCGTGGGCGCAGCCAGGTGCACGCCCTCGGCGTCGCCGAGCACCTGGCTGGTCATCAGCGCGCCCGCCTCGCCCGCCGGCACATCGGCGACAAGCGCGCTGGGCCGCAACGCCTCATCCCCCTGCTGGCGGGGATAGCTGACGATGACCTCCGGGGCACTGGCCCGCATGCGCGCCGTCCAGGCCCGCGCCCAGCGCAACTGCTGCTCGCTGCCCGCCCGGGGCATGCCCAGCTCGCGCTGCAATTTGACCGGCAGGAAGGGATTGGGGCGTGCGGGCTCCGGCCATGCCTGATGGTGCAGGCCGGTGATCCAGAGATGCGCGTATTCGACGCCCACGGCTTCCAGCACACCCAGGATCTGCACCCCGGCGGCCCCCGATCGTGGTTGAAACACCTGTCTCGCGGCCAGCCGCCGCAATTGCGATAAGGCCTGGGAGAGTTCCATGGGCGGCAGAACCGGCGCCAGCGCTGCCAGGGATCCGAGCAGCTCGCGAAACACCGCCACTGCCTGAAACTCATCGCTGGCCAGCGGCCGATCTCCCGGCCAGCCCGCCTGCACCAGCCAGGACGAAAATTGTGCGGCCCATTCGGATACCGGATGCTGCCGCGCAGCGGCAACGCCACGGCTTTGCAGTCCTTCCAGGAGAGCAACGAATGGCGCACCTTTGCCAGCGGAAGGATCCGTATTGCCGGCCCCACGCACGCCATCGAGGCGCCCCGCCAGCTCCCCCAGGCGCGCCAGGGTGTAGCGCGGCTCACCGATCTCGCGCAAACGCGCATCGAGGCGCGCGCGCCAGGTCAACTCCCCGCCGCCAAGATAAGGAGACAACAGCCAGCGCCCGGCGTCAGGCAGCGACAGTTGCCCGCCCATTGCCCGCAGGCTGAGCAGCGCGTCGCTCACCACCGGCACCTGGGCCAACGGGCGGCCCAGGGAGATGTTGAACGCGTGCCCGGGCTCCGCGGCCCCGGGGCGCGCGGCGCCCGGGGCAAACACATCCTCGAAGATGGCCTCGACCCGATGGCGCACTGCCGCGAGTCCCGGGACCACGATTCCGACGGTTCCGGAAGCACCTTCCTCTATCCGCTGTCTCGCCCAGCGGGCCGCGGCCGCCAGCTCATCGTCCCGGCTGGCGAAGTCGAATCGCAGTGCGTGCGCGTCGTGGCATGGCGCTTGCCGGTTTTCGACTCTGATGCCCAGCTCACCCAGGGCAGTGAACAAAGACTGCTGCTGCGGCGTGAGCGCGTCGAAACCGGCCAGCAACACACGCCTGGTGCCGGCAGCATGAACAGCGGCGAGTCCGTCCACCAGCCGATCGCCGACGCTCGCCAGGTCCACCCAGTTTCCGCGCCGGCAGAGTGAGCAATAGCTGCGCGCCCAGCCGCGAAAGGCACGCACCTCCTCGCCAACAAAGCCCAGGTCATCGTCGGGCTGGAGACGCCAGCCGCGCAGCAGCGCCCAGGCGGACTGTGCATTGCGCGCCGCCTCGGCACTCTGCAGCAGCGGCTGCTCGGCATCGGCGGGCGGGCGGTGGGAAATCACCTGCTCCCAGAGACTCAGATCCTGCTCGGCGCTCAGCAATGCCGGCAGGGAGCGGTCAGTGCCGGCAACGAAGTCGTTCCAACACCGCGTGAGCCAGGACGCGTAGGGAAGAATGTCGGGGCTTTCCCAGACCTTCGCCCCCGCCGCCAGCTGCGCGCGATCGAACTCACCGCGTAACACCCGCGACAGGCGCCGATTGACGGTGATCAACGTGGTGTGGCGGTCCAGTGTGTTTGACAGGTCGGTCATCAGCAGTCTGGCTGGATGAAAAACGTGGTCTCGTAGGTTGGGCTGAGCAACGCGAAGCCCAACCTACGAGACTACGGCACTATGCCTCGGGCTTCGGGATCTTCGCCAGGCCATCGATGATGGTGCAGGACGGCACGCGCCCGAAGATGCGCGGCGAGATTCTGATCTTACTCGAGCGGTTGCCGCCGCCGAGGATAACGTACTGCGCGTCCATGACGCGCTGGTCTATCCACAGGGGCAAGTCTTCCGGCAGGCAAATCGGCGTCACGCCACCGATTTCCATGCCCGTCAGCGCGCGGGTCTCGTCGGCGCCGGCAAAGGATACGCGGCGCGCTTGCAAACGCTTGCGCACCACGCGATTCACGTCCAGACGAGTGTTGGCGAGCAACACACAGGCCGCAAAGCGCTCGCCACCGGTCTTTGCCTTTACAAGCAGCGTGTTGACGGAATTGCCCAGGGGAATACCGTAACGCTCACAGAACACCGCGGTGTCGGCAAGCTCCGGATCACAGTCCATGACCTCGTAGGCCAGGCCGGACGCATCGAGAAACGCGTGGATACGCCGCTGGACATCCGCGTTCATGCCCGCATTCACGCCCACATTCACGAATGATCCGCCGTTTCGCGCGCGCGGATCGCTGCCAATCGCGCCAGTAGCTTCTGCGCGCGTTCCACCACTGGCACATCCACCATTTTGCCGTCCACGCTGACCGCCCCTGAGCCGGCGCGCCGGGCATCAGCATAGGCGTCGACGAGGCGCCGCGCATGGGCGGCTTGCGCGGGCGAGGGCGTGAAAACGTCGTTGAGTATGGACACGCTGCTCGGGTGAATGCAGGCGGCGCCCTCGAATCCGAAGCGCCGGGAGCGCTCCGCCGTGACCCGGTAGGCATCGAGATCCGCGTAATCGGCGATGCTGCCGAGAATGCCCAGCGGCATGAGCCCGGCAGCCCGGGCCGCGTACAGAGCCATCTGCTTGGGCAGCGCCAGAGTCTCGGCGTCGGGCACCATGCCGGTGGAGAGCGCGAAGTCTTCCCCGCCGAGCTCCAACGCCACATTGCGTGTGTCGGCGCGCGCAATGGCTTCGGCGCGCAGCAGACCCGCCGGCGACTCCACCAGCACGACGAAGCGAACGCTGCCGATGGCCATGCCGCGCTGCGCCTCGAGAAGCGCGACGTCGGCGGACAGCCCGCGCAGGGTTTCCGGATCTTCCACCTTGGGAACCAGCAGCGCGTCCACGCCGGCATGCACGGCGGCGTCCAGGTCGGCCGCGCTCTCCTCAGGCTCCGCGTTGATACGAACGAGCACATCGGCACCAGCGCGGGCCGCAAGCCCGGCCGATTCCATCAACCTGCGCCGTGCATCCGGACGCTCATGGGCGGGCACGCTGTCCTCCAGATCGAGAATGATGGCGTCGGCTCCGCGAGTGTGCGCACGCTCGATGAAACGCCCATTGTTGGCGGGCACGAACAGCAGAGATCGCCAGATCAACATCTGCCCGGATGATCGGATACTCATGGTCCGGTATCCCGCACCATTACAACGTGGCTACCGGAGTCACCGGTGAACCCACTGCCCCGGGCATTCTCAGCGGCGGCGCCGTCAACAAACAACGGAAACGCTTCTGGCGGCGCATTTCCGTGGCCAATTCCGACAGGTACCACAGCTCACCCAGATGGAGGCCTAAGCGAAACAAACAGTGACGGTGCAGGGGCAATCGTGACTGACCGCCGCGGGTGCTGCCAGTGCCGCGAGAATCCTCCACCGCCATGTTATCCGTGGCGATGATGGCGATGCCGCTCGTCGTTATCCAGTCCAGAAGCCGGTCGTCGTAGCCGTCGAGCACGGCGCAGGAAGCGTGCAGCAGGGCCGCGTCCGGCTCGCCACCCATGGACAGGATCAGATCATCCCAACCCGTGTGCATGAGGAACATGTCGCCCTCTTCCACCACCACGCCATCGGTGTCGAAGATCTCCATGAGAGCGTCGTAGTCGACCACCACCCGCTCATTACCAAAGTGCGCGTGCAGATCCACGAGCACGGCACGGCCCTGCACACCGGTTTCGGCCATATTCTCGATGCCCAGGGCACGTGCCCCAAGCTCCTGGCTTTGCCGGTCACCGCCGATGTGCTCGTAGGCACGGTAGCCGTTGTAGTAAACAGGCTCCGCGACGCCGTCGCCGTCCGCGTCGAACAACTGACCCACGTGGGCAAGGCTGTCCCACTGGGTCGAATATTGACTGTACAGGATCATGACCTCGTCGCTGGTGACATCCATGACACCAGGCATCGGATCGTTCCAGATATAGTTGAAGTAAAGATCACCGTCTTCGAAAACAGGACCGAGCTTCGGTGGATGGCGCTTGGGATTGACGCTGTTGCCACCCGGCAAATCCAGCGGCAGGCTGAGACAGAAGCTCCTGCCGTCGACCACCTCGGCGACGCCCTGCCTGACCTTCTCGGCGCTCAGAAGATTCAGCCTTCCGCGCTGATCGTCGACACCGAAATCCCCCCAGTTGGACCCTTCCGGGCGATTCTGCCAGCGCTTTCTCATGGCTTTTCACCTCGATCGTGAACGTCGGACACCGCGCGTGTCGCGGGCCAATTTAATCACAATCCCAGGTGCGGCTTCGAATCGGAAATGCTCAGCCCAACCTACGATCTACGGCCGACGACCGACGACCGATTGAATCGTATCAGGCAGCCATCTTCACCATGAAACGCTCGCGGGCGACATCGTCGGCGACCTCGCTGGTGGGGCGTTGCTCATGATCGGAGCGCTCGAAAATTTCCGTCAGAGACGAGGCGATTCCCTCGACCTTCGCCACCACCCGTTCGAGATCGTAGCCGGTGCGCTCGAAGGCCACGTCGATGACACCGCCAGCGTTGATCACGTAGTCGGGTGCGTAAAGTATTCCTTCGCGCAGCAGCGCTCCACCGTGGGCGCTGTTCTGTAGCTGATTGTTCGCGGCGCCGGCCACGACACTGACCTGCAGCTTCGGGATCGTATCGGAATTCAACACGGCGCCCAGGGCGCAGGGAGCAAACACGTCCACCTCGAGTCCGACGATCTCCTCGGCGGCCACCGGTGTGGCACCTGTCTCATCGGCGACGCGCTCGACGCGCTGGGCGTGGATATCCGTGATCCAGCAGCGCGCACCGGCCTCGCGAAGATAATTCACCAGACGCAAGCCCACATTGCCGACCCCCTGCACGGCGACCTTGACGCCTTCCAGATCATCGCGGCCGAGCTTGTGGCGCACCGCCGCCCCCAGACCGACGAACACGCCGCGGGCCGTTGCCGGGGACGGATCGCCGGTACGCACATCGCCACCCGTGGTGCTCTTTTCGGCGACTCCCGCCACGTACTGCGTCTGCGTGGCCATCTGCTGAAGATCGTCGACGTTGGTGCCGGAGTCCTCGGCGGCGATATAGCGCCCGCCGAGTTTCTCGACACAGCGGCCCATGGCGCGCATCAATGCGTCGCTCTTGTGCCGGTGCGGATCGCCGATGATCACGGACTTGCCGCCGCCGAACGGTAATCCCGCCAACGCGGACTTGTAGGTCATGCCGCGGGACAGCCGCAGAACGTCGCGCACGGCTTCGCTGTCGCTCGTGTAGGGCCACATGCGCACACCGCCCAATGCCGGCCCGAGGTTGGTATTGTGCACGGCGATGATGGCACGTAACCCGGTCTCGTCGTCTTTGAAAAAGGCCACCTGCTCGTGACCGTCGAAGTCATCTTGTTGAAACACGGACATTGGCTTGGTACTCCCAAAATCGAATCTGCATCGTACAAGCGCGGCGCTTCAGGCGGCGGCGCGCTGGGATGGCTTCCTGAATGACTGCAGCAGCTCGCCACGGCGAACGCTCATCTGCTCGATGCTGGCCGCCTTGATGTGGCCGAAACCACGAACCTGTTCCGGCAGGTTGGCGATCGCTACTGCGTCGTCGTAATTCGCCTGGCACAACCCATCCAGGAGCTCCTCCACGGTGCGCTCGTACTCGGCAATGAGCGTTCGCTCGGCACGGCGCTCGGCGCTGTAACCGAAGGGATCGAAAGCAGTGCCCCGCAATCCCTTGAGCCGCGAAAGCAGCTTGAACACCGGTAGTACCCAGGCACCGAAGGCGCGCTTGCGGGGAATGCCGGTATGGGGATCACGCCTGGCGAGCAAGGGCGGCGCGAGATGGAACACCAGCCGGTAGTCGCCCTCGAACTCCGCTTCCAATGCACGCGTAAATGCCGCGTCCGTGTGCAGGCGCGCGACTTCGTACTCATCCTTGTAAGCGAGCAGCTTGGAATAGTTTCGCGCCACCGCCTCGGCGATACCCTGCCGACCGGGTAGCAGCCGCTCTTCCGCCTGACGCACGCCATCGACCAACGCCCTGTAGCGCTGCCCATAGGCGGTATCCTGGTAGGCGGTCAGGTGGGACTCGCGACTCGCGATGAGCTCGTCGAGGGTCGGCGGCGCCTGCGGCGAATCCTCCAGGCCTGCCGCCTGCAACACCGCGGTCCCATCGACGGCATAGTGGCGGCCCCAGGTGAAGGCCTCGCGATTGGCTTCCACGGCGACGCCGTTGAGCACGATTGCCTGCTCGATGGCAACCGCGGAGATGGGTACCAGGCCCTTCTGGTAAGCAATCCCCAGCAGCAGCAGATTGGCGCCGATGGAATCGCCGACCAGCGCCGTCGCCAATCGACTCGCGGGCGCGTAGAGACTGTGCCCGCCGACGGCCTCGTCGATGGCTCTCTTCATGTCGGCGCCGGGAAACAGCAGATCCGGTTGGCGCAGGAACGCCGCCGTCACGGATTCCTGGGCGTTGACCACGGCGTGGCTGCGGCCGGCATCGCATTTGGCAAGTGCCTCGAATCCGCTGGCCACCACCAGATCGCAACCCAGCAGCAGTCTCGCGCTGCCGGCGGAAATGCGCACGGCATGGATGTCCTCTGGCTGCCTGGCGATGCGCACGTGGCTCACCACCGAACCGTACTTCTGCGCGAGCCCCGTCATGTCGAGCACCGAGCAGCCGTGGCCCTCCAGATGTGCCGCCATACCGAGCAGCGCGCCGATAGTGATAACCCCGGTACCTCCAACCCCGGTGATGACGATGCCGTAGGCCTCGTCGAGGGCCGGCAGCGTAGGCTCCGGCAGCGGCGCCAGCGCCAGGGTAGACGCGGAAACGGATTGCCTGCGCAGCCCGCCGCCGTGCACGGTGACGAAACTCGGACAGAAACCCTTGAGACAGCTCATGTCCTTGTTGCAGGCGCTCTGGTCGATACTGCGCTTGCGCCCGAAGTCCGTCTCTACCGGCACCACGGACAGGCAATTCGATTGCACGCCGCAATCGCCGCACCCTTCGCAGACCGCGAGATTGATGAAGGCGCGTTTCGCCGGATCGATCATCTCACCACGCTTGCGGCGCCGGCGTTTCTCGGCCGCGCAAGCTTGATCGTAGATCAACACGGAAACACCCGTGCTTTCGCGCAGCTCCCTTTGCAGGTGGTCCAAATCGTCGCGGTGATGGAATGTGACGCCGGCGGCGAACTCGCCGAGGTTCGTGTACTTCCCGGGCTCATCGCTGACGACGGCCAGACGGCGGATGCCTTCGCCATAGAGCTGGTGGGTGATCTGCGGCACGCTGAGCACGCCGTCGATGGGCTGGCCACCGGTCATGGCGACCGCATCGTTGTAGAGGATCTTGTAGGTAATATTGACGCCGGCGGCGACGGCGGCTCGGATGGCGAGCAACCCGGAATGAAAGTAGGTGCCATCGCCGAGATTCTGAAAAACGTGCTGCGTGTCAGTGAAGGGCGCCTGACCGATCCAGGTCACGCCTTCACCACCCATCTGGGTGAAGGTATCGGTGTCGCGGTCCATCCAGGTGGCCATGTAGTGGCAGCCGATGCCGCCCATGGCACGGCTGCCCTGGGGCACCACGGTGGAGGTGTTGTGCGGGCACCCGGAGCAGTAGTGGGGCACCCGTTCCAGGAGCGCGCGCGGTTGCGCCAGCGCAGCCTCCTTTGCTTCCAGGAAGGCGAGGCGCCGGCGAATGAACGGGCTGCTGTGATACCGGCCGATGCGATCCGCGATCACCCGCGCGATGCGTGCCGGTGTGAGTTCGCCCGTGGACGGGAGAATCCATTCACCGCCCTCATCGAACTTTCCGATGACCCGCGGGCGCACGTCGGCGCGCCAATTGTAGAGTTGCTCTTTGACCTGATTCTCGATGACGGCGCGCTTTTCCTCGACGATCAGCACCTCTTCCAGCCCTTCGGCGAAATCCCGCACCACCTCGCGGTCCAGGGGCCAACTCATACCGAGCTTGAGCACCCGCAGACCGATCTGGGCAGCCAGTGCCTCGTCGATGCCGAGATCTTCCAGAGCCTGGCGTACGTCCAAATAGGATTTGCCCGTGGTGATGATGCCGATACGCGGCATGGGGCTGTCGATGACGACCTGGTTGATGCCGTTTGCGCGCGCAAAGGCGATCGCCGCGTAGAGCTTGTACTTCTGCAGACGCATCTCCTGCTCCAACGGCTTATCCGGCCAGCGCGCATGTAAACCGTCCGCGGGAAGCGTGAAGTCCTCTGGGGTGACGATCCGGACCCGTTGCGGATCCACACTCACCGAGGCCGAAGAGTCGACGGTCTCGGCGATGGTCTTGAATCCGATCCAGCAGCCGCAGAAACGCGAAAGCTCCCAGCCGAGAAGACCGAGATCCAGAACTTCCTGCACGCCGGAGGGATTGAGCACCGGCATCATCGCATCCATGAAGGCGTATTCGCTCTGATGGGGCAAGGTCGAGGACTTGCATGCATGATCGTCGCCGGCGACGACCAGTACCCCGCCGTAACGGGAGGTGCCGGCTGCGTTGGCGTGCTTGAAGACATCGCCGCTGCGATCGACACCCGGCCCCTTGCCGTACCACATCGCGAATACGCCGTCGAAACGGGCGCCGGCGAACATGTTGACCTGTTGGGTTCCCCAGACGCTGGTGGCGGCAAGGTCTTCGTTGATGCCGGGGCGAAAATGAATGTGGTTGCGCTCGAGGAAGGGGCGTGCCTTCCACAGAGTCTGATCGAGGGCGCCCAGGGGCGAGCCGCGATAGCCCGATACGAAGCCGGCGGTGTTGAGGCCGGCGGCGGCATCGCGCTGACGCTGGATGATGGGCAGACGCACCAGCGCTTGAATACCGGTGAGAAAAATCCGCCCGGACTCCAGCGTGTACTTGTCGTCGAGGGTGACCTGAGCGAGTGCCATGGCCATGAAACTCTCCTTTGCGTGATGACTGCGGCGCAGCGCTTCGCCACCAGGGCTACGCGATTGCTTCTTGGAACGCAGCGATGCCCGTAGCGTGCTCGACGAACCGGCCCGCCCCGCGGCGGCGCCAGGCCGCAATCCGAATGTGGAATTCAGTCCGGGTAACCGCCGGCCAGATTGCTGTAAACAACAGCGCCGCGGATTCGGGAAAACGCATGGGGAGAAAACTGGCGCGGCAGGCGCGCGCAGAAGACGTCGTTCAACATAGCTGACACTCCTCGAACAGGATCGCTGTTCCGTGTAAGTGTGTGGCCAATCGACGCATCGCGACCCTCATGAGGCCGGGATGCGTCATCGATGTCGGGAAACACCGCCCGCTTGGAGCCCGTGGTCCCTGTAACAGCAGCCGTGGCAGGTGGGCCCGGCTTGCCGACAACACTAGCCGTGCCGCCGGCCCGGGTCAATCGCCACCTGCCCGGGCCGCTAACGGCGTCACAGGAATTAGATGACTGGCAGGGGCGTAGGTTTCATCGCCTTCAGGGGGGGATCGGGAGGGGGGCCCGACACGGCGATGTTGGTGTAAAGTCAGCGCTCACCGTTGAAGCCAGAAGGAAGATACCCCGTGCCCAGAAACCTGCCGTCCGACCGCACCGTTACATCACTGTTACAATCCCCAACGCCGGGCCGGCGTTGGTTCCCGGCCATGGCGATAGCCATGGCCTTGGTCCTCGGCACAGTCAGCCACCAGACACTGGCCCACGAAGCCCTCACCGGCGACCAGATCCGCTCGCTGATCACCGGCAATACCCTCCAGGGCAACTTCATGACCAATCCTCTGACCATGGTCTTTTATGCGGACGGCGTGGTTCGTGGCGCCATCGGACTCACGGGTAGCGACTCCGGGACCTGGGAGATCGAGGGAGACAACTATTGTAATGAGTGGGTCACCTATTTCAGTGGCGTTCGCCGCTGCTATCAGTGGATCCCTCAGGGTAAAGGTTATCTGCTGAAGAATGTCGACACGTACAGGGCCAGGGACATTCAGGGACAGATAAAGGAAGGCAAGCCGAAGGGCTACTGATGGCCGGCAATTGGCCTGCCCGGGATGCCGCGCCAAGCATCCCCCATGGGGCTCTATGCACCGTGGTTACTAATTATTTGGTGTCCGCGGCCAAACAAGGCTACTATTCGGGCACGACGGATTGAGTCGGCCGTTTCGCTGGTCAATTCCGCTGGTAAGTTCGGGGCAATTTCGAAAAAGGGAGGACCGACATGTCCGCGAAAATCGCACGACTGACGACGGTGGCCTTGGCAGTGATGTTTATCACCTTGGGCGCCGGCTGTGCATCGAACACTGAGATTGATGAAATTCGCAGCATGGCTCGCGAAGCCAAGGGTGCTGCTGACCGTGCAGAAAGGACGGCGAAACGTGCCGAGTCCAGAGCCACGGAAGCCCAGCGTCAGGCGGAGCAGGCTTTGACCGCGGCCAATGCGGCACAGGCTTGCTGCACCGCGAACAGCGAGAAGCTCAACCGCATGTTCAAGAAATCCATGTCCAAGTGATGCTGGTGGGGACTCGCGCCGAGTCCCCGTCCATCTTCGGCTACGGGATTTCGCAGGGTCCGGCGCACTTCATCCGCCGGTAGATTCTGTCAGCAGGCGTCGCCTGCCGGCATCCGGAGCCTGCAACCTCGAGAGTAGGGGTCTTCCAGACCCCTTGAATTCGCTCCTGCGACCCAAGCAACAGGTGCTTAATGGGAACGGATCACTCGCCACGGATCCGGCGATGCGTCTATTGAACGCGGGTGTTTCCCAGAAAATACGGCCACAGGGCGAGACCCCGCGACCAGCGCAGACTCACGTTGCTTTCGCCGCCCGCTGACGGCCTCACCGGCACGGAAGGAAGCTCCGTGGAAACGGGGCCAACATCCGTATTCACCGTCTGCGCGAGCTTCAGCTGCACGATGGTGGGATCCGAAACCGCATAGGGGATGCCCGTCAACGTTTCCACGACGGCCGTGACCTGCTCCCAACGAATGTGCTTCGCCTGCTCGGCCGAGGTCAGAGCCACCACCTGACGCATGGCATCACCGGCGTCCAGGGATCCACCGAGCTCCAGCTCGCCGGCAATGGGGTGCACCTCCACATACAGCACACCGTCGCGCCAACCCGTCTTGACCGGTTGATTGACGACGTGCACGGGCGTGTCCACCGGCACCGCCTCGTAGAGAGTCACGATGTCCTCTGGATACATCCGTATACACCCATGGCTGACACGCATGCCGAGGCCATAGGGTTTGTTCGTGCCGTGGATCAAATAGCCCTTTTTCGCGAAAGCAAGCGCATGGGTACCGAGAGGATTGTCCGGGCCGGGAGGTACCATCAGCGGAAGCGGCTCGCCGGCGGCTTCCGCCTCGGCACGAATCGATGCCGGCGGATACCAGGCCGGATTCGTGACCTTGGCGGCGATCCTGGTCGTACCGAGCGGCGTGCTCCAGCCCACCTGGCCGATGCTCACCGGGTGGGTGATGACCCTGCGGCGCGGCGCAGTCACCGGATCCGGGAAGTAATAAAGGCGCAGCTCGGCGAGATTGAGGACGATGCCGTTTTGCGGCGCACGGGGGAGCACGTAGCGCGACGGAATGACGATCAGCGTGCCCTCGCCCGGAATCCACGGATCCACGCCGGGATTGGCGAGCTTCAGCTCCTCATAGCCGACGTTATAGCGGCGCCCGATGTCGAGAAGCGTGTCTTCCTGGGTCGCTATCGCGCCCTGTAGATGTCCGACAACGCTGTCGCCCTCCCGGGGAAGCCAGAAAGTCTCTGCCGACGCGGGCGCGAGCCATGCCATGCAGGCCATGGTGACGACGGCGATTCCAGTAGCAGCCTTCGCTGCGTGGATGGCGTGTCTGGTGCGCAACATGTTCGGAAACAACCCCACGAATCGCGAATCAATAAGCAATAATAACCGAAGAATCCGGCCTGCGCAGGAAGGATGCTGGTAGAGCTCACTGAACGCGGCTCAGGGCCACACCCATCGACACCGCTCTCACGGCGAAATTCCGGGCAGGAGATCCCTCCGGCCTAGAGTCGCGCAGCCGGGCAATCGTTCAGTGGACGTACTGAGGGAGGACTTCGTAGATGCCGTCTTCGAACTGGCCGAAGAGCTCGTCGAGCTGAGGGTGATCCACCGGCCCACCGGAATCGTCGACCAGCAGATTCTGCTCGGAAACATAGGCGACGTAGGTCGTCTCCTCGTTTTGCGCCAGCAGGTGATAAAAAGGCTGGTCCTTGCGCGGCCGCACACTCTCGGGAATGGATTGCCACCATTCATCGCTGTTGCTGAACTCCGGATCCACGTCAAATACGACGCCCCGGAACGGATACACCCGATGGCGAACCACCTGGCCGATTCGAAATTTCAACGATTTATCGTCACTGGACATAATGCCTACACATATTGTGCCTCACAGTGCGAATTTCAAGTCGTATTTGAGCCGCTCTCAGCACGGCCCCGCTCGTCAGACAACGTTCAGTTCCCCAGCAACCTGCTGGATGCCGCTGAATACGGGCGTCTCGCGCGGATGCGAATGCACGCGCCAGGTGATGCGCTCGCGGGCCACCTCGAATACGGCGGTGGCCAGCGTGTAGCCTGGATCCGTGCCGCCCCGGCGTTTGCGACAGATCGGCAAATCCGCATCGGCTTGATCGCCGAGCACTACCAACGCGTCGCGACCCTCCAGGGCACCGTCCGAGATCAGCGCCTCGGCACGCCGCTGGCGGCTCGCCGAGGAATCAGCTACCTCCTGGACTATATCGGCGCATTCTGAAAATACTAAATGATTAGTGTGCACTGCAGCACAAGCGACTTGATGCACGACGCACTTACTGGCCGGCGCTTCTACGGACAGCAGCTGTGAACGGCCGGCCTGGCCGAGATTGTGATGGAAGCCGCTGGCTCGATCCCGGCGGGACAGAACGGCGAGCGCCGCGTCCAGATCGGTGCTCGCCAGCACCGCGCGCGCGACGAAATGGCGCGGAATGCCCGCCGCCTGATCGTGGGGCCGGATGTGATTGATGGCCTGCACCAGACCGGCGTCGTTGACAGCGAAAGTGTGCCCGGGCAGCAGGCCCGGGGAATAGAAGCTCGTGAAGCCGATACCATTCTTCGGGTGCACCCGGACAAGAAAACACTGCCCGTCGAGTTCCGCCTGATCGTCTTCGTTGTGGGCGATAACGGCAGGCTCCGTTTCGCTTGCAGGAATCATGACGGTGGTGCAGCCGGCAATGTCGGCGTGACTCTGATCCCCACCGCCGGGAAAATCGCCACGACAGTTCCACAGAAAAATATCGTCGAAGTCGACACCGGCACCATCGGCGATCCCTTCTACTTCGCGCAAGAACTCCGGGTAGACCTGTCGGGCCGCCGCCAGGAGGACTGTCAGCCGATCGCTTCCAGACCAATCGCGTTTGAGCACCTGGAAGCGCTCCACGTTCATCACGGTATCGCGGATCGCGCCGGCGGCCGCCTCACCGAGGCCGCGACCAACCTGGTAGGCGTCGCCTGTGATTACTATGCTTTTCACGGATGCAACACTGCGCGGAACGGATGTTCATAAACCGGCGCTGGCACTATACACTGTTCGAACATCAGGTTGGCGCGTCCGCGTAAAGACCATGGGATCGAAACTCTCACTGATTTCCGACGACTACGGCCGCGCCGGGCGGCTCGGCCCGGTACACGTGGTGGTGGCGCCGGAACACGCGCCACCCTTTCCCATCGAGGCACTGGCGGTGGAGGAAGACACGCATCTGCTCTTGAGCAGTGACGGTGTCATCGAAGAGCCCGAAGAGGCGTTCGACGAGCTGGTTACGGCGGCCAGCGACAGGCCTGCCAGCACGCCGGGCAGCGTACTGGTGAGAAAAGCCAAGCCGCTGCAGCTTCTCGCCATCGTTCACGACATAGACTGCGAGCCCACCTGGCGCGAGGAATGGATCGCATCGGCCATCAACGGCGTCATCGAGGAAGCCGAGTGGCGGCACCTGGGATCAATCGGACTACCGCTCATCGGAACTCGTCACGGCAATATCGAGATGCGGCGCGTAGCACTATGGCTCGGACGATGTCTGTCGCGCACCTCATTCCGCTATTTGAAACGCGTTTGGGTCATCGCACCGGTCGGCAGCGAGACCGAGCTCATGTGGGCTTTGCGCTCAGAGTTCGCGGGCAAGTAATCGACCATGTTCGACGGTACCTGGGCCAAGCGAGCAAGTTGTCTACTGGTGATCGGCTGGTCGAGCCTCGTTACGGCGGCGGGCGACGACTGGCATTACACCATCGACCAACCGCGGGAAACGCAGCAGGCGAACTTCTGTGACAGTAAGGAAGGTGCCGAGGAGATCGCACGCACCTTCGATCGGCTCGGGCCAAGACCAGGCTACGCCGCACTGTCGGCAGCCCCGCACTGTAGAATCACCGTCCACTCGTTTACACCGCGCAGAATTCTGACGACCGTGGCCATCTCCAAAGGCAAGCCGAGCGAGTACATGGTGTGGTTCGTAGAAGTCGAGAACGATGACGGCGGCATCTTGTATCTCGTGACGACCCGCGAGGTGGTGGCGGAGTGACGCCAGGCTTCTCGCGCGGGCCCTGATGGCTACCTGGATCTGGATCCCCATCACGCTGTTCGCGGTCGTCATGCAGACCGTGCGCACGGCGGGCCAGAAGCAACTCACGGCGCACCTGGACCCGATAGCGGTCACCCTGGTGCGCTTTCTCTTTGGCCTGCCCTTCGCCGCCGTTTATCTGGCGTGCGTCGCGGCCTGGTCCGACGCGAGCTTGCCACCGCTCAATGGAACCTTCGTCGTTTACACGGCGCTCGGCGGCGTCGCGCAGATCATCGCTACTGTGTTGCTCATCCATTTGTTCTCTCTCAGGAACTTCGCGGTGGGCACCACATCCGCGCGAACCGAGGCCTTTCTCACCGCCTTTATAGGCGCGCTGTTTTTTGGTGAATGGATAAGCATTCAAGGTTGGGTCGCTATCGTCATCAGCGTCGCCGGCGTCGTCGTCCTCACCATCGCCCGGAGTCATGTGGACAGCGGTTCCGTCCTCGGGCGGCTGTGGAACCGGGCCGCCGCCATCGGCCTCGCGTCGGGATTGGGCTTCGCGCTCGCATCGTTGTCGATCCGAAAAGCAAGCCTGTCTTTCGGCATCGACGACTTTCTGCTGAGCGCCGGGATGACCCTGGTCCTCATGGTCATCCTGCAGACGTTCATCATGGTCGTCTACGTCGCCGTCAGGTCCCCGACGCAGTTTGCGATCATCGCGCGTCAGTGGCGGGTGTCGTTGTTCGTAGGACTCACCTCGGCGCTGGGGTCCATCGGCTGGTTCACCGCCATGACCGTGGAACGCGCCGCCTACGTCAAGGCTCTAGGCCAGGTGGAGTTCCTGTTCGCCCTGGTAATATCGACGCTGTTCTTCCGCGAGCGCACCACGCGCGTCGAGCTCATGGGAATGACGCTGGTGGCCGGCGGGGTCGTGATCCTGCTGCTGGCGGCGTGAGCGCCACCGATGCCCTTGGACCGCCGGCAATAATCTGATAAACCGGCCACCGGGCTCCAACTCAGAGAGAATCGCAACCCACATGTTCTATGAGACCAAAGATCACCACGGCCTCAAGCACAACCCCTTCAAATCGTTGGTGGTTCCCAGGCCCATCGGCTGGGTAAGCAGCCAGGACCGGAACGGCGTGGTCAACCTGGCGCCCTACTCCTTCTTCAACGCCGTTGCCTCCGAGCCACCCATAGTCATGTTCTCGAGCAACGGCGCCCACAGCGAAGGCGGTTACAAGGACTCCGTGAGCAACGTCCAGGATACGGGTGAGTTCGTCTGCAGCCTGGCCACCTGGGAGAATCGCGAGGCCATGAATACCACCTCCTCCATGGTCGCCCGGTCCATCGACGAGTTCGAGCTCTCCGGCCTGACACCGGTGCCGTCCGAGCTGGTCAAACCACCCCGGGTCAAAGAGAGCCCGGTGCATCTGG
>SMUX01112458.1_pt1 | contig 23616 bp, 30 predicted proteins | sample 2456431 | NCBI WGS metagenome assembly SMUX01 (sample SAMN11095930, study PRJNA526329) | marine sediment metagenome | biome: Marine sediment; feature: Surficial sediment; material: Deep marine sediment; isolation source: Hadal surficial sediment | place: Pacific Ocean | collected 2014-11 | depth... | reverse complement strand
ATTTCAAGTGCTGGACCTCTGTCATCATTTCCAATCAGATGAATTTCATCTGCTATTACGAGTCCCACATCATCTACCCATTCAGAACCATGACGGATAATAGAATCCATCTTTTCATTTGTTAGAATTAGTATGTCACTTTCTCCTAGATTTTTATCCTTTGATTCAAAATCTCCAGTAGAAATTTGAACCTTGATCTTTCTTCCAAAATCTATTTTCTCTAATTTTTTAAATTCTGAAAATTTTTCTGCTGCCAAAGCTCGGAGAGGGCACAAATAAACTACTTTGCCTTTGTTCTTTGAAAGAAAATTTATCATAGCAAGAATCGCAATTAGCGTTTTTCCACTAGCTGTTGGAGCTGAGACAAGAATATTTTTTCCATCTAATAATCCAGCTTTGATACTTTCTTCTTGTGGTGGATAAAGTTCTGAGTATCCTTGTTTTTTTAAAAAACTAATTGCTGATTTTGGTAATTTTAATTCGGTTACTTTCATACCCGGTTATAATGACCGGGTTTGGATTCATAAATAGATGCTTCGCGAAGCATCCTTCTAATGTAACTCCGAGCTTCATCTGCAGTGAACTTGGTGGATTTTTCTAGCTCCTTTAGGAATAATTTCTCTTCAACTGGAGTCTTGGGTTCGCCTTCAAGGGATCTAAGAATATCCATAAAGAGTTGCATTTTTGAAACCTCACTGTGAGCCCTACCTTGAAGTACTCCAAGATCTACTTTTCCAGTATTAACGTCAACTCCTGCATCTTGAAGCATACTTTCAATCAAGAAAATTGCTCGTTCTGCATCTTCTGCTTCTACTTTGTCCTTTAGCAAAATACGTGCTCTAGCAGTTGCCAGTCTGATTAGCCCTTCTAATTGTCTTGGGGTAACTGTAATCATATCTTCAGAATCTACATTTCTCATTTTCATATAGTATTTGAGAATCTTTTCTTCAGCTTCTTTGCTGAGTACTGGATTGATTTTCTTTGAATACGCCAAGTATTTTGTTAGAGTATCTGAATCAATTAGAGAACGTGTATCGTTTCCAGTTGGAGTATGCAAATTAATTATGTGCTGTGCAATTCTAGTATCTTTTTCCTTTGAGGGAATATCTCTTACCACAAAAATTAAATCAAATCTTGTCAATAGTGGAATTGGTAGATTTACATTTTCTGTAATATTTTTGAATGGATCATATTTTCCATACATTGGGTTAGCAGCTGCAAGAATAGAGGTTCGTGCATTAAGTGTAGCAACAATTCCCCCTTTTGCAATACTTACTGATTGTTGCTCCATAACTTCGTGTAATGCACTTCGGTCCTCTGGTTTCATTTTATCAAATTCATCAATACATACTAGGCCTTGGTCTCCAAGTACTACTGCTCCAGCTTCAAGCATCATAATTCCAGATTTGTCTTTGACTACAGCGGCAGTAAGTCCAGCTGCAGTTGATCCTCTACCTGATGTATAAAGTCCTCTTGGTGCAATTCTTGCACAAAACTTTAGCATCTCACTTTTCGCAGTACCTGGATCACCTACCAAAAATATGTTAATGTCTCCCCTAATCTTGGTTCCATCTTGAAGTATACGTTGTGTAGAACCTACAATTAATAACAAAATTGATTCCTTAATCAAGTTATGTCCTTGAATATGAGGTGCAAATGAACCAACTAGTCTTTCATAGATATCAGGATTATTTGCCAATGCCTTGATGATTTTTTCTTCTTCAGATGAGATTTCTTCTCTTTCTATTTTTCGTGAAGTTTTTGTACCACGTCCCGTAAGAAATTCTAAATTATTGCTATCAATTCTTAATCTGTAAAGGCCACTGTTTGCTCTAACACCTGTAAAATATTCCTGCTCTATTCTTACAATTCCTGTAAGAATGATTCTATCTCCTGGTCTTGCGTTATCTACTAGATCTTGTTTGATTGTGACATCAACATAGTGAGGCAATTGACCAGGAGGTAAATCCTCAGGTAGCTCTTGTAGCCTAGCAATTTGAAAATCGATAAATCTACTTTTGTCAGGCTGAATTGTAAACTCTCTGCTTGTACATTTTGGATCACTTCCACATTTGAATAGAGGTGGAACAGCCATTCCTTTTTCTAGTGTAATATGAAATTCATGATTGTTTCCACACTTGTAGGTGATTTCTTTTGCCAGTGGTTTTATCTCTGAAGATCTAACTACCATTCCAGAAACACTAGTCATCTTGTTTATGATTTCAGCATTGATTTGACGAAGACTTCGCTGAATAGGATAGTTTACTATTCTGGCTCTGATTGCATCTTTTATTTTAGCAGCATATTGTGGGAATCTTTCTTGAAGGATTTGCTTGATTGCAGTTGAAAATGCAGTTAAAATTTCATCTGGATTTTCATTAAATTTTGATTCTATTTGTGGATGTGAAACCAGATCATTATAGTCAATTACTATGAATTTAGCATTTTTTGGCATCATCTGGTCGATTTGTTCAACATATCTGAAATCTCCATACTTGTCTTTGTATTGTTTTAAAAATTCCTTTACCTCATCTGACATTGCAGACTTTGTCTTGATTTCAAGTGCTGTCATTTATGATCACCTAAAATTTGTTTTTTAAAGTCAGTTGATGTGTTGTAAATTTTTTCATAGAACGACCTTTCCTCAATGGTCAGCTTTTTACTCAGATCTGCAGTTAACTTGGATGAATCAGCCAAATGAATGATTTTTCCTTGTCTTTTTCGAACAAGAGAATTTAACATACTCTCAACTTTGTCAAAATCATCCTTGGGAAGTTTTTTCATGTATGAAAGTAATCTTATGTAAAAGTGAGGCTCTAGTGTTGCAAGCTCAAACTCTCCTTGAACGTTTTCCTTTACTGTAGCTTGCTTTAGCTCAACTATCATATCTGTCTCCTGAATTGTTAAATGCTTTTCTGACTCTAGAACAGTTGCAACCCATCTTGGGATGTTCAACATCTCTCCTTGTTTTCCTTCAATATCTACACTAGCTACTTTGATTTTGAGATCGTGCAAAAAGGTGACCTTGACATCCTCTAAGTCAAATCCAGTATGATGTACCTTTGCAAGCTCAGTACTGTTAAGCATGAAGATCAGTTATCCCAAGCGGTTCGAGATGAATCGGATCGATCAATATCTTTTACCTTTTAGTGAGATCAATTGATCCTCTAAATAGTTGACTTTTTAGTATAGGTTGAGCATTGGGTAGATCTGAATGTCCATTTCTAATGTTATGTGGGTTGAAAAATATCGTCCGCATAAGATAGTCGATCTGGTTAATCAGAAAGAAATTGTGGGGAGTATTACTTCTCTTTTAAAGAATCAACCAGAAATGCCTCATCTGCTCTTTTCAGGTTCTGCAGGTGTTGGAAAAACAACCCTTGCTCTCTGTATTTCTCATGAAATTTTAGGAAAATATTGGAAAGATTCCACCTTGGAACTCAATGCGTCTGATGAAAGAGGAATCAATATGGTCCGAGAACGAGTCAAAAAGTTTTCTAGATTTGCTGGACTTAGCACAGAAATCCCTTTCAAAATAATCATCCTTGATGAGGCAGACGAGATGACTGCTGATGCACAAACTGCATTACGTAGAATAATTGAAGATACGGCAAAATTTTGTAGGTTTATTCTGATCGCAAATAATATTTCAAAAATTATTAATCCAATTCAGAGCAGATGTGCTGTTTTTAAGTTCACAACAATTCCAGAAAAAGAGGTGGTTTCACATCTAAAGGATATTGCAAAAAAAGAAAAGATAAAGGCTGATGAAAAAGGTCTAACTGAAATTTATGATTATACTGAAGGAGATTTGAGACATGCAATTAATTTGCTACAAGCAGCTGCAAGTTTGGGAATTGTTAATGAAGATAATGTCAAAGTATCAGCTGGTCTCACAAAAACTAAAGATGTAGATGGTGTATTGAAGCTAGCACTAGATGGAAAAATTATAAACGCTCGCGAAAAAATGATTGAGCTCATCAAAGTTTATGGGATGTCAGAATCAGACTTTCTTAAATATATCAATGGAGCAATTTTTAGATCAAAGAATAAAAATCTCAGTGAAATTTCTGGTATAATTGCAAAATATGATTATAGAATTCTCACAGGAGCTAATCCTGAAATTCAGTTGTCCGCACTTTTGGCAGAGCTTGGAAAATTTGGAAAATAACGCAGAGAGAGGGATTCGAACCCTCGTGTTCTTGCGAACACAGGCTCTCAAGGCCCGCGCCCTACCAGGCTAGGCGACCTCTGCGGGATTCGTTGATATCCTCTGACTAAAATTTGTTTTAGAATTAAGAAAATGATTTTACAATAGAGTAGATGAAAAATAAAGAAAGGAAAAATAAGGCTAATGTTCTGCGTGTGGATTAGCTGATCCGGATTCCATTTTTTGGAATGTTCCAGCTGCTTTTTCGTGCCATTCTTGGTTTCCTTGATCTACGAGAACTGCTTGTGGAGGACATACTGAAACGCATGCCATGCACCAGATACAATCGTGCTCTCTGATTGGGTCTGCATTGTCAGAATAATCTTTTCGCTCTTCTTTTTCAGTACTTCCAGTTCCTTCAAAGGTTTCATTTATTGCCTTTATAGCTGGAATGTCTTTTTCGGTTCTGTACCATTGAAACACCTGCACTGGACAGGCTTCGATGCATGCTCCATCTCCTACACAAGAGTCCCAATCAATTGCGACCATTGTTCCACTAACGCCAAGTTTTTCCATTTTTTCGCCGTGGGCTTTGTAAGCTTTAAGGACTTGTTCATCCTTTGAAGCCTCTACCAAACCCTGAGATGGCCAAACAAAATGGAAGTATTCACCGCCAGCGAGCGAGATCTTTCCTATTGGCTTTTTATCTTTACAAAAGTCTTCTTTAATTGGCATATTCAATCTGATCATTACAATATTATTTAAATCTAGGCAAAATTAGTCAGCACTAAAATATAGATTTAAAAATTTTTTCAATTATAACACCGTTTTTTGTTTTTTTCCTTACGTTCATATCGTTTTGGTAATGATCAGTTTTCGTTGGATATTTTCAAGTATGATGTGTATAGGGGACCTAACATTGGACTGTACACTATTACAAATGATGATTTTGTTTTTATTCCAAATGGGTTTGCAAAAACAAAGGCAAAAAAACTTGCTGAATATCTGAAAAACGATTACATCTTTGCGTCAATGGTAAACACACGCCTCTTAGGAGCTTTAATGGTTGTAAACAATCATGGCATATTGGTCCCAAGTACCTGTCAACAATGGGAATACGATCATCTAAAGAAATCCACTGACTTGAATGTTGAAGTTTTAGATACAAAGTTTAATGCATTAGGAAATTTGATTTGTCTAAATGACAAAGGTGGAATAGTATCACCAGTATTTCCAAAAGATGAAGTAAAAAAAATAGGAGATGTAATGGGAATTGAGGTAATACAAAAGAGAGTAGCGGGCTTCCATCAGGTTGGGGTTGTGGTAAAAGCAACATCACATGGTGGAGTTATTCATCCAGAAACTGACGATGATGATATCAAAACTATTTCAAATGTTTTAGGAGTTAATTTAGAACCATCTACAATTAATGGCGGGGTTCCGTATGTTTCGTCTGGACTTTTAGCTAACAATAATGCAATAGTTGTGGGTACATTAACAAGTGGCCCAGAAATAATGATGTTAACTAGAGCCTTTTCTAACTAAGAATTGATTTTGAATTAGCAATTAAGTCATCAACTAAAATTTGTTTTTCTGTTCTATCCTGCATGTTTCGTAAAACAACTTTATCTTCTGAAAATTCCTTTGAACCAACAATAATCGCGTATTTAGAATTAGTAGCTGATTCTATTTGTTTTTTGAGTGGTCTTCCAGCTAGATCAATTACTACAGATATTCCTTCAGATCTTAGTTGAGATGCCAAGTTTGTTGCTTCTTCCTGCATCTCAGATGTGGCATACAAGACTGAGATCAATTGTGATTGTCGAGGTGGGACTAGACCTTGTTTGTCTAGTGAAAGTATTATTCTCTCTACGCCACCTGCAACTCCTGTAGCTCCTAAATCATCTCGTCCAAATGCTTTTGGCAAGCTATCATATCTTCCACCTCCAACAAGGGCACCAATATCTAAGCTTGTATCAAAGGCCTCAAAAACAAAGTCTGAATAATAGTCTAAACCTCTCACAATTCCAAAGTTGATGCTGATATTTTCCACGTCTCTTTCCTCCAGGGAAAAATATAGTTCCTTTAGCTCATCCCAGTTTTGAAATTCCTTTATCTCCGAAAATTTTTGTTCGATTTCATGAGGGTTTCCTTTAAGAGATGCAAATTCAATTAATTGATGAATTAAAGGTTGGGAAAAACGTTCCTTATACTCTTCAACAAGTTTGGTTTCTGATTTTTTTTGCACTTTATCCAATAAGCGAAATGCATCTGAGATATCTTGTTCATTAACAGATGGAATTATTGTTGAAATGGTTTTTTTAATAAAAAATTCTACAAGTTTTCTATGATTAATATCAATAACAATGTTTTTTAGATTAAGCTTTTCAAAAAATCTTGAAGTAAATTCTACTAGTTCTGCATCAGCTGCTAAGCTAGATTTGCCAAAAATCTCAATATTCCATTGATGAAAAAATCTGTATCTGGCTTTTTGGGGTTCGTCATATCTGAATACTCCTCCAAAGGAGGCTAATTTGGCTGGAAGCTTAAGAGATTTTTGTGAAACTACCCACCTAGTAAGTCCCATAGTAAAATCAAATCGTAATCCAACTTCTCTATCATGTTTATCTCTGAAATAGTAAATATCATCTTTAATGGCTGGTCCACTTTTTGTCTCTAAAACTGAGAATAACTCAATTGGCGAGGGGTCCATGAAGCGATACCCGAAAAGCTTTGCAGTTTCAGTGAATTTTTGTTTGACATAATCGATTTTGAAAAGCTCATCATCATCAAAGTCTTTCATTCCTCTTGGAAGTTCCAAATTACTTCCCAGCAGAGGTTTGTGCATTTTAGGCTTTGCGCAAGCTTTTTTCTACCTATTAATATCAGAAAACTTTTCTGAAATCAATTGAGTTTTAGATATCTCGAACATACAACAGATGCTTTCATTGAAGTAAAAGCTTCTACTTTGAAAGAAGCTCTTGTAAAGGCTGGGGAATCAGTAGTTGAAACTACTCTCGATATCTCTAGTGTTGAAGAGAAAGAGAAAAGAACACTAAAAGTTAAAGGAAAAGATCTAAGATATCTTTTATTTAATTGGCTTGAAGAAATTAACTATCAGTTGATTACTGAAGGTTTTGCAATACGGAGATTTGATCTAAGTTTACAAAAAAACGAGGAATATGAAATAAAAGCAACTGTTTTTGGAGAACCTATTGACCTTAAGAAGCACCATTTCAAGATAGAAATCAAAGCCCCAACATTTCATTTAATGGAAATTTTAGAAGGAAAAAATGTTGTAATGCGTTTTTTATTGGATCTGTAAGTAGATTATTCAGAGGAAGAAAAGTTGTTAGAAATTTCAGCGATACTTGGATTGGTTTTAGTTTTATCTGCATTTGCTCAAGGTCCTCCAGATTATTCTAATCCATATTCACCAATCTTTACAGATCAGGATGTATACACTTGGACCGATAAGGTATACATAACAATTCTTGCACCAAGTTGGAATGCAAACCGAGATGGCATTGATTCTATTGGTGAAGATGAAGAACATTTTGTCAAAATTTCTACTACCAATCATTCACTCAAACCATACAAATTGACAGAAACTGGAACAAACAGTGGAATATTTACTGGAGAAGTAATTCTTACTGGATTTTTACACGATACCAACGGTGATGGGAAGCCTGACACAAATCCTAGAACAACGGGTAGTGGTCCCACAAATGGATTCTTAGAAACTACGAATAGAGGAGGAATTACAATTTCTTTTGAGTTTGCTGATGGTGTAGTATTAACTCATTCTGCATTAATTAGATGGAATATTGGTGAAGTGAGTTTTATGGAACCAACTTATTTTGTAGGAGATTCTGCAAAAATTCAAGTCATTGATCCTGACATGAACCTTAATCCCGAAATAATTGATCAGGTTGATTTGAAGGTTACATCTCACTCCGACGCTGCAGGAATTGTTGCTACTGCAACAGAAACAAATGAAGCATCAGGAATATTCGAAGCTGTTATTTCTTTTACTCAGAGTAGTTCCTCAAGTGGAAATAGATTATTTGTAAATCCTGGGGATATACTAGAAGTAAAGTATAGGGATTATACTCTTCCAAGACCTTACAGTATTTCAGATGATTTGGAAATAACAAGCTTGGCAAAATTTACCTCAAATATTCCTCCAATTGAAAGAGTCTCAATAACTAATAATTTCATTGCAGATAGTTCTGGAAACGTAATTCAAGAATTAAAAACTAATGACCAAATACAAGTTGTTGGAGCCATTCAAAATAATCAAAATTTTGGACAAGGTTTTATCTTCATAGTACAAATCAATTCTCCTGAAGGAACTATAGTTTCATTGTCTTGGGTTGAGGGAGAACTGCAATCAAATCAAATACTTGAATTATCACAATCATGGACTCCAAGTAAAGCTGGTGAGTATATTATTGAAACATTTGTTTGGAATTCACTAAAGGATCCTATTCCACTATCACCAGTTTTTAGGCAATCTTACTATATTCAATAAAATTTAAATTAAATCTAATAATCTTTTTTCTCAATTCTTACCTGACTACCCTTAGATTCTAAAAAATGTCCCACAAAATTTTTTAATTGTTCTGCAATCCCAAAACCAAGTGCGCCTTCTAACATACCAGTATTTTCAATTACAGCAACCATCTCAGAACTAATTTGAACTGTAAAAAAGGTCCAACCAGCCTTTGAAAATGGTTCACCAATTTTATATGCATTTTTTACTTTACAAATACTTTGAAGATCTACCATTGCTTTTTTTACTAGCTCAATTTCCTCATCGTATCTCCTAGTACTAAGTTGAAATAATGCTTGCATTTCTAATTGATTTTTCATTTCCTTCATTATAACTTAGTTAATTCTTCGATTGATGCGACAAAGAATAAAAAGAGAAATTGAAAGATTCCAAATATATGACAAAGATAAAAACATTTGATGGTTCAAGTTTTTGGAAAAAGGCATATGCTCATCAACGAGGAAATTTACTTAGAGCAGTCAAGGTTCCAGATGATCAAATTAAGATTCTTGTAAACAAATCGTATCAAGAACTACCTGCACCACTAAGATATGAAATCGAAACAAGTGGAATTAGAATAGATTTAAAATAACTCTCTAAACTCGATGATAACGAATAAAGTAATCTTTAACCTATTTGAGGTATTGAGTGATGAAGAGCTTGAAAAAATTAAGGCTAAAAAATTAGCTGATATGATAAAAATTCAAGAAGAGCGAAAAATTCAAGAGGTATCAGGGGTTATTGAACTAATTTCTTCTAATTTTGAGCAGGTGATTTCTAGAGAAACTCCAACTCTTGTAGATTTTTGGGCAGAGTGGTGTAGCCCATGTAGATCCATGCATCCAGTGTTTACTAGACTATCAAAAAAATTCAAAAAAATCCGCTTTGCAAGACTAAACATTGATGAAAATCCAGATATTGCAACTAAATTAGGAATTCAATCTATACCTATTTTTATCATGTTCAAAAATGGCCAACCAGTTGATAGAGTCGTTGGTGCTGTAGGCGAGCCAGGTATCAGCTTTATTGCACAAAAATTTTCTTAATTTTAGTAACCATAAACTGGATTTAGCAATCTTTGGATTTCAACTATTTCGTTTAAAATCTGAAGTTCTTCGGAGCTAAGCTTATTCATGAATTTTTTTAGATATTGTTTTGCATCATCTGGAGGTGGAAGAGTGTAGAAAACATCGTCTTCTTTGATCTGCCTTCCAACAGTAATGTTTTGAACAGAGCATGCAACCTCCTGTCCTTTTTTTGCAGATTCTATAGTTTTTCCTTGATCTTGTAATTGGTGAATCGTTCCTATTTTTTTTCCAGACTTGTTCATAAATGCAATTTTCTGTCGTAGATTTCCAGAGTCAATCCTAATTCCAAAAACAGCTGGATTACTATTTCTAAAAATATATCCTTTCAAGAAAGTAAATTTTCCAATAGGAGTAAGTTCAGCAAACATAGCATTTTCTACGTTTGAGCTGTCTTCATCAACCCATTGTGTATAGGAATCAAGCAAAGAATAGATGACTTTATCAGAGAAGATCCTTATGTGATAATTTTCTGATTCTGTTTCAGCTTCAGGAGTTACTTTGACATTAAATGAAAGAATTACTCCTAGATGCCTATTGTTTTCTTTGATAGCTTTTGCCTCCATGATGTCACGACGAGTTACAGGACCAATGTCTGCCATAGATATTGGAATTTGCTGGCGTCTTAACATTTCAATTAATGCTTCTAAAGATCCAATTGTATCACATTTTAGAATCACGCCCTTTGTTTCAGTCTTTATAAAGACTGCCTTCATTTCAGATTCTATCGATTTTTTAAGCTCGTCAGCTTTAGTTGCATCATCAGTAGCGTAAACAGTACTTCCTGGAAGAACTCCATCTAAATCAGGTGATGCAATTTTAATTCCAGCAGCAGCTTGAACTTCGTTTATTGGTTTGAATTTATCTCTAGGATCTCGCATTTCATCAAGTGGTTTAGGAAGTAACATAGCCTTTAGTTTCGTAACAACAACTGAATCCCTCTTTGCAACAATTATGTTATGTTCCTTTTTCAAATGACCATCAATGAGAATCATGTTTGCTGTGGGTCCTAATCCTACCTCATCGTTTACTTCAAGAATTATTCCACGTGTTGATTTATCTTCTTGATTTAGTCTTTTCTGTAGAAATTGTTGAGCCAGTCCAACTAACACAGCTAATAGTTCAGGAATTCCTACACCGCTTCTTGCACTCACAGGAACGATGGAAACCTCTTTTGCAAAATCTTTTACTCGAAAAAATGCTTCTGATTGATATCCTAGAACAGATAGTGCTGTTACAACATCATAGATTTTTTCATCAAGTGTAGTTTGAACAAATTGATCTTGTTGCTTGATGGCTTGAGAAATGTAAGGAGTATCAGTATTTTTCCAGCCTGAAACCATATCAGTTTTGTTTAGCGCAACAACAAACGGAACCTTTCGGCTTTCAAGAATCTTCAAGCTTTCATTGGTTTGTAGTTGAAAACCTCGATTTACATCTACAACTAAAATCGCAATGTCAGCTGCTGATCCTCCACGAGCTCTTAGATTTGTAAATATTTCATGCCCAGGTGTATCAATAACAAGTAATCCAGGAATTGTAGCTTCGCCTTTGTTGAGCTTCTCATAAAGAGGTCCAGTTATTTTTTTAATGGTATCAGTAGGAAGAAAGCTAGCTCCGATATGTTGAGTAATTCCTCCAGCTTCTCTGCCTTGTACACCAGTCCCTCGTATATTATCTAGAATGGATGTTTTTCCTGAATCAACGTGACCTAGAACAGCCACTATTGGTTGTCTTATGCGCAACCTTAATCACTCGAATACTACCTTCACTTCCTTTTCAAAGCTTTCTTTGGAATCTGATGCATGAATGATATTGTCAGTTATTCCAAGTCCAAAGTCACCACGAATCGAACCTGGTGCAGCTTCAAAAGATTTTGTAGCTCCAATCATAAGTCTTGTGGTTGAAATTGCATTGTTTGCCTCAATTACTGCTGCAACTACTCGTCCAGATGTAATAAAAGAGACAAGTTCACCAAAAAATGGTTTTGATTTATGATCAGAATAAAACACTTCAGCAATATCTTTTGTGAAATTTAACATTTTTAATTTGACAATTTGAAATCCTTTTCTTTCAAAACGTGTGAGAATTTTTCCAGTTAGATTTCTCTTTACTGCATCTGGCTTTACTATGATGAGTGTTTGTTCAACCAATTTACTTCTTAATTCTGATTCCGCCTTTAACGTATTTTTTAGTCCACTTTAGTTTTCTTGGATCGCGTTTAAGCTCTAACATGTTTTTTTTACATTTAGCGGAACAAAACCACAAAACAGTTCCATCGTTTTTTGCAAGCATTGTTCCAGATCCTTTTGCAACAGGTCTATCACAAAAGCTACAAGGTTTAACTAAAAGGCTCAAGTCATAATCACCTAATCTTCTTTGCTTCTCTTTCTGTTTCTCGAAGTAGCAAAGTATCACCCATTCTTGGAGTGCCTTTAACATTTCTTGTTATAACTCTACCTTTATCTTTTCCTTCTAAGATTTTCACTCGCACTTGAATAACTTCGCCTGCAATACCTGTTCTACCTACGATTTGAATAATTTCAGCAGGAGTTAGAATATCTTTTGTTACGCTCATTTATCAGACTTGCCACCTTTTATCTTAGAAATTTTTGATGTAACTTCATCGACGATGTGTTGAGCATCACCAGGATCTAAGATAGCTGCAGCAGCCGATGTTACTTCGATACCAAGTGATTTCCCTAATTCTTGTTTGCTTGGAACAAATGCATATGCTGCTCCCTGCTCCTCACAGATTATAGGAAGATGTGCAACAACCTCTGGAGGTTCAACATCCTCAGCGATAACTATCAATTTACTAGTTCCACGTTCAATTGCCTTCGTTGCTTCATTGGTTCCTTTTTTTACCTTTCCACTTTGTGCTGCAACTCTAACTGCTTCTAAGATAGGTTGCACTAGGTCTTGAGGAACTTCAAATTTTACGTAATAACCTTTAGTCATTTTGTATCACTCTGAGGGATCATTTCCATCCCATAATTGCTCTCCATTCGTTTTAAAAGTGTTATCTACCAAGGATAGATTTTATCTTTTGAATATAGTCTGACATTATATTGTCAAGTTTTTCTTGGGATTCTCCTTCTGCATAAATTCTAATTATTGGTTCTGTTCCACTTGGTCTTACCATTAACCAATTTTTAGTATCAAAAATAACTTTAATTCCATCAGTTGTATCTGAATTAGGGTTTTTTTCTAGTAGGGTTTGGATTACTTTTTTTGCTTCCTCTTTTGAACAAGCAATCTTGTCTTTGGTGGTAAAAGAGGAAGGTAATTCACTAACATGCTCTTGAATAGACTTGTTTGATAAAGATAACAAATCAAGCACTAGAGCCATAGTCATCGCACCATCTCTTACCTGATTATGTTTTCCATACATGAACCCTCCATTTTCTTCAAAACCTATCAGTGCTTTTGTTGGAACCATCTTTCTTGAAACCTCAACACTTCCAACTTTAGTTCTAGTAACTTCAGATTGAGTTTCTTTAGCAATAACTTCAATACTTGAACCAGAGTTTAAGCATGTAATAATTTTCGAGTCGGGATTTCTTTCTAAAATAAATTTACATAATAGGAGTGCAGACTTATCTCCAGATAGGATTTTCCCTTCATTATCACAAAAAATACTTCTGTCACCATCACCATCAAAAGCAACTCCAAAGTCTGCTCTATTTTTTTTTACTGCCTCAGAAAGTTCTTGCAGATTTTCAGGGGTTGGTTCTGAACCACGACCAGAGAAAGAAGCATCTATTTTTTCATTAATTAAAAATATTTTACATCCAAGTTCTTCACAGAGTTTTGGAGCAGTTACTGCTTGTGCACCATTTCCTAGATCAAGTGCAACTTTGAATTGTTTTGATTTGATTTTTGAGGAATTTACTTGAGATTTGATTCCATCAAGATAAATCCTGATTACGGAATCTTCTTTTTCTTTTGTTCCCCAGTGAATAGGGCCTTTTTTCCATTTTTTATTAAAATAAATGTCTTCAATTATCAATTCATCTTCTCTAGAAATTTCTACACCATCTGATGCTATTGGTTTAATTCCATTGTATTCTGGGGGATTGTGTGATGCTGTAATCATTATTGCACCATTATATCCAAGACTTTTTGTTGCAAATTCTAAAGCAGGTGTTGGAACCAGCTCTGCATTTTTACAATCAAGTCCTACATAATTTAATGCAGAACAAACTATCTTAGATATTACAGGACTTGATTCTCTTCCATCATAGCCAACTAGTATTGTTCCTTTTTTGAAATAAGTTGCAATTGAAAGAGTTATGTCATGAATAAATTCTAAAGTTAAATCTTTTCCAAAAACTCCACGAATTCCATTTGTTCCAAATAATTTTGCCATATCACTCATTATCAATAATAGATAAATTTGTGTTTATAGACAACTGCTGTGCGGGAGTTGCCAAGCCTGGTCAAAGGCGCAGGGCTTAGGACCCTGTCTTTTAGGAGTTCGTGGGTTCAAATCCCACCTCCCGCACTATTTTCTAAAAATTATAAGTATGCGAAATTAACAACGATGATGAAAAAAACAATAGTTGGAATAACAGTTGTAGGAAAAGACTCGGAAGGAATAGTAGCATCTTTTACTAATTTTGCATTTCAACAAAAAGGAAATATCGAAAAAGTAAAGCAGAATGTAATCAAGGGACTTTTTGGAATGTATCTAGAAATTTCTTTTTCAAAGAAAATTGATGTTAATAAATTCAATAGTAAGCTACAAAAACTTGCAAAAAAACAAAAAATGGAAGTTACTGCTCATCACGAAATCAATTCCAAAAAGAACATAGCAATATTCGTAACAAAAGAGGAACATTGTCTAAAAGAAATTCTTAATGCACATTCTAAGCATTCACTAAAAGGAAAAATTTGTGTAATAGTTGGAACAGAGAAGGCATTATCTACAATGGCAAAAAAAGCCAAAGTTCCTTTTGTGTTAATTAATGAAAAAGATCAAATGAAAGCAGAGTCAAAAATTCTTTCAATTTGTAAAAAATACGATATTGACCTTATTGTTTTAGCTCGATTTATGAGAATTTTGACACCTAATTTTGTTTGGAGATACCCACATAGAATTATCAATATTCATCCCTCACTTTTACCAGCATTTCCAGGCGCACTAGCCTACGCACAGGCATATGAAAGAGGAACTAAAATCATTGGTGTAACTGCTCATTATGTAACTGAGGAGCTAGACCAAGGACCAATTATTTTTCAAGATTCTTTCACGGTAAAGCCTGAAGATAGTCTGGAATCAGTTAAGAAGAAGGGACAAAAATTAGAAGCTCAAACTCTACATAAGGCAATAAAGATGCATCTTGAAAACAAATTAGAGGTCCGCTGGAGAAAGGTTCACACAAAATCCAAGTGAATATAATGCAAATAAAAGACCAGTTTGATCCAGATCTACGAAAAATTATAAAAAAAAAGAAGCAAGTAGCGGTAATTCCCGTAGGTTCAATTGAACAGCACGGAGAACACCTTCCGATTTCAACCGATTCTGATATAGTGACTGAAATTGCTAAACGAGTTTCAAATAAATGCAATTTTTTGTTACTACCTACAATCAATTTTGGGGTTTCTTTCGAACATTCACCTTTTTTCAATTTAAGCGTAAAAACCTTAACTTTACAAAAACAGTTAATTGACTTGGGTAAATCGCTTGTGAGTAATAAGATTCAGAGACTAGTCATCCTAAATGGCCATCATGGAAATCAAACGGCGTTACGAGATATTAAGAACAAAATTGAACGTGAAACAAAAAGGAAAATCAAAGTTTTTGTTTTTTCGTATTGGAATTTTATCAAAACTGAATTTGATCATGCAGGCTTTGTAGAAACCTCACTTATGCGTGCAATTTCAAACAATGTAAATATGAAAAAAGCAAAGAGAGGTCTAATTACAAAAAATTTGTCAAAAAAGGAAAAATTACGTTTAAGTAAACTTGCGTCTAAATCTTTCCTAAAAGCAACTAAGAGTGGTGTATGGGGAGACCCTACACATGCAACCGTAAAAGATGGAAAAAAGCTTCTAAACGAAATCGTAAAAAACTTGGTAAAGGCGAGTCAAACATGACTTACACATAAAAACCGAAAGTTACACCAATGATAATTTAAAATAATCCCTCTGATCAGTTCTAATAAGTGATTTAATGTCTGTAGATATGGCAGTAAAGGTATTGGATGAGAGCATCAATAAGATAGTCTTGATAAAGCTAAAAGGCGGGAAGACTATTAGAGGGAGTTTACTTGGCTTTGACCAGCACATGAACCTGCTACTCGACCAATCAGAAGAGATCCCTTCTGAAGGCGATTCAAAGAGTCTTGGTACCATAGTTGTTCGAGGAGATAATGTGGTAATGATCTCTCCACCTCCAACATGAGTGATACAACATGGTTAAAGGCACAACCTCAATGGGTGGATTCACAAGGAAAAAGGTCCACATCAGGTGTAGAAGATGCGGAAAAAACTCCTATCACAAGCGTCATCACAGATGTGCTAGTTGTGGATTCCCAGACTCGAAAATTAGAAAATACTCTTGGATCAAATGGTATACCTAGATGCAAGAAATAGTGCTTATTCTGAGTTCAGTTGCTGGTGTTGCTACTGCTGCTGCTCTTCGTAAAATCCCAAAGCCAAAAAACCCAATTCAAACTCTCCGAGCAAATTCTCAGATTAAAAATAAAATCCATTCTTTAAGTATTGAAAAGGAGATTCTCACTAAAACAATCTCAAGACTGTATCAAAACGAGTCCGGACTACCAAAAATTCAACGAGATAGGTTACTGATAAGATATCAACACCAATTTGGGCTCATTCTATCAAAAATGGAAAAACTTGAAGAAGCAAGCAAACATCCTGACCTTGGACCTGTAGGCGATGGATTAATCACATTAATGGACCAGAAATTATCTCAACTAGATAAGAGATTATACGAACTAACTTCAAAGATTAGTTTAACAAACACTCAGATGCCTGAAAATAAGAAAAAATCTCAAGAAAAAATCAAGATAGTTAAAGAAGATAAAGAATACACCCAATCACAAATTCAAAAAGAAATTTCTCAAGAAACTAATTCGACACCTGCAGGAGTTAATCAAGATAAACCAAAGTCATTTGAAATTACTACACTTACAGAAATTCCAACTAAGATTTCAGAATTCCCTAGTTTTGATCATGAACGAAAACAAACAATAGATTTAGTTAGAAAACAAATTGAAAAACCACAAAGCCAACTTAATGAAAAAATTGAGATTCTTCAGACAAGCATTGGTTCAACAATGCCCGAAAAACCTCAACTTACACTTGATTTACCAAAAACTGAAATAATTTCTGAACCCCAAGAAAAGAAACCAAAACCCACAATAAAATTACCTGAAGAGGAAAAGTTTGATGACGACGAAGACGATTTGGACAAAATTAAAGGAGAGATAATGAAAACACTCTCCAAATTAGAGCAAGCAGAGGTAGAATAATTGTCATATGATGATGCCATATTGGCATTATCAAGAGATGCCCTAAAGTTTGTAAAAAATGGATATATCTTAGGTTTAGGTAGTGGTAGAGCAGCAACTGCATTTGTAAATTCTCTTTCAAAATATTTACGTGAAAATGATTTACACGTACGAGCCATTCCAACTTCATTACAAATTAAATTGATAGCTGAACAAGGAGGAATTCATCTCATCGAAGCAGATCAAGTAGAAAAAATTGATGTAGTTTTTGATGGTGCAGATCAAATTGACCATCAAAAATATTTGATCAAAGGTGGAGGAGGAGCACTTCTAAGAGAAAATATTCTAATCAATGCTGCAAAAAAAGTTGTTATCATGGCAGACAAATCAAAATTTGTAAAAAATTTCAATAGATCAGTCCCTGTTGAAATTCATCCTCTTGCAAGAAACACAGTTACTAAATCAATTAAAAAATTGGGAGGAAAACCAATTATTCGTACTATTGAACGTGGTTATCCATTCATAACAGAAAATGGAAATGTAATTTTAGATTGTAACTTTGGTATAATTAAAAAACCAAAAGCTCTTGCACAAAAAATTAAACTAATTGCTGGGGTAATGGAAGTTGGTATTTTTACAAGAAAGCCTGATGTGATTTACAAAGCAAAGAGTAGTGGAAAATTTGAAATTATAACCTAGCTTTCTGGTTTTCTTACCACCATTTTTCCATATCCAGTTTTACCAATAACTTCAAAATTATCTGCAACAACTTTTCCACGAACAATTGTTTTAACAGGCCAACCCTTAAGCTTCCATCCATCGTATACAATATAATCTGAAAAACCACCAAATAGATCACTAGAAACCTTCATCTCTTTTTTTAGATCAATTAATGTTATATCAGCATCTGAATTGATTTCTATTGTTCCTTTCTTGGGATACATTCCAAAAATTTTTGCAGCATTTGTGCTTGTTAGTTCAGTTAACTGTTGAAGTGAAATTCTATCCCTGTTTACTCCCTCACTCAATAAAATTGGTAAAAGTGTTCCAATACCAGGAAATCCTGCTAGAGCACTCCAAACATCATCTCCTCCAAGTTTCAACTTCAATTGATTTGCAACATGATCAGTACCAATAGTATTGATTTGATTATCCTTAATCGCTGTCCATACATTAGCTACGTCATTTGCAGATCTAATTGGTGGCATCACTTTTGCTAGGTATCCTTTCTGTTTTTCATATGAAAGGGTAAGATAATGTGGACATGTTTCTACGTAAATTTTTGTTCCGTTTTTCCTTTCTTCTTTTATTTGGTTTAGCGCATCAGTTGAACCAATATGAACAAAGTATAAGGTACATCCACAATCTCGCGCAAATTTTGAAATTGTTTTAATTGATTTGACTTCCGATTCTGGTGCTCGACTTTTTGACCAAGAATTAAGACCATCTTTTTTATTTTCTTTTTCTTTCTTTATTCCACAAGAACATAATTCATAATCTTCTGCATGTACTAAAACTGGACAGTGAAATGAGGCTGCAGTTTCAACCACTTTTTTGACAATTTCTGAATTAACTTCAACGTTTGCTTCACGCAACGAGTTGGTTCCTGGCTCCATATCCATATACACATTGCCTATATCTCCTCCAAGATTCATGTATAATTTGAATGACATAATCCATTTGTCTAAACAGAATTTCATTTCATCAATTTGTTGTTGATTGAAGATTGACGCATGAATTGTATAGTCAATATAGTGTGAATTTGAACTTGCAATTAATTGCGGTACTAAAGATGTTTTATACGAACTTCCAAGACGAAGCATTCTCATCATTGTAGTTACTCCTCCAATAGCGGCAGCATGCGATTCAGAGACAGCTGCTTTTTCAATTGGAGAATATACACCATAATGAACATGTGTGTCTATAACACCAGGAATTGAAACCAATCCATTTGCATTAATTTTATTATCACATTGAGGTTGTTCGTTTGTGAGACTGACTATCTTTCCATCATCGATAACAATATTCTTGTCAACTAGTCCTTGAGGTAAAACCACATGAGAGTCAATAATTATAGTATCATGTGTCATCAAATTTCAGCAATTGGAGCAGGCTATTATTCCTTGAGTAAATGAATAAAAACAGATTATCTTTTGGTAAGAAGAGGGCCGGTGGTTTAGTGGTATAATGCCGCGTTCGCAACGCGGATGTCGAGGGTTCAATTCCCTCCCGGTCCACTACCTAGAAACTATTATACATAAATCAAGAATATTGAGTTCATGAAAGTTTTCAACGCAAAACAAGCAGCTCAAGATTACATGTCAAGCCATACCCTAGCATTCTCTACTCCCGAACTTACTCTAATGAGGTATTCATTTTGGTTAGGAGATATGGTTCCTGATCCAAATAACAAGGAAAAACCAGTTCCAAGAATTATGACCTTCATAGAGGAAAAAGATTTTCAACCTGTTCAGATTATAGATGATGAAAAATATGTACCATCAGGTGCTGTGAGAGTTTCCGGAATATATGGCAGTACAAAAACTGAAGCCGGCTCAGAAACAAGATTTTGTTCTGAATGTGGTGCTAAAATTTCAACTGGTGCAAAATTTTGTCCCGAATGCGGTACAACACAAAGCTAAGAATTTAGGATATCTATATTGAATACATAGGTTGTTGTAAATTATATTTGATCCTCAGAGAATCATCCGATAATCTTTTGTTAATTCTAGATAAAGCCCTATCAGCTGTTTCTCTTCCATATTTTTTGCGTAGAGTCTTCATCATACTAGTTCTGACTCTTCCAAAGCGTTCTTTTTCATTCATAATTACGTCCTCACAATCTAGTTCTCCCTCTGATGCATGATTGTAATTATTTTTTTTTATTACATAGTCTGCCAGAAAAATATCCCCAACCTGTAATTACGATTCCTTGATTCCAATCCACTTTTTATCTAAAATTATGGTTAATGTTATTTTGTGTGTCCAATTGCACAGCATCAAATAATTAAAAAAAAGAAATGAGAAATAATGAAATAAAATGAAAATTTAGAATTTCCTTAGGCTTTGTTCCCACATTTTGTACAAAATTTTGCATTTGGTCTAAGTTCAGTACCACAATCAGTACAATGTTTTCCACTCCCTGCTGGTCTTGACATTAATAAAGGATCAGGAGTAGGTAAAGTTCCAATATTTCCAAAAGATTCATTTGCAGAAACAATTGATGGTGGCGCACCAACTGGATTTTGTTGAGTTCCAGCACGTGCAGCTTGAGGTGGCATCCCCATCATTCCAGGTGTTCCCATACCAGGCATTAATCCTGGAGATTGAGTTGTGCCAGGTGCAGAACCTCCTGCCACTTTGTCAGTTGCTTTTTTTAATTCAAAAGTAACTTTGATTGAAAGAAAAAGTAAAGCAGAATAAGCAACAACATAATCACCTAATTTTTGAAAAAATTCTTTATCATTGAGTTTTCCATTTTTGTAAAGATTGTTTACATCAAGAAATGTTTCATAATAACCCTGTGACTCTTCAAACAATGCATTTAGTTTATCTGTTAGAAGATTCAGTGTATCTACTTCTCCGAAGGACATTCATGCCTATTGGATTCTACCGAATATTAATTACTTTAGATAAAAATGAAAAAACTCTATGATTCTAAATTTTTTCTAGCGCCTTATCTATCATGTTTTTGTATGATTCTTTAGATGCTGCGCCTACTTGCTGGGCAAGTATTTTACCCTTGTTGAATAAAGATAATGTTGGAATGCTAAATACGTTGTATTTTGATGCTATTTCATTTACCTCGTCGACATTTACCTTTACAAAATTTACCTTTCCATCATATTCTGTTGATAATTCTTCTACAACAGGACTAACCATCCTACATGGTCCACACCATTCAGCCCAAAAATCAACAAACACAGGCTTTGGAGATGACATTACATCAGTTTCCCAACTTTTTGCATCAGAAACTGCTTTTACAGCCATTTTAACAGGGGTTGTTGATTTTCCATCCCTAAATACTTTGGTAATAAGTTTGGAAAAGGTTTTTGTCTAGAACACATCAATTAGATTATTACAAGAATTATTGAATTGAAAATTTGAATAATTTCATAATTATCTCAAAATATACTTAAATCCCTTTTTGATACATCACATCTATGAGCTCAGAATTAAGATTAAAAAAATTAAGAGGTTCAGGAGGTTTTATCATGGCCACTATTAATGATGAACAGCAGGGGAAAGGCAATTTGGGAGGCCCTGACTTGTTCTTAGCTCCTATTGGAAGAATTGATACCGAGACAATTTCTAAATTTTATTGCAATACTTGTGAAAAAGATTTCGAAGGAGCCCCAAAAATTCAATATGAAAATCCTAACGAAGAAGTTGCTGAAAACTTGATTCTGGTTGAAAAAGGTCAGTACATTTGCACAAATTGTAGTTCTACTCTTGCAGAATATCGAGAATTCAAAAAACCTGATGAAACAATTGATGCCGGTAAAGCAAATCCTCTAATTCCACCCCAATTTGGGCAAGAACCGTTACCTACAGCAAGTACAACTGTAACTATGCCTGACTATGATGTTCAAACATTACCACCTGCTACAAGTATGCAAGAAGATATTCCTTCAGAAACTAAACAAGTTAGCTCTTCTTTTAATTCCATTGCTGGAATGTCTGTATATGACCCAAATGCAAAAAAAATTGGAACTGTAAAACAAGTTGGTGTTGATGGAAGCCAAAACGTAATACTAGTTATAACAAGAAATGATGGCAGTGATACTAATGTGAAATGGAATCAAGTAAAGAAAATTGGTGAAATAATTCTATTAGGAGAAGATGGCAGTATGGCTGAAATGTCACAGACAGGCTCCACATGTCCAAGTTGTAGTTTTTCCAACAAGCCTGGTTCAAAATTCTGTGAAAGTTGTGGAATTAAAATTCAGTAAATATCAAGCAAGGTTTATCTAATCAAGTACTAGGATTGAACGTAAATTGGCAAAAGGGTCAGGAAAAAGTTGGATAAAGGACGTCATTATAGTTGGAATTGGCGTCCTAGTAATTTGGGTTGGACTTCAGATTGTTTTTGGTACACAAAATCCATTTTATGTTGTATCAAGCGGCAGTATGGTTCCAGAACTTGAGGTTTTTGATGTCCTAATTGTAGATAGAAGAAGTTATCCTTTTGAATCAATTGCTGTTGGAGACGTGATCGTATTCAATCGGCCAGCAGGACAGGATCGAGTAATTGTTCATAGAGTTGTTGCTATAATTGATGATGACCCTCTTTCAATTCGTACAAAAGGAGATGCCAACCCAGCTTCAATTCCTGGAACTGACTTTCCAGTTACAGAAGAAGAATACATTGGAAAAGTTGCTTATGTAATTCCACAAATTGGGTATATCACTAGAATTCTAACTCCACCAATTAATTACATTATAATTGGAATTATCATTGTAGTAATGGTTGTAAAACAAATTTCAAAAGGCAGAAAAGAGCAAGAACTCTCTTCTACATTTGAATTTGATTCTACAGATCACAATAATCCAAAGGATTCTCCAAATACTTTTAAGGAATTGGATAAAGTTCCAAAAGACAAAGAGTATACTGAAATAAGCAAAGAGGTACGAGACGCAGCATTAAGAGAGGAAGGAATTAATTTTGATTCAGAAGAGAAAAATCCCTCAGAAAATTCTACAAAGAAAAAACCTGAAGAATAGTTTGTTTCAAAACTTAATTTCTGATTTCGCCTTGACTAAGAATCATATTTTATTCAATACGACATGTTTTGAACCGTCTTCTTTCAACTAGAAGATAAAAATCAATTATCTCATAGATTTTTTCTTCTACAGTAAGATTGTACCTGTTTGCTATTCTCAAAAAGTCGTGATAGTCATTTTCATTTAATTTTATGACAAATTTTCGCAAGCGTAATGTCTAGGATTCATGGATAAAACCTAATTCTGTTTTAAATTTTTATGTCAAGTTAAGATAGAATCAATCAGATCCATTATACTTGTGATAATTTTGTTGAAGATATGATTTTGTGTTATATTGATAAATACAGTGCAGAAGCCTACCTTAAACTCATGATGTATTATTTTGCTAGTAAATATTCAAAAAAACCATATTGTAAAGCAATTATTCGTGCATGTGAAAACCATACAAGAAGGTTAGCTGATAAAAATACAGTTATGAGAATACAAGTAATCACATAATTAAGTTAATGTCAGGATGGCACAAGAAAGGTCTGTGTAAATTCTATTAATCATTTCTTTATGGTCCTCTAGATGTACTTCATCAAGACTATGAGAATCAATAATCAATAAATCAAAATGGTT
>SMUX01077381.1_pt1 | contig 23767 bp, 23 predicted proteins | sample 2456431 | NCBI WGS metagenome assembly SMUX01 (sample SAMN11095930, study PRJNA526329) | marine sediment metagenome | biome: Marine sediment; feature: Surficial sediment; material: Deep marine sediment; isolation source: Hadal surficial sediment | place: Pacific Ocean | collected 2014-11 | depth... | reverse complement strand
TGGCCGGCAACACGTACAGGCCTATCGGAGAAATAAACGACAAGCGGAACCCCTTTGAGTGTAAGTGTGTCTCCCTCAAACGTCCCTGACGCAGAAGCCAGCGTGAAGAGATACCGGGGGTTTTTAGAATCGTCGATTACATGCTCGGCAAATACCAAGCCGGGAAGGAGCGTTAGCATCACGGTAAATATTCCTACTATGGTTGAGAGTCTCATAGCTATCCCCTTCAAATAGTTTTGTATTCACTTCTTTAAATATTATAGCCGAGATTCTAAATACAAGTTGAAATTAAGCTCGGTTTAGGTTGGAATTATGACTAAAAGAAAGGGAGCCGAAGCTCCCCTAGTTATTTACAAATTGTAGTGTTGTTAAACTTTATGCAACCGCTTTCCTTCTTCGTATAGCCATAAATCCTACTATTCCCAAAATACCAGCCATTGCCATGAGAGCCCATTGGCTCAAAGTAGGTACAAGCACAGGTCCTGAGGGAAAGAAAACGAGATCCTGAGGGTTGCTGAGCCCCCCTACTCCGTCGGGAACAAGCACGGTAATGAAATCGCCTGTCCCACCGTCAAATAACAGTATATTCCCCTCTCCCGGGTCGAGCACGTTTGAGACATAAAGGTTACCGTTAGGGCCGAACACCATACCGTTAACATTTAGCAGTCCGCCTGATCCCGGTGTTACGAATACATCTATGAAAGCGCCTGTGTTTCTGTCAAAGCGCTGTATCGAGTCCTGAAATGATACATATAGATTACCGTCCGGGCCAAAGTCAAAGTCTCCCGGGAAATCGAGTCCCCCGCTCCCTGGCGTGACGAACTGATCCATAAACGCTCCCGTTGCGCCGCTATACCTGAGTATGGCGTCGTTCCCTACGCTGCCCGCGTAGAAGTTGCCGTCCGGGCCAAACTCGACGCCGCGAGGAAACTGAAGCCCGCCTGATCCTGGGATCACGAATTGGTCTACAGGTGCGCCGCTTAAACCGTTATACTGAAGCACAGCGTTGTTGCCGCTGCTGTTTACGAATAAATTGACGTTTGGGCCGCCGAATACGAGACTATTCGGGTTGTCGAGTCCGCCTGACCCTGGAGTGACGAAGGCATCTATAAAAGCGCCGGTAGTGCCGTCGTAGCGCAGGACCTCGGATGTGTCGGAATTTACAACATATAGCTCCTCGGTATAGGAATAATATGCTGAGACGAGTAATATTAAAACGGCCGATAATAGAGTTTTATGTATTCCCATCATTGACCCCTCCCGTATCCGTTATCTGAGTAATTATCCCTGTTGTCGTATCGAAGAGGTATATCTCAATGTTTCCCTCAGGGTTCCCGCCGCCTATGTTTGCATCGGAGTAAAAGGTAACACGCGTGCCGTCTGCGTTTTGATTGATAACAAGAAATGATGAAACGAGCAAAAGGGCTATAATGAAAAAGCCGAAAGCTTTTTTGGAATACTGTAAGTTTACTGATGCCATCTTCTCATCCTCCATAAGAAACAGATATTAAACTATATTTTATCATAAGTAGATTTATAATAATACCTTTTTATAGTCACTATTCAGTCAAGCAGCGTTTATGCAGCTTACTTCTGATAGCTTCTAAATGGAGAGCACATAATCATTTAATACTCTTTAGATTTGCCGGGGCGTATGTTGGTGTTAAAATCTAATCTCATGACTAAAGAAAACAGTGTGAAATTTACAATAGGACAAGTTATACATCATAAAATGTTTGACTACCGCGGAGTTGTTGTTGACATAGACCCGGTATTTAACAGTAGCGAAGAATGGTATGAAAAGGTAGCACTTTCAAGACCTCCAAAAGATAAACCCTGGTACCACGTTTTAGTGGACGGGGGCGTACATCAAACATACGTTGCTGAAAAAAACCTGGAAACCGATGAATCAGGAAAACCGATCAATCACCCGCTTGTGGGTGAATTTTTCAGTGGGATTAAGGACGGGATTTACGTTATGAGGCAAAGAAGCAACTGATCCTATTTATTGCTAGAGAAACCTAAGAGTGATACATTAGTAGTTCTAATGCGTTCCCAATCATAGAACTGCGCATTTCATTAGAAAGAAAAATGAGCTTAATAAAACCTAATCCATTTGTAGGAGATTTAGTACCATACGTACCAGGCAAGCCACTTGAGGAGCTTGAGCGTGAGATAGGGATTAAGGACGCTGTAAAAATCGCTTCTAACGAAAACCCGCTTGGCCCTTCTCCTCTTGCTGAAAAGGCGGTTAAAGAAGCAATTCATTCATTAAACCGCTATCCGGATGGGGATGCCTTCTATTTAAAGAAAAAGTTATCCTCAAAACTAGGTATTAGTGCCGAGACGCTTATATTCGGAAACGGATCTAATGATGTAATAGATATAGCTACAAGAACTTTTATGGAGCCTGGGGACGAGGCGATATTCGGAGAGTACGCATTTATTGTCTACCCGATCGTAGTGCAAGCTGTGGGCGCCAAAGGGGTAATCTCGCCAATGCCCAATTACACTCACGACTTAAGGGATATGTACTCAAGGATTACCGAGAAAACAAAGATCATATTCATAGCCAACCCAAATAATCCGACAGGTACTATGATAAAACGCGCTGAATTCGAATGGTTTTTAGAAAAAGTGCCTGAAGATATTTTAGTGCTAATGGATGAGGCATATTTTGAATACGTAGAGGATAAGGATTATCCTAATTCACTTGAGTACCAAAATAGTGGCAAGTCAATTTTGACCGTCAGGACGTTCTCTAAAATCTACGGACTTGCGGGCCTAAGGCTTGGATATGGAATAGCGGCTCAAGAAATTATATCAAATATGCAGCGTGTGCGTCAGCCTTTTAACGCGAATTCATTATCTCAGGTTGGCGCTATGGCAGCTCTTGATGACACAGGGCATATTGAGAAAACAAAGAATGTAAACCGTGAGGGGCTTATGTATGTAACGGAGGAGCTTGAGAAATTGGATATCTCTTATGCCCCGTCATATACAAATTTTGTGCTGATAGATGTTGGGGATAATCCGATACCTGTTTACAACTCCCTACTTAAAGAAGGGGTAATTGTGAGACCGGTTATGGGATATGGATTAAAAACGCACTTGAGAGTTACTATAGGGCTACCGGAAGAAAACGAAAAATTTATAAGAGGTATTAAAAAAGTATTGGGTAAATAAAACTATGCAATTTAACAAAATAACAATTATCGGGCTTGGTTTAATCGGCGGCTCGCTTGCCTGGGCTTTAAAGGAAACAGACGAGGTAGAAACCGTAGTCGGAATTGATCCCGATAAAGAATCCCTTGAGTACGCGCTAGGTAAAGGAATTATTGATAAAGGATATTCAGATATTAACGAAGGTGTCCCGGGCGCTGAGATTATTGTTATTTCAACCCATGTCGGGGTTATCGCAGATACTGCAAAGTCAATATTTCCAGTTGCTACGGAGAGCGCAATAATTACAGATGTAGGAAGCGTAAAGTCATCTATAGTAAAAGGGGTAGAAGCAGAACTGCCTGAGAATCTTCATTTTATTGGCGGGCATCCTATAGCCGGGACTGAAAACTCAGGTGTTCACTCTGCTGATTCAACACTATTTAAAGGGAGAAGGTGTATTTTAACTCCGACTCAAAAAACGGATTCACAAGCAAAAAGTAAAGTGAAATCAATGTGGGAGTTAGTTGGAAGCGAAGTACACGAGATGGATTCAGAAACTCACGATCATATCTTTGGCATAGTAAGTCACTTGCCGCATATAGTTGCCTACTCATTAATTAACACAGTACTTAGTGCTGAGGATTCAGAGAAGCTTTTAGAATTTGCGGGCGGGGGGCTTAAGGATTACACAAGAGTAGCGGCAAGCTCGCCAGAGATGTGGGGAGAGATATTTAAGGCCAATAAAAGTCATTTGCTAGACGCAATTTCGATGTTTAAGAACTCGCTCCGGGAAATTGAAGAGGCAATAGAGAGTGAGGATTTTGATACTTTAAAGAAAAAGCTTGATAAGGCGGCTAAAGCTAAACGCGGTTTATAAGAAGTTCAGAACTATGCCAAATTATATTCACTATAATATCTTTTCAACAATTACCACGGAGTATCGATAACAGTCTTCCCTGCACCGGAAACGCCTATTATTATAAAAATCATTATCAGGCTTGAGAGGATTTACAAAATTCTTCTTAGACTTTATTAACTACCCTAATTGACAACTACAAGCAGTAATGAACAATGTGACTAAAAGAATTGAAGCAACGGTTAAGTAATAGCGCATTCTTCTGACCTCGGTATATGGGATTATTTTTCTAAAGTAAATCAAACTATCAATAGAGTAAATGATCAAAGAAAAACGGTTCTATAAGAAACCCTCTTACAGCTCGACCAGATACGCAGAACTTGTATGCCGGCGGGTGCTACCCGACGGACAGTGTCCGGGACACATGTGTCCATTTTTCAATTTCTAATCAACTTAGAGGATTGCATTAGGATTGGAGTTTCAATCTGGCAGTAGAGGTACTTAGAACCTATATGGAAGCGGACACTGTCCGCCAAAAAAGGGAGCCCGAAGCTCCCTTTTTAATATTTATATTGAAATGTTGTTAGACTTTAAGCAGTTACTCTTCTTCTTCGGATAACCATAAATCCTACTATCCCCAAAATTGCTGCCATTGCTATGAGTCCCCATTGGGAAAGAGTGGGGATGGGCGCCGGGGAGGCAAGCACTATCTCACTTATGTTTCCAAAGCCGTTATCTCCCTCATCATCATTGGAATCAGCCGCGAAAATGGCATCTAAAACAAATGTTGAATCAATTAACACATTTGGAGGTATTCCGCCCACGCAGGGAGGAACTATTATGTCTAATAATAAGTCGCCAAAATTAGGAGTATACGGAAATGGTGTCTGAAATATCACAGGCAAGTCGAATGGACATGGATTAGTATTACAACCGGGTATAGTGCCAAAAATTAAATCACCTGCAAATACAGTAACCGCATCAGGTCCCGTATTCTCAGCGAATGTAGTACTGAGCGGGGGCGGATTTACATATGTTGACATTATAAAGGTTACGGGTGGACCAACTACAGGTCCAAACCCGGGACTGCCGTCAAACAGTCTTACATTGATACCGGTAATAAGGCCTCCATGCAAATCCTCTGCCGGAAATCGCACCTGTAAACGTGAACCATTTGGTAAATCAGCGCAATCAAATATGCTCGGAGAGCCGAAATCATTTTGGTTCTCAAACTCTGGTGGGACTATAGCGAAGTTTTGAAAGGCTGCAAAAACAGGTGGAATCGATCCTAAGGTTGCTAATAAAGTAAAAGTTATAACTGTAAGAATAATTTTTTTTAACACACAATCCTCCTTTTAGAGAGTAAGAACCCTAACGTACTACATTTAGATAATTTAGTCAATATATTTTATAGGTTCACTACTTATGAGACAAATAGGTGTATTGACTACCCAAAATAGTCAATAAACATGAAGTATGATTCTTGTAATAGTGCTATTCCTACTGAATCGGTGTGCGGTATCCAAGGGCTGAATGAAGGTAATTGTATCAAGTTTTTACTAGCTTATTTCTATTAGCCTCTTAATGGGGAGGAGTATAAGAGGTCAAATAATTAACGCTGGTTTCACTTCTTCTTAACACATTCTTAACATTGCTATGGTTTAATTCTACATCATATGATCTTAAAGGAGGCAGTAGAATGTTTAAAGGTGTATTAAAATTCAAAATAATTAAGGGCGGCCTGATTGCTTTAATTGTCACTTTGACTGCAGGTTTTGCTACTGCACTAGAACTGGTCAAGGTTGACGCAAATATTCCTTCATACACAAAAACAAGCGGTGTCTCCGGAAATATTAATAGTGTTGGATCAGATACGATGAACAACCTTATGGCACTTTGGTGTGAAGGATTCGCAAAAGAGTATCCAAATGTAAGGTGTCAGATTGAAGGCAAAGGTTCAAGTACCGCAGCGCCAGCATTAATTGAAGGTACGGCTCAATTCGGTCCTATGTCCCGTAAAATGAAAAACAAAGAAATAGACGAATTTGAAAAGGCATTTGGATATAAACCTACTGCAGTTCCTACATCTATTGACACTTTAGCAGTATTCGTTAATAAAGATAATCCGATTGAGTGCCTGACTATTGAACAGATAGACGCGGTTTTCTCTAGAAACAGAAAATGCGGCGGTGCTGAAGATATCGTAACCTGGGGACAGCTTGGTATTACTGACTCAGCCTGGGCTAACTTACCTATCAGTATGTATGGAAGAAACTCGGCTTCAGGAACCTATGGGTATTTTAAAAAGAAAGCACTTTGCAAAGGTGACTTTAAAGACACCGTAAAAGAACAGCCCGGATCAGCTTCAGTTGTTCAAGGTATCACAGAAGATAATGCCGGTATCGGATACAGCGGAATCGGGTATATCACTTCGGGCATCAAAGTTATAGAGCTTGCAAAAGAGCCCGGTAAATGCTCAGCTCCTACCCTTGAAAATGTTGTAAGCAAATCTTATCCGCTGGGCAGATATCTATACTTATACATTAACAATAAGCCTAATGAAGCGCTTGATCCTCTTCGTATTGAGTTCTTGAAATTTGTTCTTAGCAAAGAAGGCCAGGAAGTTGTAGTAAAAGATGGCTATTTCCCTCTTCCGGCTGATGTGGATGCTGACGTAATGAATATAATAGGAGCTAAATAGATAAAGTATCAAAACAACTTTACGCTCAATCCGAAAGCCCTAATTAATGACTGCACAAACAAGACTTAAGAGAAAAGACACCCAACAAACTTCCTCCGGATTAAGAAAGAGGAAGCTTGTTGATTTTATAGCTACAAGCGTTGTAACCACAGGCGGGATAGGCATAATTTTGAGCATACTCGCCATCCTTGTGTTTATCGGTATTCAATCAGTCCCACTTTTCCAGGGTGTAAAATCAGAGCTTGTAAGCTCATTTATAATAAAAGAATCTCCGGAACTTTCTTCTTATTCCTTAGACAGCCCTGATAAGGCAAGTTTTCCCTTTATTGCTACAGGGGTTGAAGAATATAGGGAAATAGGCTTCATAGTAACCCGAGATGGAATAGTAACCTTTCTCTCACTCAAAGACGGTAAGACAATTAAAAAAGTTCCGTTAACAAAATTGGACGGCAGTAAAATCACCTCCAGTTTTGTCTCTGTAAACAACAAATTATATAGCTTCGGCACTGATGACGGTTTTATACTCCCGGTCAGAATGAATTATAAAATAGACTTTGTAGGAGATAAAAGAGTAATAACTCCAAAAATTACAGAAGGTGATCTATTTAAACTAGGTGATGCGCCGCTAATTAAAATTGCCTACGAAGAGTCTGAAGAAGAAGGCGGATCAGCGGCAGCGGCTTACACATCTGGGGGAGAGCTTTTATTTGTTACGCTTGTTGAACCGGAGGACGATTTTGGTGACAGTGAACCCGAGCATTTAGCTTATAACTTCACCGAAGAGCTTCATGGAAACACGGTTACAGCTATTGAGCTAGATCAGTCTCTTGAGAACCTATTTGTAGGAACAAAAAACGGGAAAATATACCATTGGGATTTAAGCGATAAAAAAAGCCCTGAGTTTCTGCGCGCTATAGACGCTACCGAAAGTCCGGATACCGCAATCACGGCACTCGCATTCTTACTAGGGGACCGCTCTCTATTAGTTGGTGATGAGGCAGGTAATGTCTCAGTTTGGTTTGAAGTTCCTGATAAATTATCCCCAACCGGAGATGTGCTAACTAGGATTCATCAACTTTCACCTTTTGAATTACCCGTGACCAACATCACCGCATCCGCAAGAGATAGAGGGTTCATAGCATCAGATAAGGGCGGAAACATTAATCTTTATCATGCTACATCCGCTCAAAAACTAAAAGAATTAAAAGCAGACGGATCTTCCATAGAAAAACTGACTTTTGCCCCTAAAGCAAACGGAATAGTGGCAATAGACAAAGAAGGAAAAATGTATAACTGGAGTGTAGACAATCCGCACCCTGAAACAAATTTAAAGACGCTCTTTGGAAAAGTTTGGTACGAAGGTTACCAAAAACCTGAGTATGTGTGGCAGTCGACAGGGGGAACTGACGAATTTGAGCCCAAATTGAGCTTAACACCCCTTGCATTCGGAACAATAAAGGGAGCCATATACGCACTATTTTTTGCAATACCCATATCCATTTTCGGCGCAATATGCGTCTCTCAATTCATGCACCCCTCTTTTAGAAATACTATTAAACCAGTCATAGAAACAATGGCGGCGCTGCCAACTGTTGTTTTAGGATTTTTAGCGGGTCTGTGGTTGGCCCCAATTATAGAAAAAATAATCCCGGCTGTTTTTACTGTACCGATAGTACTGACGATATTTACTCTCATAAGTGTATTTATATGGCACTACGTTCCAAGGGGAATAAAGGGCAGATTTAAAATTGGATCTGAGCTCTTTTTACTCTTGCCGGTCATCATTTTAGGCATTCTAGTTTCGCTTTGGCTAAATCAACCGATTGAAAGCGCTATGTTTGGAGGTGATTACAAAGAATGGTTTTATACCGTGCTTGGTCTGCAGTATGATCAGAGAAACTCCTTAATCGTAGGTTTTGTAATGGGCTTTGCGGTTATTCCTATTATCTTCACAATATCAGAAGACGCTTTATCAAGCGTGCCTAAACACCTGACAGCGGGATCTCTGGCACTGGGTGCAAACCGCTGGCAGACCGCAATGAGAGTAGTACTTCCGACAGCGAGCCCGGGAATATCCTCTGCGGTCATGATAGGACTTGGAAGAGCAATAGGGGAGACAATGATTGTACTTATGGCCACAGGTAACACCCCCATTCTAGACTGGAGCATCTTTAACGGCTTTAGAGCATTATCTGCAAATATAGCAGTAGAAATACCTGAAGCCCCCGAGGGCGGTACGCTTTACAGAGTACTTTTCCTCTCGGCACTACTGCTGTTCTTCTTCACATTTTTTATCAATACCATTGCGGAAATAGTTAGACACAGACTCAGAAAAAAATATGGACAATTATAAATGAATAAATTCTGGAAAAGCGGGGACCTTTTTGTATGGCTAACCGGTGCAGCCCTGATGTTCAGCCTTCTAATGATTGCTGGCTTGATGTATCTAATCCTGGCTAAAGGGCTTGGATTTTTCTGGCCGAGCGATGTAGCTGAACTCGATCTACAAAATGGGAGTAAATTGATGGGTGAAATTATCGCCCAAGAGAAAGTGCCGTCCAAAGGAGAAGGAATTCCCGATGAATACAGAACGCAGCTTAAAATAGGAAATAGAGATCTATACGGTCTTGACTTCAGATGGGTAGATGACGAAGAGATAGAAAGCATAAGCTATCCCAAATATGCTGTGGTGCTTGAAAGGCAGGAATGGGGAAATATGTACGGTTTTATTAAGGAAATTACTGAGAACCGACAAGTAATTTCTCAGGGCAATGAAGCATCATGGCCGGTTCTTGAATCTCTCATGCCTGTATATGCGAAGATTGAAGCGGAGATAAAAGCTATAGAGAAGGGAGATATTGGTGGAATCAACCGCCAAATTGAAAGTTACAGGTTGAAAATCCGGGGGCTTGAGCTCAAGGGTGGAGATAACCAGGCTCAAACTCAGGAATATGAATCTAAGATAAAAGAAGAAGAGGAAAAATACAAAGTTGAAGAAAAAAAATTATCTGTCCTCTATAAAGAATTTAATAAGGACAAGATAGTTATGGTCTCCGTAGACGGAAGAGAAAAAGAGATGTCAATCGGTAATATAGTCAGGGCTTTTAGGCCCAATTCAATGAACTGGTTTCAGAAAGCCTCTCTCTATACATCAAGAGCATGGGGGTTTGTATCAGAATATCCAAGGGAAGCGAACACAGAAGGCGGAGTGTTCCCGGCAATATTCGGAACTGTACTTATGGTTATACTTATGAGTATTGTAGTTCTTCCTTTTGGAGTGCTTGCCGCTTTATATCTGAGCGAATATGCGAAACAGGGAACTTTAGTAAGATTCATAAGGATTTGCGTTAATAATCTAGCAGGTGTTCCTTCTATAGTATTTGGTATATTTGCAGTAGGTTTCTTTATATATGGTCTAGGGCACACAATCGATAGCTTTTTCTACCAAGAAGCTCTTCCTAACCCGACATTTGGAACGGGGGGTATTCTGTGGGCATCACTTACACTGGCACTTCTTACCGTTCCGGTTGTAATCGTAGCAACCGAAGAAGGTCTGGCGGCCGTACCTAGTGAGATCAGACACGGCTCCATTGCACTAGGAGCAACGAAATTTGAAACAACCTGGAAAATTGTAATTCCAAGCGCCATGCCGTCAATACTGACAGGGTTAATATTAGCTATAGCGAGGGCAACAGGAGAGGTTGCTCCCCTTATGATTACCGGGGTTGTAAAACTGGCCCCTCAACTCCCTGTAGACGGCTATTTCCCATATGTTCATCTGGAAAGAAAATTCATGCACCTGGGATTCCATATTTATGACGTCGGGTTCCAGTCACCAAATGTTGAAGCTGCAAAGCCCATGGTTTTCACAACAGCACTGCTCTTAATATTAATTGTTATTGTATTAAATTTGACAGCGATAATTATTAGAAACCGCCTTAAGAAGAAATATACTACCTCGGCTGTTTAATAGATGTTATCATTTTTATGATTCCATAAGGGAATCATTTAGGAGGTTAGAATAAATTGGTTGCCGAAAATGTAGAGCATATAACGAAAAATGGAATAGAGAACAAGACAGATACAAATATTATGGACGAACAAAAGGCTACTATACAAAAGTTTAAAGTTCCAGACCCAATCGTTAAAGTAAATGGCGTGAATCTCTATTACGGAACTAACCAAGCTTTAAAGAATATCTGTATAGATATTTCTAAGAATAAAACCACTGCATTTATAGGACCTTCAGGCTGTGGTAAATCTACATTGCTCCGATGCTTTAATCGATTAAATGATTTGGTTGACTCCGCAAGAGTAGAAGGTGAGATTTTGATAGATGGGGATGATATTTATGATCCTAGCGTAGATATTACAGAACTCAGGAAAAGGGTCGGCATGGTTTTCCAAAAATCAAACCCCTTTCCTAAATCAATCTATGAAAACGTTGCATACGGAGCAAGGATATCAGGTGAGAAGAGGAAATCGGCCTTAGATGAGATTGTAGAGGAAAGCTTAAAGGGAGCAGCTCTCTGGGATGAGGTTCGCGATAGACTAAATGAAAGTGCGCTTGGACTGTCAGGCGGTCAAATGCAGAGACTATGTATAGCAAGAGCTATAGCGGTCGAACCTGAAGTCCTCCTAATGGACGAACCGTGTTCTGCACTTGATCCTATAGCAACAGGAAAAATTGAAGATCTCATTACGGAACTCAAGGAAGATTATACAATTGTAATTGTGACTCATAACATGCAGCAGGCTTCAAGAGTGTCAGACTATACAGCATTCATGTATCTCGGAGAGATTGTTGAATACGACACAACTGAAACCATATTCCTCAATCCTAAAAATAAACAAACTGAAGATTACGTATCCGGGAAATTTGGATAAAGGTTATGTCTGATAAAGAAAAGAGAAGAGTGCTGTTTCTTTGTACCCATAATTCCGCAAGGTCACAAATGGCCGAGGGGATATTGAGAAATCTTTATGGCGATAAGTTCGAAGTGTTTAGCGCAGGTACTGAACCCTCTAGAGTTAATCCATACGCAATGGGAGCTATGCAAGAAATTGGTATTGATATATCTGAGAACACCTCGAAAAGTATAGAAGGTTTCCAGGGAATGAACATCGACTATGTGGTGACCGTTTGCGATCGTGCTAAAGAATCCTGCTCTACTTTCCCCGGAGCCAAGCACAACATACACAAAGGATTCATAGACCCTTCAAAGTTCGGGGGCAAAGATGAGGAGATACTCCTTGGCTTTAGACAAATTAGAGATGAAATAAGAAGCTGGATACAAAAAGAATTTGAAAATATATAACCGTTTTTTATAAGTCAATAATGGCCATCATTTAGGAGAAATAATATGATTAGGTTAGAAGAGGAAATAAATAAGTTAAAAAAAATGCTCTTTGAAATGGCATCTTCCGCAGAGGAAATGATTGCAAAGAGTATCAAGGCACTTCAAGAGAATAATATGATTCTCGCTGAAGAAATAATAAAAAGTGACGATAAAGTTAATGAGATGGAAATTGAAATTGATAACCAATGTATAAGGATTCTAGCGCTATTTCATCCCGAGGCTGAGGATTTAAGAACAGTTACTATGATAATGAAAATAAATAACGATTTGGAAAGAATTGGGGACCACGCTGTGAACATTGCAGAGAAGGTAATATATTTGGCGGATAAGCCGCCCGTAAAACCTCTTATAGACATCCCAAAAATGGCCGAGAAGGCAATTGAGATGCTTCAGGAAAGTCTGGATTCTTTTGTGAACAAGGATGCCGAACTTGCAATACAAGTATGTAAAAAAGATGACGAAGTTGATGCACTTGAACCTCAGATAGTACGAGAACTTATTACTTATATGATATCAGACCCTCAAACAATTGACCGGGCTCTTACACTAATTTTTATTGCTAGAGCACTTGAAAGGGTTGCCGATCTAGCAACAAATATAGCGGAAGATACATACTACATAGCTAGTGGAAAAATCCTAAAACACCACTCATTACGTGAGAATAAGTAAATAGATATTAATCATCTGCCATAAATGAACCGGCGTTCCCTTAACAATTGTTATTAACTAATGGCCATGTTGTTATTCTATAAGACCTAGTTGAACTGCAATCAGGCCTCTCTTTGTTCCATAAACTTAAATTGTTGTATGAATGCGCTTGAAAACATAGTGCAGACAGATAAACTCTTGCCTTTGGGATTAAAAGAAAATATGCAATTAAAAGAACTTTATCAATCTGGAAAAGAATATCTCGACCGCAATTCAATCGAGACCCCGTCACTAGAAGCCTCTCTATTGCTATCAGAGACGGCTGTTATAGATAATATGTCTGAAATTTATGCTTTTCCTGAAAAAGAAATTGATCAAAATACTGTAAGCGAGTTTCAAGGACTTATTAATAGAAGAATTAAGAGAGAGCCCTTAGCTTATATTACGGGTGAAAAGGAGTTTTATTCAAGACCCTTTAAAGTAAACCCAAGTGTGCTAATTCCAAGACCTGAAACTGAGATATTGGTTGAAGAAACTCTAGGCTTAGCAAAACTTGTAAGCACTCCTTTAATTCTCGATATCGGCACCGGCAGCGGATGCATTGCTATAACACTTGCTTGTGAATATAAAAACGCCAGGGTACTGGCAGCGGATATCTCTCTGGAAGCACTGTCTATTGCGAAAGAAAATACCACTAGGCACCAAGTAAGCCATAGAATCTGTTTAGTTAGAGGGGATTTATTAAGCTCATTTAAATACAATACATTCGACATTATAGTATCTAATCCGCCTTATATATCGGGGGTGGAATTTGATCAATTGGAACCCGACGTAAAAGAATTTGAACCTAGATCCTCTCTCCTGGGGGGAGAAGACGGCTTATACTTCATAAGAAAAATAATCTCAGATTCCACAACTACTCTAAAAGACGGTGGATGGTGCTTGCTTGAAATAGGTTTGGGGCAGAAAGAAAGCGCAAAAACTTTATTTGAAGAGTACGGTTATACTGAAATTTCATCAACGAATGATTTAAACGGAATAGAGAGAGTAATAAAAGCTAAATGGAAAAAATAATAATAGAAGGCGGCAGGAGACTTGAAGGGGAAGTCATGGTAAGCGGTGCCAAGAACGCTGTTTTGCCATTGATGGCCGCCTGCATATTAACAGAGGGTAAAAATACAATTACCAATGTCCCTGATCTGGCAGATGTAAGAACCATGGTAAAACTGCTTGAGATTCTGGGAGCAGAGATAGAGTTTGAAAACGGCGTTCTCAGGATTGATGCAACAAACTTAGATACATGGGAAGCACCTTACGATCTTGTTAAGACGATGCGGGCGTCAGTTTTAGTACTTGGACCGCTGACGGCCAGATTCGGTAGGTCGAGGGTTTCATTGCCCGGAGGATGCGCAATAGGGGAAAGGCCGATTGATCAGCATCTTAAGGGACTTTCGATTCTAGGTGCCAAAATTGAAATTGAAGAAGGTTACGTAGAAACGATTGCTGGAAAACTCACAGGCGGAGTAATTCCGTTTGATGTTTCAACCGTAACCGGAACAGAAAACTTAATTCTAGCCTCCGTACTTGCTGAGGGAGAAACTGTAATACTAAATGCGGCATGCGAGCCCGAGGTTACGGACCTGGCAAATTTTCTTATAGAAATGGGAGCCGATATTAAAGGCGCAGGCACTGACATAATAACCATTAAGGGGGTCAAGAAACTGACCCCAATAAAAGAATATGAGGTTATGCCCGATAGGATCGAGGCCGGGACATTTTTGATTGCCTCTGTATTAACCAAGGGCGATATACTGGTAAAAAATTGCCGATTTGAAAATATGGGAGCACTAATCGGAAAGTTAATAGAGACTGGCGCAGAGGTGTCCCGTGAAAACGGTGGAATAAGGATCAAGGGTAATGGAGAGATAAAAAGCGTTGATTTTACAACCCTGCCATATCCCGGTTTTCCGACTGATATGCAAGCCCAAATGATGACTCTGATGAGTGTAGCTGAAGGACTTAGCATTATTACAGAAACTATATTCCCCCAAAGATTTTTACATGCCGGGGAACTTAGAAGAATGGGGGCCGATATCAAGCTTGTTGGGAACAGCGCTGTTGTACGGGGAGTGCCTAGCCTAAGCGGAGCCCCGACTATGGCAAGCGACCTTAGAGCCAGTGCATCACTAGTTTTAGCTGGGCTCGCAGGTAAAGGTGAAACCCAGGTTTCTCGGCTATATCATTTGGACAGGGGATATGAAAGACTGGACAGGAAACTGGAAAATCTAGGAGCGAGAATTTGGAGGGAGAAGGAATGATTACAATTGCTATTGCACGGGGCAGATTATTAGATGAAGCGGGGGCTCTTTTAATTAAGGCCGGATATGCTGTGAACAATATTTTAAAGGATTCAAGAAAACTTATCTTTGAATATCCTAAGCTAAACCTGAAATTCCTTATCATACGTCCTACCGATATTCCTTCTTACGTGGAATACGGGGCTGCAGACTGCGGTATTGTGGGAAAAGATACACTAATAGAAGAAAAACATGATTTATACGAACCGCTGGATCTGAGAATAGGTAAATGCAAATTAGTAGTAGCCGCCCCAAAGGGTTTTGACTTCTCATCAAACAAATCGCTCAGAGTTGCAACAAAATATCCCAAGACGTCATACGAACATTTTACCAGACTGGGCGTAGGGGCTGAAATAATTAAACTCTATGGATCAGTAGAACTTGCGCCCCTAGTTGGGCTTTCAGACGTTATAGTGGATTTAACCGCTTCTGGAGAAACCTTAAGGAAGAATAACCTTGTTGAATTCGAAACCATCACTGATATTACGGCAAGACTCGTAGTAAACAGGGTCAGCATGAAGGTAAAATCTAAAGAAATCAAAGAACTCATTGAAAGACTCAAAAAGGTTAGAAAAAAATAGCCTTAGTATATAGTAATAACTTTTTGTATCACGATTTGGTAAAAAGAAAAACCGGCAATACTTTACAGTTTTTATGTATTTCACCTTAATTAGTCCGAATAACTAAAAAAATTCCGATAAAGAGCCAAGTATTCTTTGAAAAAAAGACAAGTATTTGCTAAACTTAGTTCTAATCAATAAATAAGCCGCTCTATTTGGTTCTTCTAAATCTAAATTCTTTCACCGGTCGTATATAAACTAAAGCTACCGGAGGTTAAGATGGCAACTAATACAAAAGCTTCAGAAAACAACAATAACGACAAGACACTTTCAGCAGAGTCACTAACCCAATTTTACAAAACAGTAAGAGAATTTTCGCACACTCTTGCAGAGCCGCTTCAGATAGAAGATTATGTTATTCAGTCTATGCCTGACGTAAGCCCGACCAAATGGCACCTTGCACACACAAGCTGGTTTTTTGAAACTTTTGTACTGTCAAAAGCGATCCCGGAATATAAGTCCCCAAATCCTCAGTACGCATATCTTTTTAATTCCTACTATGTCCAGGCGGGGGGAAGGCACTTGCGTCCTAAAAGGGGCTTAATATCAAGACCGACCGTGGAAGAAACTTATCACTACCGTAACCACGTCGATGAAAGCATGCTGCAATTTATGGAAAATGCCAACAAAAAAGAATGGAATGAACTCTCATCAGTAATAGAAATAGGGATTCATCACGAACAGCAGCATCAAGAATTAATAGTTACTGATATCAAACATGTATTATCTGAGAACCCGCTGAACCCGGAGTATATTAATAAACAAAATAAAGGGCGGAGCTCCCACAAACCAGAAGATATAGTTTGGGTGTCTTTTGAAGGGGGGGTTTCGATTATAGGACATGAAGATGGGGAATTTGGCTACGACAATGAATATCCTTCACACAAAGTCTATTTAAACCCCTATAAGCTCGGCTCCCGCTTGGTAACAAACGCTGAATATCTGGAATTTATAAAGGACGGGGGCTACGAAACACCTGAGGTATGGCTTTCAGAGGGCTGGGTCGCAGTGGAGACAAATAATTGGAAAGCACCTCTATATTGGCAGCAAAGCAGTGATGAATGGATGCAGTTTACTCTTGCAGGACTCCGCAAAGTCGAGCCTGATGAACCACTTACGCATGTATCCTATTTTGAAGCCGACGCATATGCTAGATGGGCGGGTTCAAGACTTCCAACCGAGGCTGAATGGGAAGTTGCTGCAGCAAGTGTTCCGATAGAGGGCAATTTTGTTGACAACATGAATTTCCATCCGACACCTTTAAAAAAATCTAATGGACACCCTCTTAAACAAATGTTCGGAGATGTCTGGGAATGGACACAAAGCGCATACTCTTCTTATCCTGGCTTCAAAACACTTCCCGGAGCTCTTGGTGAATACAATGGTAAATTTATGTGCAATCAAATGGTTCTTAGGGGCGGATCATGCGCAACATCAAAATCACATATCCGAAAAACATATAGAAACTTTTTCCCCACAGATGCTAGATGGCAGTTTATGGGAATAAGGCTCGCTAAAGACGGGGGTTAACATATAGAGCATTCGATTATACAAAATTCTAATGAATAGAAACCTGAGTAGATTAAAAAAATTTGAGCCCGAAAAAGAGGGCCTTTTAGAAGAAATTCTTAAAGGTTTTAACAAACCTCAGAAAGAACTTCCAAGCAAACTCTTTTATGATGAAAGAGGCTCTGCCCTTTTTGATGAGATATCTGAACTGGATGAATACTATCTCACAAGAACTGAAACCTCGATCATGTTAGACAATATCGAGAATATTTGCTCTGTGCTCGGAAAAAACTGTCTATTGATAGAACTCGGGAGCGGGAGCAGCAGGAAAATCAGGCTTTTACTCTCCGGCCTGCAGGACCCGGCAGGATATGTACCGATCGATATATCAGAAGAATATCTAATCACATCAGTGAATGCCCTTGCAAGTGATTATCCAAGCCTAAGAATATTTCCTGTTTACGCTGATTATACTCAGCCATTTAGCCTTCCTATATTTGAGTTCACACACTCTAAAAAAGTAGTCTATTACCCAGGTTCAACAATCGGAAACTTTAACTCGGCCTACGCCTCTGGGTTCTTAAGTAGGATTGCGAATCGTATAGGAAAGGGAAACGGGCTATTAATTGGTATTGACCTTAAAAAAGATAAGAAGATTTTAGAAGATGCTTATAACGATCAAAAAGGAGTCACCGCTGAATTTAATTTAAACATACTTCAAAGACTAAACCGTGAACTTGGAACTGACTTTAATATAGATGAGTGGAAACACCTCGCATTTTACAATAGTGATGAAGGGAGAATCGAAATGCACCTCCAAAGTCTTAAAGACCAGAATGTGCAAGTAAACGGATCCCTTACCACCTTTGCAAAGAACGAGACTATACTGACTGAATACTCTTACAAATATAGCGTGGAAGATTTTAAGGACCTTATCTCTGACTCGTACAATTTAGAGAAAGTTTGGACGGATAAAGAGAATAAATTCGGCATCCTATATTTCACAGTCGTATAATTATAATGAATAGAAAACGAATCGAACCCGGCCCGGGTCAGGAATCAGTTTGGGATTATCCAAGACCCCCTATAGTAGAAGATACAGAGAAACATATAGAAGTCTTTTTTAATGACTTATTAATAGCGGATTCTACAAATACAAAAAGAGTCCTTGAAACATCCAGCCCCCCAGTCTATTACATTCCCACTGAGGATATAGAAATGAAATATTTCTTAAAAACTGACAAACACTCACTTTGCGAATGGAAAGGGGTGGCTTCCTACTACACAATAAAGGTTCATGATAAAGCAGCTCTAAATGCTGCATGGTATTATCCCAAGCCTACCCCCTCCTATGAATCTATTAAAAATTATATAGCTATTTACCCTCAGAGAATGGACGCCTGCTTTGTAGACGGGGAAGTAGCTCAGTCTCAAGCTGGTGTGTTCTACGGGGGCTGGATTACTAGCAATATCGTAGGACCAATTAAAGGGGAGCCGGGTACAGAGGACTGGTAGTATTAAGGCAACACTGGAAACTATATTTCTGTTATACTAACCTTCTATAAGCATCTTATAGTAAAAACTAATACTAGGTGAAGAAAAATCAAAGAAAAATCCCCATACCCTAAGCAAAATATACAGAACTTTGATCTGGCAAACACTCTAAGATATCTGTACGAGAAATTCAACGAATGTTATGAAGCTTCATACAAGGGGAGTAATTATGAGGAGAGAGACGAGTACCGTCAGGTAATTAAATCTGCTAAAGAACTTACATTAAAATCAGAGAGTAATAAGCCTGAAACATATGCTCTTATTGCCTACATGCTTCTTCGAGCGTCCAGACTTAGAGCCATAATCAACAACATTGCAGAAACCCCGGACTTAAAAAACCAGAACCGCTCCCTTTGGGACAAGCGAATGATTGAAGGGGGGCTTAGGTATCTCAAAAAGTCAGCCGGCGGACGTAGGGTAACGGAATACCACCTCAGAGCTGGTATTTGCGCCTGCCATTCACTGGCAAAAGATTATAAATCCACTGATTGGGAAAAAATCCTTTCCCTCTATGACCAGTACTTAGAGATCAATGATTCTCTTGGGATAGTACTTGAAAGGGCACTTGTAATTTCAGATATCAAAGGACCAAAAGCGGCTATAGATGACCTCTTGAGAATTGATACCCATAATAAGGTTAACTTAAGCAAAGCGTTAAATTTAACCTTGGCTGAACTCCATATGAAGCTTCTTGAATATGAAAAAGCAATCGAGTATCTATCAAAACCTTATGAGCTAACTAATAATGATAAAGAGAAATCTATGTATCTAAGTAAGATTGAGTTCTGTAAGCGGCAATTAGAGCTTACAAAGAAGTACAATCTGGTTCTATAATTCTAAAAATAGTAGAACAGCCATGATAAATCTATTAAACCAGCTGCAGTGCTTGCTCTATTAGTACAGGGATTGTTTGATTTATCAGAGAGGGTCTTTGTTCCTAAGGGTCTCAGGTTAGAAGAAGAAAAAATTTAAAGATTATTTTGAATTGTGTCAAAATCCAGTGACAATTTGACACCTCTGATTTTGCCGCCCACTCTTTTTAATCTCTTATCTTCATTCCCGGCAATAAACCATAATTCAAAATTTAGATTACCTTTATTAGCACTCCCATCTGAATCTTCTAAATAATATAAATACGAGAGTTTCGAATTTTCACCTAAATCTTCAACCTCATATGGCACACCCAATGTCTCCATAACGTTATCTGAAGTTGGAATTTCAGTCGGGTCCTTACCGATATATTTAGAGCTTGCGCTCCTCCTGAACTTACTCACATCGGCATTACCCATAGATGCGAGCATTTTCTTTAAGAGCGGAATTGAAAGATTCTTTAAAAAGCGCTTAGGAAATGTAACTTCAGCGAGTTTGCCGTCTTCTATCACCATTAGTATGGGAATATCATAAGAATCCCCTTCATCCTGGGACACTGTATGCTGCTTCTGAAAGACATAAGTCCACAACTCGCCCTCGTCTATCATTTCTACCGATACAGGGCCCCCTTTCATGAGCCATATCACATCATCAGTCAGCAGTACTGGATTTAGAAAGACTAATGTTAAACCTCGCTCATCGTTGAGATCAAAATTGGTCTCAAAATCATTAAGCTGGTTCTTAACCTTAATCATACGTACAAAAATGCAGCTTGAGAGAGTTATTATGATCAAGAAAAGCGCTAAGAAGACAAATAGCCTTTTTGAATTTATGAACAAGTATTCCTCCAAAATCTCAAATCCGAGATCGAGTCGAGTAATCTTTATTACTTTACTCGAAATAATGACATTCTTTCAAATGCCTAAGATCGTATATTGAATTTATTGTGGGCCAAAACGAAAAACGGGAACACTTCTTGCTCAAGAAGTGCTCCCGTTCTCTTAAAGGAGGATGGAGGATGATTTTTAAGTATGCGCTTTAATTTTCTATATAAAAATAAAGTATTCTACTTTAAATGTCAAGAGTAATGTTCCACAAATTTAAGGAAGTTACTTAATACTCCATTGGGCGTGACATAAACGACTGTAATTATTGCAACATTACTTCACCACAAGATCTATATTTCCTCCAAAAAATAAACAAAAATGCTATAAACTTTATAATAAATATCAGTCATACTACAATATTCATGAGCTCCATAACGTTACTTTCACCTGCTAAGATTAATTTAACTCTAGAAGTGCTCGGAGTAAGAACCGATGGTTACCATGAAATAAGGTCTATTATTCAACCAATAGACCTATTTGATGAAGTGAGTATAGATGTTGAAGAAGGAGAGGGAATTGAGATTGAATCAAGCGGGGTCTCTATTCCTACTGGCAAAGACAACCTAGCTTGGAGAGCAGCAGAATTATTCCTACAGAAAAGCGGAATTAACCGCAAAATAAACATATTTATAAAAAAGCGGATTCCATTAGGCGCGGGACTGGGTGGCGGGAGCAGCAATGCAGCAGCGGTCCTAATTGGCTTAAACAGAATCACCAATGCTCTATCAGAGGATGATTTATATGAGATTGCACCTAAAATCAGCGCTGACGTACCATTTTTTATCCGTTCACTCACAGCTTCAATGGAAGGAATTGGGGAGAAATTAAGCATTATTAAAGAGTTTCCAATTTTTCACTATGTGATTCTATGTCCAAACCTTCATACTTCAACACCAGAAGTATATAAAAAATGGGATGAGTTAAACATCATCCCTAAAGATAATATTGCCCCTGCTGAATATAATTTAGAGGGGTGCATCAAAAAATTCATAGATAAAAACGGGGATTTGCCTTTACAAAATGATCTTGAGGAACCAGCAATTTCAGTTCATCCGGAAATAGCATCTTATAAAAAGATGCTTACATCTTTGGATATAAAATCCGTTTTAATGACAGGGAGTGGCTCTGCGGTTTATGCAGTATTTAGAAGTGAAGAAGAAGCATTTGAGATGTATGAATACTTAAAAACAAGCCCGACATTCCAAGTGTTCTTAGCCTCTGGGATAAAGGGCTGGCACAGGTTAATCTAAGCGTTTTATCAAAACAGTGTAAAATACTCTCATATAACACTAAATACTAAGGAGAAAAGGTTGATCCACTCACTCGGAGAAAAAACGGTGCAAATAGTTGGGGAAGATTATTTCATTGCTGAAAATGCTACTGTAATCGGCTCAGTAATTATTCACAATGATGTAAGTATATGGTTCAATGCAGTAATTAGAGGAGATAACGATCTTATTACAATTGGGGAAGGCACTAATATTCAGGACGGGGCGGTTATTCATACTGATGAGGGAATTCCACTCAAGATAGGTAAGGGGGTTACCGTGGGACATCAGGCTATGCTCCATGGTTGCACAATAGGCGATAACAGCCTGATTGGAATTCACGCTGTGATCCTTAATAATGCCGAGATCGGGAAGAACTGTATTATTGGCGCGAACTGCTTAATTACTCAGGGGAAGGTGATTCCGGATAATTCTATGGTACTGGGTTCACCCGGAAAGATTGTTAGAGAAGTTACCCAAGAAGAAATAGAAGAGCTAAAACATTCGGCAGAGCATTATGTAGGTAACTTTAAGCGTTTTAAAAAAGAATTAAGAACCCAGGATTGAATTTAATAATTCAACAGTAATTTATATACACAGAGTTTTACCTTACAAAGATTGCATATCCAATTACTACTTGCCAGATTGGACAAAAAGTGGCTTTTGCCACCGTTGATTTTGTCTATTCTTGTGATAAAGTGTAATCCTTCTTAATTAATGTGGCCCCTTCGTCTAGCTTGGCCTAGGACGCAGCCCTCTCAAGGCTGAAACACGGGTTCGAATCCCGTAGGGGCTACCACTTTCTAAACGTCTGAAATCATTGAAATATGTATTATTTGCAATTAGTTACACTGTGATACATCCCAAGCAAACATTCTCAGTACATTTCTAAATTATTCAATTTTTTCTCACTATTTACTCTATTACAATCCCACTACAATCCCATAATGTAATAAGAGTTAGTAGAGATTATACTGCTCCCCACTAAGAAGCTTGTAGAATTAAGCTAGTAAACGATGCGGTTACCTTAATTCTGCTCTTGGATACAGCACACCGACTCAGGTGGAATTAGAGCATTACAAGAATCATACTTCACATAAAAACGCTGCTTGAGTATTTTGGATGGGGCAATATTTCTATTTTCTCATATGTAGTGAACCTATACAGTTCCTTGACGTCCGTATCCGAAAGGTGCTACTATGGGAGTAATTGAAACTACAGCAAGGAGGTGATTAGAATGCCAAAATTTTTAGTAATTCATCCAATAGATCCACCATTATCACGAGAAGCTCTTACACCTTTTGCTATAAAGGTGAAAGCGGCACTCAGCCCGGATGCGTATTGGGTTAGTAGTTATTTACAGCTCAATGACAAGGGTGAGATAACTAAAGTCTTCAGCGATTGGGATGCGAAGGATGCTGAATCAATACGCAAAACCTGTGCAAACTCAATTCCAGACTTCCCCGCATCTGAAGGTATACTCCCAGTAGCAATTATACACGGAGAGAAATACAGATAGATTTCTTTGATAAAAAGGTACTGGGGAGCTTCATCTTGACTCTCTAGTTCCTTGCATTACAGAGGGGTAATTATAAGGGGAAAATTGGGGTCATTGCTTGACTTTGTACCTTCTCAACAATTTTATTAATCTTCGATCGATTTTACCTATTTTCTCTACTTCCCCCTATATCTTAGATACCCTAGTAGTGAAAGGATTGTTCTATAAAAGTATACTGCTCCCCATTAAGAACGAAGTAGAATTAAGTTAGTAAAATACTTGGAATTTACTGCTCCCCTTTTCTCAAGCTCGGTTTAAGTTGGAATCAGGAATAGTCGAACTAAACAAAAAAGGGAGCCGCTTTTGTTAAGAGGGCTCCCTTTTATTTTTTGTCTTTTTATATTTAATAGCCCGTTGGCTATTTATATTGTGAGTTTATATTCCGACTCACCAGTTGTTTTAAGCATCATATGT
>SMUX01180938.1_pt1 | contig 23778 bp, 22 predicted proteins | sample 2456431 | NCBI WGS metagenome assembly SMUX01 (sample SAMN11095930, study PRJNA526329) | marine sediment metagenome | biome: Marine sediment; feature: Surficial sediment; material: Deep marine sediment; isolation source: Hadal surficial sediment | place: Pacific Ocean | collected 2014-11 | depth... | reverse complement strand
GAGGTCACGACATAATCAGAAAGGGTCTTTCCCGCGTGGTAAAGCCGAAAATGAACATGACTGTGAGACAAGGCCATGCGATTGATGACATCGCTAATATGGCTCAGTTCAGTGGAAGGTGATTTCAGAAATTTCCGTCTGGCGGGGATACTGTAAAAAAGGTCGCGCACCTCTACGGTGGTTCCCACAGGAGAGCCCACCATCGTCGGCTCGCCGTTTTTCCCTCCTTCTAGTCGTAACCTGCTTCCCATCTCGTGATTTTGAGTACGAGACAGGAGCTCCATCTTGGATACAGAGGCGATACTGGACAAGGCCTCCCCCCGAAAACCCAGGGTGGCAATTTTCAAGAGGTCACTCTCTTCCTTCAACTTACTGGTGGCATGGCTCTCGACGGCCAGGGCGATGTCTTCGAAGGGGATTCCCCCTCCGTTATCGCTCACACGGATCAAAGAGGTCCCGCTCCCTTCCACCCAAACCGAGATCTCATTGGCACCGGCATCCAGAGAGTTCTCCACCAATTCTTTGACCACAGAGGCAGGTCGTTCCACCACCTCGCCGGCCGCGATCCGGCTGATCAAGCTGTCAGAAAGAAGTCTAATGCTCACAGAGCGGCCCCACCTTTCTCTCCATCAGGGCTAGCAAGACTCAACGTTTTTCGTCCTGACTCTTTCTCTTCGCTAGGTCGATTGGAGTCTTCCAAAGCATAGCCTAGAGGTTCAGAGCAGGTCAAGAAATAGTGGTCAAATAGAAACCGGGCGTTAAGAAACCCATTTCCCAGACCGGTCAAAAAGGTTCCAGGTGCGAGTCGCGCGAGAAATCGACGAGCGGAGGCGTACTTAAGCAGTACGTTGGAGCGACTCCGCTTGGAGCGGGAATGATTCCCGCTGCGATCGAGCGCGACTATCCTAAACGCCTGCTTAGGGCAGGCTGGCGGCAGATGGGCCTTTTTCAACGGTCTGGCAAGAGATCTTGTATCTGAACCATTGCGAAGGTATCCTTACCTAGTGCTCGCCTCATTTTGCCCTGCATCGCGCTTACACACCGTTTGTCCCTGTTAATTTGGTTTCATGAAAAGCTACCAAAGGATCCTTCTCTTTCTTCTTGTGGTGCTCTTCCTCACGGCCCTTCTCAGCCCGTGGTTCGCTGTTCTTTGGGATCGTTTCTTCGATGCGTATCCACAATGGGAAAAGTATCGGTTCCCCTTCTCGCGGATCTTTGACCGTACGTATATGGCCCTCGGTATTATACTCTTTTTCGCCTATCGTCCTCTTCTCAGGATCGAATCCATGAATCAAATGGGCCTTCAGTCCATTCGCTTAGGATACCCGGATCTCGTCAATGGGGTACTTCTCGGACTGGCCTCGTGGATCATTCTCATCGTGGCCATGTCTGGCCTGGATGTTTTTTCTCCGAATTTCACTTATTCTTTGCAGGTATCCATTGGGCGATTTCTAACAGCGCTGCTATCCGGAGCGGCGGTGGGCATATTAGAGGAGATTTTTTTCCGTGGCATTATTTTTAAGGGACTTCTCGAGGACTGGAAAAAACCCTTTGCCTTCGTCAGCACCAGCCTCTTCTATTCCGCCGTTCATTTTATCAAGCCAGCCAAGAAGTATTTTCTAACCGATCTTGAACCCTTGGCGGGGGCACGTCATGTCGTCGATTCATTTCATCATTTTCTTGACCCCGTGAGCCTTTTTCCTGGTTTCTTTGGTCTCTTTCTCCTTGGAATGATATTGAGCTACGCGTTTTTCCGCACCGGTTCTCTCTACCTCAGCATCGGCATCCACGGGGGTCTGGTTTTTGGCCGCCAAACCCTAAACCTGTTCGGCAACTACGATGACAAGGACCTGGATTGGCTCTTCGGAGAGTCAGAGCCAAGATTTATCAGCGGGGCAGCCACTTGGATGGTCGTCCTATTCGTGGGGTTTGCGGTCTACCGGATCACACGAAAAAGGGCGTGGCTCCAGTAAGAGATCTGCTCGGCCCGTTGCAATTTCATTAGCAGGCTGCTGAAAAAGACTCATATGCCACCAGCCTGCCGTAAGCAAGCGTTTAGGATAGTTGCGCTCGATCGCTGCGGGAATCATTCCCGCTCCCAGCGGAGTCGCTCCAACGTACTGCATAAGTACGTCTCCGCTCGTCGAATTTTCGCGCGCCTCGCCTCTGAGATCTTTTTGACCAGCCTGCAAACAGATTTTTTCAGCAGCCTGCTAGTGATTCCATGATTTATACGGCTATTGACAGCCCCAGCCATGCAAGGTAAGTTCGAGTCCAAAGTCCCTCGAGGAGGAGTTCATGAAAATAAGATTCTTGGTGAGAGCCCTCACTGTCATCTGCCTACTGGCCTTTGCCCTGCCTGACTCCAGCCCCGCCCAGATCGAGACGGTGAAAGTGAAGGTTAAGAGGCTTTTGCTAGACCCAACCAGCAAAACACCAGTCGTGGTCCTTGAGAGCCTTAAGGAAAAGAAGTTTATTCCCATATGGATTGGCAAGGCGGAGGCCACCTCCATTGCCATAGAGCTGGAACATGTGAAGATCCCACGCCCAAACACCCATGATCTCATCGGCAATATCGTAAAGGGGCTTGGAGCTGCCTTGGAAAGGGTCACCATCACCGAACTGCGAAATAATACCTACTACGCGGTCATCACTTTGAAACTCAAAGGTGAGGAATTCCAAATTGATTCTCGTCCCAGCGACGCCATCGCAATTGCCCTGCGCATGGGCGCACCGCTCTATGCCTCACCCGAAGTATTGGCAAAGGCCGGGAAATTACCTGCTGTCTTTGGAGAGACAGAAGGGGTACGGAAAATTTTTGGCTTTCACATCCAAGACCTAACCGCAGAGCTGGCAGCTCTCTTTAACCTCCGAGCGGAGCGCGGGGTTCTGGTGGCCGATGTGGAATCAGGGGGCACCGCGTCAAAGGCGGGATTTCAGAGGGGAGATATCATTACCAATTTCAACGGTAAGACGATTAACGACGTGGGTCAACTGGAATCGTTTCTCAAGAAGGCCCAAAAACCCGGCAAAATAAAGATGAAGATACAGAGAAACGGTAAGCCTGTAACCGTCATGATGAATCTACCCTCCTAAGTCCTTCGATTCATAAATTCGATAACGAATTTATTCCCTCAGGACTTAGTGCTGATCCTTCGACCTGCTCAGGATCAGAAATACGTGAGCCTATTTACGAATCGAAGCACTAAGGAGGAGGGCCCAACCATAACTGTCCTACCTCCAGCTAGACTTTCCCGTTGCTGCTAAAAAGGAGTTTACCCCACTTTTTCGATGTCGCGTCGAGGACTTCCTGACTCGAGGCGGACACCTTAGGAAACTTATCCATCCATTCGAAAGGACGGCAGGCGTCGATAATAGCGCGCGAATTGAATCCCTTCTGACTCGGATGGATAATGGGATCTAGAGGACCGCTCCAACAGCGCCGGATGATGTCGATATCCTGAGCCGGATCGGAACGCGTGCCAGTGGCCCAGAGGACTTCATCCGTGTTGGAGGGATCGATATCGTCATCCACAACAATCACGTAACGACCTAAATAAGCGCCCGCATGACATTGGCAGGCAACCAGTGCTGCCTGGCGTGCATGGCCGGGATAGCGCTGTTTTATGGAGACCACGAGAATAAGTCGACTACCGCCCGAAACCATCAGCCAGACTCCCTTCACATCGGGGACCCCCGCCTTCTCCATTTCATCCCAAATCAGGGCGGACCGCAGATAAGAACGGTACCACCCTAATTCTGAGGGCGGTTTTCCCGGGGGTGAGCCCAGGATTATGGGATTATTGCGGTGATATAATTTTTTGATTCTGACAATGGGCTCTGGTCTTTCTGCGCTAGCGTAATAACCGGTCCACTCGCCGAAAGGACCTTCGGTTCGCGGCTCATCAAAGGACACGTCCCCTTCCACTACAATTTCTGCATGGGCAGGAATAGGAAGGCCCGAATATTCCCCTTTAATCAATTCGAGGGGCTCGTCTCTTACGCCACCGATGAATTCGTATTCGGGCACACCATAGGGGACCTCGATGCTCCCACCAAGAAAGATCAGGGGGTCATGGCCAAAGGACATGGCTATTTTACAGGTTCTCCCAGTGTTTAAGTACTTATCACGCTGAATCCGTCCGTGCTTTCCCGGAGAAATGTAAAAGCCAACGGTCCTCGAATCATGAATCATCACTCGATAGGTTCCCCAATTGACCCAATCCTCATCAGGATCACGGGTGATATCGATGCTTCCCGTACCAATATAACGGCCCCCGTCGTGATCATGCCACAGGGGGGTTGGAAACTTAAAAAGATCGATGTCCTTCTCATCGTAGACGTTTTCGTACAGTGGGCTCTCCTTGACGAATTTGGGGGGAATGGGTTTGATTTGTTTGTATCTCTCCCGCCAGGTCCGGACGAACTCCATCTTATGCTCTCCGGGCGGGAGCCCAAGGGTGAGTCCTATGCGGCGCCTCGAGCTCAGGGAATTGGTCAACACCCGATAACCCTTGGGATAGTCCTTGATTTCATCGAACAGGACTGCCGGACCGTCCTCCTTGTGATGGACCAACTCGGTGACGGCACCGATCTCTAGATTCCAGTCGCACTTGTTCAGGGACTTTAGTTCTCCCATGGCCTCTGCCTTACTGATCCACTCCCTGAGATCCCTGTATTCCATAACTTCCTCCGATCTAAACGAGCCAAAAAATGCAGAGCATTAAGCGTTATAACACTTAGCGAATTTTCTCCAGATGTTCAAGCCAGGCAGAGGACAACCTTCCCACGTTATTTTAGCCTTCGCGGCCTTTGAAATCATCCCCTGTTATTGCATTCGGACCGGGGACATGATACCCATCTAACGTGCCGGGAAAGATCAAAAAGCCTGGTGAGCTTGGGTCCATCGTCACAAAGGCTAAATCTAAGAACAAGAAAGTCGTCTTTACCAACGGGTGTTTTGATCTTCTTCACCTCGGGCACATACATCTACTGAGGGAGGCAAAAAAACTAGGGGATCTTCTCATTGTAGCCCTCAATAGCGACAGTTCGGTTAGGAAAATTAAGGGTCCAAGTCGCCCGATTCTCCCAGAGGCGGAAAGGGCCGAGTTGCTCGCATCCCTAGAGATGGTGGACTATGTTACGGTGTTTTCCCAGCCCGACCCGGCTGAAGTCATTAGGGCCCTTCAGCCAAACGTTTTAGTAAAGGGGGGAGATTGGACTCAAGACCAAATCATTGGTAAGGATACTGTGGAGAGCCATGGAGGTAAGGTGGTTACCTTACCCTTCCTCCCAGGCCACTCCACCGCAAAGATCATAGAAAGAATTCGTCGAGAAGAGTTATGGCAAGAATCTGCTCAATCTGCGGCAAAGGGCGATCCGTAGGATACAACGTCAGCCACGCCAATAATAAAACCAAGAGAGTCTGGCAACCCAATCTCCAGAAGGTACGGGCTCGGGTCGATGGTCAGGTGCGTCGCATCTCCGTCTGTACCCATTGCATCCGTTCAGGCCGAGTCGTAAAGGTCGCTTGACATTTCTTAAGAGTTTTTCGCGCCAAGACGCCAAGCTCGCAAAGGGAATTTTTTACCATTTCCTCCGAACTTGGCGCCCTTTGCGGCTCGCCCTGTGGAGTATTAGCCCTGGTCGAGACAATCCAACTCGGTCGAGCTGTTACTCCACGGGGCGATTTGTCGTTAGTCCGATTCCCTCTTAGATTCGTTCAAGATCGGCAATCCGAAATCCAAAATTGATTTATCCCTTTGCCCTCACTGCTGTATAGACACCGTTGACCTTTGCAATGCTTCTCAGGACACGATTTAGCTCATCTGAGTTGGTAATCATGATCTCAAAAGTGTTCAGGGCCTTCTGATCGGGAAAGGTCCGAATATAGGCCCGTGCAATGTTCACCTTTGAGCTGGTAATGGCCGAGCTAATGTCAGCTAAGAGTCCGGGCCGGTCAAGGCAGCTGACCTCAATCTTGATGGGCCGTAGGGTTTGACCCTCATCCTCCCAGCTCACCTCCACCTTCCGATGGGGGTCACTTTCCAAAACGGTGGAACAGCTTGAAACGTGAACCGTCACCCCCCTACCCCGCGTAATGAATCCTATCACATCTTCTCCTGGTAATGGATGACAACACTGGCCGAAATGTACCAGAACGTCTCCTAACCCTTTCACCTTTAAACCTTGGTCACGTCTCTGACCACCAACCATACGGAAGAGACGCCCCAATGCTCCCTCGCTCTTTTTGTGGCCACTCTCGAGCTTCTCGGGGGGCACGAGCCTGGTCAAGATCTGAAGTGGACTGATCTTCCCGTAACCCACACTGGCCAGAAGGCCCTCCTCATCCTTTGTGCCGAGTTCACGGGCAATGGCTGCAATCTTGCCCTCACGACGCAGCGCCGCGTAGTCCAGTTGATACTGGTTGAGATCCCCTTCCAAAAGTTCCCGACCCAGGTCCACGCTCCTCTCCCGCTGTTGGGCCTTAATCCAAATGCGAATCCTCGCCTTTGCCCGAGGTGTCTTGACCAGTTTGAGCCAATCGCGACTCGGGGTCTGCTGATGGGTTCTGATAATTTCGACCGTATCGCCGCTGCGCAGTATGTATCTCAGCGAAACCAACCGACCATTCACCCGCGCGCCAGAACAGCGATGGCCTATGTCAGAGTGAATCCGATAGGCAAAATCAATAACATTGGCTCCTTTGGGAAAGTTCAGCAGATCCCCCTTCGGAGTAAACACGTAGACCTCCTCAGGGAAAAGATCCTCCTTGATGCTATGAAGGAACTCCTGTGGGTCTTCGAGGTTCTGCTGCCACTCCAAAAGCTGGCGCAACCAGCTAAATCCTTGGATTTCTGTGAATTCAAAATCCGTCCCCTCTTTATAACGCCAATGGGCGGCAATCCCTTCCTCCGCTACCCGGTGCATTTCATGGGTCCGGATTTGGATTTCTGCACGGCGCCCGCGGGGGCCAATGACAGTCGTATGGAGGGATTGAAACATATTGGGTTTGGGTAAAGCGATATAATCCTTGAAACGACCTGGAACGGGCTTCCAGTGAGAGTGAATCACCCCTAAGGTTTCGTAACACTCCCGCATCGTATCCACCACAATACGGAACGCAACCAGATCGTAGATCTGATCGTAGGGCAGATTTTGACTTTCCATCTTTTGATAGATGCTGTAAAAGTGCTTTCGCCGTCCAGTTACCTCAGCGTCAATTCCCTCTTCCGCCAGCTTCTTACTAATGACCGTAATGACATCATTGATGTACTTCTCCTGGTCGCCCTTTTTCTCTGCCACGTTCCGTTTGAGCTGATAAAAGATTTCGGGACGCAGATATCTCAGGGCGTGGTCCTCAAGTTCGCATTTGATCCATTCGATTCCCAATCGGCGTGCCAAGGGGGCGTAGATGTCCAAGGTCTCTTGAGCTGTCACAATTTGCTTTTCCGATGGTACATGGCTCAAGGTCCGCATGTTGTGGGTGCGATCCGCCAACTTGATCAGAATGACCCGGACATCTTTGCCCATGGCCAAGATCATCTTGCGGACGTTCTCTGCCTGTTTCTCTTCTCGACTGGTGAAATTAACCTGGCTGATTTTTGTGACCCCATCCACCAGGGCAGCTACTTCATTGCCAAAGGATTCTTGAATTTGATCCAAGGAAGTCAGGGTGTCCTCCACCGTGTCATGGAGTAATCCCGCCACGATGCTTGGCACATCCAGTTTTAGGTCAGCAATAATCGCTGCCACGGCCATGGGATGGATCAGATAAGGCTCACCTGACAAACGCCTCTGTCCCTTGTGGACCTTGGCGGAGAAATCATAGGCACGACGGATCGTTTCTACATCCGCCGTTGGATGATAGCCTTGAACCCTTTCAACTAGATCGTTGACTCGGACTTCCCTGCTCATAACAACTTGGCCCGGAAGGTCGCCCATCTCAGAGGGATGGGACCTTCCAACGCTGCACCCTGGAAACCCTTAGCCCTTCCGCCAGCACAATAGACTCGAGCGAGTCTAATGCCTCACGGATCTTGCGGTTGACGATCAGATAATCGTACCTTGCGATTTCACGCAATTCTCTCTGCGCGTTCTTCAGCCGCTTCCGAATCATTTCTCTTCCATCGGTCTTCCTTAGGGCAAGTCGCCTCTCCAGCTCTCGCCAGGACGGGGGAAGTAGAAAAATAGACACCGCATTGCTGTACCGACTTTTTATTTTTCGACAACCCACCACATCGATATCTAAAAGGACATCATCACCGTTTCTGAGATGCCGTTCCAAGGGGCGCCAGGGGGTTCCGTAAAAGCTTCCATGAACGTTGGCCCATTCAGCAAAGTCACCTCGGTCCCGCATGAGTTCGAATGTCCTCTCCCCCACGAAGTGATAGTCCTCGCCCGCTATTTCCCCAGGTCTGGTCCTGCGCGTGGTACAGGAAACTGAGAGCCTGATATCGGGAATGAGCTTCATGAGTCTCTTCACAAGGGTCGTCTTACCGGCCCCCGACGGGGCAGACACAATAAATATGACGCCTTTACGCTTGACAGGCATTTCGCTGGCTTTCATCACTCTATGTTTTGTACCTGTTCCCTAATCTTTTCCACCTTCTCCTTGCCCGTCAAAACCAATCCCACTACCGGCAGATAGGGAGTCTTAGAACTAATGGTTGTCAGTTCTCTCTGGACCTCTTGGAGTAGAAAATCCATCTTTTTCCCCACAGATCCACGCTCCCGCACCAACCGCCACAATCCATCCACATGGCTTTTAAGCCGAATCACCTCTTCGTGGATATCCCCCTTTGGGAGCGAATTCTCATGTTCCCAAGCCCCCCGTTGGCCCTCCGGCAATTTGCCCCCATCCCTGAAGGAGATCGAATCCCTGAGCGACTTCTGAACTTTTTTGGCTTCCTCCCTTAAACCAGCACAGATCCTCCGGAGCTGGCGTATCTGCTCCTGGATATCGAGTTTTAGATGATTTCCCTCTCGACCCCTGGAACGCTCGAGATTTGAAAGGGCAGCCTCAAGCGTCTTCAATACCAACCCCCTCTCATTTTCCCCGATACCGTCCTCTTCTCTGGACTCGAAAAGATCTGGGAGCCCGGACAGGAGAGCGAGATCCATTTCCCCCTTGAGACCAAATCTTTTCTTGGCCTGCCGGATGGCCAACAGGTACTGATCCAACAAGACCTCATCCAGCACTAGTTTACGACCCGTTCCCTTAATGGGGGATCGCGTAACAAACAGCTCCACCCTGCCCCTTGAGATCCTCTGTCGAATCTTCTGCCGCATGGCCTCTTCAATGGCAAGATAGTGTCTGGGCACCCTAAGCTGAATGTCCAAGTGGCGGTGGTTCAACGTGCGGAACTGGACGGAAACCTTTGCCGTCTTACTCTGGGTGGTCGCTTCTCCGTAACCTGTCATGCTTTTCATTGAGCCTGTCACTTCCCCTCCATTTACCAGGTCCATGGATCCAAAGCCACAGTCCTGGCGAGGTTCACTAGCAGGCTGCTGAAAAAGACTCATATGCCGCCAGCCTGCCTTAAGCAGGCGTTTAGGATAGTTGCGCTCGATCGCTGCGGGTATCATTCCCGCTCCAAGCGGAGTCGTTCCAACGTACCGCCTAAGTACGTCTCCGCTCGTCGATTTTTCGCGCGCCTCGCCTCTGAGATCTTTTTGACCAGCCTGCAAACTGAGTTTTTCACTAACCTACTTGGCCTCGGGGACCCACGATAGCCCCGATCAAAAAAACTCAGTAGCCGATTTATGGCACAGGCAGCCCTGGAGTGCCATGGGTTGCCCGCCTGCGATGATTTCTTGGACCGATGATCGAATGAAGCCTCCACGGGTTTACCCCCGTGGTATTGTTCCTTTCTTCGGCGGAATCCGCCGAAGCACCCTTCTTCGCTTGCCCCGCGGAGTAGATTCCCACTCGGAGGCTCTCGTCTCGACCGTGGGGAGTACTCCACGGGGCTCGCCCCGTGAAATAACGTCACGAGTGCGACACTAACGCCCCGGCCGTGAGAATATTCCACGGGGCGAGCCGAGCTTCGGCCTTCGCCGACCGTAGTCGGCTATGGCCGACGAAGGTCGGAGGGTCCAACCGTCGCATTCATCCATGGGCTTATCCAGCCTTCGTAGCCGTAGGCTAATATGGCGGAGTAGGCCGCCCATGGTCTTCTGCGAAGGCGGATAACGGCTAGTACCACTCTCGAATCAGCTGCCTGAGTCTGTCTGCGGGTACGATGACAGTACCCACCTCTCCGACCACTATCCCAGCAGCCAAATTGGCCAACGTTGCAGCCTCTTCGTAGGTCCCCCGGCTAGCGAGAGTCAACGCACAGGTGGCCACCACGGTGTCCCCTGCCCCCGTGACGTCGAAGACCTCCTTGGCGGCCGTGGGGAAATATCCAACGGTTCCATCGTGGCGGAACAGACTCATTCCCTCCTGTCCCTGAGTGACCAGCACGGCGTTAGCCTGCCATTTTTTCAGAAGCACCTCGCCTGCTTCTTCCAACGAGGCCTGGTCGTGGATCGCAATCCCCGCCGCCTCACTGGCCTCCTCCTTATTCGGGGTCACAAGGGTCACATTGCGGTATCTGCCAAAATTCTCTTTTTTCGGATCCACCACGCAGGGAATACCCCTTTTCTGAACCAATTCGCTGATGAGTCCCAAAAGCTCAGGATGAACGACTCCCTTGCCATAATCGGAAATTACGACAGCATCACATCGACTCATTTGACGGCTCACAAATTGGCGAATCTTTTGACACACCTTCTTGCCGATGGCCCCATGATTTTCATAGTCCAAACGGACCAACTGCTGGTGGCGTGGGCGGGCAATCAATCGGCTCTTCTGGGTGGTCATGAACCGCGGCTCTGCAAAAACTCCTGAGGTGGAGCTGCCGATCCCCTTGAGGCCGCTGAGAAGCTGCTTTCCAGATCCGTCCTTCCCCAAGACCCCACATGCGGTGACACGGCCTCCAAGTCCACGGATATTGTGGATGACATTGGCCGCCCCCCCCAGACGGTGACTCTCCGAGACCACCCGAACCACAGGAACCGGTGCCTCCGGTGAAATTCGTTCCACCTCACCCCAAATAAACCGGTCTAGCATCAGGTCTCCCACCACCAGGAGATGTTTGTGGCGGAATTTATTTACCAGGGCCAGAAGTTTTCTTCTACGGACGTTGGATGGATTCACTTCCTACGCTATCTTGAAGAAGCTCGTAATAGAATTCTTCATTCCTCTTAGCCATCAGTTCTAGGGTGAAATGCTGCTGCACGCGCTCCCTTCCCTTGATTCCCATTCTCTCTTGGACATCTCGCTGAGAAAGTAGATTCGAGATCACCCGTGCCAACGCCGGAGGATCTCCTGACGGAACTAACAGACCCGTGATGTGGTCCTCTACCAATTCGGGAATACCTCCTACCCGACTCGCCACCACTGGCTTACCAGCGGCCATCGCCTCAATGACAGAAACCCCGAGACCCTCATAGAGAGAAGGCAGAACAAAGATATCGATGCTAGATAAAAATGCTGGGATGTCGAAGACGAAGCTCATGAAGGCCACCTCCTCTTGGAGGCCCCACTTAAGAACAAGTTGTTCTAGATAATTCCTCTCCGCACCCTCTCCAGCAAAAAGATATCGCAATCGAATTCCTTGTTCCTTTAGGAGTCTTGCCGCTTCTAGCAAAAATCGATGTCCCTTTCTCTGTTCTAGCACCGCGACTGTGCCGATAACGAGCCGTGTTGAATTTGGTTCTTCTTCGTGTTCAATTTTAAAGGGTTGGGGGTCGATACCACTATGGATCACGCGGATCTTCTCTCTGTTCACCCCCCCCTCAGCCAACAGAGCTGCAATCTTTTTCGAAATCGCAACCACTCCATCCACCTGTTTGTTGTAAAGGCGATCATTGTACCAATTCTTCTTCATCCGGTAGTCCATCCTCCGCGTCACCACATATTTGAGTCCTGGGTGAATCTGCCCCAGCCAGAAACATAGGGCATGGGCCCTCTTGGTATGAAGGTGGACAATATCATACTGCTCTTCCCTGATGAGTTTCTTCAGGCGGAAGACCGGTAACAGATCCAGGTCGTTCTTTACCTTGAGAGGGAAAGTCTTGATGCCGATCTTCTGCGCCTTTCCCCGAATGACCCCATCGGGATGACACAGGAGATGATTCTCATGCTTGTTACGGGAGAGATAGGAAAGGAGACCTGCCACCTGGGTCTGACCGCCAGCCCAATCTTTCTCGGGATCCACATGTAGAATCTTGAGCGGCCGATCAGTTCCCTCCATGTTCGCTGTTCTCCTGCTCCATCAATTCCATTTCCTTTAGTTTAGCATATTTAAGAAAGACATAAATCGCTCCTGTTACTGCGACAAAGAATCCGGGCAGTCCATCCAGGAATGCCCTTTTTAGGACGAAGGCACGAAAGAAGCGAAAGGGAGGGCGGAAGAGGTTATCCATCCAGCGCCAGCGTTGACCCTGCCCTTTGATCTCCTCCGCCGAGGTTGTAGTGAAACGATTGACCCGATTTAAGTGATCGCAAATGTCTCGATAAGAATAATGATGCAAGGCGTGCTTTAGACGTCGCACCTTTCCCGGAACGAGGATACGCTCGTGCGGATCCTGCCCTCCCCAAGTCGCACGGTCTCTCCGAAAAACCCTGATATCATAGTCAGGGTACCAATCCCCACGCCACCACCAAATTCCAAGATAGCGAACGAGACGCGGCACGGCAAAGGCGTCACAGCGATCCCCAAAATGGATGAGGGCATGCAAAATCTCATCCCTCAATTCATTCGTTACCCTCTCATCCGCATCCACCAGGATGGCCCACTCCTGGGTGGCCTGGGAATGGGCAAAGGCCTTTTGATCCCGATAACCCGCCCATGGTCGCTGGATCACGCGATCGGTAAACTCCCGACAGATTTCCACAGTTCTATCAGTACTCAGTGAGTCCACCACCACAATCTCATCGCACCATTTGAGACTTTCCAGGCAGTCCCGAATATTTTTTTCTTCATTGAAACAAACGATGAGGGCTGAAATTTTTTGTAGATTTGTGGACATAGGAGCTGGTTGCGATTCCCCTTATATTCTGCTTCACTATGGCAAAAATCAACCGCAAAGGCGATGCGGGTCTAATGGGTTCATCTAACGCCACTCGGGTTCTCAATGATGAATATTGTACCCTCGTTTCTGCGCATCCCCCCCCAACTTCATGTGGCTTCACAAATGAACAGCCAATGGAAAGAACTTGAAAACGCTCTCTCAAAGGTGGAGGGGATGTTGACCCCTACCGAAGGGAGGTATCTCTGCCAGCTGGCACAATCCAAACCCGGTAAAGGCGTCATCCTTGAAATCGGAAGCTTTAAGGGAAAATCTACCATATCCCTCGCATTAGGCTCCATGGCAATCAACGGGGAAAAAGTCTATGCGGTGGATCCACACAAGGTTTTGGCTGAAGAGGGCTACTTTGAGGACACCAAAGCCGAATTCCTGAATAACCTAAAAAAAGCTGGTGTCGAATCCCATGTGGTTCCAATGACTGTTAGCTCCGAAGAGGCCGCCAAGGGATGGGACAAACCCATCAGCCTGTTGTGGATTGACGGTGATCACCGTTACGAGCAGGTACGAAAGGATTTTCTTCTCTGGGAGCCCCATGTCATTGACAGCGGACTGATCGCCCTACATGACACGATCCGGAAAAAAGGACCTAAACGGGTGTTATGGGAAAATGTGTTTCGATCGAACCGTTTTCAGGACATCTCCATCGTTGATAATATTACGGCTGCCAGAAAGATGGCAAAGATATCGTTTGGGGCGAAAATCCTTAAATGGTTCACCATTGGTTGTCGCGCCCTATACATCGCAACTCGGAAAGTCCGCATCCCCTACGCCAAGCCCGCCGGAAGGTGGGCGTTGAAGAAATTGACAACTTAACCCCGATCTTACATTAATCAGTCCAAGGAATGATCGTCATCGAGTATCAGACGGGGCTTCAGAGCTGCCTGTGCCATAAATCGAAAGCTCACCCGTAGTGTAGTACAGACCTGCGGCCAAAACCTCGACGACCGTTGAAACGTCTGGTCCAGGATTGCACATGCCTTACGCATTTTGTCGGATCTTGGTTAAGGCTTCGCTTTTTTGACCCTTTTAGTTTTTTCCCGAAACATCACCCTATAGTGATAGTATCGCCCTTTGGACCGGTACTTACTCCTCTCATTGCGGGCAAGGGAGTACCAGGCAAACGTCCAAACAGAAAGGGTCAAATTGGGAATGATCGAAAGAAGCGAATTCCCCTTGTAGATGAGCCGACTCCTGCCCCGCCGTTCATGTCGCAGACGGAAAAATTCCTCATTTAAACGGCTCCAGTCAATCTCGTTATAAACAGAAGCCCGCGGTTCATAGCCAATGCGCTTTCCCGCTTTTAGCACCCTTTCGGCAAACTCAACATCTTCGGAAATCCCAGACTGTCCCGGACCCAATCGCTCGTCAAACATCCCGACCTGATCGAACACTTCACGCCGAATCGCCATGTTCCCCCCCGTGAGAGTGTGGATTTCCGTCCCAGAGGCGAAACCATAGTCGATGAAGTCTATGGTTCTATAACGTTTATAGAGCCTTTGTATTTCTGGATCATTTCGATCTTCATCCCGCATCAATATCGACCCCTGCATCACGTCATGGGGATAAGTGGCAAAAAACCCCGCAAGGAATCGGAGCCAGACCGGGTGAACCTCCACATCGTCGTCGAGGAAAGCCAGGATTGGGTAGACCGCTTGGGGAATCGCCTTGTTCTGAGCACGGCATTTCCCCGGCATGAGCTCCCTCACCTGTCGACATCGAAGGGTTCCATGATCAGCGTATTCCCTGACGAGCCCCTCTACAGCAGTGGCTGTTGTTTCGTTGGCAGCATTATTAGCGATGATTACCTCGTGGTCTATCTTTTCCCCGCCCTTAAGCCGGCAGAGGCTATCTAAGAGTCTACGCAGCTTTTCCACCTGGCCGGAAGTAGCGATGATAATACTGATAGAAGATTGCACAGAAGCTCCTGATTGAGAATTTTATCTTTGAATTTCCCGCACTGTTTGCCAGGGTTAAAAGCCCCTCAAGTGCATCAGGAGCTGTTCGGGGAGTCCCTGCATGTAATGAAGTGTATCCTCGATGGCCGCCTGCCGCCCGTAGCGAGGTTCCCAACCAAGCTCCGCCTGAGCCTTTGAGGCATCGGGAAACTTATTGTTGGCTTCCTCATACAGGGGACCATAAACAGTCCGGGGGTCCACAAATACAATCCGACTTTCGGACCGGGTGATCATTTTGACTTCTTCGGCCAATTCCAGTATCGAGCACAGGTTTGCGGGATTGCCGATGTTATAAACGGCCCCCTTGCTTCCGTTATTCATTGCACAAATCATCCCCGCGGCCATATCCTTGGCGTGGGTAAAAGCCCTAACCTGACGGCCATCCCCAAAAACGGTGATATCCACATTGCTCATAGCCTGGCCGATGAACCGTGGGAGGACAAACCCACCCTTCCCTGACTGTCGAGGACCGGTGACATTGAAGGGACGTACGATCCTCGCGTCCAACCCTCGTGTCTCACACAAGTTGAGTACAGCGGTTTCAGCGGCCAGCTTACCCAGGGCGTACTCCAAACGGGCCGAGGTCTTTGGCGGCACGATCTTGGCCATGGTCTCAGAACAGAACCCTTCCTGCCCGCCACCATAAACCTCGCTCGTGGAGACATCCTCGATCTTAGCGCCATAGCGAGCTGCCAGATCCATCATAGACATCGTGTCATTGACAATGGAGGCAGCGATGCGGCCCGCATGGGGTAGGACCCCGGCAGGTCCGACCACTGACGCGAGATGGTAAATCTCGTCGTAGCGTTCGCTCTCTTGTGACCGGCAGAAGGTCTTAATGTCAGTAATTGAGTAGGTAAGTCCGTCAGGGTTACCTAGTTGCTCCAGCAAAACCTCTAAAGGCAACGGATTGGAGCTGAGATTGTCCACTACATGGACATGGTTGTCCGGGTCAGCAAGCAGTAACTCAACAAGATGGCTTCCTAGAAACCCGAATCCCCCCGTCACCAGTATCCCCGTCACATCTCTACCCCTTCCTCGGCTATAGCATATATCTGGCGAGCTTTACTTATATAATCCATCGCCGAACGGTCGACCAGAAGAACCAATTTATAATCGTTGAGATGAGGGACCCCCAGGTCATTCACGTGGTGCCGCAAAATCCTTTGCAAACCAATGAATCGAGTAGAGGCGATACTTTATAGAAAAGGGTCTTAGGGCAATCGCTTGCCTTAAAGCCTCGTGAGAGTCTCTCTTATCCCCTTTTCTGTACAGGGCCTTGGCCAGCCTGTAGTATCGGTGCGCGCAGAGATTATAAAAGGCTCTTGTTCCAATTTGCTCGACTCCCTCCGGAAAATCAACCGCCAGCTTTTCAAGTGCCCTGAGGTTCTCCCGCGATCTCAGTTCGTCATTAGAACTGATATTATCTCCGTGCTGACGCCAGAGATAGACCTCTTCATTAATAAAACCGATCTGGTGATCCTTAATGATACGCAACGCTATATCCAGGTCATAGGACAAACGGAACCATTCGTCCAACAGACCGACCTCTTCGAGAACGGATTTTCTTGTCATCGTCCCCTGTAACCGTACCACCCTCCCATCAAAGAGTTCTTTTACTGTGACTCCCCGTTGCTCTAAACGTTTGACTCTCTTTGATGATATGATGGTACTCCGGTTACGATAATTTCCTTCTAGATAACCTCCATTGCTTACCACCATGGCACATTCAGGATTCCTATCAAGAAAAGAGGAAAGGCACTTCAAATGATGCGGCTTGGAGAGATCGTCAGAATCCATAAAGGCAATGTATTGACCTCTCGCCTTTCGAATACCTATATTGCGTGCAGCCCCTGCTCCTCTGTTTTCTTGACGGATATAGCGAATCCGGTCCTGATATGGACGAACCACCTCCTCCGTACCGTCCGTGGAGCCGTCATCCACCACGATCACCTCAAAATCAGAGAAGTCTTGCGCCAGCACGCTATCGAGGCTCTCTCGAATGTAATTCCTTCGATTGTAGGTAGGCATTATCACTGATACGAGGACTGGCCTTTCCCCGCTCACTTTTGACTCACCTTCCATGACGTCAATGGAAGTGACCATAAGCATCCGCCTTTAGCCTTTTGGCACCATTGGGAAGCAGATGCCTCACCATGGAGTACTCCTCGTGTTATATGAATACTTACAATTTTAGCCCCGCGTCCATAACAAAAATGAACACCCGGTTCTTCAAGGGTTCGCTTTCTTGTATCGTTACTAAGATTTGCCAAGGACCTCAAGTAATGCGGCGGGCATTCCGCGCCCTATGGCTTTGAGAGGCGGCATCCGAGGTGATTCCGATTTTTTGCAATCCAGGCATAGAGCCGATTTCCAACATACGAAGAACCGGGAAAATAAAATACCGGCAGAAACAACCAAAACCAGGGACTACTCCACATGATTTGGCGAAAGGCATAAAAACCTTTAAATATTTGTAATTCTTCAGTCACCGCAATCATGGCCTCCTCTGCCTCCTCAGGTCGAATCATGGGAAACTTCCCCTTCATTGCCTCTTGATCGTGGAAATCATAGAACTGGAATGCTCCGAAAGTATCAAATTTTTCGATGATTCTCCGACAGCGAAAGCAAAAAGCGCATTGGCCGTCATAAATAATACTAAAGTTTTTTGCGAAGCGCCTGTCCATCTATCTCTCGGCGAGTTGTTGTCCACCGACAATTGTGGCTGTCTCTTTATACCATATAACGCAATCTCACCCCAATCTCTGGAAGAACTTCCTTACGCACGGTACCGCGGTTACCCGCTCCGACTGGGAACAACCAGTGAGTCTCCTGACCCGTCCGTAAACTCCTTTTCAACCAACCATCACTGTCCAGCCACTAGGTCTTGGCGCGGTTCAAAATGCTCCCTCTCAAGAGCTAGCAAATAGCCACGCCTAGTCAATGAAAGATTTCCGAGCGCCCTAGACTCCTTCACCAAAACAGGATTCATTTCCAGGGCATAGAAAGCCACGCGATCATTGGTGGTAAGAAACCTTGGTTCTCACGTACGCTTTTCAGGTAGGTTTCCGCACTGTATTAGTAGTATTGATCGAGTCCTATGGCTTTAGCGTCCAAGGTGGAGTAGCGACCAAAAAAAGAGATACCACAACCCCTGCGATGACAGGTCCCTTCCTCTCCCGCTTTATACAGGCATAGTTATGAAAGGTAAGATACCCGACGCCTATCGGTCGACAAATCTACTGACTAGTTTTTTTTAGTGTGGCAAGCATCACATCGCCTACCTGACCTAGGTCTGCCAAAAGAAAGAAAGGTTTTAAAATGCGCCGGATGGGCTTGCTTCAGGGCCAGTCATTCCGGCGGATCCAAGCAGGCCAGTGTTTGCCGTCTTCATCCAGAAAGTATTTCATGTTCCTGAGAAAATTGAACGCACCCGAGCGAAAAGAAAAATTGACAACCTCGAAGCCAGTGGCCCCGCAGAGATACTTCAGAGCTTTCGGACAATAGGAGATCGCGTGGCGGGGTGCATCAAGCCCATACCAGTTCTTGTTAAACAACCAGAAATTAAAGCTACGGGTATTCGGAATAGTGATGTAGACGACCCCTTCAAGTTTGAGAAGCCGATGGATCTCAAGGAACGTGCTCTGGGAATCCACCAGATGCTCCAGAAAATGGTTGAGCCTAATCACATCAAAAAAGCTGTCAGAGAATTTGGCGTCGGTAAGTTCCCCATGGCGCATGTCCGACTCCAGCGCCCGTGCCTGCTTGACTCCGCTCGCGCTCGGCTCAACGCCGTAAACATCCCAGCCCCATTGGAAGATCTGGATGTAACCTCTTGCACCATTAACCCAACGTTTTTCTAAGCGAGCGCCTGTCTTCTCGCTCGCTTACCTTTATAATTCTCCTTATCCACTCTCTCTTTATGGTTCCATCAGAAAAGCTTCTATCCAAGTAGGTTTTGAGAAAATAGATTTTTTTTGTATTGCTCAACATCCTTCCCATGGTCCTATTGAGTTGGACTAGATTTTTGACCCGTCGCCGGTCGCCTAGATGCCGGAACCTTCGGATCCCCTCTAAGTCTAAGAGGTAAAACGAACCTTCTCGAATGATTTCATCTTGGCAGACAAAGATGTTGGCGTCTTTGAGGTCATTATGATAGATGCCCATCGCATGGAGGGAACGAAATAGCGCAGCCAAAGCTCCCAAGAAAATTCGCCGCTGGCGAAACCCCTCAGCCCCCTTCAGATCCCTAAGTATTTCGCGCCAGTGGCCATCCACCGTACTTCCACTTGGAATTTCCTCCGCGATGTAGAAACTCTTGGTTAACATTCCCCATGAACGACACTCCACCGCTGCCACTGGCTTTCCTGTGCGGAAATCAGCCCCCATGAGGATGCCAGCCCCCGCCCAAGACCGAAGGGCCGCGGATGAAACCAGCAGAGAAACGAAACGATAGCGCCAAGAGAAGGCATTGTAACGCTTCAAGTAAATGCGCCCGTGCCCACCATCCATCTCCAATGGAACACGGCCCACCTTTATTTTTCTTTGGTCTTTAATCAGCTTGCATTGGGGATGGGAAAAAAGGGCATCTGGATCGGTAAACAGTCGGAGAGCCGATTGAGCATCCAAGGAACGGGAAATCCAAAGTGAAGAGGAACCATTTCTCAAATGAATATGGTCAGGTAAGGTCTTCACGTTTGTCCATTTTAGCCACTTCCGTAAGATAGGTTTCAAGCTGTTGAAAGTGATTTTCCCAAGTAAAGTTCTCCCCGATCTTTCTCGCCTGCGTGGATAGGGATGGCCAGCGGTCTCGGTCAAGCATCCAGAGGATCTTTTCCTCAATCTCCCGGGAATCATCCGCGTTGGCTAGAATCCCTTTTTTGAGGGGCCCTTTGAGTTGCTCGGCCGCACCGACGATGGCGCTAGTGATCACGGGCACCCCAGAGGCCAAGGCCTCCAGAATGACATTGCCAAAGGCCTCCTGGAGGGCTGGAAGGGCGAGAATATCCGCAGCTGCAAAGTAGTCCTCGATGTTGCTTTGACGGCCTGTCAAAACAATCCTACCCTGGCCTTGAGTCTCCGCCCGTCGACGATAGCGGTTCCAGTGCAGGTCGTCACCCACCACCAAAAGGTAGACCGTACGGAGGGAGGCCGCCCCCCATCCTCTGATCAACCGGTCTAGACCTTTTCTCAGAAAACCGCTGCCAACAAACAGCACTAGGGGAGCCTCGGGGGGTATACCCCATTTTTGCTTTATCTTTATCCTAACTTTCTCCCGATTCCCAGGATGGAATCGATCGAGGTCCACACCGTTGTAAATGACAACGACTCTATCTTCCGGGACACCGTAAGTATCAATGATTTCTCTTTTCACCTCCTGGGAAACGGCAAGGATCTGTTTATAGGCATTGGGACGAAATTGGATCGATTCAAGGCCGAGGACACTCCGGTGGTAAAGGCTAACGCGATGCCAGAGCTGTCTCAGGGCCCCCTCCCCTGATCTCATCTTTTCTAAAAACACCCGATGAGATCCACCACCGCTACGCAAGATATCTTGGGATACCATCCGGCCGAAGCTTAGCACCACATCGCAATTGTGAGGGTGGATCACCTTCGGGCCAAGATGTGCAAAGCTGAGGAGTTGGGCCGTTCTACCAAGGCACATCCACGGAACCTTGTGAGCTTGGGTCCCCGCGGGAGGAGGGACTCGAAACTCACCGCAAAAGAGATGGACTTCATGACCGAGATCCCTGAGACGTTCGGCCGTGAGATAAAAGTCCCTCTCTGTTCCTCCTCTGAGGTCAAGTTGTTTATTGGCCAGGCCGATTTTCATCGTCTGTTTTCTTTCTTGCCTTGACAACAATATTATCTGAGAAGAGGAGCGGAGCACTAAAAAAATACTTCAGGATCTGCCAATTGATTTTTCTCTGGCGCGGGTCCTTCTCCGCTCGGATCACGGCCTCCAAACTAAAAAGCCACATAAACGGGTAAAGAAAAATGGCAAAGAAGACCGGTGCAAACTTGACCTGAGTTGTCTTTAATTCCTCCACAACAAAGCCGTAATGGAAGAGAAGGTAGTAGAGTTCGTAAAAGTGAATAAGGTAGATATTGGGTGCCTGCCCCGGACCTCGCGTATAGTGCACAGGCCGAACCCGTCCTCGCACAAACCCCGTAAAAAGAAAACGCAGGCGTGATAGGACATTGAGGACATTGGGAGTACTGACCACTACCACTCCTCCGACTTTTAGGACCCGTCCAATCTCTCGAAGCAGCCTGGGCTGATCCTCGATATGCTCGATAACTTCCGTCAGATTCACCCCATCGAAAATGCCAGTCTTGAATGGCAAGGGTTCATTTAAATTCACTCCGCCAACCCGCAAGATATGTTTGCCCAAAAACGGAGGATGGTAGTACTCCGTCGCAACGACTTTGAATGCGTTCTCAGACAATAGTCGCGCAGTATCTCCAGCACCACAACTGAGATCTAGCACCCTCTTCGTGCGTCCTGCTTCCTTGGACCAAGCCTGACTTACACCCCGCAGAATAAATGGATTGGGCATATCCTAGTGGCCTCTCCTGCTATTTTCTTCGTTCCGCATTCATCAACTGACTGCCTCTTTACCGCGGACCAGTACGAGGTGGGCATCCCCATCGGGCCCCCTTCCCTTACTCCTTAGCAGAGGCGGTGGGATGTCACCAAACATAAGATTCAATTTCTTCCATTCTTCCTCGTTCATAATGATGTAGTTGCTGCTAGAGTCCAAATGATCCAATAGGGTCTGGGGAGAACCATCCACCTTGGGAATTTCACTTCCATGGTAGAAAACCACTGGGCCTGCGTCAAAGGATCCGCCATAGATATAGACTTGGCGTCCTTCAACTAGCCGGTTGACCTCCTGCATAAAGGGGCCGTAGCTCTTCGTCTCTGCCAAAGACGGCAGAAAAACGTTTTGAGCCAGTAGTCCGGAAAGGGCAGAGATCAATCCTAAACTCCATGGCAATCGACGGACCTTCGAAGCCCAGAGGTTTCGGGCTAATGAGAACCACAGAACCGAAGAGAAAAACAAAAACAGGATAAAGAGCCCACCCGCTCGAGCTAAACCCGCCTTTACCATCAAGAGATTTGCTTGATCCCCAGGTTTTAGGAAAGGAAGCACGGCCGAAAGAATCCACATGGGATCTCCATCCCAAACCGCCTTGGGAATCGATACGGCTAAAAGTAAACCAACCACAATCGAGATCCCTGCAAGAATTCGTAGCGCCCCCCACTCGACCCTACCCATCACCACTGAGCTATAAAACCAGGCTGCGGTCAGGAGTGAGAGCGGGGCAAATAGCGGCACAATGTATGGAGGCCTTTTGCCTGCTGAGAGTGAGAAAAAGACAAAGACCACCATAGCCCATACCATGAGGAAGAGGGCTCCTTCATCCGTATATTTCTTGCGTTTAAAAAAATCCAAGATCATAAAGGGGAAGAATAAACTCCAGGGTATCCCACCACTGAACAGATACGGCAAATAATAATAAATAGGTCCCCGATGCCCGCTCCCCCTTTCACCGCGGCTAAAAAATCTGGCAAAATTCTCACCGATGATTTGGCGATTAAAAAACTCTTCCCCACCTTCTACCCATGCGTTTCCATACCAGACCAGTGGCACCACCACGGCCAGCAGGAGACCCCAATGAAAGCAGAGGCGGTATAGAAAATCCCATCTTTTACGCAGCCCGAGAAAACAAACAATCGTTATCCCCGTGAGGATGACACTTACCGGGCCTTTGGCAAGCACACCTATCCCTAGAACCAAAAAAAAACATAGGTCCAAACGGGTCGGGTTAAATGATCGCGGTAAAGCAAATAGAACAGGACTAGGGAGAGCGAAACAAAGAAAGTGAGGGTCATGTCGACCCGAGCGGCAATGGCAATTTGCTGGTAGCCCAAGGAAGTCGCGAGGACTACACCTGCCAAGAAGCCAATGTTGGGGTTATAGATCTTTTGACCCAAACCATAGATCAATAAGACCCCTAGGGCGGCAAAGAGCGCTGAAGGAAAACGTGCAGTAACTTCGGTAACCTGGCCTCGAACAATGGAGGTGACGGCACCCACCCAGTGAAAGAGCGGCGGTTTAGAGGGAATGCCAAATCCCATCTTTAGAGGAAATAGCCAATTCCCGTTGTGCACGATATCCTGCACCACTAATGCTTCCCTTGGTTCGCCTCTGTTAAAGAAGGGGAACGCGCCCAGATGAGAGAAAAAGAGCACACCGCATACCGCTATCAGGAGAACAACATGGACAATTTTAGCTGATTTAAAATGAAAGGTAAACATTAATTTTTTATTATAATTATTTAATAACACAAGCTTTTTATAAGTACATATTCACTCAGCTGCGAATTTGATCCGTGTCTTTCTGTCTAGCCAGCGGATTAAACGACGTTCCTTCTTCCCGCAGGTTCTCGACCCGAGATAGGTATGGAGAAATCGAATTCGATCCCATCGCGAGATCCCAGCTAGCTCAAAATGGTTGAGTTGTACCAGATTCCGCTTCCAAAGGCCATGGGGAAACCAACGAGGATAGCGGCGTGTCCGATCATGGTCGAGGTAAAAAAACTTGACGCATGCCCCCTGCAGCTGAACCAAAATATTGTAGGGGACCAAATCACCAGGGACAAATCCCATTTGATG
>SMUX01028943.1_pt1 | contig 24033 bp, 21 predicted proteins | sample 2456431 | NCBI WGS metagenome assembly SMUX01 (sample SAMN11095930, study PRJNA526329) | marine sediment metagenome | biome: Marine sediment; feature: Surficial sediment; material: Deep marine sediment; isolation source: Hadal surficial sediment | place: Pacific Ocean | collected 2014-11 | depth... | reverse complement strand
CTGGTGACATCTCCTTTGGAAAAGCGCCACTCGATGACAAGATTCTTTCCTTCGACGTACCCAAGCTCGCTCAGGTATTGTTGGAGCCTCTTCTGGGAGCGCCCGATCCCACTGGAATTCGATAGAACACCAATCCGATACACTTTCCCCGCCTGCTGCGCCTCGGTGGGCAACGGCCCGGCAAGCAGTCCGAGTACTAGGCTACTGATAAGCCCGATGGTCCTGAGCTTCATAATAACCTCCTGTCTTGTTACGAAGGCACCAATATCACAGGGAAAAATGTTGTCAATCATCCCAGGATGAAATTAAACGACGCATTAATTGCGTTTCAGCAATAGTTTGACCTGATCAAAGATTCTCGAAAGGTAGGTGTGACCCTCACAGCCTCTCTTCGCCCGTGAGGATTTGTATAGCATCCAGATATGGTGACACCTCGATTGCGACAGAATCAACCATGGCATGGAACGCCTTCGTTTTAAAAAGGCTATCGGCATCGTCGGCCGACGAATGAACAATAAGGTTACCAATAATATATCTGGACCACGGGGTGGTCGTTGATTCTTCAAAAATTGGCCTAAAGTAAATCCATTTTTCGAATGTGCCAGGATCTCGACTCACGGGCATTTCGCCAATCTGTTTCCCGAATTGATCAAAAACTGGGCGATTGGCAGATTTACTGTGCCGACTTGATTGCACAAAACCTGCAATTTTTGCTTTGGCAAAATATCCTTGAACTCCCTCGCCGATCTTCCGGTTGCGTTGCCTTCCTGAATGTCCCAGGGGGAAGGTAGAACCAGCATACCTGATAAGACCGCCCGTAAACACTGAGACAGTAAAGTTTAAACGTCCACCCGATTTAACCGTATTCTTCTTTCGGTCCAAGACAGCCTGTATTCCCTTGTACAACACAGGACCAAGTCGAGTCGTCAATGTAGTATTGTAAAGATTCGAGGTCTCTCGAAGGTCTTGCCTCGGGACCTCGGCTTTCTGCTGTCGCCTAGCCGTTACCGTAACCGAACCCAAAACCGCCCGATAGGCACGGATTGGCTCTGCAATGTTCTTGACCTGCTGCGGGCCAAGGTCCTCGAAGTTAACAGAAACCTTGCCCTTGACCTGGTCAAAGACGATCCCCGATACACAAATGCCTCCACTTTCAGCCAAGGCCTCCAACCGGGCCGCAATGTTCACCCCATCCCCGTAAATCCGCTCCCCGTCCACTATCACGTCCCCAAGGTTAATCCCTATGCGGAACTCCATCCTGCGGTTTTGTGGCAGATTGGCGTTTTCTGCCCTCAGCGTAGTCTGGATCACCACCGCACACTGCACCGCGTCCACCACGCTGCCAAACTCCGCCAACAGGTTATCTCCTGGGGAGTCCACTACTCTGCCCCGATGCCGCGGGATGAGGAACGTCATCACCTGTCGGTGAGAGGTCAAGGTGCGGATGGTCGCCTCTTCGTCCTCACCCATCAGGCGACTGTAACCTTCGACATCCGCACTAAGAATGGCAGTGAGTTTGCGTTCCATACTTAGGACACTATTGGCTTGATACTAAGAGACCAATATCACAGGGGAAAAGGCTGTCAAGGACGCCAAGATGCAATTAAACAACGCATTAATTGCGCCTTGTCATAGACGGACTGAATAGATTGACAAAGCGGTCAGTGTTGATAGGTTTTTAGGGGTTGGATTTCTCTTGTTAAGGTATCGGAATCGCCTTAGAATCGCTCGAGGCACTGATCGCTACGCGGTTGAATGGGGTCGTAATGAGTCACTGGAAGATAGGGGATGTTCGCATCTCCAAGTTCGCGGAGAAGGAATTTACAGGGGTCGTGCATCGCTTTCTCCTGTTGGATGCGACTCCGGAAGCGTGCAAAGACATCGAGTGGCTCAAACCTGGCTTCATGACTGAAAAGGGTGAGCTGCATTTTTCAATTCATGCATTCGTAGTCGAGACCCCGAGTTGCCGTATCATCGTTGATACTTGCTTCGGCAACGACAAACAGAGGAACAGCGAACGTTCGAATATGCTTTCCGGCCCGTTCCTTCTTGATCTGGAAGCGGCTGGGTTTCCAGCGAGCAGTTTCGATTACGTCATGTGTACCCACCTCCACCTCGACCACGTAGGGTGGAACACGGTGCTCGTCGATGGCAAGTGGGAACCCACTTTTAAGAACGCACGCTACCTAATTGCCGCTAGCGAATACGAGTACTGGTCCCAGGAACGGGAGAAACAACAAGGCGGCAATTACATGAGTGACAGCGTGGACCCTGTGTTCGCCGGTGGCTTAGTTGATCTTATCGAAACCGACCACAAGCTGTGCGATGAAGTGTGGTTGGAACCGACGCCGGGCCACACTCCTGGACATGTGAGTATACGAATTGCGTCAAAAGGGGAGCAGGCGCTCATAACGGGTGACTTCATCCATCACCCCTGTCAGATGGTGCGCCCTCACTGGTGCACAACGGCTGACTTCGATCAAAAAGCAGCGGAGTCGACTCGGCGGCGAATGCTGGCGCAGTTGGCGACCGAACCAACGCTCGTAATAGGGACCCACTTTGCCGGTCCAACTGCGGGTCGCGTAGTACGGGATGGTGAGGTCTGGCGGTTCGACACTGCTGATAGTACTGTCAATCCAACAACTACTCCAGGACGCAATTAAACGACGCATTAATTGAGTCCTGCGGGCCTGATAACAAAAACGGCGGCCCTGGTGTGGACCGCCGCTTCATAAACTTCTAAGGCTCTGGATGTTTCAGCCAAGGCTCTTAATTTCTAGAAGCGTACCTACTTTTATTCATTCTATGTCCAACCTGGTCCCGTTCTCTAAGCCGATGGGAGCGCCACCGCAGCAATTCCTCACGGATGCATCCAGGGTTTAGGTCAAGGGTCGCGCAGACGTTGTCAAAAGAAAAGAGCCAATTGCTCTTCCCTTGTTGAAAGATCCATTTCTCGGCCTCATGGAAAAAGCTCGGCCCCTTTTCTTCTTGTGCGACGATGTACTTCTGAAAGCAGGACACGGCATCATCCAAGACTGCCAACATTAGTGTCTGCTCAGGTGTCTTCCTCCTCTGAGGTTCAAAGCTGGTGTCTGGCTTAAACAGAGAGCGCTGGCTATAGACTCTTTCGTTCACTATCATCCTCCGAGGAACGATTACAGTTACCGTTCTTGGTTTGGCCTCACATCACGCAAAATGATTTGGCAATGACGGGAGGCTCTAATTAGTACGTATCGGTGGCTTTATTAGATGGCAGAGCCTATGTCAACGGCTATAGAGGTGCTTCTATATTATTTAGGGGCTAAACTGAGCACTAAGGAACAATTGGGAGCATCAAGCTGGTAGGATACATCTAGCCAGAATCGGCTAGAAGTGGGTTTCGGTTTATGAGGGAGTCTGCTAGGGGAATAGTTTATTGACTAGCACACCTAAATGGACATTTCACAATCAGTATGTGAGCGAGGGGGAAATGTATGGCGACTATACAGAATAGTTCAGGGGAAGCGATCCAACCATCGCCCGTTTTGTTGATGCGTGAACTGATGAGCGGTATGAGGGTCACGCAATTAATCTATGTAGCTGCAAAACTAGGTATTGCAGACCTGCTGAAAGACGGATCGAAAAGTGTCGACGAACTGGCCTCAAAGGTTGGAGCACACCCACGAGCGCTTTACCGAATTTTACGTGCACTAGCGAGCATTGGGATATTTGCAGAGGTGGGAGATCGTAAATTCGAACTGACCGCTCTGGCTGAGCCTCTACAGGATCGAGTACCTGGCTCAGTGAGAGGACGGGCTATCATGAATGGCGAAGAAGTGTTCTGGAAGCCATGGGGAGACCTTCTGAATTGTGTCAAGACGGGTGATAAGCCCTTCAATCGCGTGTTTGGTATGAGCTTCTGGGAGTATCTTACTAGGAATGCTGAAGCAGGGACTAACTTCAATAAGAATATGTCGGCTATGACGGAGCAAAGCGCAAATGCCGTGGTTGAGGCTTATGACTTCTCTGGCGTAAACAGAGTAATTGACTTAGCTGGTGGACGCGGGGCGCTCCTTGCGGCCATTCTGAAAAGGTACCCTCACGTGCAGGGTGTGCTCACCGACCTGCCTCATGTCGCCAATGAGGCAAAGGCATTCATCGAATCAGAGGGGCTTGAAGACCGCTGTGAAATCATAGGTGGCGACTACTTCCAGTCAGTCCCATCCGGGGCCGATATCTACATTATGAAATCGATAATCCAAGGTGAAGAAGAGGATAGTGTGGTTGCCCTCCTCAAAAACTGCCGCCGAGCAATGGGAAATCATGCAAGGCTCTTGATTGTAGATTTGATCATGTCACCCCATGGTTCACCTTCTCCCGCGAACGTATATGATGTCCATATGTGGGTCACGGGTGGTGGTCTACTGCGGACTGAGGAAGAATACGGGGCACTGTTCGAGAATGCTGGGTTTAAGGTGAATCGTGTACTTCCTACGAGATCAGAATTAAGTATTATCGAGGGAGTGCCTGTCTAGACCAAGGTGTCCAGTTTAACTCCACTGCTCTCAGAACGCAATTAAACGACGCTTTAATTGCATCTTGGGCAGGAAGTCCAGGTTCTCAGCTGTTGCCTACCTACAGTCACCCTATCTGTGATCCCTCAAATGCTGCCCGCTGCCAATTGCTTGCTGTCTCTCTATCTCTGCTCTTTGCTATTTGCAGCTATGCTCAGTCCTCAGTCCTTTTTACTCAGTACTGCTAAATCTGCACTTTGCGCTTTGCTGTCTTCGTCATTTTGCTCTCTTCACTTAACACTGTCTTTGCTGCCTTCTGCCCACTGCTTGCTGTCTTTCTGCTTAGTGCAGGTGGCTGCCCAGGAATTCCAACGCGTTTTTATAAGCAATCATCTCCTTCGTCTCCTGGCTCAGGTCTTCCCTTTCAAGAAGCAGGTCGATATGCGTCCTTCTGAGCATGCCTACCTTGTCAGGGTCGTGCCCCCTCCCCGTGATGTCCCCGTGAGGGTAGTCGGTGCCGAGCATGAGATTCTTAGGCGGGATCCGCTCGCATAGGTGGCCGAGAGACGCTTCGGTGGGGTCAACCGTCACGTAAATGTTCGAGAGTAAATATTCGGTCGGATGTTTCTGCGCGAGCTTCCGCGAGCCGGGGTCCATATCATAGGTCACCGCCAACCGATCCCACATCCACAGAAGCCAGGTGGCGCCTGCTTCGCCCAGACAGAACCTCAGGTTGGGAAAGGTATCAAAGACACCGCTATAGATGAGCGAGCAAATGATGGTCAGGTAGTCCGTCAAGGTCGCGACAAAGAATCCCCAGCTTTGACCCATACGCTTGGGGTCGGCGACGCTCCCCCAGTCTCTGCTGTTGGCATGGACGCTGATGGGCACGTTGTGCTCGTTGGCGAAATCATAGAGGGGCCAGAAATACTGATCATCGAAGTTCTTTCCTCCCTGTCCCGCCTTCATGAAAAAGGTCTGGAATCCTGCGTCGAAGGCTCGTTTGGCTTCCTCCAGAGATGCCTTGATATTCTGCGTGGGGATCACGGCGCTGCCGATAAACCGGTCAGGATGCGCCCTGATAACTTTACCGATGGCCAGGTTAGAGGATTGGCACATTGCAGCCGCTAGTCGCGGCTCGGTCTCGTACGCATACTGGCCGAACTCGGGATTGAGCAGTTGTCTTTCGATGCCCATGGCATCCATGTCTTTCAGCCTGCACTCTGGGTCGAAGTCCCCCTTGATGCGCACCCGGGGAAGTAGTGTCCCGCTGCGCCGGGGCGGCTCGGGTAGGTTCGGGGCCACCAGAGCCACCCGTCCCTTCCCCTGGGGAAGCCAGGCCGGAGCGAGATGTCTGAACTCATCCGGCATATAATCGAACTCATCGAGGGGAGCGAAATGCGAGTCCATGTCGATCAGGCGCATTGATATGCCCTCCTTTTCATTTACCCCGTCCCACAGAACGCCCCGTGCGTAAGCGCAGGGATGAATGTTCCGAACTCCCTGCAACCCTGTGGAGTAATCTCTCGGTCGAGACCACCCATCTTAGTCGTGGATCATACTCCACGGGGCAAAGCCACGGACGTAAGCCCGTGGTACGGGGTTTACCGCTCATTGGCGCAGGCGGTCAAGTGAGTGCGTTCAACGGCCGGGCTTATAGCGGGACTATCTTATGTGGGTTCGTGCTGGCTTGTCAATTTTCATAAGGTTCTTTTACGAACAGGCTGGTTCCGTTACCGGAGCTGCCCTCCCTTCGCTTCAGTGGCCCCTCGGCGGGAAGCCTTAGCTGCTCGCTGCGGGCCGCCTCGAAACTCGCTGCGCTCAAACAGTCGATGCTGCTTATCCTCAGCTTCGCAGAGGCTTCCGTCGCCTCAGAACCAATCTTTCGCTCAGGCACGGCAACTCCATTTGCATCGGGTGAGGGCTGAGGGGGCTTGCTGAGCGGAGCATGGACGGAGCAGCGGGATACCCACCGAGGTCGGCGCCGCATGAAAGCCGGAGTCCGCCCACGGTTAACTGAGATCCGGAAGGTTCGTGCGAGCGCAGGCCCGGTGGGTCGCTGCGGGAGTCCCGTGGAGCGTGGTTCGACAGGCTCACCACCCCGAGGAAGATCGAGGGGAAGGAAGGCGCCGAAGCCCAAAGTAACACGCAAGGAGAATGTGCAATCGTCACGTCCGCCAGTTGGACACGATCAAAGAAACAATTCACGCCATACTTTGTAACGCAGAGCCTGTTTTGTGCTGGCAGGTAGGTCACTGATGGAATTACAAATTTGTACGCCCCCTTCGCCAGGATGCCGAGGCGGGGCATTTTGACAAATATTTGGTTCAGCACCATTGCCTCATATGATCTTAGGTGTAAAAAGCCCTTGAAGTCCATGGTGTTACAGTCTGGCACTGGTTTTGCGACCCTATCTCTCCAACGGGTATCAAATGAAGAAAAAGAAGATCCTCATAGTCGAAGACAACCCAGATTTGAGCAAGGTTCTGGAGCTGCTGCTCAAGAGCCCCTATGAAACCATTTCGGCAAAAAACGGTGAGGAGGCTGTGGACATGGCCGTTACGGAGGTACCGGACCTTATCATAATGGACCTTATGATGCCTGAGATGAACGGTTTTGAGGCTGCCCGTCTGATCCGCCAGGTCCCAAAGACCCGTTCCACTCCGATCCTAGCTATAACGGCGGGGCTCAGCAATCGTATCGAGGAAGAGTGTTCCCGAATTGGTTTTGACGACTTTATGGCTAAACCATTTACTTACAAGCAACTGATTCCCCGTATCAGGAAGCTGTTAAAACAATACGGCACGTATCCCAGACGCCATTCCGAGAAATCCCTCTAGCCCGTTCCTCCGAGCTCCGATCCCTTTCCTTATTCGCTCTGCCCTCTGCTGCGATCTTCTGGCCGTATCCCGTCAATCCTCTATCTTCGATCCTCGTTTTTCCCCACTCAGTACTTAGTCCTCGTTACTCAGTACTAAATGCGCTTTGCTTTGTGGTTGTCCGTAGTCCTGTAGTCAGTGGTCTATGACTTGCTGCCTACTGCTGACTGCCCGCTGCCTTTCTTGGTCTACGCTTTTGCCTTGTTACTGTTAACTTTTCACTTGATTCAGCCCTGCCCTCCCCCCGCGGTGTCTATTTAAAATCCTCGTTCAAAATCCATGCAAGGCGGATACCCCCTTGAGCCAGCCGCCGACGCATCACGGGGAGGGCGCGGCGCAGATACTCATCTGTGATTATCCCTGTCTCCGGCAACCTATATGCGTAGGTCCGTGCGAGCTTCAGAGACTCCTCTGCCCACTGGGCCGCGGTTCCACTCTTCCATGCTTGCCGCTCACCTGGTGTTACGCCCTCATCAAGGCGCACCGCAATTTTAGCAGCCGACCCTTGTTCCTTCAATTCAATGATCTTGGTCTTGGCGTCCCATAGCCTGTGAAGGCTTACTCTTGCCCCCCCGTAGTTCACGTAAATATCGCTGCCTCCCCTATCTTTTCTATGCCCTGCATGCAGAGGCATATGAATGTCAGCAACGAGGTGTGCTACAAATCGAAGGGCAATACGCCTGAGATTGAGCGGCGCCTCTTCGTCCACCATGACTCGCCGGTACCAGCGAATCGCTTCCACAATACAGTTGCGACGAGGGCAGTTCCTGGCGCGAATGTAGTATGATTCTTCGGCAGTGAAGTTTACGTAGTGGAGCGAATTCATATCTTTAATTTTCTTACCCTCATGATCCGGCCAAATGCCTGCCCTGGCCAGGGCCTCATCGACCGAAGACTTGGGTCTCAATATCGCCTTAACCTGTTCCAAGGCCTTATCCGTCAAGTTTCTCTGAGCAATATGCCCGACCACCTCATGACCCGTGTCACCCCAGGGGTAGACGGGGTGGGCGAGGATCAGATTGCTACCCAACACTGCACAAAGAAGAAAAAATCGGTGCATTTTTAATCTCTCTTTTCTAGTACGGTGAATTGACTCGACTCAAGTTCCAAAGATGCCATAGCAGGCCAAGAATGCCAATAAGCGGCTGAGGGAAAAAGGGCACCAGATCATTCCGTCTGGCATTTCGCCAACGGGGTCTTGGTCGTTTTAAAAAATAGACGTGGCTGTGGACCCCTCCAGGCCTTCAGAATTTGCACAATTGTAACAAAGGATATCTAGGAGTCGTTCCGGCGTGACCGGAGAAATAGAAAAAAAATAGTCGAGGTGAGAATCAACGAGACCACCGAGGTAAGGGCCAGGCCAAGGGCGATACCGAAAAGGGAGATTAAGGTCCCAATGGCTATGGACCCAACCGAGCGCATTCCATGATCCATCTGAAATACACTCATGACCCTCCCCAAGAAACCGTAGGGCACCCGCATCTGAATAATCACCCGGCTGATGGTGCGATAAGCAACTCCAGTGGCTCCCACTAGAGTCAAAAGCACCATCGAGAAGAATAGGCTGTTGGACAGGCTAAAAAGAATTAGGAATACAGGCGTGCTTGTGGCCGCTACGAAGATCAAGGTCTCCTTGTTCCACTTTTCCAACATAGGTGTGAGAAAACTTAGGGCAACAATACCTCCAAACCCCTGTGCTGCCATCAGCAATCCCAATCCCCCAGGACCCACGTTCAGCACCTCCTTGGCAAAGACCGGAAGAAACCTGTGATAGGTGCCCACAAAAATACTTAGAATAAACGCTGCGCCGATGCTGATCAATATCACCGGTTCATGCCAGACATAACGAAACCCCTCATTAACTTCTCGTAAAAAATTGCCTCCTCCTCTGCGCAGCTCTTTTCTAGGTAGCTGGATTGAGAGGAATCCCAATCCGGAAATCACCAAACACACGGTGTAGAACAGGAAACAACCCCCCGCACCAATCCACAGGATCGAGGCCCCGCCCAGGGAAGGGCCCAGCACACGGGCGATATTAAATTCGATCGAAAATAGGGCTACCCCACTTACGAGATCGTCTTGGGGTACGAGGTCACGAATTATCGAATGCGCGGTGGGAGGGTTAAGGACCCTGGCCACGGAATGAGCTATCTGCAAGGTCAGGATGTGCCAGAACTCCAGAACACCTGCGAAGTACAGAAGCGCCAAAATAAATATGGGGATAGCAGCGAAAAACTGAACCAGTATCAGTATATGCAGACGGTTGTAGCGGTCGACGAGAACGCCAATAAACGGTGTAAGGATCAGGCTAGGAATCGCCTCTAATAGCCCTAAAAGACCCAGCGCTAGGGCAGACCCGGTGATTTCGTAGGCGAGCCAATAGAGTGCAATCTCCTGAACGAACTGTCCTATGGAGGCTAGAAAATCACTGGTGCAAAAGAGGACGTAATTTTTATGGTGTAGTGCTCGATAGGTGCGAATACAGTGAACCCCCTTTCCGGACTGGCGGACAGGTCAGGGATCGGAATGCTATTTTCACAACCCCTAGCAGGTTGTTGAAAAAGCTGTTTGCAGGCTGGTCAAAAAGATCTCAGAGGCGAGGCTTCGACGCTAGCTCAGCCGAGCGGCGCGCGAAAAATCGATGAGCGGAGGCGTACTTAGGCGGTACGTTGGAGCGACTCTGCTTAGAGCGGGTAAATTTCCCCAGCCGATTAAGCGCCACTTTCATAAACGCCTGCTTGAAGCATGCTGTTGGCATATGAGTCTTTTTCAGCAGCCTGCTAGGAGATAGGGTTTTCTAGGGGGACCTTCAGCGAGCCTTGGGAACTTTCCTGGATTTAGCGCGTGCCAACATCAGCATGATCAGGTCAAGGCCACCGTCCTCTGAATAACTGAAGTGCACACGGTGGTGCGGGTTATCGTAACGATCCCAACCCCCGGAGTCTCCCTGGACTCCCGGAGTCGGAGGCCCAGAGGAAGTCGGTTTACCCAGAGCAGCACGCACCCTGTCCGGAGGGTCCCCGAACTTGATGCCCTTGGGAAGCTTGCCAGCAAACTGCGCGTAGCCATTTCTACCGAAGCAGTTAAGAAAGATCGTCTCCACAACGCGTTCAGGCCCATATCTAATCTCAAACCCGCGACTGCGAGACATCAGATACCGGCGTTTAACAAAGGGCCACCCTTTGTATTTGCAGCCGGCGCAAAGGGACGCAACGAACTCATCGTCGATTGTGAGTCCCAGGTACGAGGTCATCTCGTCCATACTGGGTACGCGATTATTGGCCATTGCAATGCCGTTTCGAACCAATGAGTACGCTTTGCCCTTTGCCTTATCAATAAGTCCACTCAAAGTTTTTATCTCGATAGGCCTCATCAGGCATCATGGACTTCAGGCTTCGCTTTGCCAGTTCTTCTTCGAACTTCTGCCGAATCCATAGCTCCTCGTCCGGATACTCGATCTGGTCTTTTGCTCGGTCTTCTACCTTTTCCGCGTGACCAGAGAATTGTGGCAGAGGATGCAGAGCCAGGTAGCGTCCAGGGACACCAGCGACATTGAAATGCTGATGAAACCAACGATTCGGCGGGGTGAAGAGACTTGCCTCGTGCCAGGGGACCACCACCTTCTCGCCCCCTTCCGGCCACATCACAGAATAACCTTCACCCGTTGGTATCACGATAGCCCGTCCCGGACCGTGGCGGTGCCCTTTCTTGTATGTCTTGGCGGGAAAGACGGACATGTGACAGGAGGCCTCCGAGCCGGCGAACTGGATCCACACCACATGACCGCCCGCACCCCGTCCTTTAAACGGGTCCAGCCGATCCCAGGCCCTCATGTCTGGAAAAAAGTTTCCATACCAGACATTGCGCGCCCCCATGGTACCTCCCGTGTCTGTCATGACCTTCGCCTCAGCGTAGAGGTTGCCCAGGCCACTGTCGGCACTTTCGGGGACGGTGAAACTGTTGTTAAAGAAAAACTCTGGGTCTTCGGTGGCCGATAGGGCCACAGGCAGGTAGTTGTAGTGCATCAACTTGACTGGTCGATCACCCTGGGTATTGCACAACTGGTGATGGTAGTGCCGTGGAATCATAAACATGCTGTACTTCTGCCACTCGAAGGTCTTCTTGGCCCTACCCTCACCACTCCAGACAGTAGTCAGGCCTCGGCCTTCAAGGACATAGACAATCTCATCTACTCCCAGTTTGAAGGGCGGCAGGGTCTTACCAGGGGCGATTTCACTGACCCTGAGCTCGTTCACGCCTTCCATTCCCATCAGCTGCACAAAGGCGGTATTGCATTCCCGCAGAGGCCACCATGCTAATTCAAGCTCCCTCTGATCCTCGATGTAAAAGCCCCGGTGGATCGGCAGCCCCTGGGACTCCATCCACCGATCATAGGGAAACTCCCGCTTTCCAGCAGCGATTCCGCTCCTCGGCATCGCCTCTGAGATACTCTGTGCCATAGGTGTTCCTCCTCCTAGTAGGTGCTCGATCTTACGCCTCTGATTCGGCCACAGTTCGACCGATCAGATTGGCCAAAGGTTACCGAACTCTAAAACTGGCATTGTTTGATGTCAAGGCCGCGAGCCCTACGCCCTACGCCCTGCTCTCTGGTTGTCTGTACTCCGTGAATTGCTGCATGCTACCAACTGCCTGCTGTCTTTCTCGCTCTGCGCTATGCGCTTTGCCCTTTTGCGCTCTGCTCCTTACCCTCTGCTCCTCGCTTTGCGCTCAGCGCTATGCGCTTTGCTCCCAGCCATCCTCGATTCTCGATCCTTCGTCCTACCTAGCTGATAGCTGAAAGCTGATGGCTGATAGCTTTCTCTCCTGCCCTTTTTCCTATGCGCGCTTCGCCTAGATTTCAGTGCCGATCCCCGCTGCCCGGGCCTTGTCATGGGCCAGTTTACCAAGAGCCATAAATCCAACGCCTTGATCACTGTTCTGCTTGAAAAGCGTGATCTCTTTCGGATCGGTTCGGCCGGGGATCTTGCCGGCAACCAGTGGCCCGAGTTCGCGAATCTCTTGCCATTGAAGAATTCCCTTGGTGATGGGCTCGAGCAAGTCACCTTGCTCGTCTTGCTTGGCCTGCTGCACAAGGGTTGCAACGATGAGATCGGCGCGGCGTAACACCTCGTCATCGAGTTCCCGCCGCGGCGAAGAAACGAGGCCTTGCTGAAGCAGTTCTTTGTTGCTCCCGACAATGGAGGTCACATGCACGCCCTGGCTCAACCACTCTCCGTAAAGAACTGGCACGTTGCTACCGGTAGCGCACACAATGAGGTCGACCCCTGAGGCCGCCATCTCCGGCCGATCCACGGGCTCGAGTTCAGCTTTAATATGCTTCTGCATCAACGCACAAAAGGCGCTACGGTTTTCGGCATTCCGGCTGTAGACCTTGACCTTTTCAAGGGGACGAATGGCATTCATGGTCATCAAGTGGCGCCGCGCCTGGCGGCCGGTACCGTAAAGCCCCATGACCCGGACGTCAGGCCGAGCCAGATACTTGGTGCCGACAGCACTCGTGAGGCTCGTTTCGGTGGCAAAATGATCCATCGGACCATCAAACTCAAAGAGCGGCAGCGACCCTACGATGAGGGCGAGTAGCTCGGCAGACTCACTGTTGTAGACAACGTAGACCCTGTGGCCGGCGTGGGCGTATTGCTGAGCTTCCCGGGTGTAGCTAAAGCGTTCGTAGTGGATGAAGGTGCCGGCAACACCCTGGTTATAGCAGCCCCCGGGGTGGATGGTGAGCCTCCGGTCCTCGTGCAGCATCCGTAGGCGGGGAAGACTGAAATGGGGGAGCTCTCCTTGATCGCGAAAGCCCTGTTCCACAGCGGCAATCGCCTCATCGAGAGTGATCAACCCCTTGAGCTTCTCAGCTTTTATCAGTAGGGCCATATTCTCCTCCTCTTGACCTGTTCGGCTGTTATTTTTTCTCTGCGCTTTGCTTTTTAATTGTCTGTAGTCCTGTAGTCTGTGACTTGCTGCATGCTGCCCACTGCCTACTGTCTTTCTCCCTCCACGCTTTGCTCCCAACCATCCTCTATCCTCGATCCTTCCCAAGTGCGCTTTGCGCCATGCGCTATGCGCTTTGCGTTTGAACTCATACCGACAGAGTAGTTTGAGCACTGGCCGCCGGTACCCGTTGCGGTTCTGTACCGTCCGGGAGACGCCAGTATTCCTTTTGCTTGCGGAAGGGGAGGACAAGAAGCCTCACGATTCTGTTATCTTCCGGTTGCTGGAAAGCGGGAACCCCGATCACCACTTCCGCTTGCCTTATATTGAGCCGCAGGGTCCCGTGGACCCAATCCCACCAGCGGAAAATCACCGAAAAATTTGCCTCCGTCTCCTCCCTCACAGCCGAGTGATGGATACCGTGCATGCGCGGCGTAACGATAATCATGTTGAGCCATCGCTCAACTCTAACGGGCAAGCGTAAGTTACTATGGTGAAACAGAGTGGCGCATTGAAAACTCAATTCGTAAACAACGTAATTTAACGGTGAAATCCCGAGGAGAAGAATCTGAAGGCCTCGGAACGCCGAGGAATAAAACACCTCTCCGAAATGAAAGCGGAAGGATGTCGAGACGTCCAGGTCCGGGTCAACGTGGTGGACATTGTGAAAACGCCAAAAGAACGGGAAGGCATGATTGACCCGATGCCAATAGTAAAAGGAAAGGTCCATGAGCAGGAACCCAATCATCACTTCGAGGGGTGCCCATGAATTAAAGAGGTGTAACAAGCCGAAGCCGTTTTTTGCGCTCCAGGCCATCAGTTGGAGGACCAACGGCACAATCACAGCAGCTCCGGTCCCAAGTGCCAAGGCCGAGATAACAGCATTGACCATGAGGCGCCCCATCCGGGACCGTTTCGGTTGGCGCAGCGCGAATCGGGGTTCGAGTGCCCAGAGCACCAAGAACACGGCGGCCACAATGAAAACCGTGACCATTTTAAACTGGCCGATAAAGTCATCCATCAGTGGCTAGCTTAGTCTATTGAAGCCACCGAACCAACAGTTCGGCGTAGCTGTGTCATCCAACTGAAAGGGGAAAGCGAGTTGACAGAGTTCATGGCCTCCTCTACCATTACCCGACTTGCAAAAATTTATACAGATGAGGGAGCATTCTGACCCTGCGCATTCGAAAGATCCTTTTCGCCACCGATTTTTCCCCTGCCTCCCGGCGTGCCTTTGATGCCGCCCTGGACTTGGCCAAGCAGAATAAGGCGGAGCTGACGATTTTTCACTCTCTGGTCCCCGCTGTCCTGTACGCGGAAGCAGAAACGGCCGACTCCCTCTGCGCGCAGATTGAAGCGGACACTCGCAAAAACGCAGAGACCGCCTTGTCGCGCCTCAAAGCGAGGGCCAACAAGGGAAAGATCAAAACACGAACCCAAATACGTAATAGATCTGCTGCTATTCAGATTCTTTGCGCGGCAAAAAGCCGGCGTGTGGATGTCATCGTCGTGGGGACCCAGGGGCGTACGGGCCTATCAAAGCTCCTTGTCGGCAGCGTCGCCTCGCGTGTCATATCCATGGCCGACCGTCCTGTCCTCACGGTTCCGGGCCGTTGATATTTGTCGCGTTTGCCCCCCCAAGGCCGCCGCCATGCGGCTGACTCCAGAAATGAGGTAATTTGATCTGTAGCGGTTCCTTTATGGTCACACCTGGTGTTGATCGGTAATGACCTCAATCATCCAAGTGCGTGGCCTTGAGATGCCGGTCGATCGTTGTGTATCCCTTCCACTGTTCCACCACCCAGTAGCGGATTCCGTACTCGAACCTGAGTTCTTTCGTGTCGCTATCGGACGGGTTGAAGTGCTGGTGATGCATCATCCCGGGCGGGACATGCACTGCATCACCCTGCTCCCATTCGTACTTCTTCCCCCCGATCTCCGAGTAACCCTTGCCCTGTAAGGCGTAGAGGTACGCCTCTGGGTGCGAGTGGCTGTGGCTCTTGGAGTGAGGCACATCCACAAAGATCGAGCTGATCGCCACGGAAGTGGCCTTGAAACCGTTTTGAACCCCACTCCTGCCCATCAGAAAGTAGGTGGCACCGTGCTTGGTCTCGCTGGACAGCTCGAATTGCTCCTCGTGCATCGAGATTCGGCGCCCATCAGTGGGCCAGTACTGGGAGTTCTCGCCAGGCACCCTGGCAAGCGCAGCCGGGTCGTTTTGTCCCGCATCTTCGATCTGCTCCATACGACCCATGTAGATGGATGCCTCGAGGTGCCAGGCAAGCCCCGAGAGATAGCCAACCGGCTCGTTACCGGTATTGAAGAGCTGGTGGGTCGAGCGATAGGGAATATGGAATATCGTCTTTGGGCGGAAGTCGTAGCGCATGTCGTCTAGTAACAGGAACCCTTCACCGCGCTCGACGTATATGGCTTCTTCGCCATGAAGGTGCTTGCCCGTGTGCCAACCAACGGGGATCTCTGCCCTCATCAGTAGACTACCGCCGGTGGGAAACCCCGTCTCAGGTGCAATCATGAGCGCCGCCTTGCTGTCCTGACGGGTGCGTACCCAGTTCAGGTCTTTCCCCCTCGCTACCCGCGGGGCTTCCTGCACTGCCTTCTCAACACGCTCCGACTCGGCCAACCAGGCATTGTAAAAATCCTGCATTTCTCCTCCTATCGGTGGTGAGGGCAATGCGCCTGCACTAAACAGGCATGGCCTCGTTCACCTTGTATTTGATGACCTTCAATTTAATTACTCAACATAGGTAATGATGTCAATTCGAGACCAAATTATTCGACGATCAAGTCTCTGTCAACCTAACGGGAGCAGTAAAAGTCGTGTTTCTGATTACTGCCAGCCTGCCGCATTACCCTCTGCTTCCTGGTTGTCCATAGTCCCGAAGTCAGTGGTCTGTGACCTGCTGCATGCTGCCAACTGCCTACTGTCTTTCTCCCTCTGCGCTTTGCTCCTTTCACCTCAGTGGCATTTACACCTACGATAGACCCCGTCATAAAAGTTCGCCATCATCTCCACCGCGATTCTGGAACAGTACTCCAGGGGCCATCCTGCACGTTCGTTACCGAATCCGTCCTCGAGGGCTTGTTGCAGGATAAACTGGTTTGTCCCGCCATGTTCCTCACTCAGATCGGCTTCCTCATGCACCCTGAAATACTTGATGTCATCTTGCTGTAGCCCATAATGAGTCGTAAGACTGCCACGGAAATCCCGAGAGATATAGCCGAAAATCTCCTCCTCCAGGTGAACGGCAAAACACTCAGCCAAGGGGACGTCGATCCAGGACCGAACGAAAAAATCCACCAGCCCCCTGGCTTCCGGAATGAGCTCTGCCTCTATTATTTCGTGGGGCTCAACTCCGAGGACCTTTCCTAGACGGGTGAGCATCCTCGCGTGCCCACCCAGCGCCGGGGTGGTGAATTCTTCCCCAATTTTTTGCGCAATCAGGTCTTCGCATTCAGGGTGTCTTTTGAAAAATCCAACGAATTGGTGGTACACGCTAGCCATTCCTGTATTGACTTCGAGGGCAAAGGCATACCAGTTCTTGATCCAAAACCTCAGGTTCTCCCGCGGAAGGGTCCCCGCCCGGAGCTCCGTGAAAAAAGGCAGGTCTTTAACCTCTTTGTCATAGGTATCAAGGACGATCTTCCTCAGGGCTGCAACCTTTTGCTTTGCCTCCTGGGGACTCATACCCATGCGCTCAGCCATAGGAACCTCCTAAAACTGCCTATCAATTCCAGAGCTGCCTGGTGGCCAGACGCGCCCCCTCGGCCATGGCCTGGAACTTGGCCCACACCACGGTGGGGTGGATTTCCGGTTCAGTGGTGGCCTGCGAGGAGAACCCGCAGTCGCTCCCTGCAATGACGCGCTCACGCCCAACAAGTTTGGCAAGCCTTACAATGCGTTCGGCCACAAGCTCCGGGTGTTCCACAATGTTGGTGGTGTGTGAAATGACCCCGGGAATAATCGCTTTCCCTTCTGGTAGCTTGACGCGCTCCCAAACATGCCACTCATGCTCGTGGCGCGGATTGGCTGCTTCGAAGGAGTAAGCACCGGCATTGATCTGCAAAATGAGGTGGACCACATCCTTTAATTCCACTTCATGGATGCGAGGCCCTATATTGATCCCGTAGCAGGTGTGAAAGCGCACTTTGTCTGGCGTGATATCGCTGAGTGCATAATTCAGCACCGCCACCCGGAGCTCGGCCCATTCGATGCATTGCTTGATACTTACCCCCGGGTTCGAACCATAGTAGCTCACCAGCCTAGGGTCGTCGATCTGTAGCAAAAAACCGGCATCAACGATGCTGCGGTACTCCGCCCGCATGGCGTCGGCAATGGCGTAGAGGTAGGCTTCCTGGGTTGGATAGTACTCGTTCCGTCGCGGGCCTTCGATGTTGGTGGGAGAGATGGCGGGCATGAACGCCTCCCGGACCGGCAGTCCCTTCAGGGCAGCTTTGAAGTTGTCGATGTCCCTTTGCAGGGCCGCCTGACCCTTGTACGTGATGGGCCCGGTGCACACCATGGCAAAGGGGGCGGCAACTCTACGGGCAGGTCCTTGTGCGTACGATCGGTAGAATTCGGGGAACGCCAAGGCCTCGCGCGACCCTGCCCATGGCCCCGCAGATGTCGGTATCTCTCGCGACTCGAAGCCGGTGAGACGCTCGCTCACATAGGCGAAAAAACCCGGCTTCCCTTGCTCCCCGTCGGACACGATATCCACGCCAGCCCCCACCTGCTTGCGCGCCACGTCGGCAACCGCGCTGCGTACCCGATCAGTGTATGCCTCCTGATCGTAAGGCTGGCTGCTCTCTTTGGCGCGCATCAGTTCCAAGAGCTCCGAAGGGCGGGCCAAACTACCAGCGAAAGTGGTAAGGATGCGGTCGTGACTTAGCTTCATCTCTCTTCTCCCGTCGATCCTCTATCCTCAATTCTCGCCTCTCACCCCTGAGCACGCTTTGCCTCTTGCTTTCTTTGCTTAACACTTAACCCTGCCTTCCCGTTCTTACTTTCGCCTTTTTCCTTTAAACTTTTTACTTCTTTCCGCTCTGCCTACTGTCTTTCTCCCTCTGCACTTTGCGCAATGCTGTTCCCTTCAAGGCTGACCTTCTTCGCGACCCTGTGCGCTTAAACTGCCTTGGAAAACCTTGACTATCTCGAACCTAAGTTCCAGTACAAGAGAGAGGAACGGTTCATCAACGATTCGTTTTGAGAACACGTCTGCCATGGCCCTGTAATACCATTCCTGTTTGTCCTTCGGACGAATAAAGCGAAGAAAGACATCATCTCCGAGCTTTTCATAATCGGCCCGGATATCTCTGATGTTGGCCAACTTATCTGCCAAAGAGACATAGACCGCATCCATCGGAGCAGTCTCTAAAATGTCGATTGTGTGCCGCTTTCGGTTTTCCCAGGTATCTGACCTATCTGGCTCGGAGGCCCATTCCACGAGCCGGGCAACCTCCTCGCCAAATTCTCGACGAATATCATCCGTTTTGAAACTCGTGTCCTCCACCGTGTCGTGAAGGATACCGGCCACAGCCACGTCTTCAGAACAGCCGGCTTCGATTAAAATTTTAGCGACGCCCAAGGGGTGGACGATGTAAGGGACCTTGGTCCCTTTCCGAAACTGGCCGGTGTGCGCCTTTGTGGCAAACTCAATGGCCTGGAATATCCGCTGACTCATTTGCTCCGTTCAACCTACAATCCGTAAAACCTCTGCGGGTTATCAGAAAGAATCTTATCCGTGATAAAACTTGGGACATCTTCCCGGGACTTCATGGTCTTCACGAGCTCGCGCTCCTCTGACGGGTCATTATGGCCATAGTCAGAGCCGATGATCATGTTCTCTTCCCCAATATACCGGGCGAGATAGTCAATATCCTCGTCCGCCTCGCAGGCCACAAAAAGCCGGTATCTCTTGAACAGGTCCCTGTCGGAAAAATCACCACCCCTGTGTTGAGACTGTCTTCTCAGAGCGTGCAGCAGATAGGGCACCCATCCTGCAGACGCCTCTAAGAAACCAAATCTCAGAGTCGGGAAACGCTCAGGGAGCTTGTTTGCCACAAGGTTTCTAAATGCGATGAGCGGAGGAACTCTTCCATGGGCAAAGGCCGAATGTCGCTCAACATAAAACAAACTCGAAAGGATAGGTGACCCCGACCCTGTATGGATGCAAATGGGTAAATCATGGTCCATGGCGGCCTGGTAAATCGGGAAAAAATAGGGGTCGTCCAAATTGAGATCCTTTTCGATGCCTCGAAAGAAAAGTCCCACCGCACCGTGTTCCTTGACCCACTTGATTTCCTTAATGGTTTCTTCGACCGATCGAAGTGGGGGAATGGCAACCCATCTCAATCGATCCCCTCCTTTTGAACAAGCCTCGCTGATCCAGCGGTTATAGGCCTTGCACAAGGCAACTTCTAAACTGACGTCATCGGTCAAATAGACCAAGAACAGGGTCGGAAAGACGATCTGGATATCGATTTTCAACCGGTCCATGTCCTTGATACGCAGGAGCGGATCCGTCAGCTCCCTCGATTCGACAGGAATATCATTCCTGGAGCTTTGAAATTTGGCCGCAGAGGGCGTAATCAGCGTATTGCCCGCTCTGCCTGCCGGCTTGGGAACAATATTGCCATCAATCAGCCAGAATGCGTTGCGTCCTCCGTATTGCGTGTCGTCCGGAACTGACATGAGGATTGGTCGCTTTGGGTATAATTCCTTCTCAAACAGCCCCCACATGTGTTCCGACTCTGCGACATGAGTATCGGCATCGACTATGGGTCCCATGACATCGCCTCCATTGCGTTAAAAATTCCCATTCTCAGCCTTCCAGAGCTGACTACGCTTTTACGATTTCGCACCTCACCAGTCAAGCGCCTTTGCCATTTGCGCATTTTCCCTACGCAGTTATCTGTAGTACGTTGGTGACGAGAGCGTTTGGAATTCTTCGGGGTTTACCCGCGGCGCAACCCTGTGGGTGCCGATAACAGAATCATGTTGAATGTGGAAGGATAGGCGCCATGAGATTGGGCCCGCTACGATACCGCAACTTCAGACTCCTCTGGACGAGCTGGACCCTCGCTGCCACCGCTTCATGGATTCATCAGGTGGTGACCAATTGGTTGATCTTCGAGATGACGGATTCCCCTTTGATGCTCGGGTTGAATGGAATATTTATTTCGGTTCCGTTTCTCATCACATCTCTCTATGGAGGGGCGCTTGCCGATCGCATGGACCGGCGCAAAATATTGGTCATTTCCCAGGTGATCAACACTTTTCTGGCTATCATTCCCGGCATCCTAACGGGCTTGGATGTAATCCGGGTCTGGCATCTCTATACCCTCGGTTTCCTCAACGCGATCATCACTGGCTTCGATGGCCCCGCGCGTCAAGCGTTGATCCCGACCGTGGTCCCGCGCGGCGAGCTTATGAGGGCCGTCGCCCTCACCACCGCGGTTCGGCGCAGCATGGCCCTGGTGGGCCCCATGATCGCTGGACTCGGAATATCCCTGCTGGGAGTCACCTGGACATATTTCATGTATGCGGCGCTCCATGGGATGGTCTTGCTTGCCCTGTCTTTGATGAGGATGCCCGCCATGGAAGCCCCCATAGAAACGAAATCCATGACTCGATCGATCGTTGAAGGCTTCCGGTCAGCATTTGACAATCGGGTCATTTGGGGAATCCTGAGCATAGAGGCGGTTCATACCTTCTTTGTCACCTACCGAGTCCTGTTGCCGGTATATGCCCGGGACATACTCAACGTGGGACCTACGGGACTTGGCCTCCTCTATTCCGCCCCAGGGATTGGGGCCCTCGCTGGTTCGGCGCTGGCCATCGCCATGGGTGATGTGAAAAAGAAAGGACGACTGTTCACCATCTCTGCCTTTACCATGCCCCTTGCGCTCATTCTCTTTGCCTTTTCCACATGGATGCCCGCCTCCCTGGCATTCCTCGCGCTGGCGGGTCTGTTGGACATCGTGGGCGGGACCGTTCGTAACACCATGCTTCAGCTCTCCATCAACGAACGAATGCGCGGGCGGGTCATGTCCATGAACATGATGGTCCACCGGGGGATCGGACCCCTGAGCCACCTACAGTCCGGTGCCATTGCTTCTCTTGTAGGCGCCCCCTGGGCCGTAGCAGGGACATCAATATTCTTTATAATCTACGGTACTTTTATGCTGCTCCGTCTTCCCGAGCTATACCGTTATTCCCAGGGCACCCCTCAATCAGAACCTCCAAGTTCCTCAGAACCCGAAGGGTCACACCGCCGCTGAGTCTTTGCGTTTTGCCTTCTGCGCACTGCTGGCTGTCTTTCTTTTAGCCTTTTGTTTCCTCGTTGTCCGTAGTCCCGTAGTCAGTGGTCTGTGACTTGCTGCATGCTGCCAACTGCCTACTGTCTTTCTTTTTGCCTGAATTCCTGTCGTCAGTATTCCCCTAGTTCTTCGCTGCTAGCTGAAAGCTGACGGCTGATAGCTTTCTATCCAGCCCTTTGCTCTCTGCTTCCTGGTTGTCCGTAGTCCTGTAGTCAGTGGTCTATCACTTGCTGCATGTTGCCAACTGCCTGCTGTCTTTCTCCCTCTGCCCTTTTCTTTTCTGTTTCTTCGCTGATAGCTGATGGCTGAGAACTGCCAGCCCCGTCGTGCTTACGGCACGACCGGTTTCCTGAACTTCAGCGTCATACGATCACTTTCACCAATGGCGAGATATTTGTTCCTATCCTGGTCCTTCAGGCGCAGGCTAGGTGGTAGCGTCCACACACCCCTAGGGTGATCAGCAGTGTCTTTGGGGTTTGCATTGATTTCCGATTTCTCGAACAGTTTAAAACCCGCCTCCTCGGCGAGCTCAATCACCTTTGCCTCGGTCATATAACCGGATTTGATCATCTTTTCTAAAGAGGTCCCGGGCTTTGCGCGGTGCTCGACGACACCTAAGAAACCGCCTGGCTTGAGTGCGTCATACATGGCCTTGAAATAAGGCTTGGGATCCCTCTTCAGCCAGTTGTGCACGTTGCGAAAGGTCACCACCAGATCGGCCGTACCCGGTGGGGCGATCCTGGTATACTGGGGTGGTGTTAAATAGCTGATTTCAACCGCGCCATACACTTGAGGGTTATCCGCGATTTTCTTGTTGTAGGCCCGCTGGCGTGGGTAGCGATACTTTCGTTGACCAGGCACATCCAGCGCATTGCCTGCGGCATAGAGCTTGCCCCTTTTAAGCAATAGCGGTGCGATTGCGTCCGTATACCAGCCACGGCCGGGCGCCACTTCCACAACCGTCATGTCATCGGCGAGGCCAAAGAAGGCCAGTGTCTCGGCCGGGTGACGGTATCGATCCCTGGCCCGGTTTTTTTCGCTTCGGTGTGATGCAGACAGGGTGGCGCGAATTTCCTCCACCGAAAGTACCTTTGCCATCACGGTTGGGGCGTGTATGGCAGAAACCAGAAACCCGGCTAGAACAAGCGATGTAAAAAACATCATCATGAGCCGATCCCCCTTAATACTTTGAGTCGCTATGCCCATTGTTCCGCACGTCTAAAAAGAGTTGTGTCCCCTTTTTCCGATACGCTTTGCGCCTTGCGCTCTGCCCTCTGCGCCCTACACCCTGCTCCTGGCTCTTAGCCCTTTGCGCTTGGATCCTTCCAGGGTCCGTACATCTTGCTTTCTGCCTCCCTCCACGGTTCACCTGCTGGTAATGTAACCGAGGTGCAGTTGGTAGCGGAATAATCATTCTGCGATGGGTCGAACACCAACCCGGGTGGTTCTATACCCTTTTGGAAATTCCTGATTGCTTCAAGAAGAAACCTTCGAAGCGCTATGACGTAGGTATCACTCGTGCCCAGATGCTCCTTGGTGCGATCGACAATTGCCCCCATGCTCTCGGTTACGCATGCATCCTGAGTCGCGAACCCATCTATACCACTATAGTTTGTTGCCTTCTGTTTCTGTCTATCCAACAAATAACCATTATGCCTGTTAGCTGTCAGCTTGTACTCAGCTCCAACCTGAAATTGATCAAAGTAGTGTTCGTCTTTCGTCATTGGTTCACTTCTCTTAAAACGAAAATTGTATCTCCATGTGCAGGTGTCGTCCGAGGGGACCTGATAAACAGCCAGGAAGCCATCTAATTTCCCATTGATAAATTTTCCGACTGGAACACTCCCGATAAAAGGCATCGCAAAAGTCGAAACGCCGACATTCACCTGATCGGGCTCGATCCGCCTTGCGGCGGGAGATCTGATGCCACACCATGTGTAGTCTATTTCGAATCTCGGGCTTGGGTCTTCCTGCATGGCCAGCCCTCCCCCGCGGTTGCCCCGATGCAAATACGCCGTATGGGAAGTATCGCAATCTCCTTCCAGGGCCTGGAAATAGTTACATTCGAGGAAAAACTTGGTTACTACCACATGACTTGGTGGAATCATGAACCACGGATAATTGGGGAATTCTGGCATCTTGTCCTTTGGGCCCATGTAGGTGAATACGACCCCTGCCACTTCACGAGAAGGATAGGCCTTGTGGTGGATCTTGTTCTTTAAGTTACTGTTTGCACCCTCAGCAGGGGTTTCGAGCACGTTCCCTTCCACGTCATACTTCCAACCATGATAAATGCACCTCAACCCGCAATCCTCATTCCGGCCATAGAATAGAGAAGTCCCCCTATGAGAGCAGTGCTCATCCAAAAT
>SMUX01283803.1_pt1 | contig 24184 bp, 21 predicted proteins | sample 2456431 | NCBI WGS metagenome assembly SMUX01 (sample SAMN11095930, study PRJNA526329) | marine sediment metagenome | biome: Marine sediment; feature: Surficial sediment; material: Deep marine sediment; isolation source: Hadal surficial sediment | place: Pacific Ocean | collected 2014-11 | depth... | reverse complement strand
CTCGGTTGCTGCTCCTGGCGCAACTCTACCTCGGCAACCGCTCCCTGCGTTGCTCTACCTCCTGCATCCTTGCAGTCGTCCTCCTTCCCTGGAGTCGTACCTTCCTACGTCTGACCGCCAGGGATGGTGGAAATGCAAAGGGATTGTAGGAACAATCCTTGCCCTGTCGGTCGCCTGCGCCCGCGGCACTTGTGCATCCGGCAATTGCTCCTGCATTACTCTAACTTCCGACGTCCCTGTCGGTCGCCTGCACATCGTAAGTTGTGACTCGTGATCTGTGACTGGTAACTGGCGATATGACAAGCCGGCCTCTGAAGCACCAAGTTACCAATCACCTATTACTGATTACCAATCACCAAACATTTGGTGGAGCCAGGCGGGATCGAACCGCCGACCTCTTGCATGCCATGCAAGCGCTCTCCCAGCTGAGCTATGGCCCCATATGATGCTGAAAAAGTCCGTCCCTGGCTCTTTTTCAGCTCGGCGTGCGGGAAGTAAATTCGCCCTACGCCTCCGTACCGCATGAAAGCCCGGTAATGTACCGCCCGGTATACGCTAGGGTCAAGTTGGCCCAACCTCTCGCTGTCGTATATAGATCTGCGCTTTGTCCAATGCCTCTAATGTTCTTTCCTGCCCGACCAGTGTCAAGGTGACGTCGATAGGTGGCGACACGGCGCAGCCAACAACCGCAACCCGCAGCGGCTGCGCTATCTTGCCAAGTTTAAGGCCGTGGGCGTCGGCTGTTTCCTGAATCACCTGATGAATGGCCTCAGCCGTCCAGTCAGAAACCAGCGCCAACCGTTCTTGTAGATCCGTCAACGCACCGAGGATCTCGGGCTTTAAAAACTTGCTGGCATCCTTCTCGTCGTAGCCTTTGAACCCGCGATAATAAACGGCACTGGTCTGCGCCATCTCCACTAGGGTTTTGGCCCGTTCCCGCAGCGCGTCGACGACGTCGGCCAAGGGCGGACCGGTGGTGGGGTCGACATTGAGCTGCCCCAAATGTCGGCTCAGGTGATGGGCGATATGGGCTGGGTCACTCGTCTTAATGTAGTGTTGGCTCAGCCACAACAACTTTTCACGATCGAATGATGCCGCCGAGCGCTGGACGTTGTTAATATCAAACAGCTTGATCATCTCGTCGATGGAGAATATCTCTTGATCACCGTGTGACCAGCCTAGGCGTACGAGGTAATTGAGTAAGGCTTCCGCTAAGAACCCTTCTTCGCGGAACTGCATGGTACTGACGGCACCATGGCGCTTGGACAAGCGTTGGCCGTCGGCACCGAGGATCATGGGGACATGGGCGTAGGCGGGTGTCGCTGCGCCGAGTGCATTCAGGATATTGATCTGCCGCGGCGTATTATTAAGGTGGTCGTCACCGCGGATCACATCGGTGATCTCCATATCCATGTCGTCCACCACCACCGTGAAGTTGTAGGTAGGGCTGCCATCTGACCGAGCGATGATTAGGTCGTCGAGTTCAGTATTACTGAAGACAACCCGACCTTTGATCAAATCGTTGACAACCACATTGCCGTCTGCTGGGTTTTTGAAGCGCACGACCGGCGCGACGCTCCCGGACGGCAAGTCTCGGCGATCGCGACAATGACCGTCGTAGCGCGGCTTTTGCTTGTTCTTAAGTTGCTCAACGCGCAGGCTGTTCAATCGCTCTTTCGAGCAGTAGCAATGGTAGGCCTTGTCCTCGTCGAGCAGTTGCTGGATCACGGCTCGATAGCGATCAAACCGCTCGGTCTGATAAAACGGCCCCTCGTCGTATTCCAAGCCGAGCCAGGCCATGCCTTCCAAAATCGCGTTGACCGATTCTGCCGTAGAACGTTCGCGGTCTGTATCTTCCACGCGCAACACGAACACGCCGCCGTGTTTACGGGCATGTAACCAAGAAAACAGCGCAGTGCGGGCGCCGCCGACATGAAGATACCCGGTCGGGCTGGGGGCAAAACGCGTTCTCACCGTCATGACATCGATCGTGGATTGAGAGATAGGTCGATGGCAATAGTAAATAAAAACCGAAATAAATTCAGCCTAAAATTTGACGCTAATCGGCAGGCACGCGTAAACTTTTGTTTCTTGAAGTTCTGACGATGGGCGATTAGCTCAGTGGGAGAGCACTGTCTTCACACGGCAGGGGTCGCTGGTTCGAACCCAGCATCGCCCACCATTTTCTCAGGACAGAGGATGGAAGACTGCACCAGATAAAAGAATACAGTATCATCTAAGTGCCACGGTGGAGGCCGGCCGTCGATCTGTCTTCTGTCCTCCGCCTTCTGACATCTGATCATCACTCACACCCCCCACCACGGCAAACGAACAGGAAGTAAGCAGGTTTGAAGCAGCTTTATCTGGTTGACGCGAGCATCTATATCTTTCGCGCCTATTTCTCCCTGCCCGACACGATGACGGATGCGAACGGCAATCCCGCCAATGCCGTCTATGGTTTCGCCGATTTTCTCGCACGCCTGCTGGCACAGACCGACGCCAAGCATATTGCCGTTGCCTTTGACGAAAGCCTAACAACATCGTTTCGCAATGAGATCTATCCTGCCTACAAGGAAAATCGCGAGCTGCCACCGCCAGAGCTCGAAGCCCAGCTCGCAGCCTGCCAGCAATTGTGCCAAGCCATGGGACTCGCAAGTTACGTCAGCCCCCGCTACGAGGCCGATGACTTGATCGGCACCCTCGCGCACAACATGCGCCGCCAAGGATTTAAGATAATCATCGTTTCCGGCGACAAAGACCTAGCGCAACTCATCCAAGACGGCGATATTTGGTGGGACTTTGCCCGCGACCGACGGTTCGGTCCTGCCGACATCAAGACGCACTTTGGTGCCATGCCAACTCAAATTGTCGATCTCATTGCCCTCATGGGTGACAAAGTCGATAACATTCCTGGAATAAACGGCATCGGCCAAAAAACGGCAGCCCAGCTCCTCGACCATTTCGGGTCGCTGGATGCTGTCTATGAGCGCCTGCATGAGGTACCCCACCTTAAGATCCGACGAGCGGCTCATGTGCATCAGGCGCTGGAAAGTGGCAAGGAAGACGCTTATCTATCACAACAACTCGCCGGCATCGCCGTCGATGCCCCAATCAGCTTTGACCCTGATCAGTTGGTCCGGCAGCCAGCCGATCGAAGTCGGTTAAGCGCATTTTGTAATGAGCTCGGCTTCGGCCAAGGAATGCGCGCACGTTTAGGCCTCGCACCCTAGATTCTTGCCACGGGTTTTCCCCGCGGCCAAAATTCGATACAATAAATGCGTCTATTTCCAGGGGTGGGAAACATGGGCAAGGAGACAGCCAATCCCAGCAAGTATACTGGGCCCGATCGACGCATATTTAACCGACGCTCCGGCATCGACCGGCGTACGATGTTACGCTGGGAGCCTAGCAAGGACGACCGCCGCGACGGTACCGGACGGCGTGAGGCAGATCAGGTCTGGGACAACATTAGGACCCACTTTTAGCGGTCCCGCAACGTCCGCCTTACTCCCCCACATGCACAAGCTGGCCGCCGACTCTCGCCGCTCTGAAAAAGAGCAAGAATGCGACAATGCCACCGCCAAGAAAGAACACATTCAGCACCAGCGCATTGACTAACAAGTCCACGCGGAACGTCTGATCGATCAACACTGCGCGCATCCCCTCGAACACATGGCTGGACGGCAACATGAAAGCCACATGTTGTAACCATGGTGGCAATACGTCGATGGGATAGTAGACCCCACTGATGGGTTGTAGTGCAAAGATCGCAATCCAGGCCAAGCTCTCAGCCCCAAGACCGTAGCGGAGTATCGTGCCCGAGACGATCAGGCCGATGGACCAACCCATCACGATCAAATTCACGAAGAACGCAATCAACGGCAATCCCAGATCGTATATCGAATAGTGAAACAACCCGATTGCAATGAGCGAAGCACCGCCGACACCGATGATGGTGCGAATAAGGCTCATAGTGAAAAGTGCGCCGATTAGCTCAATCGGCCGCAACGGACTCACGAACAACTGACCTAGATTGCGTGACCACATCTCTTCCATAAAGATTACCGACACACCCAGCTGCCCACGAAACAACACATCCCAAAGCAGTACGGCGGATATCAGGATGCCAGCTGCTTGCGCCACCCATGAGCTGTGATTCACAAAGAAAAGCGTAATAAAGCCCCACAGAATCATCTGCACCGTTGGCCAGTACATCAGCTCGAGAATTCGGGGCCAAGAGCGGCGGAGCAGATACACGTGTCGCAAGACTATCGCTGCGATACGACGAAATGACCCAATAGTACCAGCAAGGTATCCGCTCACTTCGCAACCTTTCGCGGTTCAACCCCGAGCTCAAGGTAGCGTTCACGCGCAATATCTATGAACACCTCTTCCATATTCTGTCTTCCATAACGGTCTAGTAAGCTACGCGGTGTTCCGCGGTCGACGATCTTGCCAGCGCGCAATATAATCACATCATCACAAAGACGTTCGACTTCGGACATATTATGGGATGCCAGTAGAATCGTCGCGCCCGAACCTGCTTGATAGGTTTCTAGATAGCCACGTACATAATCGGCGCTATCCGGATCAAGTGACGCAGTGGGTTCATCCAATAACAGTAGTTCTGGTTGATTGAGTAAGGCTTTGGCCAGCGCAACCCGTGTCCGCTGACCCGAAGAAAGCTGACCATAAGTACGATTGAATATCCCCTCTAGATCAAGTTCATGGGCTAAGCGAGCCAAGCGAGGTTTGATATGCGGCAATCCATAAAGTCGGGAGTAAACCGTCAGATTCTCACGCACCGTGAGGCGATGCGGTAGGTCGATGTAGGGTGAGGAAAAATTCATGCGTGGTAGTACGCGATAGCGGTGCCGCAGCATATCCTCACCAAAGATCGAGATGCGACCCCGGCTCGGCAACAAAAGGCCGAGCAACATCGCTAGTGTCGTCGTTTTGCCAGCACCGTTACCCCCAAGTAGCGCTGCGGTGGACCCTTGCGCAATGGAAAAGCTGACCTCATCGACGGCGGTGACATCGCCGAAGCGTTTGCTTAAACGCTCGACGGTAATGACTGAGTTAGACATTGCGGGAGATTAACAAAAAAGACGGGCTAGCGCCCGACAGTTCAAGGTCTGTTCAGTTGATCCCGATTGGGTAAGGCACTCAGTTTAACCCGTCTAGTTTTCGCCAGAGACACCGACCGTCGCTCGTCTGGTTGATCTCATCCAGCCAGGTTTCATGGGCTGCCATCTCTTGTTCGTTAGCACGAATAATTAACAAAGGAGCTCGATTGGAATCAAGGCGTTTGATGTTACTGTCGCCAACCCAATGCTGTGCAGCACCATGGCCCTCGTCGAATAGGCCAGCCTGACCGCCTGTCATCACCAGATAAACGTCGGCTAGGATCTCCGCGTCAAGCAACGCGCCATGGAACGTCCGCTCCGAATTATCGATGTTGTAGCGCTTGCACAACGAGTCGAGATCGTTCTTCCGACCGGGATGCATTTTGCGAGCGAAAACCAAGGTATCTTCGATCGTGCAGTGCTCCTCGATCTTGGTAGCACGCTCACCATCGTCTTCATGGTTAGCTTTTGCGAGCGCAAGTTCGTAGTTGATGAACCCGATATCGAACGGCGCGTTGTGGATAATCAGTTCTGCGCCTTTGATATATTCGAGAAAGTCTTGCGCGACGTCTGCAAACCTCGGTTTGTCGGCCAAGAACGTGTTAGTAATCCCGTGTACGTCGACTGCACCTGCCTCGACATCTCGGTCGGGTTGAATGTATTGGTGGTAGTTATTGCCTGTCGGCCGTCGGTTGAGCAGCTCTACACAGCCGATCTCGATGATGCGGTGGCCTTCTTCGGGGTCGAGTCCAGTCGTTTCGGTGTCGAGTACGATTTGACGCACGACTAATTTAGATGTCCATCCTTCTGTCGTCCTGAGGTATCAATTAGGGCCACCCACGGCCACTTATTATAACGGTATGAAGCTTTGTTTGTAAGTCGCGTTAACCTACCACTTAGGGGTCGCCTCCCCATTTATTGGGGAGGCGACCTACGGGGCAAGGATTGTTCTGACGTGCATGGATGTACTAATGCCGCGGGCGCAGGGATGCGCAGAAGCGGCCTAACAATCCCTTTGCATTTCCTCCATTGCACCTGCGACCTACAGGGAAGTAGGAAGGTAGAGCAACGCAGGAGCAGTTGCCGAGACGTGCGGGTGCCGCGAAGCACAGGAGGTGCGAGAGCGGCCATCCCTGGAGGTCAGATGTGCCCTCGGAGCACCTGCTGAGACCAGCACCTAAGTGAGGTGAGGGAACCCCGGTTTTTGGGGCGCAGCGCCAGGGGGAGCGTTTCTTTGGGTACTTGGAGCCGCGCCGTCCTTGGCGCAGCCCTTGCGGGCGCGCGAAGCAAGCGCGCGCCCAATCTTGCTCCCGGCAAAATTGTCTTGTCACCGAAAAGACAAATTTGAGGGGATCAAATTTGGACCGCCGAAGGCGATCCGTTAGGGCGAGGACCAAGGAAGGTCCGAGTCAAAGTAACCCGCGTACGGGCGACCAACAGGGCAAGGATTGTTCCCGACAATCCTTTTGCATTTCCACTGTCCCTGGCGGTCAGATGTCGGAAGGTACGACTCCAGGGAAGGAGGACGACTGCAAGGATGCAGGAGGTAGAGCAACGCAGGGAGCGGTTGCCGAGGTAGAGTTGCGCCAGGAGCAGCAACCGAGGGCAATACAGGCGACCGGCAGGGACGCTGGAAGTTAGAACAACGCAGGGAGCAGTTGTCGAAGCAATTGCCGAGCCGGCGCCCCGGTCAGCATGATTGTCGCCGCAGGCGACACAAATCGTTTTTGCTTCCAAAAGCTACGATCTCTCAACTCAACATCTCATCAACGGCCCGATTCGCCAACTGATCTGCGCGTTCGTTTTCAGGATGGCCGCTGTGGCCCTTGATCCATTGCCAACGCAGTCGATGTTGTTGGACTGCCTTTTCTAAACGCTGCCAGAGATCCTTGTTCTTAACTGGCTTCTTGTCACTTGTCTTCCAGTCGCGTCGCTTCCAATTCCTCAACCACTCCGTCATTCCCTTCTTTAGATAGACCGAATCTGTCGCCAACGTTACATCACAAGGGCGCTTGAGCGATTCTAGCGCCATAATCGCCGCCATCAGCTCCATACGATTATTAGTGGTCTTGGTCTCGGCGCCATAGAGTTCTTTCTCATGACCACCGCTCGCTAGGATCGCACCCCAGCCGCCCGGTCCAGGGTTACCCCGACAGGCACCATCGGTGTGAATAACCACCTTATCCATGCCGCTGAATGCCGCGCACGACAGGTTCTGACAGACCCGGTCGGATAACAGACTTGCGTCGCCATCGCGCTCTTAGCGGGGTCACTCCAAACACACGTTTTTTCGCGACAACAATGTAGGTCGCCGCCATCATCGGCCACCACCGATCACCAACCGCGTCAAGGAAATACAATCGATCCATGAGTCGGTCGTTCTGCAATGGCGGCCGATAGTACATCATGTGGCCACCTATCAACTCATACTCCAACAACCTGAGCCAATCTTTTAGGCGCGCCAGCCTCAGGAAGTTTCCACACCACGGTACACAACCTCGACGGGTAGCAAGCGTACGCCGCAATCCCCAAAGGCTTAACGGATTGAACCCAAGAATGACCACATGACCCTCCGGAACCAAGATACGGTCGACCTCACGTAACACTTGATGGGGATCCTCGGCAAAATCCAGTGTATGCGGCAACAACGCCACATCGACACTTCGCGTATCGAACGGGATTGCCTCTGGAACGCCTTGCACCGTCGCAGTCTCGCCGTTACGCAAGAAATCAAGCACAACGCGTGTGGGCGTGTGGCACCCCTCCATCATGTCCCTCTTGCCAAGCGAACCCAGTTGCAGGGTAACCAGGCCATACAACCGGGGTAATACGGTTCGCAGTTGATTGGTCTCGATCGCCAGCAGCGAACGACCTAGGGGAGAGTCGAACCAAGCGCGCAGGCTTTGTCGCAATTGCGGGCCGGACTCACACTGGTGCATAAACCTGCCGGCCGAGACATCTGACATTCCTCGCCATAACCCCTTTTTTACACGCCCACGCTCGCCAGGACAACACCGCACTTTGAGCCTAAACGCAACTACCCCTTCAATACCTGCTGAAGGCGTCGTTTTGGATCATTTTGAGCATCAATTTGGCCCATTTTTGCCTAAAAAAACAGCGTATTCCTAGGGTCAAGAAATTTGACGTTATACCGATATAAACCTACATTTGAGTAAGGTGGGTGAAACAAGAAGTAACTATGCATAGGGTGGTACCAAAACAAACTGACGGCCTCTTACTCGTTTCCGCAGCCCTTTTAATTTCTCTCGTCCTAACGGGATGTAGCGCATTTGCACCGGCAAAGCCGGTCAACGCCCAGACCCCGCAACCAGCTCCGGTAAGCCAATCGGCTAAAGTTAGCCGCTCGCTTACGGCTGATGTGGTGCCGAGCGATCTGGATACACAAGGTGGCGCCACCACGGACGTCATCGCCATTACTAACCCGGCGAATTTTGCCTCATCGGCCAGGCGGACACCGACCCGAGAAACATCTACTGACGCACCCGATGAGTTAGACCGACCCAGCACTGTTTCTGCCTTCGCTCATGCTGTCTATTTTCGGCGTGCGAGCACTTTTGAACAAATACCGTCGACGCCAGGTGGCACCGATCTAACGGCCGACACACCGGACGAGCAAGATCTGCCTATTAACGTCACTGACGCCATCGACACTCGGCAGATAGATCCTGCGGAAGAGACTGCATCGACGTTGCACTACACCGATCTTTGGGATCGCGTAAGAAGCGGGCTGCGTCTCCCCAAATTGGACCATCAGCGTGTCACCTACCACGAGCGTTGGTTTAGCAAGAATCCAGAGTACATGAAACGCAAGATGAAGCGTGCCAGCTTGTTTCTGTACCACATTGTGGAAGAGCTAGATCGGCGTGGACTGCCCATGGATCTCGCCTTGCTACCAGCGATTGAAAGCGCCTATCAACCCCACGCTTACTCACGTGCGCGGGCTTCGGGCTTATGGCAGTTTATTCCATCAACTGCCCGGCGCTATGGTCTAAAAGTCAACTGGTGGTACGACGGCCGTCGTGATGTCGTCGCCTCCACCACTGCGGCGCTAAACTACCTCGAAGACCTACACGCAGAGTTCGATGACTGGTACCTAGCCCTTGCCGCCTACAATGCCGGTGAGGGCAAGATCAGGTACCTTATAGAACGTAACCGGCGTCGAGGCCTGCCTACGGACTACTTGCATCTGCGGCGTCTAAGACCAGAAACCCGCCATTATGTGCCAAAGCTCATGGCCATGATCAATATCGTGAGGAATCCGGAGAAGTATGGCATCACGCTCGAGCCCATACCAAATGAGCCCTACTTTGGACGCGTTGACTTAGGATCGCAGATCGATCTACACGTGATCGCCAAGCTCGCCGATGTCCCCGTTGGTGATCTCTATGATATCAACCCAGGCTTTCGGCGATGGGCAACCGACCCGACCGGCCCACACCAAATCTTGGTACCAATAGAGAACAAAGACGCGCTCATCGCAGACCTTGCCGATTTACCGGAAGACGCACGCATTAAGTGGCGACGTCATCGCGTCAAGCAGGGCGACACCTTGGGTGCAATTGGCAAGCGCTACGGCGTGAGTGTTTGGGCAATCAAGAAGGCGAATAACATTCGCGGGACGCTTATTCACGTTGGTCAGAATCTGATGGTCCCAATATCGAGCCGTCCACTTAGCAGCCATATCGCCAACATTACACGACCACTCCCTCGCTCTAGGGTTGGCCCGCGCGGCCGAGCCAAGATTATCCATCGCGTACGTAAGGGTGAAACCTTGTGGAGTATCGCCCGCAAATACAGCGTTTACATTCGTCAACTCGCCAGATGGAACCGCATGCGTACGCGCGACATTCTCCGGGTCGGCAGGAAGCTGAAAGTCTGGATTCATCCGACGCAAGTCTCATCGACCGACAGCACATCTAGCGCTTAACCGCCCGCGCTGGGGTGCTGATTTATCTTTCCTGGTATAAGAAGCAGCACGCCTTGTGCGAGGCACTGAAGTGTGCCACCCTCGGATAACTCTCCCGGCATTGAGCCATTGCCTCCGGACAGCGGGGATGGAAATGACATCCGCGGGGTGGATCGACCGGTGAAGGTATATCTCCTTCCAAACGGATCACACGTTGTTGTGTCTTCTCTTCGATACTTGGCACCGCCGACAGCAGTGCCCGAGTATAAGGATGTTTGGGGTTATCGAGAACCTCGCTGACGTGACCACTTTCAACTATCCGGCCAAGGTACATCACTGCAACTTCATGGGCCAGATACTCCACCACCGACAGGTTGTGAGTAATAAACAAATAGCTCAGCCCGAGCCTGTCCTGCAAATCTTTTAATAAGTTTAGGATTTGTGCCTGTACCGATACGTCCAAGGCGCTTGTGGGCTCATCGCACACGATTAATTCGGGTTCAACCGACAACGCACGCGCAATACTGATACGCTGACGTTGACCGCCCGAGAACTCGTGCGGATAACGATACTGTGCTTCTGCCAGCAGTCCTACGTGATCAAGCAATTCTTCGACACGTTGTCGTCGCGCATGCCGACCACCACCGACCCCCAGCGCCCGCATACCCTCATCCAAGATGTCGCCGACAAGCATGCGTGGATTGAGCGAAGCAAAAGGATCCTGGAACACCACTTGAAAACGCTGTCGCAGCGGTCGTAGTTGTGCGGGAGCCAGCGCGTTTAATGTCTTGCCATCAAAGGTCACGCTCCCAGCCGTTAGTTTAACAAGCTGCAAGATGCCTTTGCCTACCGTGGTCTTACCACAACCGGACTCACCGACCAAGGCCAGCGTATGACCAGTAGGGATTTCGAATGACACACCATCGACGGCCTTGACGTGGCCGACGACCCGTCGAAACACACCCCTGTAAATGGGGAAATATACTTTCAGGTCTTCAACCTTTAATAAGGCCGTACTTGCTTGGCGGGTATCGGGTGCCGTCCTGGCCGCCGGTACAACGACAGGTGGCCGTTCGCGCCGCTCGGTCCCCGATTCCACGTCATACAGATGGCAGCGCACACCACGACCCGACCGCATGTGCCAGTTCGGCTCCTGCTGCCGGCACCGATCGAAGGCGTGTTCACAGCGATCCACAAACCGGCAACCTTGAAAGGTTTGTCGTAGCGACGGTACGCTGCCCGGAATCACTTCTAATGTGCCACCGCGTTTCGCGGCACCGGGAATGGCACGGAATAACTTACGCGTGTAAGGATGTTGAGGATCGGAGAATAATTCTTTACGTGTCGCGGATTCGACAATCTGGCCGGCATACATAACTGCCACCCGGTCGGCCATGGTGGCCACAACCCCGAGGTCATGGGTGATAAGCAGGATTGCCATGCCGGTATCGGCCTGCAAATCCTTCAATAAACCTAACACCTGCGCTTGAATTGTCACGTCTACCGCCGTAGTTGGCTCGTCTGCAATGAGTAAATCCGCTTTGGCTGCCAACGCCATGGCAATCATCACGCGCTGCTTCATGCCGCCCGAAAGTTGATGCGGGTATTCGTCATAGCGTCGCGCGGGATCGGCAATGCCCACCGCGGCTAGCAGTTCTTGTGTCCGCACCCGTACTTGGCTAGCACTTAGCTCGGCTGCGTCTGGTAATGCCTCACGAATCTGATTGCCGATAGTCATCACCGGATTGAGCGAGGTTTGGGGTTCCTGAAAGATCATACTGATGCGCCGCCCACGAACTTTGCGCATCTCACGCTCCGGGAGCTGCGAAACGTTCTGACCGTTGAGACGGACCTCGCCAGCTACGATACGCCCGGCCGGTTGCGGCACTAGCTGCAAAAGCGAAAGCGCACAAATCGACTTACCGCAACCCGATTCACCAAGCAGGGCCATGGTCTCACCACGCGCAATATTAAATGAGACGCCGTCGACCGCCCGTACCGTCCCCTCCTCAGTCTCAAACCAAGTCTTCAATCCCTCGACACTCAATAGGGGTTGTGCCATGGAACCTTATTTTCTTAACCGTGGATCAAACGCATCGCGTACTGCATCGGCAAACAAGTTAGCTGCTAACACCAGACCGAACATAAACACAAACGCTGATGTCAGACTCCACCATACGATGGGTTCGCGCGCCATCTCCAGGCGCGCGCTATTGATCATATTGCCCCAGCTATCCGTGCTCGGATCCACACCTACGCCAACATAGGAAAGCACTGCCTCGGCAAGCACCAATAGACTGAAATCGAGTACTACGGTGATCAACACAAGATGCATGACGTTCGGCAAAATGTGCCGCATCATGATCTGCGCGTGGCGCACGCCGAGTGCAGTGGCGGCCTGAATATAGTCCTGCTCGCGCAGCTTCAGAGTTTCGCCACGCAACAGTCGGCATAACCCGGTCCAACTGGTCACGCCAAGGATCAGACATAGGAACAGCAAGCGCAGGTCGGCACGCTCAACCACGGTCGCAAATGCTTCTTCGTGTGTTGCGATATATACGTGCAGACTAAGAATGGCAGCCGCAATAAGGAGCACGCTGGGGATGGCGCTTAGCGTCGTGTAAGTATACTGGATGACATCATCGACCCAACCACGGAAGTAGCCCGCCATAATACCGAGCGCTACCGCGAACGGAAGCATCACCAGCGTCGTCAACGTGCCAACGATCAGCCCCGTGCGAATGCTCTTTACCGATCGCCACAAAACATCCTGGCCCACTTGGTCCGTACCGAGAACGTGATAGTGCGTAGCCAAATTTGTAACCAATCCCACTAGTACAAACACCGCGCCAGCCGTTAGCAGAATAGTTCGCCACGGAGTCTCCCCTTGCCCGTATATGATCCTTTTGGTCACATACGTCAGCCTTTGATCGCCCCGTCGGGCGAGCAGTACAACAGCCGCGACCAACAGTGCCCAAATCAGAGCGCCTACCACACCACCCTTGAGGGCGCGGCCGATGATGTCACCGGCGCGTTGCTCGGGATCTTGTAGATGCGCCCCTCCGTATCGCAATCGCGAATACTCCATGATCGTGCGGCCATCGGGCTGTCGAGCCACTTCTTTCACGAACGCGTGGGTAGCAAAAGGCGCCGAGAAACTCACTTCTGAGCGGCTTACGAGTGGTTTACCGATAAAATCCAGCGCGCTCACGATTTCGGCTGCGTATTGAACGTTCTGCCCCTCTTCACTGGCTAGGCGCAAGCGCATGTGCACCGAATCCAAAAGACCCACGCCGACATAGACCACTAATACTACCAACGCCGCCATTGCCAAACGGCGCCGTCGCACCTGTCGCCACGGCGCGCGCAGGTGCTCGTGGCGTAAGGCGTACACAGCGAAAACAATAACGGCTCCGAGTAACAGAAAGATGAGTCTATCGGTCCAGAGGAAAACAAGTTGCGGCATTAGTTTAGATGCACGCGGGGATCTACCAGGGCGTAACTAATATCCGTTAGGAGATAACCGATGATGTACAGCACTGCGCCCAAGAACACCATGCCCCGCACAATACCAAAATCTTGGTGACGTATGGCGTCGATAGTGTAGCTACCAAGACCAGGTATGCCGAAGAATGACTCCATGATCAGGCTACCGATAAACAACATCGGAATTACCGCGACCACTCCAGTCAAGATAGGAATCATGGCGTTCTTCAGTACATGCTGAAACAACACCCGGAATTCTGACAGCCCTTTCGCCCGCCCGGTGCGCACATAGTCTTTGTTGATCTCTTCTAAGAAAAACGTGCGATACAGGCGCGTACCAACGCCAATGCCATACACTGCGCCAATAATGACGGGTAGGATGACGAACTTGATGGCGTGCCAGCTCGTGTCATAACCAGAAATCGGTACCAACCGAAGCAGCTTACCGACCAAATACTGGCCGCCGATGATGTAGAACAATGTAGAGATAGACATCATGATGACGCACAACACCACGCCCCAAGTGTCCAGATACATGCCCCGGAAGAACGCCAGCAACATCGCAAATGTGATGTTGACCAGAACGCCGATCAACAAGGTAGGCAAGGCGATAGCCAAGCTGGGCCACATACGCTCGCCGATGTCCTGACTGATATCACGACCATCATCGGCCTGCCCAAAGTCAAACAAAAACAATCTGACAGAATGCTTGAAGAAAATCGTATCTGTAAGCTGCGCCGCCCCGGTTGCATCAGTGTTATACAGCAGGGGCTTGTCGTAGCCATGGCCGATCTTCCATTTCTCGATCGCCTCAGGCGTAACGCGCTTCACCCCTAGCTGCAGGCGGGCGACGTCATCCGGGGTGTTAACGAAAAAAAATAACGTAAAGGTAAGAAGGTTTACGCCGATGAGAATGGGAATTGCGTAAAGTATTCGACGAACGATATAGGCGATCACCGCTCTACCCGTCCTTCCTTGCGCATGTAAGTAACAACCACCGGTACCGCGCTGATCGCCAGCACGAGTCCGAACAGGCCAACCGGCCATAGTACTGGCTTGTTCCACTGTTCGCGCCTTTCTGCCCGTAACAACGGGTCGAGACGAATATATTTAAGCGTGTTATTTGCCAAACTGTTTGGTTCGAGGTTATAAACCCAGGGGTTGTGCAATATGAACCGTTTGGGATGAAGCCCCCAGACCCAGGGTGCATCGCGCTGCGCGATGTCCAACATATGGTCGATAATACGAGCGCGCGCAGGACCATTGTCCATGTTCTTCATCTGCTCAAACAGACGATCAAACTCGGGGCTCTCATAGTTCGACGCGTTTTCGCCGTCTTCACCTACTTTCTTATTCGGACCATACAGCAGGAACAGAAAATTTTCGGGGTCCGGGTAGTCGGCATTCCAACCCCAACGAAAGATCTGAGCATTACCCTCGCGCATCTTCTTTTGAAAGCGATTGTAGTCGGTGGCGCGCCCAACCAACTGGATATTAAGCTTCTGAAATTGTTTACGCATCCAATCAAAATCAGCCTTAGCCTCCGGTCCCGCTGCCGGCGTATCAAAGTACAACAACAGTGGTTTACCGGTGGCATTATCACGACCATTAGGGTAGTCGGCCTCCGTCAAGAGACGCTGTGCGACCTCGATCGGCTTTCGTCTTAGCTGCCCATCAATACAGTCATAAACGTAAGTGTTTCTGCCTTTACAACCAGCACGGTAACCGAATATTCCTGGTGGCAGGGGTCCTTGGGCGGCGATCCCGCGGCCGTTACGGAAAATCAGTATGTATTGTTCGTAGTCGATGGCAATCGATATCGCCTGGCGCAACTTGCGACTACGCTCGCTATAACCGCCCACCACTGGGTCCAGCATGTTGAATCCAAGGTAGTAGGTCGAGGGTGCGACACTCGTCAAAAGACGGATGCCCTTGGCTCGCATCTCTGGCGTCAATTCCGTATCGCCGCCGGTCGTCATCCGGATTGTCTGATCAAAACTTTCCGCCAACACATCCGAACGATCCGAATAGCCTTGAAGAAACTTGTTCCACCTGGGTATGTTCTCCTTCTCCAGACTATAAATCGCCTTGTCGATAAACGGCAGCCGTTGTCCCGCGTCCGCCAGCAGCCCCTTGTCAACATCGCCTTTCTTACCTTCGCTTGGGTAACGCTCATCGTGAAACCTGGGATTGCGTTCCAGTATCATTTGTAGATTGGGGTTGTTGACCGTGAGCATATAAGGGCCGGTGCCAACCGGATACCAATCGAGCGTCAGGTTTTGGTCCGCCATGCCGGGTTGTGAAAAGAACCGATCCGCTTCCGGGGGCATGGGCGCGAAGAAAGGCATCGCCATCCAATAACGGAATTGCGGATACTTGCCATGAATCTTGACTCGGTAGGTATAACGATCCACCTGTTCCACGCCAGCTAGTGAATAGCGCGTCAGGTCCAGGAACGCCTGATCCGCCAACTGACGCTGGGCGGCTTGTAGTTCGCGCGCATAGTCGCCCAGTCCGACAATATATTCGCTCATCAGACTCAGGATCGGAGAATGCAACTTCGGATGAGCTAGACGCTTAATTTGGTAAACGTAGTCAGCGGCAACAAGTTCGCGAGTGCCAGTCAGCGGAAAGTCAGCGATGCGCCGCCATTGGCGGAGCTGTGCCGGCTTGAGATCGTGATAAACAAAATGGCCGTTGTCATCCTGGGCAAAACAGGGGTGAGGTTGATAATAGATCCCAGGCCGGATACGTACTTCATACACACTATGGGCGATATCCGCGACGGCAGCGTCGGCAGATAGTTGCCGGCCGCGCTTATCATAGTAGAGCGGTTTTGGAACCGCAGTAGCGGACAGTGGGATCAGCGTATAAGGACGTTTCAGATAGTGATATTGAAAAGGGGGCTCATAGATTTGTGCGATAATCTCGTATTCGTTCGAACTGTAGGACCGCGCAGGATCGAGCGTCTTCGGACGTTCCCTGAAGAATGAATAGAGAGTGTTGGCCCGCTCATCGCTGGCGGGATAAGGATTATTCCAAGCCGCCAGCGTTTGCCCTGAAAGCATCGTAAGGATGACAACAACAAACGCGGGCGTTGCAGATGTCCATAACAACGCCGACAGTCGTCTACAGGTCATTGCGCGCCCATTGCAACTAGAAAGGATGGAATGGTGAGCATCTACGCTTAGTTTGGATATCCAGCGTTGCAATTAAATACAAATATACCAGATTCACGTGCCTTGTCCCTCTTCCCGCCGACACGATTTTTCGCTACTGTATACGTCGGTTTTCGTCGCTACCCGAAGACTTAGGCCTTACAATCACGCGGACTAGAACACCAAGGGAGGCTTTAAGCGTGGGATTTCTCACTGGAAAACGCGCACTAATCGTCGGTGTCGCCGGCGAACGCTCCATCGCCTGGGGTGTCGCCAAGGCTATGCACCGTGAAGGGGCCGAGCTCGCCTACACCTATCAGAATGACAAGCTGAAGTCACGCGTCGAAAAACTTGGGTCACAAACCAAATCCGACATCTTCATACCGTGCGATGTTGCCAGCGACCAACAGATCGATGACGTCTTTTCTCGCTTAGACGACTATTGGGATGGCCTGGATATTATCGTTCACTCGGTTGCCTTTGCCCCTCGGGAAGAGCTCACGGGATCGATTCTCGACACAATAACACGCAAGGGCTTCCTCGTGGCTCACGAAATCAGCGCCTACAGTTTTGCTGCCTTGGGCAAGGCCGGTCGCGCATTGATGCAAGACCGCGCGGGCGCCCTACTTACTCTCAGCTACATCGGCGCCGTGCGTGCGTTACCAAACTACAATGTAATGGGGCTTGCCAAGGCAAGCCTAGAGGCTGCGGTTCGATATATGGCGCAGGCCTTGGGTCCCGAGGGGATACGCGTCAACGCTGTCTCCGCCGGCCCGATCAGGACGTTAGCATCCGCAGGGATTTCGGACTTCAAGAAAATGTTGGACTACTATACCAAGACTGCACCGCTTGGGCGCAGCGTGGATATCAACGAAGTAGGAAATGTGGCGGCGTTCTTGTGCTCAGACCTAGCCTCAGGCATTACGGGAGAAATTACCTATGTCGACGGCGGTTTCAACGCCGTCGCCTTCGGTACTGGAATGATGGAAACTTCCTAGCGACTATAGGCGATTGGCGAAGATCTTGACCTCTGCCTGCTTGCGCAGACGTGCCAGATAGCTAGCGAAATGTCCCTGACCAAGGCGTTGCCGCAAAAGGTTCTCGGCGCGTTGCGCTAGAGCCTCGTCTGCATCCTTGGGCTCTCCCGACTGAACGCCGTTAAGTGCAAACACCGCATAACCTTGGTTACCCAGGTCTGCTTCACCATAGGCCGCTTCATCGCCTTCCGGACTGCGTGCCTGAAACACTACATCAACAATACGACGATCGACGCCTTGCGGCTTTAAGCGACTTATCGGGCCAGATTGCTTTAGCTCTAAACCGTGTTTCTGTATCAGCGGTTCTAGCGCTGCGCCCTCCCGCAGCTTTGCTAGGATATCCGCGCCGAGCTCAGCCGCCTGTACGCGCACACTTTCTCTCCTGAGGCGTTGTTCAATCTGCGCCCGCACCTCGGCCAAAGATTTAACGGCTGGCTCACGATGGCCGGTGACCCGAAGCGCAATAAATTCGGTTCCCCCAATTTCGATGGGATCGCTATTACGAGATTCAATTAACACCTCCGGATGGAATGCCGCCTCGATAACTTTCGGTTGTCTCGTTACACCCGAGCCACCGCTACGGTCGAACCACCCGCTTTGCTGAATTTCCAATCCCAACACCTTGGCCGCGGGCTCAAGACTATCGGACTGTTCATAGACGATATTGCTCAGTTCCTCAAATTTATCATAAAACTCTTCTTCGCCTTTGCCCTGGCGCAAGTTCTTCTCGACCTCCGGCTTCGCCTCTTCGTAAGGCGTGCGCACCACTGGCGTGTGTTCGGTCAATTTGGCGATGTGATAGCCGTAGTTAGTCAGTACCGGTCCAGTAATTGACCCCACTTCTAGGGCAGACACCGCCTGCTCGAGCTCCTTTGGCAGGGTACCCGACTCGACAAACCCTAGGTCGCCGCCGTTTTCGGCCGTACCGCTATCGCTCGAAAGCTTTCTGGCGAGCACCGCAAAATCCGCACCACCCCGCAACTGGCCCTCGATATCGCGAGCCTGCTCGAGGGCCTGTTGCACCGCTGGCTGCGTTGCGCCCTCGGGCAGCTCAACCAAGATATGACTCACACGCCACTTTTCAGGGGCAGCATAACGAGTAATCTCTCGCTCGTAGGCACTACGCAATTCTTCCTCGGTTGGCTGATACTTCGTGGCAAACTCGCTCGCCGCAAGACGAACGTATTCGATACGCACCGCCTCCGGTGTCTTGTACTCGTCACCATTAGACGCATAGTCCTGTTCGATCTGCTCATTCGAAATCTGCGTGCTGGCAATAAACTTCTGCGGCTTGATGACCACATAGTCAAACTCTCGGGTCTGGAGCCACAGGCGAAGTAAGACATCTTTTTGTGACGATGAAACCACGGCGCTTTCAGTAAACCCGTCCACGATCTGCCTGCTAACCCGCGTCCTGCGCAGACGTTCTTCAAATGCTTGTTGTGTTAACCCTTGTTGGCGCAACACGGCATTATAGCGTTCGGGATCGAACTGACCGTTGCGCTGCAGTTCGGGTGCTTCCCGGATTAAACGACCCAAGGTCACATCGCTAATTCGGTAGCCCTGGTCGAAGGTATTGCTTGCCATCAATGTTTCATCGACGAGACCATCCAACACGCGGCGTTTAAACTCTGGGCGGTCGAAAACACTAGGATCAACGTTACCGCGATATTGTTCTAGCGCGAGTCTGTAGGCCTGCTGGCTGATTTCCACGCCACCAACTTTTGCCACGTTGATTGCAAAATCGCCCTGAAAGTATGAATACGTGCCCCACAAGGCGAAGGGGATGACGATTAACGTAATAATAAAACCAGCGATGATGCCTTGTGTCTTTTCTCTGATGGCAGTCAGCATAGGTAGATTATCCCCACAGGTAGGACAAAGAAACGCTGGATGTCAGACGGTGCACCCCGACCTCGACTGCTCGCGGGAGCATCATCACCGCTGATCCGCGAACGCGCCATGACCCGGTGAAAACCCTTGCTCACCATCGAGCTCATTGGCGGAGCGGACGGGACTCGAAAGTGTGCCGCCCCTTTAAGAAACAACCAGTTAGAAAATAGTGGGCCATATATGGGGCATTTTAGCACGAACCCCTACCCCCTATTCCATCCCTCTGGACGCATCTTTTAAGCTGAAACGCCATAAACGTACTTATAAAACGTGCGAATAATCGAGATGTTTGGGTGATCTATGGGAGAAATTAAAAGGTGGGTTAGGGTGTTCGCTTTCTCTAGTTGATGTCGATACTTACTTGAACTCCCTCGCCACTAACCGATAGATGTAGCTGTCCTCTATGTAAGTCCCGTCAATTGTGTTACGCGAAAACCGGATACCTGATATACCCGGTCCAGTCGTCACGGCAGATCTGAGGACTCGGATTAGGGAGCTGTCCGGGGGTGTTATTGCAATGTGACTCAGCGCAAGACTCACGCACTCAGCCTGTTCGGAGTGGGATGCAGATTCCTTGTACACTACTGTCCGTACCTCAGCCGCCTAACAATATTGAACGTCTCAATCGCAGTATTCCGCCGTTCTGCTGCATTACCGCACATCTATGCGGACAGAAAGTACACGAGTATCAAAAACGCGACGACAGCCAAAATTACCTGCTTAGCAGTTATTCCCTCTTTCTCACCTTGTTTTTCCTCCTGCCGGATTTCCTCCTCAACATCCGATTCAACCCGTTCTTTTGCTTCCTTGAGTCCCCGGAGCTGGCTTCCCCCGGTCCAGGGAACGATTTCGAGTTCAAACCTGTTCTTCTTCAAGACCGCTTCTTTGTATTTAATCTCTTTTCCAGCAAGAACTTTCCTAATTACGTTTCTGTTCTCTTTCGGCATTCTGACGCCAAAGATTATTCCGGTAAGTAAGTTATCCGGAACCTGCCTCTCGTGTCCGACATAATTCTCTGTCGCAATATCAGGTCGATTAATCATTCTCCACTCTTGTTCGTAACACCAGTGTTTCGCTTTGGTTAAAACGATTCGTTTTGCAGTCTCGAAGGTTTCTACTTTGGTGCGAGGCCATCGTAGGTCCGGGTATTCGTTGTCATCGGGATAATTCACTGTTTCTGATTCACTCATAAGATTGTCTTTGGTCCTGAGGAATTCTAGACAGAACCCGGTGTGGCTATCAGCGTAATGTGACCACATTAATATGTCATCGTTTACGGCACTCAGAGAATACACACCAAATCCTCTGAGAACTACGGCTTTAAATTCATGCCGCATGGTTTGCAGAAACCTCTCCTTATTCTCCGATAGCTTTTTGTTAATGTAAGCTTCCGCCTCTCGTGGATTCATTTTCTTGAGCTGCATGATCGGTCGTTGGAAATCTGACACACATTGCCCGTTGGATCTGTAGTCGTACTCTGGAATGATGGAACAGTCGAATGGATCATTAAACAGAGACGGATCTGCAAAAAACACCTTATCGTGTGCGAGCATTGTCAGCGATCTCGCAGAAAAGGAACGGTATTTATACAGATTCATAATCGATAATCCATCGGCGACCTATCATTCATTGACGGTTTGCCCATTGGTGCTGATGCGGGCACCACGGCGTGCTTTTCGGCGATTATCTCATCCGGGTGCTTGTAGTAGTCCTTGAACTCTGCCAGGGCGTTCATAAATAGACCTTCTGTGCATGTTGGCCCATGCACTCGATATAGTGTCTCATGCTTTTGTCAGAGGTAGCTGCGCCCTTAGCTTGGCTCTTGCAGAACTCCTGCACTACTCGGAAATGGGTTTCCTGAGGGGTAGGTTGGAGCGCAGTCCAAGCCTGCCATACTTGAGCGATCCCGATCGAATCCTATAATGAGGGCGCTTTTCTACTCGGTTCAAGTCCTCGATGGGTTTGAAACCACCGAAGATAACGTACGAGGATTATTACCAGAATTGATTGAAAATAGTGGGTTCAGTGGTGTTTCGCGGCGCGGAGAGATTGCAACCATTTTCGGGACACTCGCTCTGTACAGTGCTGTCAGCCCTAGTTGAACCGGGGTTAGGCTTAACTTTTGGCAATCCGGTTCCCCGAGTCCGTGCCACGCCGGTTCGACTAGATCCAGATTGAACCCTCAGCGTCCCATCACTGTCTCATTGGAGTGTGAGACTCGATGTCGTTACGCTTTGCGGTCGCGCAGCATCCACGACAAGAATGCCAGACCTGCATTGTAGGCACCACAAAGAGAGAAACGTGAAATTTCAGTCGTCGTTATTGCCTCTACTGGCTGTCTGTCTTGCCCTGCTGCCCGCGCCAGCTTTGGCCAAGCACGAGGCCAATCATCGCTATAACGTCAAGGGCTTCGTACTCGATGAGAATGAGCAACCCCTTGCAGATAGTGCCGTGACAATACGCTCAGGCAATAGCGTGATCGGATATCAAAAGACAAACTCTCAAGGCTACTACACCATCCCGTTGCATTTGCACGACACTGATTTTGGCAAGAAGCTTCAGGTACGGACAGCAGCTGGTGAAGCAGCGATTCGGGTAAGGTTTACACCTGGTAACAAAGCAACTCGGCGCGTCCACTATGCAAACCTGATCGGCGGCAAGCTCGTAGAAAATCAGCTTTCTAGAAGGCGCTTTCCTGCGTCGGTATATGTCGCCAGCACCGCCGCGGTTGTGGCGGTGTCGGCGATAATTATCGTTGCACGCCAGGCCAAGCGCCGGCGGCGGCGTAAATTAGCTAAGGTTCAGAAACACAAGAAAAGAAAACGCTAGTGCAATGCTGTCACGGCTGTCTACTGTGGGCCAGATAACCAAATTTGGAGAAATGCATTCTATAGTATGAAAGCGACTTAGGACTCGAGCAGGAGCTATACTGGCCTTGGGGAAAGGCGATTGCCCGGCGCGAAATCCAGCTACATCAGATCGACACAACAGATACCCTTTACGTCCTCGACGCCAACTATAAGCAACACAAGATCCGTTTAGCCGGGATCGATGCGCCCGAACGAAAGCAGGCGTATGGATTAGCTTCTCGCAAGCACTTAGCTTCGATAGTGGCGGGTAAACAAGTGACGGTTGAATACCAAAAGCGGGATCGCTATGGCCGCATTGTAGGAAAAGTCCTACATGATGGGATCGATGCTTGCCTAGAACAAGTTAAGGCTGGGTTTGCCTGGCACTACAAGAAATACCAACATGAGCAAAGTACACAAGACCAAAGACTCTATGCCGTCGCCGAAGCAAACGCACGGGACGCAAGACTAGGGTTGTGGCGAGAGAATAATCCTAATCCGCCTTGGGAGTTTCGGCGGCTGTATAGGTGAGTCCTACCAGAGTGATGCTTTGTAACGTCTCGCATGACGCGCGCGGTTTACCGCGTCGCCGTCCATGCGTTTGTTAGGGCAGATTTTGATTATGCCACCAATTTGTCGTACACCAGCGTTGCTGCAGTTATGTCCTGGCATGCCATTCCGATTGAATCGAAGACAACCGTCGCATTTGGATTCACTGGCCGAGTGCCGTCGAGGACTTCGCCCAGTTCGGCGTAGATTTCGGCGTTGAACCGTCGTATGTTGCCAGAGTCGGCCAACGTCCCCTCGCGCGAGTCGACAATGACGACGTGAGACATCGTTGCGGCATCAGCCTCCCCGCCGTCTGGGCCTCCCCAACCCACGGTCGCAACTTTCGCGCCTGGGCGCAGCCATTTCCCTTCGAGAACTGGCTCGGTGGCGGATGTAGCCACCACAACCACCTCCGCATCACGAACCGCTTCCTCACACGACATCGCTTTGCCACCCACGTCCTCAGCAAGCTTCTCGGCTCGCGCTCGCGTGCGATTCCAGATGCGGATTTTCTCGAACTCACGGACGTGCGATAAGGCTTCAATATGACTCTTTCCTTGCGTGCCAGCACCCAGGATTGCGAGGGTCTTCACATCTGGCGCGGCAACGGCATCGATATAGGTCGCCGTTACGGCCGAGGTTCGCATCTCCGTGATTAAGCGCCCATCCATCATCACCATGGGTTCGCCGGTCTGAGGCCGAAAGAGCACAATCACGGCCATGTGCGTATGGAGATTCTTCTCGGCGTTTCCCGGGTAGAATGTGACGAGCTTGGCGCCCAAAGCATTCGCACCGGCTGCCGGCATGCTCCCGAAAAACCCGCCGTGCGGTTGAACTGCAAATATGCGGCGGGTCGGTTGTGCAATGCGACCTTGCGAGAAATCGATCATCGCCTGGCGCATCACCGGAATCAGGTCCTGCATACGCAAAACGCTGGCTACCGTTGGTTCATCTATGTAACGCATACATATGCCCCCGTATCTCAAAACTTCATACTTTCGCCGCGAGTTCCTTGCCAACATCTATGACCTTCTCCTCTAACTGTCCATAGTTGTCGACTCCAATCAGTTGAAGAGCCACGCTCGTGCACAACCCATTTTTCGGCTCGAGAATTCCTGCAGCCCTGAGGGCGTCAATCGATTTCTTGGCTCGATATTCG
>SMUX01072471.1_pt1 | contig 24257 bp, 21 predicted proteins | sample 2456431 | NCBI WGS metagenome assembly SMUX01 (sample SAMN11095930, study PRJNA526329) | marine sediment metagenome | biome: Marine sediment; feature: Surficial sediment; material: Deep marine sediment; isolation source: Hadal surficial sediment | place: Pacific Ocean | collected 2014-11 | depth... | reverse complement strand
CAATCAGCTTCAGGTGAGCGTCCTCGTAAGTGGTCCCGCTGTTGTTGCGCATCGTGATCCAGCCGTCTAAGTCGATCGATTGCTCGTCGCTCCCCAGAAGCACGACATAGTCGGACTGCCAGGAAACTCCGCCGGTGAGGTAGGTGATCTCTACATCTTGGGGTCCGGCCTTATCCGCCATCAGCTGCCACACGAGTGTAGGCCGTGTGATCAGCCCGTCTGGGAGTTCGGGAAACGAGACTTCCTTCACGCTTCCACTGATGATTGAGACTTGTCCGTCCTCATCCTGAAGGATGATTCCGCCCTGCGAGCTCAGCAGCAACCCCTCGTAGAGCGTGCCATCTTCGGTCACTACGCGGATGATCTGATCCAGGTATTTCTTAAACAGCGCGCTGGAATCTACGAGATCATATTGGTAGTTCTGCTCGAGGATCGAAGTTCCCTCCGGATCTGTCAGCGACTTGAACAGCACGCTGGTAGGGTCGATGGAGGCTGCAACGTCGCTGAACGCGATCTCATTAAACCCTCGCGAGAAAACGAACTCACGACGATCACGCACGAGGGCAGTGCCTTCGTTGTAGACCGTCAGTGCCAGGGTGGTTTCCGCAGCTTCCGCGGATAACGCTTGGGTCGGAAAAACAGGTTCATCTGTCGCGCCCTGCCCGGTACAGGCGATGGCCAATACAGCCAGGCCGAGCGTGGCGAATACGGTGCTCCGCCGGATCCCGATGCTCTTGAAGGAGAGCCCTCGAGTCAGCCGCCGTATGCTCAGCGTCTCTAGCGAGATCCCGCCAAGGCCCTCGAAAGAGGACCTAAGCCACTGCCGTACTTCTGCAATTAAGTCTGAAAGCTTCATTATCTTACCCTTCCTTCCCTCGTATGCTTATAGACGTCCATAGGGGGTCAGGAGTTCCCGCCCCGTCCATTCAGACTAAGGGCCGCCACCCTCATTCTCCATAGTCGAGCGGTACCGATCTTTCCAACGCACCTTGATATAATCCGCCCGTTAAGTTGGGAGATGAAACCAGTGTTCACACGCAGGAAGGATGAACGGCGCGTAAAGCAGGAGGGGAGGCTGCCGCCCGGGCAGTCGCTCACCCAAAAATTTCCCGTGCTCCATTACGGACCGGTGCCGCGTTTTGATTCTGAGACCTGGGACTTCCGAATTTTTGGGGAGGTGGAAGAGGAGAAGCGCTGGTCGTGGGATGAGTTTCAGGAGCTTCCCCGAACGAAGCTAGTGATGGACATCCATTGCGTCACTCGGTGGAGTAAGTTCGACACGGAGTGGGAGGGGATCTCGATCCATGGCCTGATTGACGAAGGGCTGATCGCTCTCAAGCCCAGCGCAAATCATGTGCTTCAGCACTGTGAGTATGACTTCACGGTGAACGTACCGCTCGACGTTGCACTGGCCGACAACTTCCTTCTGGCCACACACTTCGACGGAGATCCGATCAGCCCTGACCACGGATACCCGTTGCGCGGTATCGTGGGTTCGATCCCCGGCCGCGATGACCTACTGCAGCCTTATTTCTGGAAAGGTGGGAAGTGGTTGCGCGGGTTGGAGTTTTTGGAACAAGACCGGCTTGGCTTCTGGGAGCAGGCTGGCTATCACAATCGCGCCGACATCTGGAAAGAAGAGCGGCTCGCGTATTAGTCGGGGTAGCCCAACTGGCGTCGGATCTCGACCAGTTGATCATACGTGATGAGATCCTTTAGGATCGCTTCGCCCCAATCCTCTTCGTCTCGCAGATCAAACCAACCCACGTCCAAGATCACCCATTCTTCGGGTGATGTCTCAGGTTCAACGCCGGGCGCAGCCATGCCGCCTGTAGGCGTGCAGAGATAAGTCAAAATCCGTTTGTAAGGACCATTATCAGAAGGGTGCGGCGGCCTATCGAGGAGCAGACGCTCGACTCGAACTTCCAGCATGGTTTCCTCCAGCATCTCCCGGTAAACGGTATCTTCCGCAGACTCGCCCGGCTCGCTACCGCCCCCGGGCAGAAGCCAGAACTCGCGAGGGCCATCGCCCCAATCCTCGCGGCCATAGAGCAATAAAATATGGTGGTCGCGTACGATCGCGCCCTGATAGCGCGTCCGGCGATTCGTGGCGGGTTGACTGGAACTTGGCCCGCGAGGCTCGCCCGCGTCACTCACGCATCTAACCTAATCATCAGAATGGGCACGAGCATTTCGTCAGGTGTGACGCTGCCGTGCCGCCCCAGGAGCGGATTATCCTTGGCGGCCCACCATAAGTACCCATCGCGCTGACCGATCGCCAAGCGATCTCCGATTCTGCTTCGTGCGGTTTTTGCGGGTTGGCCAGGGCCAAAAAGACCCGCTTCGAGGGCATGATTGGAGGGCATCACGCGAAACATGCCCGGCCAGGTGCGGGTGATGTATTCTTCGACTGCATCCATTTGGCCCGGTTTTGGGTACAGGTAGGCAAGTCGGTTCTCTCCAGATGGGAGCATGTGCAGTCTGCGGGCCAGATCGGGATGGTTACGCAGTTCAAAATGGGGATCCTTTCGGGTCGTCACCTGGCCATGGTCCGCCATCAGGATCAACACCGTATCCTTCGCCGCATCTGAATCCAGAGTCTCGACGAACTCGGATTGCAGCGATTGGATAAATTGCTCGAACCGAGCACTCACGCGATCGTCGTTCGGTCCATATTGATGCGCCAGATAATCGACGTCGCCGAAGTATGCCCAGACATAGCGCCGTGAATCAGTATCCGCTTCGAGTAGATGGCGCATGCTCGTCCAAAGGTCAGTCAGCTCCTCAAAGGCATGCGATTCGACCTCCGGGTAGTGCATCTTTGAGAGCCCCGACCCAGCAATCTTTTTATGAAGGAATGCGTGGCTCTCGATCCCGGCCGCCGAGAGATGTGGACCGATGGTGGGAACCGGCAAGAACCTCTCTGGGTCAAAGCCTGCATGTTGTAAGGAGCCCACTTCGCCTTCATAGCTGGCCGGGGCGTGGGTGATCATGTTGGCTATCAGTCCATATTCCTTTAAAAAAACTTCGTAGCCCAGGACGCCGTGCTCGGCTGGAGAGCGGCCGGTCCACAGCGTGGTCAGCGCCGCGCTGGTGGTAGAGGGAACCACCGACGTCAGCGCACCGAGCGTCCCCCTGCTCACAAGCGGCTTGAGCGGTCCGTCCAACCATTGTTCGAGGAATTGAAGGCCGACTGCATCCATCAAAACTACAACCACCTGCCGAGCGCCACCGGCCAGTTCATCAAATTCAATAATGTCGATTGGCGGGTGTGGGAGCTCCGGGACACTTAACCAGCGACAGACGCTGGACGGCATGTTCAGGATGGACAGCCCGTGATAAGCGGGATGTATCGCCTCGGACCCCAATTCCAAGTCGGGAAGTCGGTGCCCGCGAATTCTCTTGAGCGAGGAATCCAGAGCGGTTGTCATGGCTTCCCGCGCATTTCGCTGGGGTAACGCAAGATAGATCTGATCAGCAAGAACTGATCTGCAGCCGTAAGCAACGGCTCATGGGGAGCCGGTGAGGACAAAATCAACCACAAGAGGAAGGTGATCATAGTAGCCAAATTGCGCATCCAGTAGCACATCGTCTCGCCGGAGTCCGAGCGCCGCCAGGGCTTGATCTGAAAGTGTCATCGTATTGAGCACAAAGGCATTCTCCACGCCCAGCACTCTGCCCGAGTAGATTACGCGGTCAAGAGCGCCTGGTATGAATAGCTCAGCGTTCTTCGTCCAAGTGTAGTTCTAATCCAGTTGCCTCCAATTCTATAAATAGGCAGGTTAAGTCGCCATTCCCGGATAGGCCGCGAGAATGAGGCGACTTGGCAGGCGTAGACTGAGAGCGCGCACCTATTTAGATATGCCATATTCGCCTGTGGTATGACATTCTTGCAGACCAGTTAGTAGAGTCAAACAGTTAATGCAAGTGGTTGCAGCAGGGTCAAAGTGGTTTTGAACACTAAGGGAAAATCAAGATGTCTGAGACAGGTCTTCCCACGATAAAGGAAGCATTGGATAAAGCTGCCACTGCGATAAAGGGCGGTGACCTTGAGACGGGCAAGGAAATTCTCAAATGGGTCCTTGAGCGGGAGCCTAACAATGTTCTGGCTTGGCTTTGGATGTCTCGTTGCGTAAAGACCAATGAAGCCAAGCTGGAATGCTTCAATCGCGTTTTGGCAATTGTCCCCGGCAATAAGCATGCGCTGGAAGGTGTCCAGAAATATGGCGGGGGGGATAGTCTTCAAATGACTGCAACAAGCCAACAGCCATCATCTACTCCTCCCGCGGCCCAAGCAGCTGCTAAACAGCAAGAAAATGTGGAAAACGAGGAGAAGCCAAAACGACGAAGACTGCTCGTGATTATTGGAGCTGGCCTCATCTTGCTGTGTATGTGCTCATTTGCTGCTGTTCTTCTCGTACCCGATTCCGATGAGGCGACTCCCGTTGGTAGCATGTCAGATGATCTACAAAGCGAGGTACCAGTTCCGGATTCCGCTGAGGATCTCGAGACCGTAGTAGCTGAGACAATGGCGGCCGAGGGTGTCGACAGTACATCAGTGCCTGAGGATGCCACACCGCTCCCTACTCTTCCACAGCCAACATCTACACCAATCCCCCCAACACCGACCCTTATTCTGCGACTAGTAGAAGTTGGCACCCACCTCATAGGCGAGGACATCGATCCGGGTATCTATACGGGGATGGCGGGGGAAGGCTTGCTAGGGTCTTGCTATTTGGAGCGCCTCAGCGGTTTGTCAGGCACTCTCGACGACATAATCGCCAACGACAACTCTAACGGGCTCTATTACATCGAAGTCAAAGATACAGACGTGGCATTGGGTACGGAATGTGGTCTGACCCAACTTGAACACGCCCAATTGCCCGCCGATAGCAATCCAGCCCAAATCGGTCCTGGAACCTATCTAATTGGACGAGATATTCAGCCGGGAAGGTATCGAGGCCAAGCTGGAACCGATTTCTTGGAATCCTGTTATTGGGCTCGCCTTAGCGATGTCTCCGGCGAGCTTAATGGGCTCTTGGCCAACGACAATGCAACGGGTCAATACTTCGTCGAGGTCGCAGGGACTGATTTTGCTTTAGGCACGGAAGGTGCTCTAGAGTTCGTTCAGCCCTAGGAGAATAGTCCAGAGTTCGCAGCATGATCTGATTGTTGGGCCTCGTGCTGAGACGTTCAATCACATCCTCGTCACCTTTTAGTCCGAGTTCGTCAGCTGTAGCAACCCTCACGGTGACCCTAACGTAATTCGGCCCACTACCTCTTCCACCACCGCGGTCGTAATCGCCAATGCCGATACCCGAGCACGCGCCTTGATAGGAAGGACGGCAGACGGGGGTTAGCGGGGTATGTGGTTTTGGCGGCGGCGGCGGGGGGGGGGAGACGGCGAACGGCGCCTCGTCGCGTGGGGGTAGGTGTCCGAAGCTTAACAATGCCAATGTTTCTTTCTGGCCACTGAACCTGGCTGCTTACGCCGGAGTCAGATATCTGGATGCCCAAGAGGGACCCATAAACTACTCTTGCTCTTGACCAACTTACGATTCACAAGCAGACCATAATCCTCGGCCATCGACCTCAGCAGCTAGCTCAAGTGCCAACAGCTTGTCATAGTGCTTTGTGTCGGGAGGGAAGTAGTATGAGTAAGCAAATCCTTCCTCAACCAAGACCGCATTAATAAAAGTGTCATCTACATAGATATACCTGAGCAATCGCCCATAGGCATCTCGGTCTGTCGTGTCAGACTCGAGCCTAACCAGCTCCCCTTCGACGAGCTCTCGGTTTCTTTCGGTGGCCTCCACTCCATAGCATTCCAGCCCGCGTCTTGGGTGATTGGTCTCAGGCGAATCGATTCCGAGGTATCGAACACTTTCGCCAGATTCGAGCAGAATGGTGTCGCCATCGACAACGAATGTTACGAGAAATAAGTCATTGTCATTGTTTGCGAGGTCCCTATTTGCGAAATAGAAAAAAAGAGCCGCTAGAAGGGCGGCTCCGATCAGAACAGATCCCAGCAAGGCAGCTCTTTGGCGAGCGCTCAGGGTCAACAGTTCGCAACCTGCGACCGGCTCGTAGCAACGATTTGGGGTAGGCCTCTGAATCTTGTTACTTCGCCGGTCACCACAAGGCACCTCCCATCGAAGTCGGACCAATCCTCACCCCACACGAGCATTGTGAAGCTGTGGGATGGAAACGGCGCATCATTGCAAAACGTGGGTTCACCGCTAATGTCGGGCCGGAAATCGCACTGGGCAATTTGAATTTGGCATGTTGTAAGCGTTCCCGCTTTGGCACGAGCACATTCGTCATAGGCAAGACTTGTCGGTGGAGGCGTAGGAGGACTCGTCGGCGGAATGGTGGGAGGAGCCTGGCTCGATGGAGGAACGGGTGATTGTTGCACAGTCTCGTCCGATGGAGCCTCAGTTACCACAACAGTAATGACTACAGTCGGCTGGGAGCATGCAGTTAGGGCTAGAAAAAGGGTTACCAGAAAGAAGCCAAGTCGATGTTTGCTCATACTCCACCACTATCCCACGCGAAGGGATCTTGATGCAATAATACAACTAATGCTACATCGACCGAAAGATCACTTTACCTGAATATAATCAAATAAGGGTTCCTGTGGCCACCGGAGAGGAAGATCTCAAGAACGCGCGAGAGCGCATGGTACAGGCGCAACTACGCGGCCGGGACATCATCGACGAGCGCGTTCTTGATGCCATGAGCACCGTGCCGCGTCATCGGTTCGTGCCGGATGACATGCAGAAACTAGCCTATGCCGACGGCCCGGTGCGCCTGGAGAAGGGCCAGACCATCTCGCAGCCGTACATCGTGGCATTGATGGCGCAGCTGCTTGAACTCGAGGGTGAGGAGACGGTGCTTGAGATCGGCACCGGATCTGGCTACCAGGCGGCGGTGCTTGCGATGTTGGCAAGTCGTGTCTACTCGTTAGAGCGCATCCCGGAACTGGCACGTTCAGCCAGCGTGAAGCTGCGCGAGCTGGGCTACGACAATGTGGAGGTCCTGGAGCAGGACGGCTCAAACGGTTTGCCGGAGCACGCCCCCTATCTCGCGATCGTGGTCACGGCCGCCGCGCCGAAACCCCCGGAGCCACTCAAGGAGCAGCTGGCCGCCGGTGGACGATTAGTTGTGCCGGTCGGCAGTCAGGAGGGGCAGACGTTGGAGCGTTGGCGAAAAGGGAAGGGCGGGGCGTTCAGCCAGGAGCGAATTGCACCGGTTGCATTCGTTCCTCTCAGAGGTGAGCATGGCTGGAAGACCGATCACCGCCCGTTTTGGGCGAGGTAGGTTGCGCGGCAATGGATTCTAGCCCCAAGACCCTGACCAGGTGGACTGCCCTACTGGGGTTCGATCGGTTTCAGATAAGCGATAGCCTTGCTGGCCGCGCCATTCATGACCAGTTCGGCTCGCACGTCGTCCGGCAGCTCGATGACGCACACCAGGTCTTTCCATTTGGTTTCGTCAGGAAGCAGCCGAGCAAGCACGTTCTCCGCAGTCTCAAAGAACTCTCGATTGAACTCATCCTCCGAATTCTCAAGCGCTATCGCCAGCGGATAGATTCCCGATTCCACTAGATCCTGGAAAAAATGTGTTCCGTAACTTGGCTCGGGCGCCTGATCATCGGTCACAACTTCAATGAGTGCTTTGGCGTGATAAATATCTCCGTAGCCAACCGGGATACCTAGTCTAGGATTTTGAGTGCCCCATCGGCCGGGGCCCATCAAGATAAAGGATTCGTCCACCAGCCGAGCGTTAATCCGGCCCACCAACCGCGCGACCTCCGATCGATCTGCGTCGCTGATATCTCCTGCGTAGCCGTAGGGTGAGATGTAGACTATATAGCGAATGCCGCTGACCCGTCCATCTGGCACCAATCTTCGGCTGGCGAAAAGCAGTCGGTCTTCCGGCACACTGACTGGCAGCTCAACGCTCTTCAACTCCAAGTGGCTCTGTGGTCGACACTGCAGTAAGTAAAGGTCAAGTTCCTGTGGTGTATCCCCTAGCAAAGTCAAGAACTCGACGTCGACCGGCCTCCGATATGCGGTTTCCAGAGTTTTCAAGATGTGCTTCATGTCGCTGGCGAAACTCGTGTGGCGCAGTAAGCCACTGAATGTGATCACCGTTTCGCTTGGCTGGAGCGATAGTGGCGCGGTAATGAAATCCTGCAGCACTCCGCCTTGATAGCGTTGACTGATTGAGCGCAGATGAGGCGTCCGGCCGTCCAGCACTTCATCGACGGGAACCGTTCGCATTCCATTGGCCTTGAAATCGATCAGGTCCACGTTGTGCTGGGAGTAGCGACGGATTCGATCCGGGTCACGATCAGGCCGCAGCTCAGGGTGGCTGAGCGCCACCAATCGCGGATAGTCATTTCCGACCTGATCGACGGCGCGGGTTCCCAGGCCCCACACCAGGCGCACAAAGCCGGCCTCGCGATCGATCATTGGACTCCAGCGGTATTGATTTTGAGAAAATGCCACGCCCGCGGCGTCGGGCAACATGTATCCATTCATCTGCCGCCCGCGGACTTCCTGAATCAGCACTGCCATACGCTCGTCGTAATCCAGGAGCCCCTTGCTTCTGCGATAGAGCAGCACGTCGGGGTTGTAGACGCCAGAGTAGACATCGGCGATTGCGTGCAGCAGCCCGCGCAGATTCTCCTTTGGGGTGCCTTGATTTCCGCAGAAAACACTTTCGTACTTTCCGGCGAAGGAGAATCCGAACGAATCTTCCAATAGGCTGGAGGAACGAACGATTATCGGCGTTGAACCTAATTCCTCCAGCGCTTCGCGCAGCGGTTCGACGAACTCCTCTGGAAAACGGCCGTTTTCGTAACGCTGGCGAATTGCCGGATATTCCTCCCGGATTTCCTCCTCACTCTTGTATTTCTGATTAGCAAAGTCAAAATAGTTGTTGAATTGATTGAACCGGTAGAACACATCTGCCGCCAAGAACCAGGATCTTGGGAACCGAACTCGATCTAGAACCTTCTTGTCGGCGGACTGCTTGAGGATGCTGCGGGCCAGTTCGATACCAGCAGCTTTTCCCCCAATCTTGCCACGCCCGATTCGGTGTCTACGCACAGCGCGCAAGTCTTCAATTGATAGCCAGTCTTTGGCGATACCGACGTATTCCAGGTGATCGCTGATCATGGCCTTGATGAGCACGACTTTGATCTCTTGCAGGTGATGTTTCACATGCGCGCGCTCCGCCTCAGGCAGCGCCTCATAGGCTTCCCCTTGAGCGAAGAGCATGTCCCACGGAGCCAATTCTGGATGGAAAGTGAGCACGACGTCCCTGGCTTGGCCCCGATCGGTCAGCGTCTGTCTGACGATCGTTTCAAACAGCTCGTGCGGGAGGTTATAGGCGAAATAGAAATCGGTCAGGTTGTCGCGAGTGATGCGCAGTCGATTCATCCACACATCTGGAGATTCCATGCCGTCTTGATCTCCCAGGCCTTCACGTTCGCGGGACTGGGTTGACCTTTCGAGCACTTCAAGCTCAAAAGCATCCTTTGCAATTACGCCGCGCTTGAACATCTCCTCCCGCATGTGTTCCCGGATCTGAGGCGCCAGAACAGGGTACTCGTGCAGTTCGAGCAGCAGCGTCAGTACTTTGGGAAAACCGTCGGGGTCGAATGCCATTCGTGTCTTGTCTGTATTCTAGCGAACGCAGGCCGGAATCAAAAGAGGGATTTGTAGATGTCGAGCTCGCGCAGGCTGGAATCAAAAGGCCGATTTGCGAGCGCCGGGGCTCGCGCATGGGAAAAACTACCCCGCGAGTAGACATAAGTGAAGTCGAAGCTGATCGCGAGGGAGTGGAGGTTGGCGGGCGGATTGTCTTGGGGTTATCTACTTGAGGTGGAAGCTAGGGTGAAGCGGTTGAGAGCGTTTAGCGGCCCAGGTGCATGGGCATGACGACGTGCAAGAAGTCATCACGGCCTACGGGCTTGATCACACCCGGTGAAGCAGGGCCACTCGTCTCGAGCGCTACGCTTGACGAATCGACCACGCTCAGCACTTCGACCAGAAACCGCACGTTGAAGGCGATCTCGATGGGTTCGCCCTCGATCGTCGCATCGACCGTGATCTCGTTGGAACCAGTTTCAGCGGCCGTGGCGGTGACTTCGACCGTGCCAGGACCATCGCCGTCGCCAGGAGTAATGTTGAGCCGCGCAGAGTGCGCAGACTCTCGGGCGAAAATATCGGCCGCCTTGCAGGCATGCAGAAAGCTTGCAGTCGGGAGGATGGTGCGGCTGCTGTGGCTGGCCGGAATGATGCCCTGATAGTCGGGGAAAGCCCCATCGATCAGCTGCGAAACCAGCTCAAAGTCACGTCCGCGGAAGATCGCCTGGCTGCGATCCGACGGTAAGATCATCTGGACTATTTCCTCATCGTCGCCCGCAATGCGGGCGAGTTCGGTGAGCGCCTTGGCTGGAATGATGACCTTCACTGAACGATCGGCACCATCTGAAAGCTCGACGGTGCGAACGGACAGTCGGAAACCATCTGCGGCCGCCAGGGTCATTTTTCCGCCTACGATTTCAACCAGCACTCCTGTAAGTACCGGACGTGCGTCGTCGGAAGAAGCCGCAAAGGTGACCTGGGAGATCATCTCTCGGAGGTCGGTAAGCTCCAGCTCGATCCCGTCCTCTAGCTCCGCCGGCGGCATGGGAGGGAACTCCTGAGCGTCGATGCATTTGATGTTGTTGTTGAAGGTGCTGGAGCGGACGTTGAGAGTCTGGGTGCGGGTCGTCAACTCCATCTCGACCGTATCAGACGGGAGTGTGTTGACCAGATCAACGAACGTGCGGGCCGGAACCGTCGTCGACCCTTCGTCCTCGATCTTGGCGCCGATCCATACAGTGATCCCCAGCTCGAGGTTTGTAGCCGATAGGCGGAGACGACCGTCTTCGGTGGCGACTAATATGTTCCCCAGAACGGGGAGCGCACTACGGGGGGATACGGCGCGCGCGACCGTCGTCAGCCCGCGTGCCAGGTTCTCTTGAAGGACAGAAATTTTCATAATTTGCGCGTTTTCGCGCCCGATTGCGCGCGTTCGCGAAGTATACCTCGGAGTCAGGGGCGATTCGTAGACAAGCCCTGTGCTCTCGAATACACTTAGCAAATGGCCGTTCAGGGCGTGCAAGACCCACAAGCAGAACTGGACTGGCTCCGGGAGCTTGTCTATCAACGCTCCAAGCTCGTTGAGATCAGCCTGACGCTCAATTCCACGCTCGAACCCGACAAACTGCCCCAACTCATTATCAAGATGGCCACGAACCTGCTCAATAGCGAGGGTGCCTCAATCCTGCTGCTTGACGAAAACACCCACGATCTTTATTTTGCGGCTGCCACTGGTGGAGATCCGGACGAGCTGCGCCAGATACCGGTCCCAATGGAAGGTTCCATAGCCGGGACGATTTATCGCAAGAACGAACCCCTGATTATCAACGAAGTAGCCAAGGATCCGCGTCACTTTCAGCAGGTAGATGCCAAAACTGATCTGCAAACGCGGTCCCTCATTGGGGTGCCGATGACCATTCGCAATGAGGTCATAGGAGTGTTGGAGGCGCTTAATAAGCGCGGGGGTGAGTTTACAGAAGACGATACCCGCGCCCTGGAAATCATCGCCTCGACTGCGGCGGTCGCCATCAATAACGCGCGCCTGCTGGATGCGCTCAAGCGAGCCTATGAAGAGCTCGGCCGGCTCGATCGCATGAAAACCGATTTCATCTCGATCGCTTCCCACGAACTACGCACGCCGCTAGGAATAATCCTTGGGTATGCGGCACTGCTGCAGGAGGAAGCGGGCGGCGAATCGTCAGAACACGCCGAGACGGTCCTAAACCAGGCCTTGAGGATGCGGCGCCTGATCGATGACATGACCAATATCAACACCATGAAGGTCGGGTCCAAGGAATTGGATCTTCATGAGCAGCCGCTGCAAGAAGCTGCGCGAGCGGCGCAAGAAGAAATATCAGAGCTCATTTCGGCTAAAGGCCAGGTGCTGACGATCAATTTGCCTTCGGAACCGCTAAAAGCGAACATTGATGCGCCGAAAGTGTCGATGGCGCTGATCAACCTGCTCAATAACGCCATGCACTTCACACCGGCGAAGGGACAAATTCAACTCAATTTGGAAAAGCACGGTGCCGAGGGTTGGCTCAGCGTAGTGGATACAGGTTCGGGGATCCCGGAAGACCAGGTCATCAAGATTTTCAACCAGTTTTATCAGGTCGAAAACCACATGACGCGCCACCATCAGGGCATGGGTTTGGGGCTTTCCATCGTGCAAGCCATCGCTGAAGCACACGAGGGACGTGTCTGGGCCGAAAGTCCGGGGCCTGACAAGGGGGCAACCTTTACGATCGCGCTACCCCTGAGCTAAGACAGGCCGCGTGCCTCTCCTATGTCCAGCCGCGTCACGGCGAACGCCGCGACCGCGAATGCAACCAAGGTCAGCGAGTAGAGGGTTAAATAGCCTGCTTCCACAGTCCCCGTCAGGCGGTTGATGGGATCGATGAGCGCACCCCCAGCCAAACGAGCAAGGAAACTCCCACCGGCGGTGGCAATGTTGGCGATTCCGAGATAACGGGCAGCCAACCCTCGTGGCACCAGGTCGGTGGCAAGCGCCCAGCTGGCGCTTAAAAATACTCCAGTCGCCATACCCAGCGCGGCCCCGCCGAGAATTAACACCGGTCGCGTGCGGGCAAACAGAAGCAGCAAATTCCCAGCCACCGCCACCAAGCAGGCAGCCAGGATAATCGGACGGCGACCCAGCCGATCGGACAGCCGTCCAGCGGGAATCGTAATAATCAACAACGACACCCCCAGAACTACCGAGAGATCTCCAAATAGGCGGGAGGCCTCAGAAAAGGTCATCCCTACCACATCCTCCATGTAGAAGATTACGAAGCTGTTGAGGGCAATAATCGCAGCCCAGAAGAGGGTGCGATTCACAAACCACCACCCGAAGCCTCTTGGCCAATTGCTCCGTTTGAGAAAGGCAGAAAATCCGAGGGAAGCTTCTGGCGCATTCTCACTTAAGCCTTCGTGCGATGCGTCTCCAGACGAGTTATGGCTTGACAGACCATCTGGACCATCGGCTTCAGGAGAGAGCTTTCCACTGCGATATCGGGCGGCCAGTGAGGTGAGAACCATGGTCACAATGAGAACGACAGCAGCGGCTAGCACCGCCGATTGCGGAGTACCCTGGGCAACCATATATCCCGCGAATCTTCGCCCGAGGATGAAGCCGAGGATTTCGAAGAGGCTCTTCAACCCGGAGGCGGCCCCTCGCAAGGAAGCTGGCAGTTGATCCGGAAGCAGGGCCTGCCAGGGAGCTTGGGCGGTATTCGCTCCGAACTGATAGACCAGAACACCGAGCAGGAGAACCCCGATGGACGGGGCTAGAGCCACGACAAATAAGAAGGCGACCGCCAAGAGCGTGCCGACGATCATGTAGGGCACACGCCTGCCGAGCGGAGCTTTCGTCCGGTCCGAGAGGGCTCCGATAATGGGTTGAGTTAGGGTTGCAACCAGCAGTCCAGCCGCGGCAATCAAACCGAGAGCGGTATTTCGATTCTCGGGTGCAAGCTCGGCCACTTTGAGACTGAGCAACGCTGGATCCAGGGTATTGGTTGCCATTCCCAGACCCAGCGCGAGCAAAGTCAGGCCAGCCAACCGAAGCCAGGTTGAGAGTCTTCTATTCAAGGAGATTCAATGTATGAAAGGCGGATCCGGGCTCCGGGAGCCAGATGATCTGCCAGGTCTGGAAATTAGAGGTTGAAGGTGTCCCCTGGCTGGAGAACGTGGGGCTCGGTGTCAGTCTCGGATCGGACGCGCTCGGCCCATGCATCAGCGTCTTGCTCGATGAGTTCCCAAGTACTAAAGTGGACCGGAATTACATGTCTCGATTTCAGCATCTTCACCGCACGCAGCGCATCGTCAGGCCCCATTGTGTAGTTGTCCCCGATGGGAATTACCGCAAGATCCAGCATCTCCTCGCCAATCAGCGCCATATCACCGAACAATCCGGTGTCACCCGCGAGGTAGATCTTCTCGCCGCTAGGCGTGGTGATCAGAAAACCACACGGATTTCCCCCATCAGAACCATCCGGCAAGGCCGAACCATGAAGCGCAAGCGTAAGCTTCACATAGCCAAAGGGAAAATCGTGCCCGCCGCCGAGGTGTTGACCATGAGCTTCGATGCCTTGTTTCTGAAACCAGCCAGCGATCTCATTAACACTGACAACTACGGCTCCGGTTCGCTTGGCGATCGACACCGCATCCGCCACGTGATCGCCATGACCGTGCGTGATCAACATGTAGTCGGCCTCAACCTCTTCCGCCTTGGCGGTGGCAGCCGGGTTGTCCGTGAAATACGGGTCCACGACAACCTTGACGCCGTCTACGTTCAAGCCTGAGGTACCGTGGCCGTACCAGGTGTAGGTTAGGGTCATATCGTTCTCCTCCTCAAGAATCCGCTTCACGAGTATAGACCAACTGGGGGTTCGCGATCGGTTCGAGAGTGATCGCCTCGCCAGACCTACCCGTCACTAATAACCAGGAATTAACTCGCCGGTTTAGGATCAAGCTGCTGATAATACGCGCAGAGGTCCGTCATATTGCAGTGTTCGCAGAGCGGCCGAGGCGCCTTGCACACCTGGCGGCCGTGCTGAATGAGGTTGAGATGAACCGGGTAGTAGGCTTCTGGAGGGAATAGGTCGGCCAGGATCTCATGCGTCTTTTCTCGCCCGGCCTTTTCAGGACGTAACCCGATGCGGCCGCTGATTCGATAAATGTGCGTATCCACCGGGAAGGCCGGCATATCCAACGATAATTGCATCACGATGGCAGCCGTTTTTGGGCCGACCCCCATTAGCTTGACCAACCAGGCGTGGACTTCATCTGGCGGCATCTCCCGCAAGAAGTCGAGCTCGATCCGACCGCGTTCCTCGGTGATCGTTTGCAAGGCAGCCTGGATGCGCGGACCCTTCTGATTGGCAATCCCCGCGATACGGATCGCATCAATCACCTCATCCGGCGGAGCGTCTCGCACCTCTTCCCAGGTTGGAAATCGTTCACGAAGGCTGTCAAATCCACGATCGCGATTGATGTCGTTGGTGTTCTGGGACAGGATGGTGGAAACCAGCTCATCCACGGGGGGCAGCGGATCGCGCCAGGTGGGCTCACCGTAAGCCTTCAGCAGGCGTTTGTGAACTTGGAGGGCTAGCTTTTTCTTGGAGGGCTCGTCGGTTTCTCTGGGCAAACGCTTTACATGTGTTCGATGATCGCGTCGCCAAACTCGGAGGTCTTAACCTTAGTAGCGTCATCCATAAGGCGGTGGAGATCGTAAGTCACCGTCTTAGCGTTAATCGCGCCTGAGATGCCGTTGATAATCAGGTCAGCGGCCTCGGTCCAACCTATGTAGCGCAGCATCATCTCGCCACTGAGAATAACCGAACTGGGGTTGACGACATCCTTGTCGGCATACTTGGGCGCTGTTCCGTGCGTGGCCTCAAAAATGGCATGGCCGGTGTCGTAGTTGATGTTGCCGCCCGGCGCGATCCCAATGCCGCCCACCTGGGCGGCGATGGCGTCTGACAGGTAATCGCCATTCAGATTCGTCGTGGCGATTACGTCGAACTCACGTGCGCGCGTAATGGTCTGCTGGAAAGCGATGTCGGCGATGACATCCTTGATTAGAAGCGCGCCGTCTTCCAGAGCTGCAGACTGTTCGGCGTTGGCCGCTTCTTCCCCCTTCTCCGCTTTGGTGCGTTCCCACTGGGTCCAGGTATAGACTTTGTCGCCGAATTCTTGCTCGGCGAGAGCGTAGCCCCAATTCCGGAACGCGCCTTCAGTGAACTTCATGATGTTGCCCTTGTGCACCAAGGTCACAGACCGGCGCCCATTCTCCAGCGACCATTCAATGGCGGCCTTCACCAGCCGTTCGGTTCCCTCCCTGGATACAGGTTTGAGGCTGATCCCTGAGCTCTCAGGAAAGCGGATTTTGGCGTAGGCCTCTGGTTCATTCTCTTCCAGCCAGGCCAGGAACTTCTTGTTGTCTTCCGATCCGGCCTCAAATTCCACCCCGGCATAGATATCTTCCGTGTTCTCACGAAAGATCACCATGTCTACATCCCTGGGGTTCTTCACCGGCGAAGGTACCCCGTCGAAGTAGCGAACTGGTCGCAAGCAGACGTACAGGTCGAGCATCTTACGCAGTGCAACGTTCAGTGAACGGATCCCGCCACCAACCGGGGTGGTGAGTGGTCCCTTGATGCCGATCAGAAACTCCCGAAAAGCCTCGACCGTTTCCTCGGGTAGCCATTCTTCGAACTGATCGAAGGCCTTTTGCCCGGCGTAGACCTCCATCCAGGCGATCCCTCGCTCGCCGCCGTACGCCTTCTCGACGGCTGCATCAAAGACCCGCACCGAGGCGCGCCAAATATCGGGTCCAGTCCCATCGCCTTCGATAAAAGGAATGATGGGGTGCGACGGCACGGAAAGTTGACCGTTCTCCATCGCGATGCGTTCCCCGTCGGCGGGGACTACTGAGTTCTTATAGGACATGCGTTGCTCCTGGGGGAAGCCCACGATCTGGGCGCGTCCGACTTGGGTGGGTTTTTAAGAATTATCGGGACCGGATTATAGCATTCGGCTTATTCGTATCCCCTGGGACGCGATTGATGCCACGTCCACGCGCTGAAGATGATGTCCTCGAGCTCCGGATGTTGGGGAGACCAACCCAGTTCGGTGCGGATCTTCTCCGAGCTGGCCACCAGGCGCGGGGGATCGCCGGGACGGCGCTCGGTTTCGACCGCGGAAAGCTCGTGGCCGGTGACCTTGCGGGCCGTATCAACCACCTCTCGGACGGAGTACCCGGAGCCGTTGCCGACGTTGTAGATCATCTGGCTCTCCGGCTCAAGCGCCTCAAGCGCGAGCAGGTGCGCCGAGACCAGGTCCGCGAGGTGGATGTAGTCGCGGATGCAGGTGCCGTCTGGGGTGGGATAGTCGGTGCCGAAGATTTTCACATCAGGTCGCTGATCCAGCGCCACCTGCAAAACGAGCGGAATTAGATGGCTCTCCGGGCTGTGCGCCTCGCCGCGTTCCGGCAGGGCACCGGAGGCATTGAAGTAGCGCAGCGCGGCGTATCCAATCCCATGCACCTGCCGATACCAGTCCAATAATCCTTCGACCATCAGCTTGGTCTGCCCGTAGGGGTTGCCGGGTTTGAGCGGCGCATCCTCGGTGAGAAGCTCATCGCTTGAAGCGTACACGGCCGCCGAAGAGGAGAAGACCAGCCGCTTGATGCCGGCCTGAACGCAGGCCTCCAACAGCCACATTGAGTTATGGACGTTGTTCTCGTAGTACTTGCCGGGCTCCTTCATGCTTTCACCAGCTTCAGCAAATGCCGCGAAGTGCATCACAGCATCATACGACTCCGCTTTCAGAGTCGTGAATACAATCTCGTGATCCCCGAGGTCGGCTTCGGCGAAGTTTGCGCCCTCCGGTACGGCTGCCCGATGCCCGGTCACCAGCGAATCGAAGACCGTAACCTGATGACCTGCTTCCAGAAGCGTCACAGCGGTCGCAGATCCGATGTAGCCGGCGCCACCGGTCAGAAAGATATTCATGAGCACCTCGGAGGGGACGTCATCTGAGGGGCTGAGATTCGATGCGCGCGGATCGGGTGGCGAGCGATAAGCTTCATTAGTCCTCAATCTCCAGGTTCGCCATAGAAGCCACCAGATGCTTGATCCCGGCACCTTCGAAGTTGACGGTGACTTCCTCATCGTCGAATTCTATCTGCGTCTCGAGCACGATACCTTCTCCGAATTGGGGGTGCGTCACACGCATACCAGCCTGATAGCGGGCCTCGGTCGGCATTTTTGACCGACTCTGCCAGGTGGTTTCCCTTGCGTAAACGGCCTGCGCTGCGGTCCGCATCCCGATCAGATCACCTTCGATCAGATCGGCGGGAAGATCATCCAGAAATCGAGAAGGATCTGTCAGAGATGATACGCCTCTGGAGCGACGCCTAAATGCGCGCAGCAAGATCACGCGATCCTTAGCGCGGGTCAACCCTACGTAGAAGAGCCGCCTCTCCTCCGCCATGGCCTCCGCGTCATCCTGCGAACGATAGTGCGGCAGCTCGCCTTCATCCATCCCGACGATGAACACAACGCGGAACTCCAGCCCCTTTGCTGCGTGAAGGGTCAGCAAAGTGGGTGCGTTCTGGCTTTCGGTCAGCGTGTCCTGATCGGAAACCAGCGCCACCTGCTGTAAAAAATCAACCAGGCCCAGCTCGCCGAACTCCTGCGCCACGCCGCGCAGCTCCATCACATTTGCCCAACGTTCTTCGTCGCTGCCCAGATATGCCTGGTATTTAATATCCCCCAGTACCCGGTCGATAAGATCATCCAGCGGAAGCTGCCCTTTGAGTTTGAGCCAAACCTCCAGCAAGGCGCCAAACTGCGACAGCGGACCACGAGCTCTGGAAGAGATCTGCGCAATTTCGTTCCCACGCCCTACAGCAAGCAGAATTTCGACGGGCGTTGTCCTGGCCTGGTTCGCGGCTGACAGAAGCGCAGCGAATGTCTTGTCGCCGATGCCTCTGGGGGGAGTTCCGATGGCGCGCGCCAGGCTGACCTGGTCGGCTGGATTGTGGATCAAGCGCAAATATGCGATGAGGTCTTTGACTTCCTTGCGGCCATAGAAGCGCTGCGCGCCTACTAGTCGATAGGGGACGCCGGCTCTCAGGAAAGCCTCCTCGATAGCACGCGATTGGGCGTTCGTTCGGTACATCACTGCACAGTCCCCGGGCTCAGCCTCACCGGTCAGAGTGAGCATGGAGATCTTTTCCACTACGAATTGACCTTCCTCGTCCTGATCGTGGGCTTCATGCAGCAGGATAGGCTCACCCGTGCCGCGCTCGGTAAACAGCTGTTTCCGCCTGCGGTCCGGCTGACGATCAATCACCGCCATGGCTGCATCGAGAATGGTCTGTGTAGAGCGGTAATTTTGTTCCAGCAGCAGAGTGTTTAGGCCAGGGAAATCCTCCTGCAAGCGCTTCACATTCCGGTAATCGGCGCCACGCCATCGATAGATCGATTGATCGGGATCGGCCACAACAAAGAGATCGGGCTTGGATCCGGCGAGCATCCGCAACAGAACGTACTGAGCGGTATTGGTATCCTGAAATTCGTCGACCAATAGATGGGGGTATCGACGACGATAGTTCTGAAGCACAGCCTCATGTTCGCTGAAGAGCCGAATGGGAAGCAGCAGCAGATCGTCGAAATCTAGAGCGTTGCTATCCAATAGCAGCTGCTGATAACGTTCATAGACTCGGCGTGTGATCTCGGTGAAATGTGTGTCGCTGGAGAAATCCTTCGGATCGATAAGCTCGTTCTTGGCGCGCGAAATGGAGGCCAGAACACGTACAGGTTGAACCTGCTTCGGGTCTTGATTGAGTTCTTTGAGCGACTGGCGCACCAACGCCAGCTGGTCGGCATCGTCGAAGATGACAAAATCTCGCGTGATAGGCAGCCGATCCGCTTCGATGCGCAATATGCGAGCGAATGTTGAGTGAAAAGTGCCAAGGCGAGGGCCGGCTCCGGAATCCGAAAGTTCAAGGAGCGACAGCGCCCGGCTCTCCATTTCGCGAGCGGCCTTGTTAGTGAAGGTTAGCGCAAGGATTTCCCTTGATTGAATTCCCAGATCCTGAATGAGATATGCCAGACGGTAGGTGAGGACGCGTGTTTTGCCTGATCCGGGCCCTGCCAGAACCAAAACAGGCCCCGGATCTGCGGTCACGGCTTCCCGCTGTTGCGAATTGAGATCGGAGAGGTAGTCCACTTAAAGTTTCCGGCTGAGATCCAGCAATCCGGACGAGGCCCAGAGTTCTGAAAGCGGCTGTTCGGGCAAGCTCATCACTCGACTGTCAGCGAAATACGGAAAATCGAAGTGAATCTCATCCCCGGCCGACTTGTTCGGAATGGGCATGAGGCGCGCGGTCAACGGCTTATCGTGACGCAATGCGAGCGCACCCAGATCGATCAAGAGCGCTGTTGCAGCACCGTGATCGACATCGCCAGGGAGCGGTATGGTATCGAGGCCGGTTCCACAGACTGTGGAAAGGAGCAGTAGATCTTTCAGATCCAGACTCCCTTGTGCAACGCGCGCTGCGAGCACGGAATCTTCCAGTACAGGAAGGAACAGGCCACAGAATCCAGTGCGCTGAAATTGCGCATGATCCAGGCAGTCCGCAAGAAAGGCGGCTGCTGCCACCGTGCCATGTAGGCCGACATCAGCTGCGCTCAGAGTTTCAATTGCCGTTCCGAGCGAGCGCTCTGGTTCCGGATACGGTGCCAAGGAGAAATCAATTCCCAGGTATCGAACGGAGTGCTCAGCGGCGATCGGTTCAGCGGCCAGGCTGATAGCGCCGGCGTGCGTCTCGATAGATGTCACAAGATGCTGGCGTGCGGTGGTCAGCGAACGAGCATCGCGAACGCTCTCAACTGCCAGGTCGGCCGATTCGGTAGCTATGGCAATTGCTGCTCGTCCACCCCGGTGATAGGCAGCCGGAAAGAACGGTGAGCCCGGCGGCACATTCGCCAACGCAGCGAAGCGCAGATTGGCAAATCCATCCGGTGAGACGGTTGAAGCGTTCAGAATCGCCTGCGCGCAAGCTTCCGCAGCCCGGATGGAGAGCCCCGTCTCTGGGTCGGCGTAGAGGCCCGAGCAGAAGATGATATCGGCCGCGCCCAAGATTTCGGGGATAACTTCAAAGCCCTCCGGCTCTTCGGGCAGCGCTGGACCGATATTGGCATAGTCAATGCCGTGTACAAAGCATTGGGCCTCCAGTTCACTGGCGAAGGCCGACCGCTCTCGCGGCGGAACCGGGGAGGTAATTTCTGAAGGTGGTGGGGTAGCAAGCCGCAGCGTCTGAATCTCGTAGCCCGCTTTTTCAAACGCCTCTCTCATCTCATGCATACATGCGGCGACCGCCTGGATGCTAGCCGCGTTGAGCGGCCAGCCGGGGTCTACGAAGCCGGTGATGGCGCGAATCTTCATCCGTCGCTCCGGACGCGTCTCGATTGTGCAAACGGGTGGAAGTTGGCTAGAAGGTCAGTTGTAGCTTTCAGGAGCTCGGTTTGGCTGCCTTGACCACTGAGGTGAAGGCCTTGGGATCGCGAACCGCCATGTCAGCCAGAAATTTTCGGTTGATCCGAATATCGGCATGTTGCATGGCATGTATCAGACGACTGTAGGTTGTCCCATTCAGGCGTGCGGCAGCATTGATGCGGGCAATCCACAGCCGACGCAGCGCGCGTCTCTTGTTTCGCCGATCGCGATAGGAATACCACAGGGCTTTTGTGCGGGCCTCTTTTGCGCGTCGAAATAGATTGCGCCGGGTCCCGTAGTAGCCGCGAACCTGCTTGATAAGTCTCTTATGTCGTTTGCGGGTAACGGTCCCGCCTTTTACTCGAGTCAAATTGAATGTTCCTCTATTACGACCCGCCGCTGCCGCTTCGAGCGTTTGGATTGGCCTTGTACTTCTTCAGATAGGGGGCGAGCCGACGTACACGCTTCCGAATACCCGTTCCCTCCACGGCAATCATTCTGGAGAACAAGCGCTTGGTGCGCTTGGAGGTACGTCTTCGAAAATGGCTCTGGCCACCTTTGGTCCGGACCAGTTTGCCGGTGCCGGTCAGGCGGAATCGCTTGGCGGTAGCCTTGTGCGTTTTAAGTTTGTATTTCTTTACTTTGCGCTTCTTTGTCATCCGAACTATCCCTGCTACCTCTCATGAAAACCGCCGGGCTCTACACGGCCCGGTCGGCGTCTAAATTCCGTCCCTGGGCTCTGCTTATTTCTTAGCCGGAGCAAGAACCATGAACATGGTCCGCCCCTCCATGCGGGGCGCCTGTTCAATTACTCCAACGTCCGACAATTCCTCTGCGATTTGCTTCAAATCCTCCAGCGCAATCTCGGGGTAAGTAATCTCACGTCCTCGAAATCGTATGCGAGCAAGCACCTTTTTACCTTCGATCAGCCAACGCCGGGCGTTCTTGACCTTGAAGGACCGATGATGCTCGGAGGTCTTCGGCCGAAGCCGGATTTCTTTGACTTCAACCTTGGTCTGCGCCTTGCGCGCCTCTCGATCCTTCTTGGACTGCTCGTAAAGAAACTTTCCAAAATCAAGCACCCGGACTACAGGAGGCTCTGCCTTTGGAGCCACTTCTACCAGATCCAAGTCAGCAGTCTCGGCAATGGCTCGCGCCTCGTCAATTGGCAGAACGCCTTTATTTTCACCGTCCGCGTCGATCAAGCGGACTTCAGGCACCCTAATTCTCTCGTTTATCCGGTAGTCAGACGCGCTGATGTTGTACACCTCCGTAAGTCGGTCCGAGCCGCTCGACGGCCGCTCGCGAGCATAATACCACGCGACGGGAATAGCGGTCAATCGGGCCTATAGGGACAAAGCTTCATCCGGCTCTGATCGGCGTTTTGTAATCTACTACAAGAGGAATAGCTTCCGGAGATGCCACATCGAAGCACTGTGGAGCCTCTTTAGAGAGGTTCGCCTCGCTCATAGCCAACTGAGGCGTCGGTCTCGCGAGAAGGGGGAACCGAATGTCCTCACCGAGAGGAGGCAGCACTCCGGGCGGTCCCCAATAGCCGCACTGTCCTAGCAGCCACATGTCCAGAGTCGCGCGGTCCACTCCCACCGGGGCTAGCACACTCTCTACCGCTCGGGTCAGGAGCTCGATATAGGCTCCCACATCATAGGTTTGATCATCGAGGCCGCTCTCCCATGCACGGACCTTCTCCGGACCCGGCACGTACACAAAACGCAGCATCTCGCCAGGGCTCAGCTCGACGCCGGCGGCGGTCAATTGCATAGCCACACGCGCGGCGGGGGTGAGCACCCGATACTCTTTGGCTTCTTGAGATAGACGATGAGTGACGACCAGGTCACGCATCGCAACCTCCCCCGCCCGCAAAGCGGCGAGCCTATCCAGCACGAAGGCCATTACTCCTGGGACCGCGGCCCGAAACCCTTCAATTCCTTGAGCCTTCGATAAAAGGGCCAGCATCTCGAGCTGGGTATCCCTAATGAAGGGCGGAGTATCGTGTCGGCGGGCCTCAATGCCGCGCACCTTCACCGACCCATCTTCATATGCCCCAAAGTAACGGTTGGCGACCGCCACCCTCGGCTCGGTGCGCGAGGGAAGGAAGGCGAGCCAGTTGTACACCCCCTCCAGCGCAACCCTCAATCCGGTCTGGGTTTGGATCTGGTTTAGCAGCCGATCGTACTCCGCCTGGTCGGCTCCATCCCTCTGGATCCATAGCCCATCCACATAAAGATGTAGCACTCGGAAGCCCGCGTCCTCGACCAGTTCTTTGGCCTGCAGCAGCACCTCTCGTCCGTAAGCGTTGACTGCCTCGTGAGCCTCGATTCGGCCGAAGCGGGCGTTCTTGTAACCCAGGTAGCCAAAGCAAGTCACCAGCAGCCATTTGTGGGCCGAGTAACGCCGCTCGAAGCGCTGCCGCTGCGGGTCGCCCGGCGGGAGCTCCCGAATCATGGCCTTGTATCGGTTGCGTTTCTCCAGCAGCGGGGCGAGTGTTTCGGGGACTAGACCCACTCGATGCCTGCAGATCGATGTTCCCAGTTCGGGTACCTGCTCGCCCTCGCAACACTGGGCCTCAACTGTTTCGGGCGAGACGTTGTAGTGCACCATGATGCTGGGATACATGGCGGTGAAGTCCAGTTCAGCCACCCCCTCGTACAGCCCTGCAATGGGGTTGTAGACCAGACCGCCCTTGTCGGCCGCGAATAAGTCCAGTCCTGTTTTCAGCGACTCGGGCTGGCGCTTTTGCCACGGCACCAGCACTCCTCGACGCTGTGCGGTTGCCACCTGCATAGCGCTGATGCCGGTACCGGTGGACACCCGCGCTACGGTTTGCACCGGAAGTCCGCTGACGCGCGCAATTTCCAGGATTCCGTCGAGGCCGTAATAGTTGGTGAGGAAGGCGTTCTGGCGGTCCAGGTGCCAGCGACCGAACAAGGTGTGCTGCTCATTCCGGAACATGATCCTGCCGTACGAGAAGTAGGAATGGGCGCCCCGGTGCTGAACCGCCCGCCTACGATCCCGATTGAGCGGCAGACGAACCCCATAATGTCGAGACAGGCGCAGCAATCTCGGCAAAAT
>SMUX01161842.1_pt1 | contig 24358 bp, 22 predicted proteins | sample 2456431 | NCBI WGS metagenome assembly SMUX01 (sample SAMN11095930, study PRJNA526329) | marine sediment metagenome | biome: Marine sediment; feature: Surficial sediment; material: Deep marine sediment; isolation source: Hadal surficial sediment | place: Pacific Ocean | collected 2014-11 | depth... | reverse complement strand
GGGGGACAGGCCTTACTGGGACCTGTCCATCTTTGCGGCCGGGGTGGCTCTGTTATGGGGTTACTCGAGCTTCGCACTTGCAGCGGGCGTTTTCTGGCCCGTCTCCGGCATCACCTTCGCTGGATCGTTAGCGTGCTTTGGCCGCATGGGCCTAGAAGGCGTGCTCGCCTTTCGAGAAAGACGTCGACTGACGCAGTCGTTCGGGCGTTACGTTAGTCCCAATGTGCTGCGCGAGATCTTAGCCGGCAGGATCGCACCGGGAATGGGCGGTCACCGGACCTGGGTGTGCGTGCTGTTCTCCGATATTCGCGATTTTACTAAGCGCAGTGAAACCCAGGCACCAGAAGCCATTGTTTTCCTGCTCAACCGCTACTTCGATGAGATGACCGATGTTATTCATCGCCACGGCGGCACCATCGACAAGTTCATCGGCGATGGGCTAATGGCTTTTTTTGGTGCCCCAAACGTTCAGGATAATCCGGCGCAGCACGGCTTCAATGTTGCTCGGGAGATGCTCGAGAAACTCAGTGGAATGAACAGAACGCTCGTAACTCAGGGAATCGAACCGATCGAGATCGGGGTAGGCCTCCATGTGGGCGAGGTCATCGTGGGACACGTCGGGTCTGAATCGAGGTATGAGTACACCGTAATTGGCGATACCGTCAACGTCGCGGCCAGGCTTGAGGGGCTCACGAAGGAATTGGGGTACCCCATAGTGTGCAGCGCAGATGTCGCCAAGGCTCTGGACGACACACGCGAACTGGATGCCCTAGATAAACAATCCATCAAGGGCCATGCAGCGGTTTCAGTCTTCGGCTGGCGCCCGTGTTAACGAGGCGGCCAGCATGCTATCTCCACGACGGGCGAGTGATGATGCGTCTTGAAATGGACAGCATAAAACGCTGTCGCATTCTTGTTATAGACCTCAGGCTTGCCGCCGTTGCCGGGCGAGCCTATCACGGATCAAAAAGTCCGCAGCGTGCTGTCTGGACGTGACTAACAGCATCGTCTCCGATAGTCCTCATACCGTTGCTGCTGTGCAGGCCCCAGTTGCTTCGGGTGAAATGCACGCGACCCGCGGGAATGTCCAGCGTGAGTCTGTCGCTAAGGTTGGCAGTTATCCGCTGGATTTCGCCAAGATTGCGGCTCATAATCAAACAGCTTTATTCACTTGGTAGAGGTAACTTGCGATGTCAGACAGCAAGATCGCCAAGCGCACCTTCGCGTTACGCTATTTGTTCGGGATGCTTTTTGTGGGCATCAGCCTGACGAGTCACCCAATCGACTCGTATGCCGCCGAGGCGGTTGCGATGGTCACGGATATCGTCGGCACGGGTGTCATCACCGAAAACGGCGAGGAAAAGCCGTGCGAAATCCTCGCCTATCTGCCTCCAGGCGCGGAAGTGCGGATAAACGAGGGTACCAATTTATCGTTGGTGTACTTCCAATCCGCCCAGGAATACGCCTTTTCTGGCAAAGCCCATATTAGGATCAATCCAGAGGAGCCGCAGGTCCTATCGGGCACTAACCCGCAATCCCGTAACCTTGCACTTGTCGGGGAGACCGGCTTGTTACCGTCCGCGAGACACGGTTACACGCAGGTTGCGCTTGTCCTGCGGAGCACGGGGAAGAAAAAGAAGAAGATCCGGCTGATAGACCCCAGAGATACCAAAGTTCTGGACGCACATCCGGTGTTTCGGTGGGAGCCGTTGGAGGACGGCGTCCAGTACCGTTTCGTGTTGGCGGATGAGTCTGGGCGTACTGTGATGGAAACGCTGGTGAACGATACAAGTTTTCAAGCGCCGCCCGAGTTGTGGCTCGAGGAAGGCGTGATCTACACCTGGCAGGTCGAGGCGCGACTTGCATCCGGTGTCGTGTATTTGAGTTCGGCGGAGTTCAGCCTGCTGGAGAAGAGTGAGCGCGACCAGATCAACAAACTCCGTCCCGCCGCCAACGCGCCTTTTTCCGAACGTCTATTGTTCGCCACCTTGCTCGACGAGCTCGACCTGCGCGACGCAGCGCAGCGGCAGTGGAACGCATTGGCGGCGGAGAGACCTAACGCGAAACCCTTGCAGGCGAAGGTAATGAAATAAAAAAACGTGCCGCGCTGATAGTGGTCGCTATTCATCGCAGCGCCGTGCACGTTCGCAAGGAAAGTGTTACTGCGCGCTTCGGCCGAGGTTCTCTACGACACGTAGAGCTTGTGGGTCACAACCGTGTCCTGCCATCCATGCAGCCCGATGGGCGTCGCTTGGCAAGTTCTCGGGGATGAAGAGAACCCTGACTTCCTCCTCAGCCATGCCCTTGAGGCGCGCCACATATGAAGCGCCGTCTGAAAGTGGCAACTCGGCAGGCCACACGATTGTCTGCTCGCCACGCGGCCATTCTTTCCGTATCTTGCCCTGTCTGCCACCAATCTGCGTGAGCCAGAGCACGGTTTTTGCCTTTGCCCTGGGACGCCAGAGCATGACTGGCTCGTCTGAACGCAAGCAATAAACGCCAGACCGACCGATGTTAACCGACCACACATCTGGCCGAGTACGTATACTTGCCGAACGAAAAACCGCAAGCGCTGTGCCGTCCTTCGATGTGGCGGTCACCATCTCGGACAAAGAGCCGAGAAGATCTCCGGCCGTTCCCTCAGGCGACGGGTTCGGTCGGCCCTCGTAGGGCCCCTTGAGCTTAATGGTCTTGCCATTGGCTGACACGAGTGTGACATCTGAACCAGGCGGGAGGGTGATTGATTTCGCGCCGTCAATGATCGCCCCAAGTTTGAACGCTGGCGCCGTCGAAGTGATTACAACTAGCTGGGCGGCCTTGGCTGCGTCCCACAAACCGACACTCAGAGCCATCACCATAAGGAGCCGCAAGATAAACATTCTCATTTCTCTCTTATCACAACAGTGTTTCGGCATGGCCTGGATGGCAAGCGTCTGGCATGGAACGCGGTTAGGGTATCATCCGGATACTGCTCAGCCAAATCGTTCTTCCCATTTATATCATTCATATCGCTTCTATCCCCAAAAGTCGATGTTTTGTACAGGCTCGATGTGACATTTGTCACGATTGCAAAAACATAGGACGGGCGCCATTTTTAACTGTTTGGCCTCGGGAGGCGTACGGCCGGCACCCGCAGCACATACAACTCACTTCTTCTCCACTACAATCGTGTTCCCACCTTCCCCGGCCGCGAGACGCCGCGTATGGAAGGCAATCAGCGTGTCATCCGGGTACTTGTTTGTTAGGCTGCGAAAAGCGTCGGCCGCCTCGCGATCCCCCTGCTTCATAAGACGGTATGCGAGCACGTAGTCGGCGGTCTTCTCTGAGGCCGCCTCGGCCTCAGATAGGGGCTCGAATACGTCGATGCCCTCGGTTTTGCCCGCTAGCAGCAACCGGCCAACGGGTCGAAAATGAAGGTGCTCACATTTCTCGACAGTCGTCCGACTGGCGCAAATACGTGTACCAAGAAGCCTGTTCGCGCTTTCCAAGCGTGCCGCGGTGTTAACCGCGTCACCGTGGGCTGTGTAGTCGAACCGATTGTCGCCACCGAAGTTACCGACTACGGCCGATCCGGTGTTGACGCCGATGCGAGTTTCCCCGAGCTCAATACCGCAGCTGGCTTGACGCAACCTATAGGATTGGCAGAACGCATCGAGATCCATGGCACAGGTAACACCACGTTCAGCATGATCGCGCTGGTCGCTCGGTGCATTGAACATGACGTGAAGCGCGTCGCCGACGATTTTGTCGATGGTGCCGCCGTGGCGCAGCACAATATTGCAGGTCTCGTCCAGATACTCGTTGAGCAGCTGTACCAGAACTGTTGGTTCCGTTTGCTCGGTCAGCGAAGTGAAGCCCGCAATGTCGGTAAATAAGAAAGTCACTTCACGCTTTTCCCCACCGAGAGCCAGGCGAGCAGGGTCAGCCACTAGCTGTTCGATGACCGCAGGTGCCAAGTATTTCGAGAAGGCATCGCGGATGAACCGCTTCTGAATCCACTCTTGTCGCCAAAGATGTGCGGTGCCAACGCCGGCAGATGTTGTAAGGGCAATCGTAGGCATAACCAGCGGCAGCAGAGGGCCGCCCTGCTGGTAGAGAAAAAACCCCCCGATCCAGCCCGCAACCACCAAGACAGCCCCCACACCGCTTCTCACGCCGACCGGTGCGTTGATCACGGCGAGCATCATTCCGATTGCCGACAACAGAAAAATGATAAATCCGTCTTCCCATGCGTCGAGCCGACGTCCTCTGCGCCCCTCTAGCAGTTGTGCCAAGGCGTGGGCATGTATCACTACCCCGGGCATCCTGCCGGCCTTGGATCCTGCGCCGGCGGCGAACGGTGTGCGATGTCGGTCGCTCAGCAGCAGGTCGGCGCCGATCAAGACGATTTTTCCTGAAAACCAAGGAGACGGGAGCAACGGCACTGCATGTGCTGGAAACGTCCGAAATGGGGGGGTTTCAACGTCAGGACGGCCGCGATAGTCGAGCGGAACAACATCAACATCGGGTACCTCGACACCAGCGACCTTGGCCACAGCGGCGGCAAATCCGAGCGTCGATCGCCCCCCTTCTCGATTCCTTATATATATAGATCGCACGGTGCCATCTATCGTGTCTTCGGCCACATAGGCAAGACCGCGCTCTACCCCATCTAGGTAGTCCCTCATAAAGGCCGTTTGGCGTTCGGTAAGGCTGGCGTCCGCGTCGACGAAGGCCACTACTACCGGAATATTAAGGTCATGCAGCGTTCTGCGCAGCGCTTCATCTTTTTCGGATTCCGTGGGCTGATCGAACAGGATGTCTACGCCTATCAGTTTTGCACCTTTTTGTTCCAGATGATGGAGAAGATTACTCAGAAATTGTCGGTCCAATGGCGAGCGATAGGGTAGCGTGGAGAGCGTATCTTCTGTGATGGTTACGATGATGATCCCGTCGGACTGCGGCATCGACGGCGTCAATGAAGCAACCCGCAAGTCGTACACCCAGTTCTCTACTAATTGAACCAAGGGAACAAAGCGCGCGGCTAAGACGCAAATGGCAGTTACGATGAGAACAGTCACCGACGCATGAAAGAAATCCTTGCGCCAGTTTGAGGGCGTTATCGCTGCGTCAGCCAAGGCCTGGTCGTTCGGAAGGTCTTCGGGCCTACGCTACCTTGTGGTTCGCGAGCTGCTCTAAGGCTCTGACCAGCACCGCATGATCCTTATCGGCCCAGCCCCTGTCGGCACAGTCATTAAAGAGATCTTGTGTCTTGGCGGTATTGGGCAGGCTCATATTCAACGCGCGCGCGCCATCAAGGGCCAAGTTTAGGTCCTTCTGATGGAGTTCGATGCGGAAACCCGGATCAAACGTCCGCTTGATCATGCGCTCACCATGCACTTCTAGAATGCGCGATCCCGCGAAGCCACCCATGAGTGCCTCACGGACGCGGGCCGGATCGGCCCCAGCCTTCGATGCAAACACTAGTGCTTCGCTGACGGCCTCGATAGTTAAGGCAACGATGATTTGATTGGCGACCTTACACGTCTGACCAGTACCGTTTTCACCAACCAACGTTATGTTTTTTCCCATGAGCTCGAACAGTGGTTTGACCCGGTCGAACACGGCCTGCGGCCCGCCGACCATAATCGTCAACGCCGCATTCTTGGCGCCAACTTCGCCCCCCGATACCGGTGCATCCAAGTAATCGCAACCCAGCTCGTTGATGCGAGATGCAAACTTTTTGGTCTCTATCGGTGAGATAGAACTCATATCTACAACCGTTTTGCCGGCACTCAGCCCAGCCGCTACCCCGTCAGGTCCGAACAACGCTTGTTCTACATCAGGCGTGTCCGGCACCATGGTGATGATGATTTCGGCTTGTTGTACAACTTCTTGGCAGCTCCCACACTCCACCGCACCGCCGTCCAATAATTCTTGGGGTAGCGGCGAACGATGTTTGACTAGAAAGAGTTGGTGTCCGGCCGCCTGCAAATGACCGGCCATGGGACGACCCATAATGCCGACGCCAATGAAACCGATTTTGCTCATGATGATGTTCCTCCCAGTTTTCTATAGATACGGACGCACCCAATCCAATCCTGCTTCGGTAGATGAGAGTGGTTTATACTCGCATCCTATCCAACCTTGATAACCGATGCTGTCCAAGTGCTTAAAGACGAAGCCATAGTTGATCTCACCAGTTCCCGGTTCATGGCGGCCCGGGTTGTCGGCAAGCTGCATGTGTCTGATGACGTTGATGTTGGTCTCGAGTGTTCGCGCGAGATCACCTTCCATGATTTGCATATGATAGATGTCATATTGCAACTGGAGGTTTTTCGATCCGACCTCGTCAATAATCTTAAGCGCCTGTTCAGAATGACTCAGAAAGAATCCAGGGATGTCGATGGTGTTGATCGGTTCTATCAGCAAGGCGACACTGACAGCGCCCAACTTCTCTGCCGCAAACTTGAGATTGGTTACCAGTGTCTCATGTAGCCTCTCGGTTGGCACACCAGCTGGCGCGATACCTGCAAGACAATTTACTTGTTTGCACCCGAGGGCGGTGGCGTAGTCGATGGCCATACCAACACCGTCTTGAAACTCGGTCACGCGATCGGGATGACAGCCGATACCGCGATCGCCGGCACTCCAGTTGCCAGCGGGTAGGTTATGCAACACCTGCACTAAGTTGTGCTGTTGTAAGTGCTCGTTTAGGACAGCCGCCTCGTAATCATAGGGGAACAGATATTCGACGCCCTTGAAACCGACACGTGCCGCTGCTCCGAATCGATCGAGAAAATCCAGTTCAGTGAACAACATCGTCAGGTTGGCGGCAAACTTCGGCATGTCTTTAACCGGTGGCGCTAACACTATGTGGAGGCTGAAAAGATGCCTCCATTTCACGGCGAATCTTTACCGCTTCTGATGATTCGTCTACTTCCACGTCCTGCCAATGAATGGCTTCGCCTGCAGCGCGCGCGTTTACAAGTTTTACGCTGTGAGCAAGCCCAATAGGTAGGCCGCCAATCGAGAGTGAGTCGGTAGCGGGCATCAGCTTTCCCCAAACGGTATAGCCGCCCTCTCCATCCAGTATCTCGCCAGCGGCCAGATCGCGTTTGGCAATGGCGACGACATCGCCGACAAACCCTCGTGCTCTACCAGTGGCCTCACCGCGCAACGCAACCGAAGCGATACTGATCCCAAGTTCGAGGCCAATAAGATGAAAAGGGCGATACAATGCTGAGTAGTGTCCACTGTCGTCGGTCACCAGGCCATACTCGCTAAAGCAGCTGGCTGCATAGTCCGACGGTGCCTCGAAGGTAACATAAACGCCCCAGCGGAGATCGCGTTCGACCTCGCTACCATCTCGATTGAGTGACGACACAACTTCTACTGTTCCTTTGTGGTGCAGCAGTCCGCCCGCATCATGTGGTTTCAATAGCTGTGGTAATGCATCTACGCTACAGGGTGGAAACGCCAGGCCTTCAGGGGCTGGCGTTAGCCCTGTAGCATTAGCAACCGCCGCCATCTCGATGGCCGACTTGGTACCATCGAGAAACGAATTGAACATCTTCGGGTTCATATGACTAGCCGTTGCCTGTTCGGGTGTGAGCCCATAGTACTGCCAAACTGTATCTGGGGTTGATGCGTGGTATTGCGGCAAGTACTTGGTACCCTTACCGGCACATACGACATTGAAACCAGTTGCTCGCGCCCAGTCGACCATTTCCGCAATCAATGCCGGCTGATCACCATAGGCCAATGAGTAGACGACACCAGCCTGGGCTGCGCGCTGTGCTAATAGTGGCCCCGCCAGTGTATCGGCCTCGACGTTGACCATGACAATGTGTCGGCCGGCATCAAAGCAAGCAAGCGCATGCCGAATGCCCGCACTCGGATCGCCGGTGCAATCCACCACCACCTCCATGTGATCGGCGGCGATTAGCCCGGCCGCATCGTCGGTAATATAGGTGGTTCCATCTCTGACCGCCTGTGCAAACGATGTGACAGCTGCTCGCCCCTGTGGCCAGTCCAAGCGATCTAGGGTTGCCCGCGCACGTGCGACCTCGATGTCACACACAGCCATGATGTGGATCCCGCGAGTATGTAGGGCTTGGGCCAGAAACATAGATGCGAATTTACCGGCACCGATAACGCCGACCCGAACTGGTCGGCTCGCTGCCCTTTCACATAGAAGGCGATATAAGCTCATGCTGGTTACGCTTGTTTGACAGAAGCATCCAGTTTAGCCGTGAGGCTGCGGTCAGACCAGTGCCTCTGTTCTACCGGTGGGACAGGGGACACCTATGAAATGACGAGAATACACTATCACTAGAAAGTTATTGTCCCGAGCGGACAGTTCTTTGCCCCTCCCAGGGCCTTATACGATTTGTTCTCCATGCCCGTGTACGACGCAGAGGTGCCGAGACGCAGAGAAAATCAAGTATATAAGGTCCTTCTGCGAACTCCTCGACTTTGCGTCCTCTGCGTTTTTCCAGAGCATTTCAAAGTCGGCAAGCTTACACTCTCCTTAGGTAAGTACGGCGAAGGCACCCAGCGCAATCACAACCTGTATAGCCGTGACTCCGCCAAGCGTGGGCTATCTGTGTCTACCAAGTTACGTTACCACCACCAGTGGCGCTACCGAGGGTCCCGTCGCACCACTCGAAAAACGTGCCAAATCCGCCTTGTTTCTCCAACACAGGCGGATGGCATGGATTATGCATTATCGCTACCTGGCTTCATCAGTGGTGCACGATTTCCATGAGCACGAATATTGCAGCCTATGTTACTGGCAATAGCGATCATGCAGAAATATCAGGCCTAGATCTGTTCAAAAGCGTTAATCTGCTGTCGATACACGAATTACTGAGCACGTGCCCGATGCTCGTGCTAGAAGCCGGAGAAACCCTGGCCGCTCCCGGAGAGCCGAATCAGGTCGTACATCTTTTGCTCCGAGGTCGCTTGCACGTCCATCAGGATTCCCTTGAGAGCGAACCTACGAGTACCATTGAATCTGGCAAATGCGTTGGTGTCCTTCCGCTCTTCGACCGAAGACCGTGTTCTCAGTACGTCGTCGCAAATCAAGAGAGTCGTCTACTCGTTGTCGATGAAGATAGGCTGATGGAGTTGATCAACAGCTCGCATGCTGTGGCGCGCAATGTTTTGTGCACCGTAATGCAAGAATTACGTCAGCAAGGTTCGCCCGAACTCGAGCAAAAGGACCTACAAGAAAAGTATCAACGTGTTAGTAGCACGGATGATTTAACAGGGGTTCACAATCGGCGTTGGCTGGATGAAATGCTCACACGACAAATCATGCGTAGCGCGACTGCTCAGCAGGCATTATCGGTGGCCATGGTCGCTTTGGACAACTTCAAAGAGTTTAATAACGACTTTGGAAAAAACATAGGCGATCAGGCATTGTATACACTCGCGCAAACAATAATGAAGAATGCGCGCCCGACTGACCTGACCGCTCGTTACGAAGGAAACAGATTTGTCATGGTCCTTCCAGGTTCGAATGTCGACGGTGCCAGACACTTTGCGGCGCGTCTGCGTGAGGCCGTGGGCGAGACGAACATTGTGGTACCTGATCAGTGTATCCTGCCACCTATGACAATTTCATTAGGGATAGTAGAACTGAAGGCTTTCGTCTCGGCTGAAGGTATTTTGTTAGATGCCGCCGCTGCGCTCGCACGTGCCAGGGATAAGGGCGGCAATTGGGTGTCCGAGTAAGAAGACACGAATCCGTCCCGACCGCAAGCGGCGGTGATGGGTGTGGAGACGTTTCCTCTTGCGTTCCAATACGTCTCACTCCTCCCAGATATATAAGGCCACTCCGTATAGAAATAAGCGCCTGAAGGTGCACAGCCTCAGGCCATAAGAGAATTCTTCCGCTAGTTCACATCAATCACATGCGCATTGAAGCGCTGGAAAAAAACCCAGAGGGCCTTTCTGTCCAATCCAAGTCAATAAGAGCGTCTCTGCTGCGATCCAAAGCACTGTATCCTCTGCAACCGGTTCAGTTACGACACGCAGATCGGCCAGGAACTTTACGGTCAAAAAGATGTCACTATCGAAATGACCTATCGCCACCTGCCGAAGCGAGCAGTTGATGTGCATCATCAAGCCCGGGATGCGTTGGAAAAAACGCAGATGCCGCTCTCGCCCCTCAATAGGATTTTATATGTCTGATTTTCTTTTCGTTTTAGCATCTCTGCGACCTCTGCGTCGTATACGGGCATGGAGCATAGACCCTAAGCGCCGGGTAGCCCGAGTATCGCCTATGGTAGCGGGAGTCTTTCTTATGTTTGTTCTCGGTATCGGCGGCCTTAATGCTGCGCAGGACGACCCCGATCGCATCGTGGCTGAGCTCCTGGTACTTGTGGTGGGTGACGGAGAACGTAGGCAGCAGGCTATTACCTTTATCGAAACCGAATGGCAGCGAGATTTTACGCCCATGTTGTTAGAGGTCCTGTACTTAAGTCGGGATCCCGCAGTCGCCGTGAAGCTGATCCAGTTGCTCGAGGCCAAGACCGGTCAACAACACAGATTTGACATCAACAAGTGGTACCAGTGGCTTTGGGCCCAAAAACCGCAAGTTCATCCACAGTACGCGCATTTCAAGAGTGCCTTATACGGTCTCATCGATCCGAAGTTCGAAGGCTATTTCAGTGGTGATCGTACCATGAAAATCCGACTCGATGAGGTGCGTTGGGGAGGAGTACGACAGGATGGTATTCCACCGTTGCGCAATCCGAAGATGATCTCGGCCGGTAAGGCTGAATATCTTGATGATGCAAATATTATCTTTGGGCTAGAAGTGAACGGCGATGCGCGCGCTTACCCTAAGCGTATCCTCGCTTGGCACGAAATGTTTGTCGACGATGTTGGTGGCGTACCGGTAGCAGGCGTGTACTGCACACTTTGCGGGACCATGATCTTATATAAGACGGTTCACAAAGGCGTTGACCACAAGTTGGGCACCAGCGGTTTTCTGTATCGTTCCAACAAACTAATGTATGACCAGGAGACACAATCACTCTGGAATACGATTTGGGGAAGACCGGTGATAGGACCCCTCGCAGACAAGGACATCACACTCGAGCGCATGAGTGTGGTTACCACGACTTGGGGCGAGTGGCGTCGGCGACATCCGAACTCGAAAGTACTTTCACTGGATACCGGGCACCAGCGTGACTACGGCGAAGGTGTTGCCTACCAAGAGTATTTCGCGACCGATGAACTCATGTTTCAGGTGCCAAAACTGGATACGCGCCTGAAGAACAAGGATGAAGTTTTGGGCCTAATCTTTGCTCAACATCCTGAAAAACCGCTGGCCATTGCCGCAAGTTATCTGACCAAGAACACCGTTCACCACGATCGAGTCGGCGATCTTCGGTTCGTGGTTCTCACCGACAAGTCGGGTGCCAATCGCGTCTACGAGGCAAAGGACGTTACCTTCAAGACATGGGATTTCGATCGAACCGTAATGGACAAGAAAGGCGTTAGCTGGAATCTAGACGAGGCGCAACTAAAGGCGTCCGATGGCCGCGTCCTCTATCGTCTGCCGGCCCACCGTGCATTCTGGTTCGGCTGGTACTCAGCCTACACCCATACGCGCCTGGTCCAATAACTATAACTCGGCCGCGGGTAAGTTCAGTATCTTGCGTGCTTGGGCTGGTGTCGCCGGGTGTGCATCGTGCTTAGCGCATAGATCGGCGGCCAACGTCACCAGTTCAGCATTGCTCGCCGCCAGCCGGTCGCGGGATAAGCGAATGTTGTCTTCCAGTCCTGTGCGCAAATGGCCCCCCAATTCCAATGACCATTGATTGAGTTGAGATTGGCAACGACCGATGCCGGCCGCGGTCCAGCTGGCATCCGGCAACATTTCTCCAAGCTCCGAGACTAGAAACTCGAGTGTCCGCCGTCGCGCCGGCAATGCGTTAGCAATACCCATGACGAACTGCACGTGAACCGGTGATGTCAACAACCCGCGGTCCAACAACGTTCTCGCGTTGTATAGCATGGCAAGATCGAACACCTCGATCTCAGGTTTGATGTCATGCTCACGCATGGTGCTGGCGAGTTCGTTTACTAGCTCGGGGGAATTTTCATAAACCATGTTCGGGAAATTTACCGAACCAGTGGCCAGCGAAGCCATGTCCGGTTTTAGCTGGAGTGCACCGGCTCTTTCTCGGGCGCTGCGGCCACGACCGCCGGTTGAAAATTGAATGATCATACCCGGACAATGCTTACGGACACCGTCCTGGACCTGGGCAAACAGCTCGGGTTTAGAAGAGGGTGTTTCGTCAGGATTGCGAACGTGGATATGTACCAGCGACGCGCCTACCTCATATGCTTCATGCGTTGATTCGATTTGCTCACTCGGTGTGACGGGTACCGCCGGATTATCTTTCTTGCGTGGTACAGAGCCGGTGATGGCGACAGCGATAATGGCTGGCCGAGTCAAACGAATCTCCGACGAAAAAGCCTTACTTGAACTTGATCGTTCGTTTTAGCTCTCGTAGCCACGCTTGTGCCTGTGTGAGCTCGGTTCGATTCATCTGTTGCAGCAAATGCTTGCGGTCGTAGGCCGCACAGGAGTTTCCACGATCAGCCGCCAGGCTGTACCAAACATAAGCCTGTACATCGTCCTGTGGCACCCCGCGACCGTCGTCATAGAGCTTAGCGAGGTCGTTCTGCGCGTCCGCATAACCGAGCTCGGCGGCCCGTCGATACCATTTAGCCGCTTTGACGAGGTCTTGAGGCGCACCTCTGCCCAACTCGGCATTGACACCCTGGCTGTGGATAGCCATTTGCTCGGTTAGGGTCACGGATTCAGAGTTAGAATCTGCCGCAGGAGAAGCAATGAGTCCGACGATGAACAATAACGACATTGACGGTTTCATCATGATGATCCCTCCTATTCGGAAGATCGTTTCTGCACAAATCTGTCAGAAATAGCCAGGTTCGTTGCCGGCTCTCCACTTGATGTTACAGCCCATGCTCGCCGTCTGCTCGGCCGGCACTGGCTGGTCTTGCAAGACGGCATCCAACGCCGCGCGTAGATCCTGGCCCGTGACCGCTATCTTATTGCCCGGTCGGCTGCCATCGAACTGGCCGCGATAGGCCAATTTGTGATCCTTGTCGAACAGGAAGAAATCCGGCGTGCAGGCGGCACGATAACTCTTGGCCACTTCCTGAGTTTCATCGTAAAGATACGGAAAGGTGTAACCGATCTTCTTTGCTTCTTCGGCCATTTTCTGTGGACTGTCGTCCGGATGCGTACTGACGTCATTGGCATTGATCCCGATTACTGCCACACCCTTGGCCTGATATTCGCGGGCAAATTCGGCGAATTGATTTGCGATATGTTTCACATAGGGGCAGTGGTTGCACATGAACACCACCAGTGTGGCGGGCGCTTGTTTGTAGTCGGCCAGCGACACCAATTGGCCTGTGGTATCGGGGAGACTGAAGTCGGGAGCCGCGGTATCCAATGCAAGCATGGTTGAGGAAACGCCCGCCATATCAGAGCCTCGTAGTCCAAGAGCAGGTGGTCGAAAAACACATCTTACTGCGCTTTAATAGCCGGCTCAAAGCAAGAACAGGGATTTGTGTTGGATGCAGCGATAGTGGATTCAAAACGCCGTGAAATTCTGGGTGCATTATGCCGTCTCGGTCTAATCTCGAAAGATCAAACCCCACGAATGACCGCGCTGGCGGGCGGCGTATCTTCAGATATCTGGCGAGTCGATCTCGCCGATGGGCCGATATGTGTTAAGCGAGCACTGCCCAGGCTTAAGGTGGCCGCACAATGGCAGGTGCCGGTAGAGCGGAACATCTACGAGCATGCGTGGATCGATACGGTCAGCCGATTTTGTCCGCAGGCCGTACCACGTCTAATAGGTCACGACCCCAAAAGCGGTTTATTCGCGATGGCCTACCTCGATCCCAGTGAATATCCGGTTTGGAAGGCTCGGTTACGAGAAGGCCGTGCCGATCCGGCCTTTGCCGCCCAGGTCGGAGTAACCCTGTGCGCCATACACTGCGCCACCGCCGGCGATGGTGATATTCGGGCGCGTTTCGCGAGCGATACAATCTTTCATGCCATCCGACTTGAGCCCTACCTCATCGCTGCCGGTGAGCGCCATCCAGATTTGGCCGCGACCCTGCGCGCATTGGTCGAAACCACGGCCACAACCAAGTACGCATTAGTGCATGGCGATGTTAGCCCGAAGAATATATTGGTGGGGGGCGAAGGGCCTGTCTTCCTCGATGCGGAATGTGCGTGGTACGGTGATCCCGCGTTTGATTTGGCCTTTTGCCTTAACCATTTGCTTTTGAAATGCCTATGGACGCCACACGCCGCAAAGGAGTTCTTGGCATGTTTCAGGGCGCTAGCTGACACTTATCTTGCCCGGGTTTCATGGGAACCTAGGCGCGAGTGTGAAGCCCGCGCGGCACGCCTGTTGCCGGGACTATTTCTAGCACGCATCGACGGCAAATCACCTGTCGAATACCTCACAGACGAGCGCGACAAGGACCGGGTCCGAAAAGTAGCGCGAACATTACTGCTAGAACCGCCCAACCAGCTCGAGATCGTATGTAATAAGTGGGCGGGCGAGATCGGTTTATGAAAAAGCGAACGATCAAGCACATCGTTGGCCGGCGTGTATGGGATTCACGTGGTCGACCCACGGTGGAAGCAGAAGTGCATTTGGTAGGTGGTGCAACCGGTCGGGCGATAGCGCCGGCCGGCGCCTCGACCGGGTCGGGTGAAGCCATAGACTTGCGAGATGGCGGTGAAATCCTTGGCGGCTACGATGTGACTCGGGCGCTGGAAAATATCAACACCGAGATTGCATCGGTGCTCAAAGGCTTGGACGTGACAGGTCAAGCAAGCCTTGACCAGATCCTGATCGATCTCGATGGTACCGAGGACAAGGGCCGACTCGGCGCCAACGCCCTGGTTGCGGTATCAATGGCGATCGCCCATGCTGCTGCCGCTGCTGCTGAGTTGCCCCTTTGGCAGCTCCTGCTTAACGACGCTGAGGCCATACTGCCACTGCCACAAATTCAAATTTTTGGCGGCGGTGCCCATGCGGACCGGCGCGTCGATATCCAAGACTTCCTCGTGCTTCCAATCGGTGCAACTAGCTTTTCCGATGCGCTGGCTTGGACCGCCGCTGTCTACCACGAGGCGGCCGCACTCATGACCGAGCGCGGCCAACGCCATGGGGTGGCAGATGAGGGTGGCCTGTGGCCGGCCTTCTCGACTAACGAGGAAGCATTACAAACCCTTGTGCGCGCGATCGAGCGTGCCGGTTTCATCCCGGGCGATCATTTTGTGCTTGCGCTCGATGTAGCGGCCTCTGAGTTCGGCCGCGGTGGGCGTTATCGGCTTGGGCTTGAAGACCGTGAGCTCGACAGTGATGGACTTGCCGAACTCCTCGTCAGCTGGGTCGATCGCTACCCGATTGCGTCTATCGAGGATCCGATGGCCGACGACGACGAACGCGGATGGATCGCATTCACCCACGCCATCGGTGATCGTGTACAGATTGTTGGTGATGATCTGTTGGTTACCAGTCAGGATCGGGTCAAGCATGCTGTTGCCAATCGCGCATGCAACGCCGTGCTACTCAAACCCAACCAGGCCGGAACCCTAACCGAGACCCTTGCCGCGTATCGCGCGGCGCGTGATGCAGGTTGGAATGCTATTGTTTCGGCCCGATCGGGAGAAAGCGAAGACGTCACTATCGTCCATCTTGCTGTCGGTTGGGGTGTACACCAGATCAAGGTCGGTTCGCTCACACGTTCTGAACGTACCGCCAAGTGGAATGAAGCCCTGCGTATCGAAGAGACACTGGGTTCGAAGGCACGTTTTGCTGGCGCCGACGCGATCCGATCAGATGAGCGCAATTAAGTCTGAATGTGGACTTGCGGCTGCCGTTCTGCCGTAAGTCAACTAGTGCTAGAACGGCTATACCGGAATCTACTCCGACGTTGGTTCATTTTCATGCCATGGTGTTGTTCATAACCATGATCATGGCCGTGGGTCGGTCGTGGTGGCAGTAGGTAGATGATGGTGATGATCATCATCAGATTATGGTGTAATACCGACTAAATATACCCTACAAGGTATATTGTAAAAATAACCTCTGTAGGGTATATTTATGTTTTATACCCTCTAGGGGAAATACTGTGGACTACTTAGCAAACACGCCAGATCAGCTTGCCCAGATCCTTCGTGGGAGACGCAAATCAAAGCGCCTAACCCAGAAAACAGCAAGCGCCAAAACTGGTCTGCTGCCTAAAACAATTTCCGCGATGGAGAACACACCCGACGGCAGCACTCTAGAAAGCCTGTTTAAGTTGCTGTCTGCGCTGGAACTAGAGCTTGTACTTCGTTCTAAAACTGCGGAGCGACAATTTCCCAGCAAACTGGAATGGTAGCCGCGGCACCAAGAATCTCGTTATGCCTAAACCCTCAAAAACAAGAAGGCTGACTGTCCTAATGAATGGCGAGCTTGTGGGCTACTGGACCATGGGCCCACAAGCCCGTCATAAATTTCAATATTCTGAGGAATGGCTCACTAATCCGGGATCCCGACCCATATCTTTGTCGATGCCTTTGCGTCCCGCGGATGCGCCCTATCAGGGAGATCGTGTCGAGGCGTTCTTCGATAATCTGTTACCTGACAGCGTCGAGATTCGCCGTCGTATACAGTCTCGCTTCGGTGCTGCATCAACACGGGCTTTCGATCTTCTCACCCAAATAGGACGCGATTGCGTTGGTGCACTTCAGCTTTTGACGCCAGATGCAATACCTGACGATATCGAGCGCATAACCAGTGAGCCGTTGACCGAGGCCGGCGTGGCAAAACTGCTGCGTGAAGCAACGACAGCGCCAAAATTGGGGCAACGGGAAGACGACGCCTTTCGTATTTCGCTCGCGGGCGCACAGGAGAAGACCGCGTTACTCAGGCACGACGGCCAGTGGCACCGTCCTAATGGCGCAACGCCAACCACTCACATATTCAAACTCCCGTTAGGAAAAGTGGGCGACATGCAAGCGGACCTATCGACATCGGTTGAGAATGAATGGCTCTGTGCGCAGATTGCGCGCGCTTATGGATTGAACGTGGCGAATTGCGATATTGCTCAGTTCAAGGACCAACAGGTTCTTATCGTTGAACGCTTTGATCGCAAGCCCTCACCCGACCATACCTGGTGGCTGCGATTACCCCTGGAGGACATGTGTCAGGCCACGGGTACACCGCCAGAGCAAAGGTACGAGTCGGACGGTGGGCCTGGCGTCTCTGAGATCATGTCTGTCCTTCTCGGTGCACGCAACGCGCACAGCGATCGCAGGGCCTTTTTTAAAGCCCAGGTACTCTTCTGGATGTTATGTGCCCCGGACGGACACGCAAAAAACTTTAGTGTGTTTATCGAACCAAAAGGCAGATATTCGTCGTCACCTCTATACGACATCATCTCTGCGTACCCTATAGTCGGCACTGGTGCTAACCAATTGGCGCCACAAAGAGTGCGTCTTGCCATGGCTGTATCTGGCAAGAACAAACATTACCGATGGTCTATGATCATTCGACGTCACTTTTCCGAGACAGCGCGAATGTGCGATATGAGTTCAGAAGTTAACGATGTGATTGACGAGCTAGTCGAAGTAACACCGCAGGTGATCCGAAAGATAATGACACTCTTGCCTGAGGGATTCCCCGCTTCTGTTGCGGAGCCCATTATTGCAGGATTATCTGATGCGGCAAAAAAGTTAAGCATCCAATAGACTTGCCTTTCACTGCTGCGATTATTCTGGAGGACATAGCGAAGGATGCTCAGGTGATCTACTGGCTAACTCACGTTTTGCTGGCGCCGATGCGATCCGATTGCATTGACGTCACAGAACCTAGATGTGTACTTGCGCGACGCCGATCATGCTATCGCGCGTGACCAGTAGCCGATAGTGGTCGGCCGTCATGGCTCTGCAACGAATGCAAGCTAGGAATGAAACATTTAAGTTATTGATAATATTATGTTATCAACCGTTTCGGACATATCGTTTCAGAAAATATGAAACGAGTTGCGGTGGCCGCGGCTGAAGGCCCTGGGAACACCCGAAGAGTCCAAGTATTCACCGTGGGTGAGATTGGGGCCAAGGCGCTTGTGCCTAGCGCTTTCCAGACCCAACTGGAAACCGGATTGGAATCTGCGAAGAATGCCATCGTGCAGGAAGTCGCCGAACGAAATAGCCATTATTTTGAAACTGAGATGAATAAACTGGAAACCTGGGCGGACGATCTCAAGCAAGGACTGGAGCGCGAGCTACAGGAACTCGATAAGGACATAAAAGCAGTAAAGAAAGAAGCCCGGCAAGCAGGAAACCTGGATAGAAGGTAGAACTCCACAAAAAGGTAAAAGAGCTCGAAAAACGGCGCAACAACAAACGTAAACAATTACTTGATGCCCAGGATGAGATTGATGAACGCAAGGAAAATTTGATTGGAAAGATAGAGGCAAAGTTGAAACAAGATGTTTCAGTAGCTGCGCTATTCACGATTCGGTGGCACATAATATAAGTGCTCTAATATGTTGATAGACTCCAGGAGGAAAATATGACAGAGCCGACGATCACTTGCCCGAAATGCAAGACTGAGATCAAGCTCACCGAGTCACTGGCAGCGCCTCTGATTGAGTCCACCCGCAAGCAGTTCGAGCAGCAGTTGGCGCAGAAAGACAGCGACATTGCCCAACGTGAACAGGCTGTTCGTGTAAAAGAAAAGCAATTGGTCGAGACCAGGAACAAGCTCCACGAGCAAGTGGCCAGTCAGGTCGAGGAGCAGTTGAAAAAGGATCATGCCCGGATTGCAACCGAAGAGGCCAGGAAAGCAAAACTGGCGGTATCAACTGACCTGGAACAAAAGACACGGGAAGTGGCCGATTTGCAGGAGGTGCTTAAAATCCGCGACGAGAAGCTCGCGGAAGCGCAAAAAGCACAAGCCGAGCTGATCAAGAAACAACGCGAACTGGATGACGCCAAACGTGAAATCGATTTGACCGTCGAGAAACGTGTCAGTGAAGGTCTGTCGATGACGCGTGAGCTGGCCAGAAATGAAGCGGAGGAGGAGCAGAAACTCAAAATTGCGGAGAAGGAGAAGACCATCGCAGCAATGCGAGATCAGATCGAGCACCTTAAGCGCCGCGCAGAGCAGGGCTCGCAGCAATTACAGGGTGAAGTTCAGGAACTGGAGCTTGAGGACCTGTTGCGCAGCAAATTCCCATTCGACACCATCGAGCCTGTCCCCAAGGGGGAATCTGGCGCTGATGTCGTGCAGCGTGTTATCGGTGCAAACGGACAGCACAGTGGTACGATTCTGTGGGAATCCAAACGCACCAAGAACTGGAGCGATGCCTGGCTACCCAAACTGCGCGAGGATCAGCGCACCGCAAAAGCCGAAATTGCCGTCATCGTCAGCCAGGCACTGCCGAAGGACGTGGAAACGTTTGAAACGATAGATGGTGTCTGGGTGACTCACCCACGTGCCGTGCTACCCGTGGCGGCAATCTTGCGCCAGTCACTGATCGAGGTGGCGCTGGCCCGGCAGGCGAATGAAGGTGAACAAACCAAGACGGAAATGATCTACCAGTACCTCACCGGTCCGCGCTTCCGTCAGCGCGTGGAGGCCATCGTCGAGGCGTTTTCCACCATGCAGGGCGATCTCGACAAGGAAAGAAAGGCCATCATGAAGCAATGGGCCAAGCGGGACGAGCAGATCAATCGCGTGATGCAGGCGACGGTAGGTATGTATGGGGACCTTCAAGGTATTGCGGGTAAGACGTTGCAGGAGATTGAGGGGCTGGATCTCATTGCGCTGACGGCTCCAGATCTTTCCAAAGATGACGGGAATGGTGGCGAGGAGTAGCAATGCCAGTATCGACAGAATATGGATGAAATTATGCCGGTTCCACACCATTTCCCATCTTTGGTCGAGCTTGTCCAAAAGCATATTGTCAGCGCATAAATGAATGGAGAAGTGTGTGATTAATCAGCAGGAAGTGTCTTGGGTGGACGTCTTCGATGCGCTGGACCGCGGCGTGAGCGTGGTTACCGGGAACACGCGGCTGGCGGGGGCGATTCGCCACGCCTTTGAACAAAGGGCGATTGGCCAGGGACTTGAAGTCTGGTTTACGCCGGATGTATTGCCCTGGTCGGCCTGGCTGCAACGCTGCTGGGAACAGGCGGTGGTTTCTGGGGGTGTATCGGCACCGGCGCTTTTGCTGACACCGCAACAGGAGCTACGCGTATGGGAAGACATCATCGCGGCCAGTTCGGCGGGACAGCCCTTGCAGCAGCTGGTGGGGGCGGCTCGCCGCGCGCAGGACGCACGGCAGTTGCTGCAATCGTGGCGGCTGTCGTTGGATGAGGCTGTATTCCGTTACAACGACGACAGCGCGGCATTTTGGCAATGGGCGTCGCGGTTCGAGTCCATATGTACGCAAAAGGGCTGGTTGCCCACCGCACGCCTTGCAGACGAACTGCACCGTAGTCTCCTAGCGAGCGAATGGATGCCGTCTACCGGGCTGGCGTTGATTGGTTTTGACGAGTTGGCGCCGCAGCAACAGTCGTTGTTGCAAGCGCTGGTCGAGACGGGTTGCGATGTGCGTTGGCTGCAGCTCCAGGGGAAGGAGAGTCAAACGGCAAGGGTCAGCTGTGTCGATGCGCGCCAGGAAGCAGCAACCGTCGCCCGCTGGGTTCGGCAGCGCCTCGACGAGAATGCCGATGCGCAAATCGGTGTGGTGGTCCCGGAACTCGCATCGCAGCGGGAGATCGTGATGCATGCGCTTGATGAGATCTTGGTTCCGCACGCCTTGCAGCCGGGGCAACAATCCGTGGTGCGACCTTACAACATCTCGCTCGGTTTGCCGTTGAGCGTATACCCCATCATCAATACAGCACTGAAGTTGCTCGGTCTATTGGAGCGGGTCATCAGCCTGGAGGATGCGGGTCGGTTGCTTCGTTCACCTTTTATTGCAGGGTGGGATCAGGAAATCAGTGCTCGGACGTTGCTGGATGGGCGCTTGCGCGAGACGGGCGAGCTCAAGGTGTCGTTGGGGACACTGCGCTATCACGCATCGCGAACCACCCGGTCCTATGCATGCCCGGTGTTCGCAGAAAATCTTGGCGCCTGGATCAAGGCTGCACGCGATTATCCGCGTACCGGTAGCCCGGGACAGTGGTCGGAGCGGTTTTCACGCTTACTAAAGGCCATTGGCTGGGCGGGCGGTCGCACATTGTCCAGCGAAGAATACCAAGCCGCGGAGGCGTGGCGAGAATTGCTGGGCGCGTTTTCCGCCTTGGAGCCGGTAACGGCGGTGATGACGGCATCCGCCGCCGTGGCGCAACTGCGGCGCATGGCCGCGGAGCGGACATTTCAGCCGCAAACAGGGGCTGCAGCGGTGCAGGTTCTGGGAATGTTCGAGGCCATCGGGCTCCAGTTCGATTATCTATGGGTCATGGGTCTGCATGACGGCGCGTGGCCAACGCCCCCGCGGCCGAATCCGTTTATCCCGTTGCGTTTGCAGCGGGATGCCGGATTGCCGCGTGCCAGCGAGGAACGAGAGCTACACGTCGCGCGTACCATCACCGATCGGTTGTTAACGAGTGCGACCGAAGTGATCGTGAGTTTCCCGCGGCGTCATGGCGAAGAGGAACTGCGGCCTAGCCCTTTGATTGCCGATCTCCCGGTTCTGAATCAGGAGGATCTTCGGCTGTGGTCAGTGCCGACATGGCGGGATGACGTTCACCGCAGTGCTCGGTTAACCGTATTGGAGCAAGATCCCGCACCACCCATCGAAAACGAAGAAGTCCCTGGTGGAAGCGCGGTGTTCAAACTGCAGGCGGCGTGCCCATTTCGGGCGTTCGCGGAACTGCGGTTGGGGGCACGCCCACTGGGGCGAGCGGACATCGGGCTGGATGCGAGGACCCGAGGTTTGTTGATGCACCGTGTTCTGGAGAAAGTCTGGGATGCATTGGAATCACACGAACGCTTGGTCGCCATGGAGTGCGCGCAGTTGGGTGGCCTCGTCGAGAATATTGTTGGTGGGGCGATCGATGAGATTGCTAACAGGTATCCACAGACATTTACCGGGCGCTTCCGGAGCATGGAAGCCGAGCGCCTGTGCCGGCAGGTGCTGCAATGGTTAGCGCTGGAAAAGCAACGTGTGCCGTTTCGTGTTGTAGAGAGGGAGGGAAAGCATGAAGCGAGCGCTGGAGGGATCCGCGTTCGGTTGAAAGTCGACCGCATCGATGAGTTGGCCGATGGCCGTCAGGTGGTGATCGACTACAAGACCGGCGAGGTAAAGCCCAGTCAGTGGTTTGGAGAGCGACCCGATGAGCCACAACTACCGCTCTACAGCATGGCGGTCGAGGGTGATATTGCCGGCGTGTTATTCGCGCAGCTGAAGGCGGGCGCCATGACGTTTAAAGGGGTGGTTGCCGAGAGTGGGATGATACCTGGCGTGAAGTCATATGACTCATTGAAACCGTTACGCGATTTGAACTCGTGGTCGGATGTATTGAGCGATTGGCGTGCAACGATGGAAAGGTTGGGCGCCGCGTTTCGCAGTGGCGAAGCGGCGGTTGACCCGAAGCAGTATCCGCACACCTGCGCTTATTGTGAGCTCACGCCGTTGTGCCGTATCAACGAGTTAACGGTATTGGACGAAGAGCCTTGTGACGCTGGCGGGCAATCATGAATGAACCGGGCAGCTCTCGCACATCCTGTGCTTCGCTGCATAAGACCATCCATGGTCAAAAAAGAATAGCCGATCGAGATGCACGCTTGCGCGCACTCGATCCATCGGCATCGTTCATCGTTCAAGCACCGGCGGGCTCCGGCAAGACGGGGTTGCTTACGCAGCGGTTTCTCGTGCTGCTGGCGGGCGTCGATGCACCGGAGGAGATCGTTGCGATGACGTTTACGCTCAAGGCGGCAGGTGAAATGCGCCAACGGATTCTGCAGGCGTTGGAATGTGCCAAGAGTGATCGGCCGCCGCAGCAGGATCATGAAAGGCATACCTGGGAGCTTGCGCAGGCGGCGCTCGCACGTGACAAGAAGCAGGGATGGCAGTTGCTCGATAATCCGGCACGCCTGCGCATTCAGACCATTGACTCGCTGTGTGCGACGTTGGCGCAGCAGATGCCCATACTCTCGCGGTTTGGTTCGGTGCCAACCATTGCCGAAGATGCCGAGCCGCTCTATCTGGATGCGGCCAGAGACACCATCGCAGAGCTGGAATTGGGAGCCGAATGGTCGGATGCCATCGCGCATCTGGTGCAGCATCTGGACAATCGGCTGGATAGATTACAGGGTCTGATTTCGACCATGCTTGCCCGGCGTGACCAATGGTTGCGCCACGTTGCGGATCCGGACCACCCTGGACTGACGCGAGAAAACCTGGAAGCCGCCATGGCGCGTCTGGTCACCGGTGCGTTGCGTGAACTGGCGGCCCATGCCCCCCAGGCTGGCGCGTCCGAGCTGATGGCGTTGGCTCGTTTCGCCGCGGGCAATTTGGAGGGTATGGAGTCGCCGATTGCCGGTTGTCGTGATCTCCAGGACCTGCCAGGACGACAAGTGACAAACCGTGGGCAGTGGGAAGGGCTTACGGAATTGCTGTTGACGAGGGATGGTTCCTGGCGGAAGAGTTTGACCAAGAAGCAAGGATTTCCAGCGCCGAGTAATGCAAACAATCAGCAGGAGAAGGCGCGATTTAGCGAGATGAAGCAGCGTATGACGACGTTGCTGGAGTCACTGCAAGGCGAAGACGCATTTCGTAGACGGTTGGCCTTGTTGCGCGGGTTGCCGCCGCATCAGTACACCGATAGTGAATGGAAAACCCTGCAGGCTTTGATCGAGCTGCTGCGTGTGGCGGCCGCTCACCTGGAGCTGGTATTTCGCGAGCAAGAACGGGTGGATTTTTCCGCCTTGGCGCAGGCGGCCATCAGGGCATTGGGCGATGCCGAAGCGCCGACGGACCTTGCGCTGGCGCTGGGCTATCGTATTCGGCACTTGTTGGTGGACGAGTTTCAGGATACCTCGTTCAATCAGTTTGAGTTGCTCAAACGGTTGACGGCCGGTTGGCAGCCGGGCGATGGCCACACCCTGTTTGTGGTGGGTGATCCCATGCAGTCCATTTATCGTTTCCGGGAAGCGGAGGTGGGACTGTTTCTCGATGCTAGGGAACACGGGATCGGTCAGGTGCCGCTTGAGTTTCTCCGGCTTACGGTCAATTTCCGCTCGCAACAGGGGATCGTCGACTGGATCAATCAACATTTTCCGGAGGTACTGCC
>SMUX01092914.1_pt1 | contig 24599 bp, 25 predicted proteins | sample 2456431 | NCBI WGS metagenome assembly SMUX01 (sample SAMN11095930, study PRJNA526329) | marine sediment metagenome | biome: Marine sediment; feature: Surficial sediment; material: Deep marine sediment; isolation source: Hadal surficial sediment | place: Pacific Ocean | collected 2014-11 | depth... | reverse complement strand
CAAGGATTTGAACAAGCTCGGCAAGGTGGATCTCATCCTCCTGACCCACGGCCACGGCGACCACATCGGTGACACCGCGGCTATTGCCAAAATGACCGGCGCCAAGGTGGCGCTGAACGCCGACATGGGGCACACCTTCGGCACTCTGGGCATGGTGCCCTACAAGCAACTCATACGCTTCAACAAGAGCGGGCCCATCAAGCCCCTTGGCGACGGCATCACGATTACCATGGTGCACGCCGAGCACAGCTCCGATGTGGTGTACAAGGATCCACAATCCAACGAAAAGCGCGTCTTTCCCGGTGGCGAGCCGGCGGGTTACATCATCGAACTGGAAAACGGATTCAAGATCTACCACGCCGGTGACACCGGCGTGTTCGGTGACATGAAGTTCATTGGTGAATTCTATGATCCGGACCTGACCTTGCTGCCCATCGGCGGCCACTTCACCATGGACCCGGTGCACGCGGCCTACGCGGTGAAAAATCTACTGAAGTCCAAGACCGTGATACCCATTCACTACGGGACGTTTCCGCCGCTCAAAGGCACGCCCGAGCAGTTCAAGAAAGCCCTTGCGTCCTCTTCTACCAAAGTCATCGTCATGAACCCGGGAGATATCCGGAAGTTCTGACCGACGACGCTCGGATTCCGAGGCGCTGTTGCAGCGGAATTTTGCGCCTCTCCCCCTATCAGGGGGAGAGGTCAAGGGGAACGAAGCATCATGCAGCATTTTCTTTGCCTCGACGACTTCAGCTCGGAGGAAGTGCAGCGCGTCGTACAGCTGGCTTTGGAAATCAAAAAAAATCCGAAGCGTTTTCACAAGTCCCTCAAGGGGCGCTGGATGTTGATGTTGTTTCAAAAGACCTCCACCCGGACGCGCCTGTCTTTTGAAATGGGCATTAAGCAGCTGGGGGGCGACTGCGTGGTCATGGATTGGGACAAGTCGAATTTCGCCATCTCTCCTATCCGCTTTGAAGCGACCTACGTTTCACGGCATGTGGACCTGCTGATGGCGAGATTGAAATGCCACGACGACACCCGCACGCTCGCCGAGTTCGCCGGGGTTCCGGTGATAAACGGTTGCGACGATAAGTTTCATCCCTGTCAAGCGTTGGCGGACTTGGTTACGGTGTACGAGACAGCCGGAACATTCGAAAACCAGACCCTTTGCTACGTCGGCATTCACAACAACGTCGCCAACTCCCTGACCCTCGCCTGCGTCCATGTGGGAGTCAAACTGCTACTGGTGACTCCAGAAGTGAATCCGGCGGCCAACGACCCAGAGCTAATGAAGCGTGCGTTGGCCACCGGACTCGTGGAGCGAGTTTCCAGTCTCAATGAAGCCGCCAAGCGGTCAGATTTCGTCTACACGGATACCTGGGTCGACATGGAGTTTTTCGAGGACGAGTCCTTCCTCAGGGAAAAGCAACGGCTAACACAGAAGATGCTTCCCTTTCAACTGAACGAGGACAATCTTGCCGGCAGCGATGCCTATATTCTCCACGACATGCCAATTCATCCCGGTTACGAGATCGACGAAGCACTGGTGGATTCGCCCCGCTCGCTGATCTACCAACAGGCGGAGAACAGACTGTATGCGCAGCAGGCGCTGATGCTGCATCTGCTGGGCCTCGACAAGTGAAAAGCAACCTAAGGTAGCGTCACTCTGCCGCCATCGACGACGTAGGTTTGCCCGGTGGTGAAGTTGGCACGTTCGGAGAGTAGAAACATCACTGTTTCCGCAATCTCTTCCGGTTGTCCCAGGCGTTTCAAGAAAGCATCGTCGGCAAATCGCTGCTTGGCCGCGGCGTCCATGGAAGCCGTCATGTCTGTTTCTATGAGTCCCGGCGCCACGCTGTTGACGCGGATAGCCGGGCCGAAGGCTTCCGCGCAGCTACGGGCGAATCCGATGACCGCGGCTTTCGAAGCACTGTAGGCGAGCATTCGCCCACGCGGGCGCAACCCGGCGATGGAAGCGATGCACACGATGCGTCCGGCACCGCGGGCGATCATCCCATCCTTGACCGCCATGACGCAAAGATAGGTGCCGTCCACGTTGACGGCCATCAATTTTCGCCAGTGCCGGAACTCCATCTCCGTGTGCTCTTCCGAGCGCACGATACCCGCACTGGTGACCAGCACGTCAATCGGCCCCAATGCGTTTTCCACGGTAGCGACCATTTCGGAGACCGCTTCCGGCTCGGAGACGTCGGCTTTGACAACAATCCCGCGCCCCCCTCGGGCTTCGACATCGGCCAGGGTCGCCGCCGCCGCTTTCTCGTCGCTCGTATAGTTGACCGCCACTCGTGCGCCTGATTCGGCCAACGCCAGACACACCGCGCGGCCGATACCGCGGGAACCGCCCGTCACCAGTGCCGTCTCGTTCTCAAACTCTTTGCTGCTCAACCACTGGATACCTCTGTGACCATTGGCCTCGTGAAAGCCTAAGGGTTCAACCCCCGGCGATCTCGGCGATGCGTTGTGCGAAGTTCACCTGACTATCGTCCTCGGGAGCGTAGCCGATGACCTTACGGGCGTTGGCGATACTCCAAAAATTGTGTGTGTTGCCGCTCACCCCGTAGAAGATTTGAAACGGCACACCGTGCTCGTCGTCGATGTTCGGCGCTTCGATGCTCTTCACGAACAGTTGCACCTGGTCGCGCTGGCTGAGATAGGCGCCGAGTCCCCGATGCATTGTCTTGACCTGACCCGGCTCGATACCACCCAGATCGGCGTCGTCGCGGGGACCACCGATGCGTAGCTGCACCATCTCCAGCTTGCGCCCGGCCACCTGTCCCGTGGCAAAGACGAAGCCCAGGGACTCGTACGCGACCTTGGCCCATCCGTAGAAATTGTCGGACTTCGGCGGCATATCCGGGTCGACGTAGTCCCATTGGCCTGCCCAAATCAGCCGCTCGTAGTAGTCGGCCGCGTGGTTGGAGCTGGCGACGACGACGCGTTTGACGTTTTCCTCCAGCGCCGTCTGGTAGACGTTGTAGGCCATCGCCACGTTGGCGTGCTCGGCCCAGAATTTGGGCCCACTGTTGTCGGACCAGGTGGTCGCATCCAGGTCTTTTGCACTGACAAAAGCACTGTGGATGACCGCATCGGCTCCGCGAAAGTGTTCCCGATAGCTGTCCCGGTCACGTTCGGTGAGATCGCAGACGTGAATTCCAGGCACCGGTGCTCCTTCGGCGGTCGTGGCTCGGCTGTCCAGAGCCACGACGTCGTAGCGCTCCGTCATCTCCGACCACATACGCTGCACGATATAGCCGCTGGCACCGGTAATTACGACTCGCTTCTTTGCCATTTACCGCTCTCTCCGCTTGCAACAGGACATCAAGGGATCTTAACGGTTCCCAGCACAATGATCGCGGGGGTGGCGTCGATAATCATGCCGATAAACAAAATCGAGTCCGCTGGGATCAGCTACTGTTCCCATTTCCCACTGACAGCGTCCCAGGTGTAGTACATTCGGGCTCAGAGTTTTGAGCCACGATTCGATTCCGGAGCCATCATTGGACGAGCAGAAAAGCGGCATGCACCGCAAGCTGACACGCTACGGGGATGAGGAGTTCTCCCTGTATCTGCGCAAGGCCTTCATCAAGGCCATGGGATATAGCGACAATGCGCTCTCGCGACCGGTCATAGGCATTACCAACACCTTCAGCGCCTACAACGCCTGCCACGCCAACGTTCCCGACATCATCGATGCCGTCAAACGCGGTGTCATGCTGGCGGGCGGTCTGCCCATGGACTTTCCAACCATCTCGCTACACGAATCCTTCGCCTTCCCCACCAGCATGTATCTGCGCAATCTCATGGCCATGGACACGGAAGAAATGATGCGGGCACTGCCCATGGACGCTTGCGTGCTCGTCGGTGGATGCGACAAGACCGTGCCGGCACAGCTCATGGCAGCCGCCAGCGCGGATATTCCCGCGATCATGGTGGTCACAGGGCCGATGCTGTCGGGCTCGCACCGGGGCGAGCGCGTCTGCGCCTGCACCGATTGCCGGCGCTTCTGGGCCAGATACCGCAGCGATCAGATCGACGGCGAGGAGATCGAGGAAGTCACCAACCACCTGGTCTCCTCCGTCGGCACCTGTGGTGTCATGGGCACCGCCAGCACCATGGCCTGCATGACCGAGGCCTTAGGGATGATGCTGCCGGGCGGCGCCACCATTCCGGCGGTGCATGCGGATCGCCTGCGCCACGCCGAAAAGGCGGGCACGCGGGCCATGGCGCTTGCCCGGGAGAACTGCACGCCGTCTCGGATGATGACGGTGCCGGCGCTGGAGAACGCGCTTCGCGTGCTGCTTGCCGTCGGCGGTTCCACCAATGGCATCGTGCATCTTGCCGCCATCGCCGGGCGCCTGGGTGTCGAGGTGGACATGGATGCCTTTGACGCCATGGGCCGTGAAACGCCGGTATTGATCGATCTCGAACCCACCGGCCGTTACTACATGGACGATCTGCACGCAGCCGGCGGCATGGCGACGGTGCTGCGCGAGCTGAAGCCGCTGTTGAACCTGGAGTGCCTGACGGTCAGCGGCCGCACCCTGGGCGAGGAGATCGACGCTCTGCCGGCACCGTTCGCGCAAGACGTGGTGCGTCCACTATCGGACCCGATTCACTCCGGTGGTGGCATCGTGTTCCTGAAAGGCAATCTTGCCGGCAATGGCGCCATCATCAAGCAATCCACCTGCTCCGAAGCCCTGCTGGTGCATTCGGGTCGCGCCGTGGTCTTCGACTCTCTGGAAGATCTCGCCCGGCGTATCGACGATCCGGTTCTGGATGTCGTCGAGAGCGATGTCCTGGTGCTGCGAAACGCCGGTCCCAAGGGGGCGCCGGGCATGCCCGAGGCCGGCTACATCCCGATTCCGAAGAAGCTCGCGCGTCGGGGCGTCAAGGACATGGTTCGGATCTCCGACTGTCGCATGAGCGGTACCGCATTCGGCACCATCGTGCTGCACGCAAGCCCGGAAGCCGCCATCGGTGGACCCCTGGCGCTGGTGGAAAATGGCGACACCATCCATCTCGACGTGCCGGCACGCCAGCTCACACTGGCAGTGACCGACGAGGAGCTCGAGCGGCGACGCGCCGCCTGGAGGCCGGCCGACCAAGGCGAGGCGCTGCGCGGTTACCACAAGCTGTTTCTCGATCACGTGACCCAGGCGGGTGAAGGTTGCGACTTCGACTATTTGACCAAACGGCCCTATGTGGCAAAGACGCCGTGATCTTGCACCGGCCCGGCCAGACGTGATTCGAGAATCCGTTCTGTCGGCGACGCGCGCGAGGCTCATCGGTTTCACCGCCGGGGTTCTCAACGGCCTCATCGGGATCGGCGGCGGGATCGTCATGGTGCCGGGGCTGATTTTTCACCGCGGTGCTTCACCGCAGGTTGCCGTGGGAACATCCCTGGCCGCCGTAGTGATACTGTCGTCGGTGGCTTTTGTGCTGCACGCGTCGCTGACCGGCTTCGGCTTCGGCATCACGGGCCTCATGGTCGTGATCGCGTCGGGTGTGGTCGGCGCCATGTTCGGTGCCTGGCTTCTCGCCCGCATTACGACCCGGCGGATGTTGCTGTTATTCAGCATCTTTATTCTTATCGTCTCGAGTCGCCTGCTGGCACAGGGCTTCGAGCTCGGCCTGGAACCGCCCCGCTGGACCGGCGCGCCGCCTGCCTGGGCGTACCCGGTGATCGGCGTCGCCTCCGGTGTGCTCTCCGGTCTGTTCGGCGTCGGCGGCGGCGCTTTGGTGCTGTTGGGCTTCGCGGTCTTTTTCGGTATGCCGGTGCACCAGGGATTGGCCGTCGCCCTGGCGGTAAATGTCACCAACGCCCTTGCCGGCTGCGTGCGCCACAGCCGTGCCGGACGGGTCCTGTGGCGAGAGGTGGCTCGCATGGCTCCCGCGGCCATCGTTGGTATCGTGGTGGGCACCGCTGCCGCGCTCTGGCTACCGCCCGACTGGCTTCGCACCGTGTTCGGTTTCTTTTTCCTCTTCATGGGAGTGAAGATGGGGCACCGGGCGTTGGCGCGACGGGAGATCGAATAATGGCGAAGGATCAGGTACGAGAGCTGGCCGGACAGGTGGCCCTGGTCACTGGCAGCGCAAAGAATATCGGTCGGGCCATCAATCTCGCCCTCGCCGATGCCGGCGCGAAGGTGGTCATCAACGCCTTGACCTCGCGCGCCGAAGCGCAATCGCTGGCCGCGGAGATCAATGACGCTGGCGGAGAGGCCATGGCCCACATCGCCGATATCCGTGACCCGAGCGCGGTGCAGGAAATGGTGGCGGCAGCCGTGGAGCGCTTTGGTGGTCTCAACATCCTGGTCAACAACGCATCGTTGCGTCAGCTGTTGCCCCTGGATGAAATGACCCTGGAAGCCTGGCGCGCAGTCTTCGCGGTGACCGTGGAGGGCGCGATGCTGTGCGCGGTGGCGGCGCTGCCCCATCTTCGTGCCGCCGGTAACGGCACCGTGATCAATATCTCCGGCATCGCCTCGCAGCTCGGCGTCAAGGATCGCCTGCATGCGGCCACCGCCAACGCCGCTCTGGAGGGCTGGTGCGATCCCTGGCCCATGAGCTTGCCCCCTACGGCGTGACGGCCAATGCGATTTCACCGGGAATGATCGACACCGTGCGCGGCGCCTCCGCGGGCAAGATCCCGGCGAGCATTGCCGCCACAGGGGGGGTGTTGGGACGCAAGGGCAAGCCCGAGGAGATCGCGGCGATAGTGCGTGCTCTTTTGCGGGCCGGCGGGTCGCTACGTTACCGGCCAGACCATCAACGCCAACGGTGGTATGTACTTCAACTGACAGTCATTGATGCTTTTGTGAAATCAGGGTTGGGCAAGGCACTGTCGCACAGCTTGTTCCTGCAGCTATCATAGGCTTCGTCTCTCGCACCCGTCCCGCGTCATTCGCGACCAAAGGATTTCGTCATGCCCGCCACCACCGAGCCCGGTCGCAGCGTCGCGGCCCGACTGACCTACACCATCGATACGGGGGTGAAACCGATCACGGGAACGACCGATCCGGACGGACGCTTGCGTCACCGTACGGGAGAGTTCGAGGAGCGCGAGATGACCATCCATGACGGGCGTCCCGGTCGCGCCACCCATTCCCTGGAGCGCGAGGGATTCACCCTTGTCGACCATCCGACCCAGGTCGAGGATTTCTATGACCGGGAAGAATTGCTGCGCGTGTACTATCCGGAGATAGAGAGCCTGGTGAAGAAGCTCAGCGGCGCATCACGCATTCTGATCTTCGATCACACCATCCGCAGCGCAAGCGAAGCGGACCAGGAATCGAAGGGACTGCGCGAACCGGTCAAGGTGGTGCACAATGACTACACCGAGTGGTCGGGGCCGCAGCGATTGCGGGATTTGTTGCCCACCCATGAGGCCGAGGCATTACTTCGCCACCGGGTCGCCGTCATCCAGGTGTGGCGCCCCATCCGTGGCCCTGTGCTGTCGAGCCCCCTCGCCATTTGCGACGCGCGAAGCGTCGCACCGTCCGACCTCATCGCCGCCGAACGCCGCCATCCGGATCGCGTCGGCGAAATCTACCAACTCACCTACAATCCCGGGCACCGTTGGTATTGGTTCCCGCAGATGCGGCGCGACGAGGCATTGGTGTTCAAGTGCTACGATTCGCAAACCGACGGCCGGGCCCGTTTCACCGCCCATGGGTCCTTCGATGATCCCGGTACTCCGGCGGATGCGCCGCCGCGCGAGAGCATAGAGGTGCGCACGCTCGCCCTGTGGGGAAGCGCGTGACCGGCACCCGCGTCGCTAACGCTCGACGGGAAATGGGGAGGGGAAAAGGGTAGGCCGCCTTCCAGCCCGCCTACCAGGGTCGAAGCCTACATGAAGATAAAACCAGAAAAGATCATTCCGCAAACCCGAGTAGAGAAGCGGATCGCGGTGTTGGGGGCCGGCGCCTGTGGTCTGTGCGCCGCCAAGACCATGACCCAGTCCGGCTTCGATGTCACGATCTTCGAGATCGGCACCCAGATCGGGGGACTGTGGTGCTTCGAGAACGATAACGGGCGCTCCTCCGCATATCGAACCCTGCACATCAACACCTCCCGAGACATCACCCAGTTTCACGATTTGGACTTCGACGAGAACACGCAGTACTTCCCCGATCATGAGGACATGCACCGCTATCTGCTGAAGTACGCCCAGCGTTTTGACCTGGAGAAGTTGATCCGCTTCAAGACCCGCATCGTCGACGTGCGACCCCTGTTCGATCCCCACCGGCGGGAAGCGCCGCGCTGGCAACTCGAAGCCGAGGATGGTGAGGTGTACCAGTTCGATGCCGTCATCGCCGCCACCGGACACCTCACTGTGCCGCTTCATGGGGACATGTTCAAGAATGACTTCGAGGGCGAATACCTGCATTCCCACGACTACAAGTCACCGGGCCCTTACGTGGGCAAGCGAATCTGCATTGTCGGTGCCGGTAACAGCGCCTGCGACATCTCCGGTGACGTGTGCGCCACGGCGAAGAGGTGTGTGATCGTCGTGCGCTCGGGACTCATGGTGCTGCCGAAGCTGCTATTCGGCTATCCCTTTACCGATATCACACAACAGCTCCAGCGACCATGGATACCGGCCTGGCTGCGAAGAAAGATCGTACAGTGGCTGGTGTGGATCGCCCATGGCGATATCAGCAAGCTCGGCTTCAAACGGTTGGAAGGCGAGCGAGCACACATCACGAGCAACGGCACCATCATCAATGACGTGACTTACAACCGGATTAAAGTGAAACAGGGAATCGAGCGTATCGAAGGTAAAACCCTTCATTTCGTCGATGGCACGGCGGAAGAGTTCGATGTGCTGATCGGGGCGACAGGATATCGCATCGATCTCCCCTACATCTCTCGCCACATCGTGCCCCTGGAAGACAACCGGCTGGAGCTCTACAAGCGCATCGTGCCGCCCGGTTGGCCGGGGCTTTATTTTCCGGGGTTCTTCAACCTCGACTCCGCCCTCAATATGGTTTACGAGCATCAGACGCGATGGGTGCGTGAGATCGAGCTTGGCCATATCATATTGCCGAGCCGCGAAGAAATGCTGACCGATATCGAACGCAAGAACCAATGGCAGTACAGGAACTATAGGCATACTGCTAGACACACTATCGAAGAAGAGCACGTACCCTATATTCTCGAGCTCAAACGTTCCCGGAAGACGCTGGCAGGCTCGAGCGCTGCGTCGTAGGAGCAGAGGCCCTGACCATGTCATATTGTCAGATTGGCAATCTCCAGATCATGCGCGCGCTGGAGATGATCATGCCTTTCGGTCGCCAGACCTTTTTCCCGCAGACCACCGAGCCGGATTGGGCGCCACACCGGCACTGGCTCGAGCCCCACGCGTTGGATCCCGTGACGGACGAGCTGCAATTCCCGATGCAAAGCTACGTGGTACGCACGTCCCATCACACGATCCTGATCGACTCCTGCGTGGGCAACGACAAGGAACGTCCGAATCGACCCAGCTGGCACATGAAGACGGACGACACCTACATGCGAGCCCTGGCGGCGCTCGGGATCGCGGCCAAAGACATCGATTTCGTGATGTGCACGCATCTGCACACCGACCACATCGGCTGGAACACGCGGCTGGAGGATGGGCGTTGGGTACCTACCTTTCCGAATGCGCGTTATATTTTCTCGGAGCGTGAGCTGGCGGCCTGGCGAGATGTCGGACACGAGAAATTTTCCCGCACGCCCTACGAGGATAGCGTGCTTCCCATCGTGGAAGCCGGAAGGGCGGAGCTGGTGACGAACGACTACGCCCTCGATGACGAAGTGTGGCTCGAGTCGACGCCGGGGCACACGCCAGACCACGTGGCGATCGCGCTTGCATCCAACGGCGCGAGCGCGGTCATGTGCGGAGACATCTTGCACTCGCCGGTGCAGTGCCTGCATCCCGAGTGGGAACCGTGGCCGGATTGGGACCCGGGGCTCGCAAAACGCACCCGTCGCGCTTTTCTCGAGCGCTACTGCGACACCGACACGTTGGTCTGCACGGCGCATTTTCCGCTGCCCTCTGCCGGGCGCGTGGTGCGCGCCGGCGACGCGTTTCGATTTGAGTACGACGAGCGTTCATGGTGAACGCGTGACGGCAACGACGTTCGCCCACATCGACACTGATGCCGTCGCGAGCAGCCGCATGACCTCGAAGCCGGACAGTCCCAGCTCGGTGTAGGGTTTGGCATTGGCCGTCGGCTTTCCGCCCGGGATCTTGGGCAGAATGTCGTTCCAGTACCGGCTCTCGTGCTCTTTCCAGAGCTGCAGATTGCCCCAGGTACCGACGACCTTGAACTCGCGGGTGTCAACGTCGGCCGACGCTGTGGTCGACAACGCCGTCAGGCCGCCAAGAGCCACGGCGAACGTGCCGGTCAGCATGAGTCGCTTGCTTTTTGTCAGCATGATCCCCTCCTTACTTATAAGATGAGTCCCAGGGAGCGCAGGCTCTTGTCCGGGCGCCGGTCGAGCCGGCATACCCAGCCCTCGAGCTCGGCCGTGGGCGCCGGATACAAGGACCGCACCAGGGGATCATGACCGGGGATGACATGGTCCTCGCTATCGGCCAAATCCTCCAAACGGGCGAAGCTCTGCAGCATCTGCTCCTCGGACCAGCAAACGGAAAAGGCCGAACGGCGGGCGAAATTCTCATAGAAATGCGTGGCGTCCGAGGCCAGCACGATGACGCCCCGCTGGGTGGCAACGCGCACCACCTGCATTCCCGCGGTATGCCCTGGCAAGCGGTGCAGGGTGATCCCGGGGGCGATCTCGGCATCCTCGGCATGAAACACCAGCCTGTCCTCATACAGCATGTGCACCATTTCGCACACGTCGCCCACCGAGAATGGCCAACGCTCGTTCTTGTTCAGCATTGCTGGTCCGGTGGCGAAAACCATCTCCGATTCCTGCAGGTGGAAGCGCGCCCCGGGAAATTCCGAGAGAGACCCGGCGTGATCGTAATGCAGATGGGTAATGACCACGTCCTCGACCGTCTTCGCGTCCACCTGCAGCCGCTCCAGTGCCTGTACCGGTGTCTGCAACAATCGCCGTCCTCGCTGCTTGGCTTCCATCTCGCCGAAACCGGTGTCTACGACAATGGTGCGTTTGTCGTTGCGCACCACCCAGACGAAGTAGTCGAGCGGCATCGGCGCGTCGTGATCGTCGGTCACCTTGAAATTATCCCCGCGCTTCCGATCGATACTCTCGGCGTAGCGCAAGGCGAACACCTCATAGGTTTCGTTGGAACCCATGTTCTATCCCTCCAGATCAGTGGCAGAACATGCAAGCCGGATTAAGACCCGCAACCGTCATGACGCAAATGTTACCCCCAGACGGACCGGAAAGGGGCGCGGTTCGCTTTGCCCGCGTTGGAAGACATAAACTGGCGGGGGGATGGCCCGACGCACCGCGGTCGCGCCGTCCCGACGCGACCTGATATATGACAGGACCGACACTGGTGAATGACAGCAAACTCATTCTGTATCACGCCTGGAGCTCCAGCGCCTCGCGCAAAGTGCGATTGTGTCTCGCCGAGAAGGGCCTCGCCTACGAGAGCCGGGTGCTCGACCTGCGCCGTTTTCAGCATCACCGCGATTGGTACAAAGCATTCAACCCGAACGGCTTGGTACCCTGCCTGCTGATCGATGATCGGCCCCTGGTGGAGAGCAATCTCATCGACGAGTTCCTGAACGAATGGGCACCCCGACCAGCGCTGATGCCGGTGGATCCCCTGCAGCGCCACGAGGTCCGGCGATGGTCGAAGTACGTGGACGACGTCTGTCTGCCGGCGGTGCAGAAACCCAACTGGACGCGCAGCATGCAGCCCATCGCCGAAAAATGGTCGGACGAGGAACTCGAACGGCGCCTCGCGGCGATACCCACCGAGAACCGGCGCGCCCTGTGGCGGCGCATGGCCCGGGATCCTTTCACCCGGGAAGAGATCGATGCCGCACTCGACGTCCTCGGGGACATGACCCGGCGCATCGAGGCCTACCTGGAGTCGAGCGGTGGACCGTGGCTGTTCGGCGAGCGCTTGACCCTGGCGGACATCCACGTCGCACCCTACGTGGTGCGGTTCGAGGAGGAAAGACCCGGGCGCCTGGCTGCCAGAACAACGCACTGGTGGACGCGATTCACGGCACGCGAACCGTGGCGCCTCGCCGAAATCGGCGATTACCAGGATGACACCGAGCGTACGACTCGGGAGGCGATACCCGATCCACCCTGACGCGGGAATATCAGGACATTCCCCTCTTGGTGAGATTTGCGCGCGCTGACTTAATCGCGCGGATCCGCATCGAGGCGCGCGACGCGCCCCTGCAGCGCATCGCTGAGCGCCGGGTACTGATCCATTACCCGTGGATCGTGACCCGGGATAATGTGAGCCGGGCTCTCGGCAAGACGCCTGAGCTTGTCCCAGCCTTCGATCATGTCCGACACGTTGTAGACCGTCGGGAAGGGCGACGCGGCATCCATGTTCTCGTAAAAGTGCAAGGTGTCGGAGGCAAGGACCACGGCGCCGCGCCGGGTGTTTACCCGCACGCACTGCACACCCATGGTGTGGCCACCCAAAAGGTGCACCGTGACGCCGGGAGCGATGGTGTCCTACCCGTCGTGGAACTGCACGCGGCCATCGTAGACGCGCCTCACCAGACCGAGAACATGCTCGATGGTGAACGAACGGCGGAAGAAGCGCTGACACATGCAACGGCCGGTGGCGAACTGCACTTCCTTGTCCTGGATGTGAAAGGTCGCCGCCGGAAAATCATCCAGCCTGCCGGCATAATCCCAGTGCAGGTGGCTGATGATGACGTCCGTTATCTTGTCGGTTTCGATGCCCGTCAACGCCAGGGCTTCACGCGTCGGTAAATCGAAACTGCGGCCACGACTGTGTGCCTCCTGCTTGTCGAAGCCGGTATCCAACACGATGGTGCGTTGGCCGTTGCGCAGCACCCACACGTAGAAGAACATGGGCCCGGGCCCGTCGTGGGGATCCGGCGATGATGAAGTTCTCGTGGCGCAGATGCCCCTCCCAGGCGCTGAACTTGACGGCGAAGACCTCCCAGGTATCGTTCGAGCTCATGGATACTCTCCTTACACCACGGGGCTCATGCCGCCATCCACGTTGATGGCACAACCGTTGATGTAGGAGCCGGCGTCGGAGCAAAGAAAGCAGGCCAGATTGGCGAACTCCTCGGCGGTGCCGAGACGGCCCATGGGCAGCTTGAGATCACTGGCCATGTCCGCCAGGTACTCCTGGTAGCTTTGCGACTGATCCCCGTCCTGCCAACGGTTGTGCCACTGATCGCTCTCGATGCGACCCACCAGCATGCTGTTGACCAGCACATTGTGGGGCGCGCCCTCACCCGCCAGCACCTTGGTGAGCGCCATGCCCGCGGCCCGGGTTACCGCGGTGGGCGCACCGCCCCCCGGCGGTGCCTTGGCGCCGGTATTGAGCACATTGATGATGCGGCCCCAATGCCGCTGCTTCATGCCCGGAAATACCAATCGGGCAGTGCGAATCGCGGCGAACAGCTTCAACTCCAGGTCTTCCGTCCACAGCGCGTCGGTGATTTCCTCGAAGGGCATGCGCCGCGAGGCACCGGCATTGTTGACGAGAATGTCCACGGGTCCCAGCGCTTTCTCGGCGGTCGCGATCAGGCGCTGTATCTCGTCCGCCTTGCCGACGTCGGCGACGCAGGCGCAGACCTTGCCGTCGCCCGCAGCTTCGACCTCCTCGCGGGTTTGCTCCAGCACATCCTCGCGCCGGGCGACGATACAAACATGCGCTCCCGACGCGGCAAACTCCAGCGCCATGGCGCGCCCCAGGCCGCGGCTGCTGCCGGTGATCAGGGCGACGCGCCCATCCATTCTGCAATCCATTCTCTACTCCCGACTTGTGGTGTGAATCGAAACGCCTTACTCGTCCTGCTGGCGCGACGCCAGCTCGGCGCACATCTTCGCCTGGTACGCTTCCGGCAGATCGACACCTTCGCGCTCGCACGTATTGATCTCGTCGGAGACCGTGGCCCGCAACATGTCGCGCTGCCATCGAAGATCATCGTACTCGGTGCCCCGATGCAAGGTGCAGCGATTATCCCACATCACCAGATCGCCGACCCACCAGCGATGGGTGTGCAGGAACTGGCGCTGGGTCGCGTGGGCGAGAAGCTCGTCGATAAGCGCGCGGCCCGCATCTTCGGACATGCCGAAGATACGCCCCGCGTGGGAGGCGACGTAGAGGCAACGACGTCCCGATTCGGCAACCGTTCGGGCCAGCACCTGCGGCACCGTTTCCAGATTCTCGCGCTCGGCCGCCAGCCAGTCGGCGAAACCGATGCGTGCCCGAGAGTTGAAGATGGAATGCTCCGCTACCAGCCCCTGGATGCGCGTCTTCGTCTGTGATGAAAGCGCATCGTAGGCCGCGCGCGTGTCTGCGAACTGGGTGTCGCCACCGATTGGCGGAATCGCGCGTGCGTAAAGCAGCGACGCGCGGGCCGGCACGAACTTGAACGAGCTATCCGTGTGCCAGAGGCGATTGCCGACCTTGTAGCGCCGGATACGGCTGTCCTCCGACCAGATGTCGCCGTCACCCGTAAGATTGGAGATGTCGGAAAGCTCCTTCCGTGCACGAAGCGTGGTGTCGGTTCGGTAGACGCCGATGGACACTTCCAGCGGCCCGAAGTTCTCGGCGAACGCCAGGTGCTGGTCGTCGCTGAGGATTTGATCGGGAAATACGAGCACGGCGTACTTCCAGAATGCTTGTTTAATGGCGTCCACATCCGCAGGCGCCAACGGGCGCGACAAATCCAGGTCGCCCACTTCCGCGACGAAATCCGGGCTCAGCGGGTGAACCGTGATCGCCGTCATCTGGTCACGGGACGTGTATGCGGGTTGCAACGATGTCCCATTGACACACGCCGGACCGCGGCTAAAGCCAGGTGGCTTTGCTTCCCACCAGGGTTACGGTGATGTGACCCATGGTGGTATCGACCTTCGCACCGTGCCAGTGCTTCTCCCCCGCCTTGATGTGGACCACGTCTCCGACGCCTATCTCGCGCTCCTCCTCCTCATTGGCGACGACGCCGGTGCCGTGCGTGACCACCAGGATCTGGTCACAGTCGTGAAAGTGCCAACCGGTGGTCGAGCCCTGGCTGAAATTCACGATGCTGCAGTTGTAGTTCTCGGATTCCCCTTGGGGAATGATGGTCTGGCGCGACCGCGTTACGCTGCCACCAGTCCAGCCGGCGATCGGCGTCGCCTCGCCCAAGTCCTCTTTCGGAATGTCATTCAAGGTGACAACGCGCATTCTGACTACCCTCCTCGTGATATTCGATCGTGATTGTTTGCGCTGGAACGAGCGTTGCTCACTCGTCCTGCTCCGCATGGATCTCCACGTAGACGTTGCGCAGGAAGTTGCTACCTGTTTTCAGTATCCGCTTGGTCCACTCGGTGCGTCCCTCACCGTATCAGTAGCGATAGGTTTCGGATTCGAGAACGTCCAGGCTTTCCAACTCGTACAGAGCCAGGTACTTCGGCTCACCTTCGATGGCACGGTAACGCCTGGCGCTCACGAATCCCGGGATGGACATGCGCTCCGGCACATGCTCCTCCTCGTACCAGCGGTTGAACGCCGCTTCGTGCTCCGGACCGATATCCATCATCACCAGGAGTAACGCCCGCCCTTTGCGGCTCATGAAATCGGCCCCCCGCCAATACCCGCCAGGTGAAAGTCGGGGGCGTACTATACCAGCATCGTAAAAACAGCATCGAGCGTCACTCCGTGGGCCGCTCGTCGAGGACTTCCTTGGCAATGCGAAAACACTCCAGGCCCACCGGCATCCCGCAATACACCGCTGCCTGAAGCAGTACCTCGCTGAGTTCCTCGGGCGTCGCGCCGTTATTCAGCGCACCCCGAATATGGGTGCGAAGCTCGGCGTGCTTGCCCAACGCGGCGAGAAAGGCAACGCTGAGAAAGCTACGTACCTTCAAAGGCAGGCCGGGGCGGTTCCAGACCTGCCCCCAACCGAACTCCACGGTCATCTGCTGGATCGGCCGCAAGAAAGGATCGTCCAATGCGGCTGTCATTGATCGCTCCACGTGGCTTTCACCGAGCACCTGTTTGCGAAGCGCGAGGCCAGCGAGAAAACGTTCATTGTCGTCGAATGCACTGTCTGACATGGGATCACCTCCACGCGGTAGATTACGTTCCACTGTGCCAAATAGCCCTCCGTACCTCAATGAGCCCTGTGTTGACTCCGGTTCGGCGACGCAGCACAAGCCCTGAGAGCACGGTCCGGTGTACACCGCCGGATCCATCACCGATTGAATCGAAAGCCAGCGAGGCCCTACCGGATGCAGACAAAGGCCGCAGTGCTCTACGAGCAGGGTAGGGAACGACCGTACACGCGCAGCCAACCCCTGGCCATCGAAATCGTGGATCTGGACGATCCCAGGGACGGCGAGCTGCTGGTGGAGATTGCAGCGGCCGGATTGTGTCATTCGGATCTCTCCACCATCGAAGGGATCCGTCCGCGACCGGTGCCGCTTGTCATGGGCCACGAGGCCGCCGGCATCGTGCGCGCCGTCGCAAGCGACGTTGACGACGTCGAGGTGGGTGATCACGTGGTCATGGTGTTCGTCATGAGCTGTCGTATGGAAACGACTCACGTAGTTGTTGAATCACCCACTATTCCGAGGGATTCGTCGTGACGTTGAAATGGATAATCCGCCGGCGACCATGACCGATGATGAACCAGATATTCAAGAGACGAAATCCCACCGTCGGGATGACGAAGAAGTCCATCGCAGCGATGACATCCTTGTGATTGCGTAGGAAGGTCATCCATCGCTGTTGCTTTCCGCGACCGGGTGCTCTCTTCGGGAGATAACGCGAAACTGTTGCGAGACTTGCGCTGAATCCGAGCTTCCCAAGCTCAGCTTGAATCTTGCGCGCGCCCCAGCCGTTCTTGCCTGCCAGCTGACGAATGAGCGCCTGCAGCTCCTCGAGATCGGCGGCCTCCCAGGACCCTGCTTCGAGATCGCTCACCAATAGAGTCGGAACCCCTTGCGGGGCCAGCGAATCACAGTGCCTGGTTTGACGATGACCAGGGTGTCTTTCCAGCGGGGCCAGAACCGGGACAATGCGACCCAAAAGGCGCGATCGAGAGGCGTGATGTTGGGATTCGATCCCGTCAGGGCGTACGTTGCGAGCTGCTGGCGCAGCGTCAACTCGACGATCGCCTGCTCATTGCGGCTTCGGAAGAAGGCCGTAGACCAGCGAAGGAGCAGCGTCGCGAGATTGAGCAGGGCCAGCATCGTCAGCGAGATCCTGCGCCATTTCGTCACCGAAGCACAGACTGATTCTCTCTTCGATCTTGCCGTAGTTAATGAGTGGCTGGCCAGGCAGGCTGCAGGAGAAAAGCCCAGCAGTTTCGCGGCGTACCGATATTGAGGACGGACACCGGTCTCCGAGCACTGCTAATCGGTGCCCGATCAGCAATTTCGATCCGGCCGATTTCTTACAGTTTTGGAACGACGATGGCGCTTGGCACAGAACCGTCACAGACGCGTCACAAGAAAGCCGACCCCATGGCCGAACTCCCGTAACGTCTTGATTTAGTGGCGCGCCCGACAGGATTCGAACCTGTGACCTTTGGCTTCGGAGGCCAACACTCTATCCAGCTGAGCTACGGGCGCGTGGTTTTTTGGGAGGGGCCGAGGGACTAGCATAGCGGCCACGAGGGTGGGGTCAAGTCCGCCGACTCGCGCCATTTTCGCAACAGCCCCGGGCCGCGCTGCCGCCTATGGCGGGTTGCCGCGGTCGGATTGTAGACGGTACTCTTGTGACTCCACAGAGCCGCTGAATCTGCAATGAACCCCGCACTCCTCCGCTTCGTGGCCGATTATCTCTCGGATCATGCCGCTCGTACCGTCGCCGGCGACGGCTCGCGCGGGCGGGTGCAAATCGATGTGCAGCTCGATTCCTGCCTTGAGCTGCGCTTCGAAACCGACCGCTGTCACGTGGAACTGACGGGCGCGAACGCGGTGGACTGCAACGTGAAAATGCCATGGTTGCGGCTGGTGCAGATTCTGGACGAAGAACTCCACCCGCGGGACGCGCTGGATCTCGGCATGGTAAAGATCGACGGCGATCGGCGGCTCGGCGAGCGCGCTCTTGCGTGGCTGCACGACAGCGACTTCGGATGGCACGTATACAAGAAGGTGCCCGTGTGGCAACTGCAGGTCAATCTAGGCGAGAAGACATGCGGCGAGATCCGTGCCTTCGCGAACGACGTGTACGACTACTCCTTGCCTGCGAGCATCGACAAGCCGACAGCTATCGGGAAGATGGTGGAGCTGTTCCGCGCCGGACCGCGGCTGAGCGAAGAATTCCGCCGGCAGTATCCCGAGCCGACACACAAGAGCTGCATCCGATTCGATGCCGAGCAATTGCGTACCGATTATGAACGCCTGCGCGCGCGCCTTCGCCCGGAAGAGAAGCACTGCCCTGGCTGCGTGGACGCCGACGAGTGCACCCTCGGCGACGACTGCGGCCGGCTGGAAAGCGGTTGGACGCTTCAATCCTTCGGCGATGACCACAGCCAAGCGGTGTTCGGCGGCCCGCGGAACGTTCTCGAGTCCCTGGCGGTGGTAAAGACCGAGGCGTGCTTCGGGATTTTCGAGGAAATCGTCGACAGCATTCCCGGCTGCTGCCGGGCGCGATTAAAAGTGTACCGGCGAAATTACCGCTTCGGTCACCTGCCCCACACCGACGCCGGCGATCTGGTGCGCAGCATCATTCCGATCTATCCCGGGTCCGTCGGCGCGCTGTCCATCGAACCGTCCTTCGGCGCTTTCGAGCGCGATTGCTTTTACGATTCCTACGATCTCGGCGAGCCTGGACGGCTCTACTGGTTTCCGAGCTGGCTGATGCACTCGGGACGCAACCACAGCCACGAGCAGGAACGCGTCTTCCTTCTCATCAGCCAGCGGTTCGACGACGATACCCGCCGCCTGCAGGGTAGTGTCAACGCACCGCCATAGGCACGATTTTCCTATCTAGACAACGCCGCGAAGAACGTCTCGACTTATATTTGCTCCGCAGACTATTGCGACTACATCGCGACCGCGGAAGCGGTCGCCGAGTTGTTTCAGGCCGGCGAGCGCGACGCCTGCCGCCCCTTCGAGAAGCATATGGTGCGCATCGATGAATTCGCGCATGGCCTCGGCAATATCATCTTCTGATACCAAGACATAGTCGTCTACCAGCTCCTGGCAGAGATCGAAGGTGATAGCACCCGCCTCAATACCGCCGGCGGTGCCATCAGACAGGGTGGGTTCGCTGGGCATTTCGAGCAATCGCCCTGCTTTTGCCGACGCCGCCATGACGGCCGAGGCGGCCGGTTGGCAGCCTATTGTCTGCATGCGCGGGTGCACCGATTTCAGGAAGCCGGCGACGCCGCCAATCAGACCGCCGCCGCCAACGGCTACAAACAAGGCATCGACGCTGTCGATCTGACTTGCGATTTCGACGCCACAGCTCGCCTGCCCTGCAATCACGTCGGTGTCGTTATAGGGGGATATGTACGTCATCCCGTTGTCGGTCGCGTACTGACGTGCATGTTGTTCCGTATCCAGCCCATCCGTTCCAAAGAACTGCACTTGCGCGCCAGCCCGACGTATGGCATCGACTTTCGCGGACGACGCCGTCTCGGGAACGAAAACAACGCCCGTAAGGCCAAGCTTATTCATCGCGTGCGCGACGGCTGCGCCATGATTGCCGCTGGATGCCGTGACGCAACCGTTCGCGGTTTGTTCCGGTGACAATGACAGCAACTTGTTGCACGCGCCGCGGAGCTTGAAGGACCCGGTGATTTGCAGATTCTCGAGCTTCAACCAGACATTGGCGCCCGTGATCTCACTGAAGTACGGGGAATACTCCAGCGGTGTTTTCCGGACATAGTCGCCGATCCTGTCGGCAGCGATCACAGCATCGTCGGCAATCGTTCCGCTATACATTGCGCGAGGCACTCCTTAGATAGACGCGACAGTCGTGGAATATGCGCTCCACCAACCCCCGGCCGGTGGCGCGCTTGAAAATACTACCTTGCTGACCAGCCACTGTCGCCCTTCGCCGCCGTGGCGTCGCCGTGGCGTCGCCGGCGAGGTAGTATCGACACACCCATATAGGCGCCTTTCCCGCTAGTTTGATACTCTCGGCCATCGCGCCGAAAAGGACACCAGCTGTGAGCCAGAAACAATTCTCCCTTTTTCAGACCCGGCGCTTCCTGCCGCTGTTCCTGACCCAGTTCCTGGGCGCCTTCAACGACAATATATTCAAAAACGCCATGGTGGTGCTCATCGCCTGGCGGCTCGCGACCGCGGCAGGGATGAACGCGCAGATAATGATTACCACGGCCGCGGGCATATTCATTCTGCCGTTCTTTCTCTTTTCGGCGACGGCCGGTCAATTCGCCGACAAATTCGACAAGACGAGGCTCATTCGCCACATCAAGCTCGCTGAAATCGTCATCATGTCGGTGGGCGCAGCAGGGTTTTATTTCAGCAGCGTCCCCATGCTGATGACGGTGTTGTTCCTGATGGGAATCCAGTCTGCCTTCTTCGGCCCCATCAAGTACGGCATTCTTCCCGATCAGCTGAAGGACGATGAGCTCATGGGCGGCAACGCCCTGGTCTCCGCCGGAACCTTCCTGGCCATTCTCGCCGGCACCATCCTCGGCACCGAGGTTGTGCTGACCGAAAGCGGCGTCACCATCATCTCGGTTGTCGTGATCACAGTCGCAGCGCTGGGGTGGGTCTCGAGCTGGTACATTCCAGCGACGCGCCCCGCCCAGCCCGATCTGGAAGTCAGCTTCAACTTCGTCACCCAGACCTGGAAGATCCTCGCCCATTCTGCCGGGCAGCGGGATGTGTTTCTCAGCATCCTGGGGATCTCCTGGTTCTGGTTTGTCGGAGCGACTTTCCTCGCCCAATTCCCCACATTCACGAAAGACGTCCTCGGTGCAACGGTGCAGGTTCTCACAATTCTTCTGACGACCTTCTCCGTTGGAATCGCCATCGGATCGTTGTTGTGCAATCGACTGCTGAAAGGCGAAGTGCATGCTACCTTCGTTCCCCTGGGCGCACTCGGTATCACGGTGTTCACCGTGGATCTGTTCTTCGCAACCTCTCATCCGCTTGCGAGCACGGCCGGCGAGCTCATGGCGGCCGGCGCATTCTTGAGCACCTTCGCGGGATGGCGGGTGGTCGTGGATCTCCTGCTGATGGCCATATCGGGAGGCGTTTTCATCGTGCCACTGTATGCCATCATGCAGCAACGCAGCGACCCCGCCCATCGCGCCAGGAACATCGCCAGCAACAACATCATGAATGCACTGTTCATGGTGGCTTCGGCGCTCGGCACCGTGCTCATGTTGAAGATCGGATTTTCGATCCCCGAAATCTTTCTCACCATGGCAATACTGAATGCCGCGGTCGGCGTCTACATCATGAAGCTGTTGCCGGGCGCGATGGCGAAAGCTTTCATCGCCTGGCTCCTGGATCTCTTCTACAGCGTCGAAATTCTAGGCCTCGAAAACTACCGCAAAGCGGGCGATCGCGTGCTCATCGTCGCCAACCACCAGTCCTTCCTGGATGCGCCGTTGATCGCCGCCTATGTGCCGGACAAGCTGACCTTCGCCATCGATACGCATGTCGCCAAGCAGGGGTTCATCCGGTTTTTCCTGTCCCTCGCGGAGACCTTCCCCCTCGACCCCACGAAGCCCTTCTCCATGCGCTCGCTGGTGGCCCATGTGAAGGAGAATCACCGGGTCGTGATCTTTCCCGAGGGCCGCATTACCGTCACCGGCTCACTGATGAAAGTGTACGAAGGCCCGGGAATGATCGCCGACAAGGCCGACGCAGTGGTACTGCCGGTGCGTATCGAGGGAGCCCAGTACACGCCCTTCTCGAGACTGAAGGGGAAAGTACGCACCCGTTGGTTCCCCAAGATCACCGTGCGTTTCATGCCCCCGGTGAAGCTGCAGATCCCCGAGGAAATCAAGGGCCGCAAGCGCCGCCAGTACGCCGGCAACATGCTCTACGACATCATGAGCAACATGCTGTTCGAGAGCAGCAACTATCGCACCACCCTGTTCAGCTCGTTGCTGGACGCACGCAAGGTCCACGGCGGAAGGCACATCGTGTTCGACGATATTCAGCGCCAACCCGTAGACTACGACAAGCTCGTCGCCGGGTCGTTCATCCTCGGTAAGAAGCTTATTCGCAATACAGAGTCGGGCGAGTACGTTGGTCTGCTGTTGCCGAATATGGTGGCGACGGCGGTGGCCTTTTTCGGACTGCAGGCGTTTCACCGCGTGCCGGCCATGCTCAATTTCTCAACAGGTGCCCGAAACGTCGCACTCGCTTGTGAAACAGCGCGCATCAAAGTGGTCTATACGTCGAGGCGTTTCGTCGAAACCGCGAAGCTCACGGAGATGATCAGCGGAATTGAAAATGCCGGCGTCAAAGTCATTTACCTGGAGGATTTGCGCAAGAGCATTTCGATCTTCGATAAATTATTGGGCCTTCTTCTGAGCAAGATGGCGGGGATCTATTACCATTTCACCAACAAGACGCACGACCCCGATGCACCCTGCGTGGTTCTTTTCACTTCAGGAACCGAGGGTGCGCCCAAGGGCGTGGCACTCAGCCACACGAACGTGCAGGCAAACCGATTTCAGCTGAGCTCGCGAATCGATTTCGGTCCGTCGGACATCGTTCTGAACGCGCTGCCCATGTTTCACTCCTTCGGTCTTACCTGCGGCACCCTGCTGCCGGTGCTCTCGGGTCTGCGCACGTTCCTGTATCCGTCCCCCCTGCACTACCGCATCGTTCCGGAGCTCGCCTACGACACCAATGCCACCATCATGTTCGGCACCGACACTTTCCTGTCCGGGTACGCGCGCTTTGCACATCCCTATGACTTTTACTGCATGCGCTACGTCTTTGCGGGCGCCGAGAAGGTCAAGGACGAGACCCGGCGTATCTGGAGCGAGCGCTTCGGTTTGCGCGTCTTCGAAGGCTACGGCGCCACGGAGACAGCGCCGGCGTTGACCATGAACACGCCGATGCACAACCGTCCGGGCGCCGTGGGCAGGCTGCTACCGGGCATCGAACACAGGTTGGAGCCCGTGCCCGGCATCGAGAAAGGCGGCCGGCTGATGGTCTCGGGACCCAACATCATGGTTGGCTACCTGAGGATCGAGAATCCGGGTGTGCTGGAGCCGCCCGATGACGGCTGGTACGACACTGGCGACATCGTCAGCATCGACGAAGACGGCTATGTTCACATCCAGGGACGCGCCAAGCGATTTGCCAAAATAGGCGGTGAAATGATTTCGCTCTCGGCGGTGGAAGGCGTCGTCTCCGCCCTGTGGCCGGAACACACCCACGCCGTGGTCAATCTGCCCGACGCCCGCAAAGGCGAGCGGCTGGTGCTGGTCACTGACTTCCAGGATGCCCAGCGTGACGCGCTCCTGGCTTACGCGCGGGAAAACGGCATCGCGGAGCTCAGCATTCCCAGGAGTATCCTGAAGGTCGCCACGGTGCCGCTTCTGGGCACCGGCAAGATGGACTACGTGAGCGTCATGCAGCTGGCGCAAGACGCTGGGTAACGAAAGGGGCGAGTAGAGCCGCCACGGACGGCGCGCGGCCCTGGGGAGCCGCACTTGTATCGTATCGGTCGGTTTGAGACCATACGCCCGCTTCGTTTCAGGGCGTTCCGGCCCATGAATGTGCATTTGTCGGGGAGATTCAATTGAGCAAGGCAGACGATGTTTTCTTCAGGGAATTCGGGGTCATATTGCTCGCCTTGACCGCGTTCACGGTGATTGTCTTCTTTACCGCCCGCGCCATCGGCGGGAGCTCTTTCGCGCAGACCCAGAACAGTCCACAGGCGGTATTGGACCGCATCCGGCCCTTCGGCCAGGTGCGGGTCGGCAAGTCCGACGGTGTCGTGGCGGCTGCAGCACCGGCCGCACCGGCGACCGCGCCAGCCGCCGGACAGGGTGGTGAGGCGGTATACACCAAGGCCTGCATCGTCTGCCATTCCACCGGCGTCGCCGGTGCGCCCAAGGTCGGCGACAAAGCCGCATGGGAGCCGCGCCTGGCACAGGGCATGGACACCCTGGTGAGCACGGCCCTGAAGGGCAAGGGCGCCATGCCCCCGAAAGGCGGCCACGCCACCTTGAGCGACGCCGAGATCAAGGCCGCCATCGAGTACATGCTCGGGAAGTCGGGACTGAAACCGGGCTGAGAGCTTTCTTAACGGGGACAAGAAAATGGGGACAGATCTATTTAGGGGACAGATCTATTTATCCCTCTGCCGCGCCGCGGCAGAGGGATAAATAGATCTGTCCCCAATTTCCGTCCCCAATTTCCTGTCCCCGTTAAGCAAGCTCTCAGCCCGGTTTCAGTCCCGACTTCCCGAGCATGTACTCGATGGCGGCCTTGATCTCGGCGTCGCTCAAGGTGGCGTGGCCGCCTTTCGGGGGCAT